>ERZ777305.324-NODE-324-length-80327-cov-15.037909_pt1 | contig 80327 bp, 71 predicted proteins | sample MGYA00374965_ERZ777305 | MGnify/ENA primary metagenome ERZ777305 (study PRJEB29328, sample SAMD00013331) | mouse gut metagenome | study: EMG produced TPA metagenomics assembly of the Metagenome analysis of fecal microbiota from mouse which was promoted...
CCTCGTCAAGAGCCTTTTTCTTCTCCTTGCGCTGTTGTTCAAGTTCTTCGATTGAACTGAACCCAAAAAGTTGGACATGATTTATATCAGTTCATTATAGTATTTATTTTTATATTCCATGGGAGACAATCCGTTGAATCTCACCTTAATCCGGTCATTGTTATAATACAGGATGTATCTCTTCAATTCCCGAATGAAGTCCTCCCAAGAACAAAATCCACTTAATGATGCGTATTTGGATTATTCCACAAACTATCCTGAATATAATGATGATAAAAATAGGATTTTAAAATGGATAGATACTTTCAAACTATTTTACACTCCGGAAAGTAAATCATTCATACGTAAACGGACACAATTATATACTATTTTTTGTTTGATGGATTACTTGACAGAAGAGAAAATAGAAGTAACACCTCATATGGTTTCGCGTTTTAATAATTTTGTTCAGAAATACAATTTGTTTGAGAATTAATCTGACACTGAAGAAGTATCAAATCCTGAAGATGAAGCTATTAAAAAATATAAATTAGCCTCATCAGAAGGAGTGAACAAGATTAGAAATAGAAAACTGAGATATGAAATTTTAAAAAATTACGTTTTGGATTTAACTATATAGCACGACTATTCAATTGGAAGAAGAGTAAGATAATTACTTTTCTTCCAATTATAAATTCATCCTTTACACTAGATTTCCATCCCTTTCATTTTCATAAGATAAATAAAATTTAGAGTTGGTAACTCCTAGACGATCAAGAAAAGGCCTATTTATATTCTTTCCTCACAAAGTATCTTCTTGCTTATTCAGTTTATCCATTTCCTGTTATTTCTCCAATAATCACTATTTGATAAAACAATGTGTGGAAATCCCAATAATCTTTTCATATTCTTATGATACTGATATCCCTTAGAATACAAATAAGGACGGACAATCCATGTAAGAGAACACAATATTCATTTCATTTGCAGAACAATTAGGTCTATTGATTCCATTATGATAAAAGGGGAATTTTTCATTCAATATGATATTAGTTCATGTGGGTTTCTTCGATGAAAATGAGTTGTCCTATTCATGAACAGCGGATTGTGTGGCATTACAATTTTCTGAAAACAACTTATTTATAACGACATTATCCAGATTCAGACGGAATCTCAGAACAAAATCTCTGAAACTATCTTAGTTTCAAAGATTTTTATAATACCCTTACCAGCAAAATGATGCATATTGTAGGAGGGCAGTGGTGAACAAAATCAGAAATTTGTTCCTATTTGAAATCCTTCGCTGAAGTGTTGAATAGGACGCAAGAGAGGGAGGTCTATTTATATTCCATAAAAAAACACCTTATTTCCGGCCTATATCAGGATCTGAGTTGGATGGCGGGAGCTGACCTGACACCATTGGCTTCTGGCCATCCTGCCCCGAAGAGGCAAAATCGGCGGCGGCTTCCGCCAGTTTGGCCTGCGATGCTGGATCTGTCTGCCAATGGAAAGGCACAAAGTCATTGCCTTTTGCCACCCATGACGGCTTGCGGAAATGGAGTATTATAAACGGTGCTACAACAAACACTATAACTCCCGCAAAAAGTACGGTATACCATACCGCCGATGAGCCCACCGCTATCTGGTCAGGCGGGAAAAAGCTCAGTATGAATGCGAGCAACGATCCGGCAAAGCCCACCCCACCGACAATCCACATCAGGCCATTGCCATGTGCGCCGATTCGGAACGGCCTTTTAGCGTCCTTCATTGAATAGCGCAGATATATGGCTGCGGCAAACATGAGCAGATATGCTATCAGGTATAATAGCACCGTAAGCTGTGAAAGTATCTGGTAGAAACTCTGTACCGAAGGCATCACCACAAAAAGCAATGAAAGCAGAGTCACTGCCCCACCCTGTATATAAAGGATGTTACGCTGCACACCGTTATTGTTTGTCTTCTGGAAGAACGGAGGAAGATACCCGGCCTTGCCCACGGCCAATATACCCTTTGACGGCCCGGCTACCCATGTAAGTACGCCTGCAAGCACACCGAACACCAATGCAACAGCTATCACAGGCGAAAGCCAACCGATATGGAAATATCTGAAATAATTGTCAAAACCTACCAGCAGGCTCTGCACGAGGTTAATATCCTTTGCCGGGATAATAAGCCCAAGCGCATACGTGCCGAATATAAAGATTGCTACCGTTATTAGCGCTCCCAGGAACACGGCCTTTGGATAATTCACCGTAGGATTCCTTATCTCACGCACATGTACACCCGATAGCTCCATGCCGGCATAGAAAAGGAATATCGATGCGGCAAGGACAATATTATCGAAATTGGTAAGGTCAGGAAAGAAATCTCCGTGGAGGTCCAATTGGGGTGTGCCACCCACACACAGGTACACCACACCTAGAACGACAAGGATGCCTACAGGAATGATCGTACCCACTATGCCTCCTATCTTTGATATCTTGCCCACCCATCCAAGACCTTTCATAGAAATGAATGTGGCGAGCCAATATATGGCCAGAACGACTACCAACGTATAAATCTTATTGGAAGCAAGGGCCGAATCAGCCATATGGTCCATGCCTATGAATGCCAAAGAGACAGCACCGAATGTAAGCACCGTAGGATACCATATCGTATTTTCTATCCACTGAAGCCATATTCCGAGGAAGCCGAGTTTCTCCCCGAACGCCTCTCCTACCCAACGGAACATACCACCCTGCTGGTAAGGGAACATGGCAGCCAGCTCCGCCGCCACAAGCGAGACAGGGATCAGGAACACCAACGCTGCAAAGAGGTAATAGAACGCGGAACTCATGCCGTATTCCGCTTCGGCAGGAAGGCCACGCAATGACACCACAGCCACAACGTTCATTATGACGAGCGTCCCTATCCCAAGTTTCGCCGCCGTCTTGATATTTGAATTAGCCATAATAAATAATTGAATTACTGATGTTTAAAAAGGCCGGCAAGTGCAGTCGCACTGCATATGCCGGCCTGTCAACGATTAGTCTGAGGAGTCGGATGTACTGGCTACTTACCAGTATGGTTAAATGTCTTTGCCACCAAAGGTGTATTCTTCTCCATGGCTATACGGGTGGTCGTAGGGTATTCGAGGGCGTTAAGTTCCGTCACTGCAAACTTTATATCATTCAGCAGCTGGTCGGCCATGTCCCTGCTGAAGCCCTGCTTGCAAAGCACACGCATCACCACTATATCCTGTATGTTGGCAGGCAACGTATATGCCGGCACCATCCATCCTTTCTGCGCAAGCTTGTCCTGAAGGTCAAACAGCGTCCATTTGGCCGTCTTCTGGCATTCAGGCTTCATGAGCCATGTGAAAATCGGGTTTGGCACATCCTGCGAATAAGCCTGGAACTCCGGCATGCCCGACACCTGTCCGTGGAGATACTTGGCGATGGCCAATGAATTGGCCTGGATATTCTTGTACCCTTCAAATCCGAGGCGTATGAACTGGTAGTACTGCCCCAGAATCTGGGCTGCAGGACGCGAGAAGTTAAGGCCGACCTGACGTATCTCGGCGCCCAGATAGTTGACACTGAACGACATGACTTCCGGCAGATACTGCTTGTCCTTCCATACCACCCATCCAAGGCCAGGATATACAAGGCCGAACTTATGCCCCGATGTACTTATCGACAGCACCCACTTCAGGCGGAAGTCCCACTTGCGGTCCGGATCAAGGAACGGCAGGATAAACCCGCCAGATGCGGCATCGACATGGATTGGTATATCATACCCGGTCCTGGCATTATACTCATCAAGGGCCTTGTCCAGGGCCTCGACATCATCGTTAAGGCCAGTCCAGGTCACACCCTCAATAGGCACAACGCATATGGTGTTCTCATCACACATCTTAAGTGCCTCCTGTGGGTCAAGCGTAGTCTTCTCAAGGGTAAGGGGCACTGTACGCATCTCTATCTGCCAGAGCTGTGCAAACTTCTCCCAAACCACCTGGTAACCTGTAGAAATCACGAAATTAGGCTTGTCAAAAGGCTTGCCTGCCTGCTTGCGGCGTTCACGCCACCTGATCCAGGCAGCTATACCGCCCAGCATACATGCCTCGGATGAACCTATCGCCAGCGCACCCGTCTTCCAGGTGTCCTTTTCGGGTGTGTTCCACAAATTGGCGATGATATTTATACACTTGCCGTTCATCACAGCGATACGCGGGTACTCCGTCTCATCGATATAGTTTATATTGATTGCCTCATTCATCAGCCTTGTGGCGTACTCATCCATGTACGTTGTGACAAACGTCGCCAGATTAAGGCGGGGCTGAGTCTGTGCGAAAGTCTCATCCTTGACCATCTGATAGGCTATCTGCGGAGTTGTAGGTCCATCGGGGATCTTGTCTACCGGAGCCGGCTGCAACATTGCGTCTGACCCGAATACATCTGTCTTGGCATCGCCAAGACGGAAATTTTTGTCGTTCATAGTTATTATTTTTAATGTTAAAACGGCCGGAGCTCCCAACGGGTCGGCAGCAGCGCCTTTTAAATATGAAAACAACTTTTGCCATATAATGTTTCATGCCCTAAGATATTGTTGGAATTTAACATTTACCGTAAAGGCACTTTCCGATGAAAATTCGTATCTTTGCGTGTTAAACTGTAGAATCATGCACCTTTTAAAGTCAATAATCATACCGTTTACACTGGCTATCATGCCAGTGTACACATACGGCTCCGATGGAGGCAATATACCGGCAATGACACATCCCACCCACACCGTGGTGAAAGGAGAGACGCTATACGGAATAGGGAAACTCTACGGGGTATCTCCAGAACTTCTAGTGGAATACAATCCATGGGCAAAGGACGGTGTAAAGGCCGGACAGGAGCTGATACTTATACCGTCAGTCCCCACAGACCCACCGGCACGCGAACAATCTGCCGACGATATTGTTGCCGGCGCATTCAGTGCGTCCAACACCGACACCACCGATACCGGCGACATTGAAATAGACTCGATATCACACAGAGAATACAATATCACCCTGATGCTCCCGTTCATGCTCGATGAAGGCGACAACCCCTCAAAAAATGCATCGGCATATACGAATTTCTACAAAGGATTCATAATGGCGGCAAACGAAATGTCGGATGAATGCCCTGAAGGCTCTACCGTAAAGATTGTAGCCATCGACACTGAAGGGCGAATCGCGAAAGTCGACTCCCTCATACATGCAGGAATCCTGGGAGAGGCCGACGTGGTGGTTGCACCAGATGACAGCAGGCAACTGGCCTTGCTGGCCGAAGCGTCATCTAAAGACGGATTCTACATATTCAACATTTTCAATGTGCAGGACGGCAGCCACAACACATGCCCACAGATGATGCAGGCCAACATTGACCACAGCCGCATGTATGAAAAAGCCATGGATGCCATCGAAACACTATACCCGGGATATGAACTTGTTGTGCTACACAATGAGGCCGGAAAAGCCGAGAAAAAGGAATTTGCTGACGGTTTAAGGCAAATGTATACAAATTCCGGCCTGCCTGTATCAGAAATAAACTTCAATGGTATTCTGCGCCTATCCGACCTTGAAAGCCGCCTTAAACCAGGACACAAATACCTTTTCCTTCCCACATCAGGGACTCTGCAAGAATTCAACAAGATCAACAGGGCCATATCTGCAATGAAAGAAAAGGCCGGAAACCCGGATGACATACGCCTGTTCGGATATCCTGAATGGATGACATTCCGCATTGACCGTCTGGAAAAGCTCCACCAGCTCGACACATCCATATACTCCCGCTACTTCGTGCCTGCGGAAGACGCCACAATCTCATCCGTATCAGACCGCTACGCACACTGGTATGGCGAGGAAATCCGCGACATGGTACCCCGGCAGGAGCTTCTTGGCTATGATGCTGGGCGATTTATCATAGGGGCTCTATACGAGACCGACGGCGATTTCCGCAGTGTACCATTCAGGCATGAAGGCGTGCAGTCTTCTTTCATGTTCACACCGGCATCAGGCAGCGAAAAAAACTGCGGCCTTGTAAACAACGCACTATATATCGTCAACTTCCACCCTGACGGCTCTACATCAAAGAACATAAGATAAGAAAATCATGGACAATAGCTCAAGCTTGAGGACCATTATAATAGGCCTGCTGGCGCTGGCCTCAATTGCGGTATACGGCCCTAATATAAATGCAGAAACACATTACCGCCCACACATATCGATAGGCGCTAAAGCCGGCATGACATTCTCCAACATGACCTTTTCGCCTTCAGTGAAACAAGGCATGAAACAAGGCATGACGGCGGGAGTGGCATTCAGGTATGCCGAAGAAAAGAATTTCGGACTGATAGCAGAAGTTAATTTCGTACAACGTGGATGGCAGGAAGATTTTGAAGAGACCGACTTCATATACAAACGCCAGCTCACATACATACAGATACCGCTCCTGACGCACGTCTACTTCGGCGGAAGGCGCTTTAAGGGATTCCTGAACGCAGGTCCGGAAATAGGTTTCCTTATCGGAGACCATGTAACCTCAAACTTCGACTACCGCAATCCAGAAAAGGTAGAAGGATTCCCCATACAGAACCGTACCCTAGAACAGATGTCAATGGACATATCCAGGAAATTCGACTACGGCATCACCGCCGGACTGGGGTGCGAATTCTACATTAGGCCACGCCATTCCATCGTGCTGGAAGCCAGATATTATTTCGGTATAGGGAACATATTCCCCGACAAGAAAAAAGATGTGTTCAGCGCATCCCGCGGCTCATCAATAATAGTCACACTAGGATACAACTTCAGGCTAAGATGAACAGCGCAGACACCGACATCGACCTGCTTAAGGCCATCAGAACACTCAAAGAAGGAGGGACAATCCTTTACCCTACAGACACTGTATGGGGCATAGGATGCATCGCCACAGACCCTTCGGCCATCGGACGTATATACAGGATAAAACAGCGCGACGACTCAAAGGCATTGATTACCCTCATGGCCGACACCCGCATGCTGGAAACCTACATAGATGATATCCCACAACAGGCAATCAGGATGGTAGAAGAAACCGCCAGCCCGCTTACCGTAATATACAACAACGTACACGGAGTGGCGTCAAACCTCACCGCTGCTGACGGCAGCATAGCCGTACGCATCCCTCACAACGACTTTTGCCGACAACTGTGCCGGGGAGTAGACGCACCGGTAGTGTCCACCTCAGCAAACATAAGCGGACAGCCCACCCCGCGGACATTCGCCGAAATCCCGGAATATATCAAGGATACAGTAGACTATGTATGCCTGACAGGACGTTCCGACGACCAACCGCACAAGCCATCGTCGATAGTGAGGATAACAGCCGACGGCACAGTAGAGACATTGCGCAAATAAGACACACGGCGGCAAATGAGGAGACAGCTACGGCAGAAATGTATATATGTGCTGGCCGATTTCATATCGGCCAATGCAGCATGGATGGCGTTCAACGTCATCCGCTACCATATGCTTGAAGCCGCATACCTCAAACACAACTCCCTTTCAACCTTCCTGCAAAACCCTCAGGTCGAGCTCGGGCAGATGCTCATACCGTTGATGATGATAGGCATATTCTATCTGTCAGGATATTACAACACACCGTTCTTCAAATCGCGCATAGAAGAGGCCGTGAACACAATCGTCACCACCTTCATAGGCATGCTGATGATATTCTTTGTGACACTCATCAACGACAACATACCCGAACGCCTTCAGAACTACGAGCTTATGGCCATACTGTGGGGACTGCTGAGCGTAATGACGTACATCCCGCGTTCGGTCATAACAACCAGCGCCGGACGCCGCATACGGAACGGCCACGAGACATTCAACACACTAATAATCGGGACATCGGACAAGGCAGCCGCCCTGGCCCGGCGCATGATGAAGGACACCCACCGCGGCATGAAGATATCAGGCTTTGTCCACACCGGCAATGTGCCGCCGTCACCATTGATAGGCAGTATATCACCGAATATAGTACAACTGGAAAACCTGCAGCAGGCCTGCACAGAAATGAACATATCCAACCTGGTGATAGCCCCGTCGGCGCGCGGCACACACTCCACAATGGAAATAATCAACACCCTTTTCCCACTCAACCGCACCATATACATCACCCCCGACTTCCACCAGGTGATAACCTCACGCCCGAGGATGAGCGATGTCTGCGGAGAACCGCTCATCGACATATCCAGCTCGTCCATGGCCGCCTACACGGCAAACCTAAAACGAATCGGCGACATCGCCGTGTCAAGCCTCTGCCTGATAGCGCTGTCACCGCTTATGATAGCCATTGCCGTCGCGGTAAAGCTATCATCGCCAGGGCCGGCCATATACAGCCAAGAAAGGATAGGCTACCACAAGAAGCCATTCAAGATATTCAAGTTCCGTTCCATGGTCACCGGCGCAGAACCATCCGGTCCTGCACTGTCATCGCCTAACGACAGCCGCATAACCAGAACAGGGCAATTCCTGCGGAAATACAGGCTCGACGAACTGCCACAGTTCTGGAACGTGCTCCGTGGCGACATGTCGCTTGTCGGGCCACGGCCAGAAAGGGCATTTTACGTGTCGCAGATCATAGAACGTGCACCATATTATTCCCTGGTCCACCAGGTACGCCCCGGAATAACATCCTGGGGAATCGTGAAATTCGGATATGCAAGCTCGGTCGACGAAATGATCGAACGGCTGCGTTACGACCTAATATATATAGAAAACGTGTCATTCCTCGTCGACCTGCGGATATTGTTCCATACGATAGACACAATATTCCGTGGGCGAGGAATCTAAACCAGGCATTATGACATCAGAACAGAACTGCGAAAACAAGACATTCCGGCAATGGCTCGACAGCCGCTTCATAGCACTGGTGCTATGGCGCGAACGTCATATAAAGGAAAAATCTTTCGTGATGGTACTCGCCCTGATGGTGGGGATCTTCTCGGGGGTAGCCGCAATAGTGCTGAAATACCTCATACACCTGATATCATCCTCACTGACATCAGGCCTCAATGTCACGGCAGGCAACTACCTCTATATCCTCTACCCCGCCATGGGCGTTATCATAGCCGCACTGTACGTACGGTATGTAGTCCGCGACAACATCAGCCACGGCGTCACCCGCGTGCTCTACTCCATATCGCAGAACAAGAGCCGGCTGAAACGCCACAACATGTACACTTCGATAATGGCCAGCTCCATCACCATAGGCTTCGGCGGGTCGGTCGGGGCGGAAGGCCCGATTGTCTACACAGGCGCAGCCATAGGCTCAAACCTCGGACAGATGTTCCGCATGTCGCCGCGCATCCTGATGATACTTGTGGGATGCGGCGCGGCAGCCGGCATCGCCGGCATATTCAAAGCCCCTATCGCCGGGATGCTCTTCACCCTGGAAGTGCTGATGCTCGACCTCACCACCGTATCGGTGATGCCACTGCTTATAGCATCCATCACCAGCACCACCATAGCATACGTATATACCGGCTACGACTTTGAATTCTTCTTTGCACAGAGCGAGGATTTCGTTACAGGCCGCATACCCTATGTCATATTGCTTGGCCTCTTCTGCGGGTTCATGTCGCTATATTTCACACGCGTCATGAACATGATGGAAAACATCTTCAAGAAAGTCCACAACCCCTGGCACAAGACATTCATGGGATGCATCATACTGTCGGCCCTGGTGTTCCTATTCCCGCCCCTCTACGGCGAAGGGTACGAATCCATCGAAGGGCTGCTCAGCGGCGACCCGTCATCGATTGTCAACGGGTCCATATTCTACCACGAAGGCACAATGGTATGGTTCATCATACTGTTCATCGCCCTAATAGTCCTTACAAAGGCCTTCGCCACATCGGCGACAAACGGCGGAGGAGGCGTGGGAGGCACATTCGCGCCATCGCTCTACGTAGGATGCCTTTCCGGATTCCTCTTTGCATATACAATCAACCATCTCGGTCTTGGAATAGAGCTGTCCACAAAAAACTTCGCCCTCATGGGCATGGCGGGGGTGATGAGCGGCGTGATGCACGCCCCCCTGATGGGCATATTCCTTACGGCCGAGCTCACCGGAGGCTACGCGCTGTTCCTCCCGCTGCTTATCGTCTCAACCATATCCTACGGCACTATAAAATTCTTCATGCCATATAGCATCTACACCATGCGTCTGGCCCAGCGCGGCGAGCTCCTTACCCACCACAAGGACAAGGCCGTCCTCACTCTGCTAAAGATCGACAATGTCATCGAGACCGATTTCCTGCCCGTAAGCCCTGGAATGGACCTAAAAGGGATGGTAGACACCATCTCACAGTCAAAACGCAACCTGTTTCCTGTACTCAATGCCGAAGGGCATCTCCAAGGAGTGGTGATACTTGATGAGATTCGCAACATCATGTTCCGTCCCGACCTATATAAACGCATGCACGTCAACAAGTTCATGTCCATGCCTCCGGCCATACTGCAAGTCACCGACTCAATGGACAAAGTGATGAAGACCTTTGACGACACCGGGGCATGGAACCTACCTGTCGTCGAGGACGGCAAGTACGTAGGATTTGTCTCAAAATCAAAGATATTCAACTCATACCGCCGTGTGCTGCGCCACTACTGCGAGGACTGATAAAAAACACCCCTACCCTATGGCCTCAATTAAAGACCTCACCTCTCTACTGTTCACGATATCTCTCTCCGTAGCATCGTTCTGCGCATGCTCCTCATCAGACTCATCAAATACAAACGATAGTGATGACGGCTACCCGCTCACCGAAGCCGATACTGTCACCTCGCCCGAGGTGGCAAACCTGCATAACCCATTGCCGTCAATACCCACCCCACAGCACCTGTCGGGAAACTTCGGGGAACTCCGCAACAACCATTTCCACTCCGGCCTTGACTTCAAGACCAATGGCCGCACAGGCTACCGCGTGGCCGCCGCCGACTCCGGATTCGTATCCAGGATAGTAGTGTCGCCATGGGGATTCGGACGCGCAGTATATGTCGAGCACCCACGCACAGGGCTCACCACCGTCTACGGCCATCTGGAATCATTCTCCCCCGACATCGACAAAAAAGTGCGCGATGAGCAGTACCGCAGGCAACAGTTCAGCATCGACATGACTTTCGCCCCTGGAGAGATACCCGTAGCACGCGGCGCCACTATCGGCCGTAGCGGCAACGCAGGATCGTCAGGAGGCCCGCACCTCCACATGGATGTAAGGCACACCGCCACAGGCGACCCCGTAGACCCAATGCCATACTTCAAAACCTCGTTTGCCGACAAGACCGCCCCCGAAATGAGGAAGCTCACACTATACGCCGTCGACGGCGAAGGCTACGTGGACAATGCCACAAAAAACGAAACCGCCCCATACCGCTTCAAGGCGTGGGGAAAAGTATATCCGGGGATAAAGGCATACGACCGTATGGACGGGACCCGCAATATCTACGGGGTAAAGCACATGCGGCTCACCGTAGATGGCCGACAGATATATTCACGCGACATCGACAGGGTGGCATTCGGGTCTACCCGTGCAGTGCACACATTGATCCACTTCCCGTCACTGAAATGCGGCGGCGAATGGATAATGACCACACGCGTGCCTGAAAGCGGGCCACTCCCCGACATGATAGAAGCGGAAGGCAACGGCATACTGGACATCGATGCCGAACGCGACTATGCCTGCGTGTTCACCCTTGAGGATGAAATGGGGAATGTGAGCAAAATACCGTTCACCATTACCGGCGTACGCTCCGGCATACCGGAAAAACGCACAGCTGGACATAAAGTGAGGCACAACAGGGATTTCATATTCCATGGAAACGGAATAGAAGTCACCATACCGGCGGCCACGCTCTATGATGACATGCAGTTCACACACACAGCAAGCAGCAATGGCTCATATCTTTCCGCCATACACAAAATAGGCGACTACACAGTGCCCCTTGCCGGCCCTATCGCCATATCGGTGGAAATCGCCGATGACAGCACCGACGACAAAAGCAAATACTGCCTGGTGCGCCTCAACGACAAAGGCAATGGCAGCAGGGCCATCGCAGCCCGATACATCAATGGACGTATGGTAGCGGAAGTAAAAGATTTCGGGCGCTACGCAGTCACCACCGACCAGACACCCCCTACCGTCACACGGGTGAAAAAGACAGCCAAGGACGTCATTTCATTCATACTCAAGGACAACCTCAGCGGCATAGCCTCATACCGTGGCGAAATCGACGGGAAATTCGCCCTTTTTGAGCTCGACGGCAAGACCGCCCGCGCATCATTCACCATCGACCGCTCTCGCTTCAAGCCAACCGGAAAGCCACACAAAGTGACGATGACAGCCACGGACGCTTGTGGCAACACAACCACCGTAGAGGACACCGTTACCTTCTGACCTCTGCCACAAATGCGAACCTCTGCGGGGGCGACAAGTGCAGCACGCCACCGGCCATACGCCCACCATCCATGACATAGGACTGCGGCGGCACATCCCCCGATGCCACCACCCTCATCACGCCGCGGCAGCCGGGCGCAAGATAACGCCTGGAGAACCCGAGGGCCACAACCCCCATCGTCGCCCTGAGGTTAAGCTCAACACATGGGGCCAAAGCCGGCACGCCACCACGGTCATACACCATCATGTCCACACCCATATAGCCCTTATACACAGGACATACATAATCCGCAAGCACACGGCACAGCGACACAACAACCTCATCCAGCACATCCCCGGGAATATACCTTTCCAGACTGCCGCGCATATACTCCTGCGATGCCAGCACGTTCCCTGCATATTCCCCTGTCGGCGAAGTTTCAAACATCGACCACCCCTCAAAGCCCACACCGGCGCCGTCACTGCGGAACAATGCCGCAAAATCCATTATCTTCGCCAACGGCTCTTCCCACATCACCGACCCCTGACGGCGGATTATCCCCCCGGCCTGACGGCGGAGGACGTCCCCGCTTAGCCTCGAAGCATCAATTACACCACGTCCGCTGCTCGACCAGGGCTGCTTCAGATATCCGCCGACACCCTCTACAAGCGCCGACAGCCGTTCCAAATCATCAGTCTCCACCGGAATCGCCGGCAACGGAAAACCAAGCATCCCCGACAACGCCTCGTTGATGCATACCGAACTGCGGCGGTGGCTGAGCATACGCATCCTCCCCACCGCCTCGTCCGAAGGCAGCATCCACTGCGGACACCCGGCATCGGCATACATCTGGCGCGTATAGGCCGACCAGCCCCACGGCGACGGTGAAAGGCATCCGGAAGCGATCTCCTTACGCGATGCCACATCAACCCCCGTATCAAAACTCTCCGATACACCATCAAGCCACCTCGCATCCATCCCAAACGACATCACCCTGTCGCCCCTGTCAGCATACCACATAGGAAGGGCCTCGCCGCTAAGATGCATATGCCAGCCCACAGGCACAGGCGTATACCTGGCCAGCCCCGAAGCAAGCGCCAGATCATTCTCCGGGACAAACAAATGGAGTGCATTCAGCATATTCATGGCGCAAAATTAACAAATAGCACACCACATAGCCAAAATTCATATGCAATAATATCCCCGTAAACACGAAAATTGCTAACTTTGGCGTTATGAAACGAGAACTGTTTGAATCGGCACTGGCTGAAAATTCAGCGCTGATAGACACTATCCGCGAACGGGCACACAGGGCGCACCATCTGGTCAACCAACACTATGACCACACATTGCCTTACGGCCACCATCTCGACATGGTGGCCGATGCCGTCATCAAATACGGCCACAACGTATGCGACAAGCCCGAAGAAGTGCCGGCACTGCTTTTCGGGGCATATTTCCACGATTCCATCGAGGATGCAAGGCTCACATACAACGATGTCCTGAAACTGTGCACCACCATGATGCAGCCACATCTGGCAGTAACGGCCACAGAAATAGTGTATGCCCTCACCAACGAGAAAGGGCGCACACGAGCGGAGCGCGCCGACGGACGGTACTACAGCGGCATCAGGGCCACCCCCTACGCCCCGTTTGTAAAGCTTGCCGACAGGCTCGCCAACATATCATACTCGGCATCGGCCGGCAGCCATGACGACAGCAAGCGGATGATGGCCGTATACGCCGGCGAAATGCAGCATTTCATCGAATCTTTATCAGTGGCCGGAGCTGACGACATACGCCTGTCAATACCACAGGAAATGATTGAAGAAATCCGGTCACACTTCCCACTACCATCCACTGCCACAGACAAAAAATGATGGACAACGGAAATACAAGCCAGACACCCCGCAAAGTATGCATAGCCACCGGCACACGCGCCGACTGGGGTCTGCTATCCCCTATCGCAAAAGCCCTTGACGGCCGACCTGACACCATCCTGCAGGTGATAGCCACCAACATGCACTTGAGCGAACGCTACGGAATGACCGTAAATGAGATTGAGGCCGACGGCATAACGGTAAGCGCACGCGTGAAGATGGACACCCACAACGCGGACAGCGACATCTCAAAAGTGAAAGGCATGGCACAATGCATGGCCGGATGCGCCGACGCACTGGAAAGGCTTGCACCCGACGTGATGGTCATCCTCGGCGACCGGTATGAAATGCTGGCGGTAGCATCTGCGGCCGCAATGATGCACATCCCGGTCATACACATAGCCGGCGGAGAGATATCCGAAGGGGCTATCGACGACTCCATAAGGCACGCCATCACCAAACTGTCGGCACTCCACCTCACAGCCACCGAACAATACCGCCGCAGGGTCATACAGCTTGGCGAAGAGCCGCGGAGGGTCATAAACACAGGAGCGATAGGCGTATATAATATCGTACACGAAAAACTCATGACACAGCAGGAGCTGGAGCAGTCCATCGGATTTGAAATCACAGACCCGACGCTGCTTGTCACATACCATCCTGCCACACTCGACGAGACCGGCAGCGGCCTCAGATGCAAGGCCATGCTCGATGCCCTCGACCGCTTCCCGCAGTGCCGCATAATCATGACATATCCAAACAACGATGCCGGGTCACAGGCGATAATCGACCTAATAACCGGCTATGCCGACAGACATAAGGACCGTGTGCTGCTAGTGAAGTCCCTCGGACGCCTACGCTACCTGTCCGCACTCCGCTGCGTACGCGCCGTAGTTGGCAATTCATCCAGCGGGATAGTCGAAGTGCCGTCAATGGGCATACCCACCGTCGACATAGGCATAAGGCAACGCGGGCGTATCGCCGCAAAGTCAGTGATACATTGCGGCGACTCCACCGATGAGATATACCGCGCGGTAAGCTACGCGCTGTCGCCGTTCGGACAGTCGTTGGCGGCGTCAGCATCAAACCCATATTATAAACCGTCCACCCTGCAGAGCATCACCGAGGCAATAGCACAGACCCCGTTACATACCCTGCGTACAAAAAGATTCTATGACATCGACCAGGCTTAGACCACTATACATAATCCCTGCCCGCGGAGGCAGCAAAGGCATCCCATACAAAAATATAAAGCAACTGGGGGGACGCCCGCTTATAGCATACTCTATCGACGTGGCATTGAGCCTTGCCGGCGGCAACCCGGAAAGGGTCATCCTCTCAACCGACGACCCAAAGATAGCATCGGTAGCCGAATCACTCGGGCTTCCTGTACCATACCGCAGGCCGGCCAGCCTTGCAACCGACACCTCCGGATCACGTGAAGTCATAATCGACGCCATGGACTATGCCGACAGCCAGGGTATCGGATACGACTGCGTTGTACTCCTCCAGCCAACCACCCCGTTCCGTAATGCACAGGACGTACAACAGGCCCTGGAGCTGTTCGACCCGGAAGACACAGATATGGTCGTAAGCGTGGCCGAAGCCGCCAGCAACCCCTACTACAACTGTTTTGAGACCGACCCCGTATCAGGATACCTGCACATATCAAAAGGCGACGGCCTGCTGACACGCCGCCAGGATGCGCCGCAGGCCTGGGAATACAACGGCGCTGTATATGTGATAAACCCAGCATCAATACGCAAGATGCCACTGGGGATGTTCCCGCGCCGGAAACCATCAGTGATGCCCAAGGAAAGGAGCGTGGACCTGGACACCCCGCTTGACTGGGCCGTGGCCGAGGCGATACTCGCAAATCAAACAAATTGCCAGACAAAAAGACAGTAGACAAATGGAACACGTAACCCTGAACAGGCATATCATACCGCAATCCGACACACTGCTTGACGCCCTCCACCGCCTTAACGAATTTTCAGGCCAGGTAATGACCCTGCTTGCAGTCGACACGGACATGCGCCTGACCGGGACGCTCACCGATGGCGACGTAAGGCGCGCGCTAATAAACGGCTCACAACTGACATCACCCATATCCGAAGCCATGCACAGGGATTTCAGGTACATGGAAGCCGGATGCCATGACGTGGCGAAACTCTCAGGATTCAGGCGTGCTGGCTACATGCTCATACCCGTCCTGGACAGCGACGGCACAATCAGCTCCGTGATCGACATGACCCGCACATCCACACGCCTGCCCATGTCGGCCATCCTGATGGCCGGAGGAAAAGGCGAGCGGCTCAGGCCACTGACCCTCACAACGCCAAAGCCGCTGCTGGAGATAGACGGCAAGCCTATCATAGACTACAACGTGGAAGCTCTCGCAGCCGTCGGCATCACCGACATCACAGTCACCACACGCTACCTCGCACATATGTTGCACAGCCATTTCTCACAGCCTGTTGCTGGAATCAAAGTGAAATGCCTGGAAGAATCCCAGCCGCTGGGCACTATAGGCGCAGTCTCGATGCTGGAACACAAATGCCCGGGCACAACACTTGTAATGAACGCCGACCTGCTTACCGACATATCGTTCGAGGACATGTACCTGCGGCATATCGCAGAAAAAGCCGACATCACGGTAGCATCCCTGCCCTACAGCATATCAGTGCCCTACGCAATACTCGCCACTGATGGCGCAACCGTGACGGCACTCGAAGAGAAACCCACATATTCCTACTACGCGAACGCAGGTATATACATGATTTCAAACAGCCTCCTCGCCTCAATACCAGAAGGACGCCGCACCGATGCCACCGACCTGATAGAAGACGCGATAAAAGCCGGAAAACGGGTGGTATATTTCCCCATAAACGGCACATGGATCGACATAGGCTCGCCAGCCGACTTCAGGCACGCGCAGGAACTCATGCGCCATGCACGCAACTTGCGGAAGTGACACCCGCTGGACAACCCCGTCTCCCAGGGGACGGTAGACTTCATAGATTAAAATGCCGAGCCAATGAAGGCACGGCATTTTAATTTCCGGCAGAGACCAATCCGACCCAATTCTATCACTATATCTTTTCGCATTTCACTTTTTTGTAGTAACTTTGTTATATATAATATTTGACAACAAAAACTCAAGATACTTCAAATGGCCGATTCCAATTTCATAGACTACGTCAAGATATTATGCCGCTCAGGAAAAGGCGGCGCCGGTTCGCTACATTTCTACCGCGCCAAATACGTGCCCAAAGGCGGCCCGGACGGAGGTGACGGCGGACGCGGCGGACACATCATACTGCGCGGCAACAGCCACATGTGGACACTGCTGCCGCTGAAATACCGCAGGCACATATTCGCAGGAAACGGCCAAAGCGGCTCTGGCGGCCGCAGCTTCGGCAAAGACGGCGAGGACGTGATTGTCGATGTCCCTTGCGGCACAGTAGTGTTCGATGCCGACAGCGGGGAGTTCCTTGCACAGGTCACCGAGGACGGACAGGAGATAAAGTTGCTGCGGGGCGGACGCGGCGGCCTGGGAAACTGGCACTTCAAATCGCCCACCAACCGGACTCCGAGATATGCACAGCCCGGAGAACCGGCTGTGGAAAAGTCAATAATCCTAGAGCTCAAGCTCCTGGCCGATGTCGGCCTGGTAGGGTTTCCGAATGCAGGCAAGTCTACCCTGCTTTCATCCCTGTCGGCGGCAAGGCCAAAAATCGCTGACTACCCCTTTACCACAATGGAGCCGCAGCTCGGCATCGTATCCTACCGCGACAACCGCTCGTTTGTCATGGCCGACATCCCTGGCATAATTGAAGGCGCCAGCGAAGGAAAAGGCCTGGGCCTCCGATTCCTGCGGCACATCGAACGCAACGCCGTACTGCTTTTCATGGTCCCGGCCGACGCCAACGACATAAAGGAGGAATATGAAGTGCTGCTGAACGAACTTAAACAGTTCAACCCCCAGCTGGTGGACAAGCCCCGCGTGCTAGCCGTATCGAAATGCGACATGCTCGACGATGAACTTATGGACGAGATACGCGAAAGCCATCTGCCCGAAGGCGTTCCCACTGTATTTATCTCCGCTGTCTCAGGCATGGGCCTTACAGAACTCAAGGACGTACTGTGGCGCGCCATAAACGATGAATCTAACCAGATCGGTAGTATCGACATCATACACCGCCCGCTTGACGGGCAGCACCGTGTGCGGGAAGAAGATGAATTCATATTTGAAAATACTCCACAAGATACCGATCCGGCTGAAGATGCCGACATGCAAAGAATCAGCGCCGAATCATGGGGCGATGATTTCGACTACGACGACGGATACGGGCCGGATTTCGATACACCGGAAGAAGATGAAGAAGACCCGGAAGAGCGCGATGACGATATCGTTCGGCCCGACGACCCGGACGCATTCCTTTTTGAAAGCTCACTTGATAACGGAAAATGAAAAAAATATCGCATGGCCGGGATGCCATGCGATATTTTTTTGTATTTTTTCTTAAGGCCAAAATCGGCCGTCAATAAACGGCATATCAGATACTTACAATCACAAAACCGCCAGAACCTCCGAAGGTTAAAATCCCTTAAACGGGATTTAACACGTTATGAGGCCTCTAGGCGGTATTACCTTTGCTGCATCAAACCAACAACACACAAAATTTTTACACCCATGAAGACAACATCAATCGAAATCCCAGCCTCCATCCTGTCAGCCCTTGCAGCAAACCCAGGCGACACCCGGCTTGCAGCATCAGTCTGTTCTGCCATCGTTGAAGCCGCCGGAATATTGGGTGGCACACCCGTGATTCCTGACACCGGCGCAGAAGCAGACCCATCCGTAATAACACAGCTAGCACTTAAAAAGCGCGAGCGCCGCAAGGCCGCGGCGGAAAAGCGTGCACGCAACCGCGAACGGCGCGAACGCAACCTCACCCGATTTCTGAACAACGGCATACGCAACGCCTTCCTGTCCGAACTAAACGCCATGGGGTTCATCACCAAAAACGAATACCGAATAATAGACGCAATGACCACCGACAAACTCCTGAAGGCCCGTCAGGTGGAAAACATAATCAAGCCCCTAATACAACGGCGCGAAAGGGAACTGGCAAAAAAACAAGGCCTATCCACTGGGAATAGGCCTCATCCGATATCTTCAATGCCTTGAAGCTATCATGCCGGAGGGAGGATAGCCTCGCTGGGGCATACTTCTGCGCAAGAACCGCACTCGATGCATGTATCCGGATCGATGTGGTAGATGTCGCCTTCTGAGATAGCTTCAACGGGGCAAACAGGCAGACAAGTGCCGCAAGCCACACATTTATCAGTGATTACGTAAGCCATGATGTTAAATTTAGAAATTAATTATACGATAGTTTTTTGAGTTTACAGCCACAAAAGTAATCTTTTTTCTGCTTATCTCATAATAAAACAGAAAAAATATTACATCGTTCAATCAAACACCAGTGACACATTGTCAACCCATAGCGTAAGGCCTATAGTGCCTATATAGGCCTCGCCGCTGCCGGCCGAAAGCATCACCAGCATATGTGTAGGCGTAGCGTCTGCATCATCCCATCCCACTTCCTTCACAGGCACCATCTTGCCCTTGGAATTACGCCCGTAATAGCTCTTCTCCCCGGAAATTAGGCCCATGAAAGGCTTATATGAAGGCAAGGACGTTATATCTCCGTACAACACAGGAATGCGGTGGCCTTCCACCCACCCCGCCGATGACGACGGATAAAGCTCACGGCCAGTGCCGACACGCTTGGCATACAGGTTGCCGTCACTGTCCTCCCACCTCCGCTGCAAAAGGATGAACACCTCCGCCTTGTCCGTGCCCGGAAGCGTCTTTTTCTTTCCGAAACCACTGGAATACATGCGGTTGCCCGTTTTTGGCACCTCTATCTTGTAGTCAAACTGCAACGCCTTCGGACGCCTGTTGAAAGAAATGCCCATCTCCATATTGGAATAAGGATTCTTGGTCGACTTGATAGGCTCTATCATCCTGCCAAGGAATATCGAGCCTGCCACCAATACATCTATATTTATCAGCCCTATGGCCTTGCAGTGTTCCAGCATGGTGGTCAGCTTCGCACACTGCCCATGCCCCTCACGCTTGTCAGGGAACACAGCGTTAGACGTCTTTGTGATGCCCACCACCTTGGCCAGGACATTCGATGTGGCCCATGGCGAACCTCCACGGCTGTAATAAGGCTTCCCTGTGGCGTCAGTCGATGTCGGTCCTATCTCATACACATTTTTCGTATGCCCGCCAAGGATCGACGACTCCTTCACTATACGTGTAACCCACTCATCCATATCGCCGAACTTCAGGCGTTCTATCGTCTCTGATTGAGCAGTCCCGGCAACAGCCATCGCCAGGAGTAATCCAGTTACTGTCCGCTTCATAAGAATGTAACTTTTTTTATAATAAATCTTCTTAAAACGCTGCAAAGGTACATCTTTATGACGAAAACACCCCATATAGAAGCAAAAAAAGGCAACATCAACACCCAATCCGACAAAACTAGCCCACCCCTGCCCCATTCAGCCATCTCCAGTGACGGCCACTATTTTGCAATCGCCTAAATTTATGCAGGCGGCAAGCGGATGGTTTGACGGAAATTTCGTAAATTTGCGCATCATGATATTATACCAAAGGCTATGAACGAAGTATCACAACGTATCAAGAATCTTGCCCAGTCGGCCACCCTGGCCATGTCACAGAAAAGTCAGGAACTCCGTGCAAGCGGCGTTGACGTAATCAACCTGTCGGTCGGCGAGCCGGACTTCAATACACCTGAACATATAAAAGACGCCGCAAAACGCGCCATAGATGAAAATTTCACATTCTATTCCCCAGTCCCAGGCTATATGTCGCTGCGCAAGGCGATAGCATGCAAGCTGAAGGAAGAGAACGGGCTTGACTACGCCCCGGAACAGATCGTAGTGAGCGGAGGCGCAAAGCAGTCGCTGTGCAACGCCGTGCTTACGCTCGTCAACCCCGGCGATGAAGTCATAATCCCCACCCCGGCATGGGTAAGCTATGTTGAGATGGTGAAACTTGCCGAAGGCAAGAACGTACTGGTACACGCAGGCATAGAACAGGACTTCAAGATAACACCAGCACAGCTTGAAGAAGCGATCACCGACCGTACAAGGCTGATGATAATATGCTCGCCTTCAAACCCCACAGGAAGCGTCTACACCCGCGAAGAGCTACAGGCCATCGTGGACGTCCTTTCGCGCCATCCCCAGGTGATGGTCATCGCCGATGAGATATACGAACACATCAACTTCACAGGATCGTTCACCTCACTGGCATCCTTCCCTGAGATAGCCGACCGCGTGGTGATAGTAAACGGCGTGTCAAAGGCATATGCGATGACCGGCTGGCGCATAGGCTTCATAGCAGCACCGATGTGGGTGGCAAAGGCATGCACCAAGCTCCAGGGCCAATACACCTCTGGCGCATCTTCCATCGCACAGAAAGCCGCCGAGGCGGCATATGCCGGCCCACAGGAATGCGTGGAGGAAATGCGCCAGGCGTTCCAGCGCCGCCGCGACCTGGTGGTGTCACTGGCCGGCAAGATTCCCGGCATAAAGATAAACGTGCCCGACGGCGCCTTCTACCTCCTACCCGAAGTGAGCAGCTATTTCGGCAAGAGCCACGGCGACCGTAAGATAAACGATGCTGGCGACCTCGCCATGTACCTCCTTGAGGAAGGCCACGTGGCCACCGTCGACGGTGCAGCGTTCTGCGCACCGGGCTACATACGCCTGAGCTATGCCACAAGCGACGACAACATCCGCGAGGCCGTCAGGCGCATAGCCGAAGCATTGGCAAAACTGAAATAAGGAAACAAACATTATATCTACCGAAATGGACTTTATTGAAGAAGTGAAGTGGCGCGGCATGGTACACCAGATGATGCCCGGCACCGAAGAAAAATTGAAGGAGGGGATGACCACCGCATATATAGGCATTGACCCTACCGCCGACTCGCTCCATATAGGGCATCTCGTATCTGTGATGATGCTAAAACATTTCCAGCGCTCAGGCCACAAGCCCATAGCCCTCGTGGGCGGCGCCACAGGCATGATAGGCGACCCTTCGCTGAAAAGCCAGGAAAGGAAACTGCTCGATGAAGAGACCCTCCGCCACAACCAGGAGGCCATAAAGGCCCAGCTGGCGAAATTCCTCGATTTTGACAGCGATGCGCCAAACGCAGCCGAACTGGTCAACAACTACGACTGGATGAAAGAGTTTTCGTTCCTGGACTTCATCCGCGATGTAGGCAAGCACATCACTGTCAACTATATGATGGCCAAGGATTCTGTGAAAAAACGCCTCTCAGGCGAATCACAGCAGGGCATGTCGTTCACGGAATTCTCCTACCAGCTGGTACAGGGATATGACTTCCTGACCCTATACCGCGACAAGAACTGCGTGCTCCAGATGGGTGGCTCCGACCAGTGGGGCAACATCACCACCGGAAGCGAGCTCGTACGCCGCACCCTGGGCGGTGAAGTCTACGCCCTCACATTCCCGCTCATCACAAAGGCGGACGGAGGCAAATTCGGCAAGACAGAGAGCGGGAACGTATGGCTTGATCCCCGCTACACATCACCGTACAAATTCTACCAGTTCTGGCTTAACGTGAGCGATGCCGATGCTGAAAAATATATAAAGATATTCACCGAGCTTACCCGTGAGGAAATCGATGCCCTGGTAGCCGAACAGGCACAGGACCCGGGGGCACGCCCACTACAGAAGCGCCTGGCCAAGGAAGTGACCACGATGGTACATTCGGCTCAGGATTATGAAGCCGCTGTAGAGGCCTCCCAGATACTCTTCAGCAACAAGGCCGCAGAGACCCTGCGCAAGATTGACGAGGACACTCTCCTGGCTGTGTTTGAAGGCGTACCCACTTTTGAAGTGGCCCGCCAGGACATAGAGGAAGGCATCAAGCTTGCCGACCTGCTTGTCGACCGTGCCGCCGTGTTCCCCTCAAAAGGCGAGATGCGCAAACTTGCCCAACAGGGCGGCCTGTCCATCAACAAGGAAAAGGTCAGCGATGCCTATGCCCCAGCATCAACAGACATGCTGCTGAACGGGAAATACATCCTTATCCAGAAAGGCAAAAAAAACTACTTCCTGCTTGTTGTAAAATAAAACCAACCGACAAAAAACAGACAAGGGGATACGCTTTGGCAAATCCCCTTGTCTGTTTTTATGTTTCCCGTATCAAATCACTTCAAGATCGGCGGAAAGGCGTTGGCGCACCACCTCATATAGCATGACGCCCGCGGCAACGCTCACGTTCAGCGAGCCGATATGCCCGAACATAGGTATGGACACCTTGGTGTCGCACAAAGCCAGGACTTCCGGCGATATCCCTATGTCCTCCGCCCCCATCACTATGGCCGTGGGGACTGTATAATTGCCCATCGTGTAATTGAAGTCCGCTTTTTCCGTAGCTGCCACCACCTGGTATCCATTATCCTTGAGGAAACGTACGGCCGCGGCAGTAGTATGTTCTCGGCACACCGGCAGATGCAGCAAAGCACCTGCGGATGTCTTAACGGCATCACCCTGGACACTGACACTGCCACGCTCCGGTATCACAACCGCATTGGCCCCACAGCATTCGGCCGTACGCGCTATTGCCCCGAAATTACGTACATCCGTGATACCGTCAAGCACGACCACAAGCGGAAGTATGCCATCCTCATAGAGCTGTGGTATGACGTTGCCCAGCGATGCATATGTCACGGCCGACAATGTAGCCACCACTCCCTGGTGGTTCTTCCTTGTAAATTTACCGAGCCTCTCCTCAGGCACACGCCTTATAGGCAGGCGGTGCAGTTTCACCAATGCCAGAAGTTCATTTACCAGCTCCCCTTGAAGCCCTTTCTTCATATAGATGGTGTCTACATCCCTGCCAGCCTCGATGGCTTCGATAACGGCACGTATGCCGAATATATAATCTGTCCTGTCCATATATGTTTCTATTTTATTTGCGGTTCAACAATGTCTGCGCATTTGCCCGCGCAGTGGCCTCATCGGCAGACCCGCTCAGCATTAGCGCCAGTTCGCCTATACGCTCCTGGTCTGTAAGGCGGCGTATGCGGGTATTGGTGCTGTCGGCGGAATCTTCCTTGTATACCTTATAATGCTGTGAGCCCTTGGCCGCCACCTGCGGCAGGTGAGTGATGGCAATCACCTGTATGCGGGACGCAATATCGGCCATCATCTGCCCCATGCGGTTGGCCACATCTCCGCTCACGCCAGTATCGACCTCATCGAATATTATCGACGGCAGCTGCATCTTGCGCGCGATTATCGATTTTATTGACAACATCAGACGCGAAATCTCGCCACCAGAGGCGCTTCCCCCTACAGGCATCAGCGGCTGGTTCTTGTTGAAAGCGAACAGGAACTCGACATCGTCAATCCCGTTCATAGTCATCTGCACAGGGCGCACGGCAATCTCACACTGAAGGTTCTTCATGCCCAGCGGCAGGGCTGTCTCCTTAAGCTCCGCGGCAAAGAGCCTTGCCGCCTCCTGGCGGCGGTCGCTCACTTTTCCTGCAAGCTTCATAGAGCGGTCGCGCTGACGCTCCATCTCGTCCTTAAGGGCAGCCAGTGTGCCGGCACTGTCGTTTACGGACTTCAGCCGCAGCGCAAGACTGTCACGGATTTCAATGAGCTTTTCTACAGAATCAACCCGATGCTTGCGCTGGAGGTCGTATATACTGTTGAGCCGGTCCTCCACAGACTCCAATTGTGCCGGGTCGGCAGAAAGCCTGTTGTCGGCTGCGACAAGGGTCTCAGCTATGTCGCGCACCTCTATTATGGCCTGGTCAAGACGCTCCGACAGCGGCGGGTCCTCATCGACCACACCGTCAAGCTCCTGGCAGCATCCTGATGCACGGTCAAGCAATGAAAGTGCGTTGTGGACTCCGTCAGTAAGACTTTCAACAGCCTCATGCAAGGCCATCTTTATGTCTGTCATATTGGAGAGCAGGTCGCGTTCGTGCTCCAAATCCTCCTGCTCGCCGGGAACGAAGCGCATGCGGTCAAGTTCGCCATACAGGAAAGCCACATAGTCAGCTTCGGCACGGTCTTTCTCAATGGCCTCGCGGGTCTCTACAAGCGCCTTGCGTGCACGGCGGTAGGCCTCATATGCACGGCGGTAGTCAGCGAGGTCAGACTCATTGCCTGCAAGGGCATCTATAATACCCAACTGGTATCCGGGGGTGGCCAATAGCTGGCTCTGATGCTGTGAATGTATGTCGACAAGGCGTATCGCAAGCCCCTGCAATTGCGTCAGGTTTACGGGCGAATCGTTTACGAAAGCCCTAGAACGTCCTGAAGGCGACAGTTCGCGGCGCAATATGAAACGTCCGTCAGAAGACTGCTCCATATCCCCGTCCGCACAGTAGGCATTTATGGCATCGGGCGATTCCACCGCGAAAACAGCCTCTATGACAGATTTTTTAGTTGCATCGCGTATAACCTTTGTGTCGGCCCTGCCACCCATAAGGAGCGACAATGCGCCAAGCATTATCGACTTTCCGGCACCGGTCTCACCGGTTATGGTATTGAACCCGTCACCGAAATCGATGTCCAGACTGTCGATAAGCGCATAGTTGGATATGTGTAGAGACTCAATCATCGTTTGTCTTCAGGTGTTTTTATTTTTTCAAGGCGCTGTGTCTCTGTGGGGTAGACCGGATAAAGAAGGTCGTATACCCCCTCCCTCTCGGCCTGGGGCGCCTTTGAGTAGATATTGACAAGCTCGTCAAGTTTGGCGTCCTTAAACATGGAAAGTGCCACGGACATTGGGCTGGCCTCATAGACACGGCCTATGTTCTGCAACGCGGCAGTAATCCTGGAACGCCCCTTGTCCGGGCCAAGCGCCATTTCATCAAGCCCCTTGCGGTGGTATTCATACAGCAGTTCCCTGATGCATTCTGTAGCTGGATCGGTGAACGATGACAATACCGCAGCCCTGTTCTTTGTGTCCTCAAACGGCCTCCAACCGCTTTCGCCTGCCGACTGGGCCATCTGTACAATCTGTTTCAACCGATCGTAGCATACTTCCCCACCCCTTGGAGAAAAGGAGTCGAAGTCAACGGCCAATATCAAGTATGCATAGAAATTGAGGATTGCCGTCAACTGGCTTTCCATCTGATTTACCGAGAATACCAGCGGCTCGTTCTCACGGTACTCGAACTCTATCTTGCTATCCTTGAAATTTATAAGGGTGGTGGTGTATGAACTGTTGAATACCGGCCTGGTAGACTGTATCTGCAGATCGCCGCTCATCCTATCATCGGTGTACTCCTTAATTGTCAAGAACATACGGCAATCAATCTTCTCGTTCGGGGAGAACTGGGTGTTGGTGAACTGGGTGGTGTTCATATAGTCGTTTATGGCGGTCTGGAGCGTCTCAAATACATGCCGGCTTCCTTCCACCTGCGTAGCATCCACCTCCACGACACAATTGAGCTCCTGGGAATGCACGCCAACGGCTGCCATAAGCCCTATCATGGCTATGATAAGGCGGTGTACTGCAGTGATTGCCCTACTCCGTGCCATCATTTACCCAATATGGTGTCAAATATGTCGCGGGCGACCTCGTTTTTCGGTTTCATACCGAAATCGTGCCTTACGCCCGCGGCAGAAAATATGGAAACCTTGTTGGTATCAGTGCCAAAACAAGCCCCTGCATCGCGCAACGAATTCAACACGATATAATCAAGGTTCTTGCGGGACAACTTGTCCAGGGCATTTTCCTGCTCATTGTCAGTCTCCAAGGCAAAGCCAACCACCATCTGGCCTTCACGTTTTTCCGCGCCCAATGTAGCGGCAATGTCGGGATTCTTTACCAGTTCAAGCACCGGAACGTCCTGCTTCTCACGCTTTATCTTTACCTGTGCAGGATGTGCGGGGGCATAGTCGGCGACAGCCGCCGTCATAACTGCAATATCTGACTGCGGGAACGCCTCCTCACATGCGGCAAGCATCTGCATCGCCGATTCGACCCTGACAACCTTTATTGAAGGATGCGTCACCGAAAGAGACACAGGCCCACTTACAAGCGTCACCTCAGCGCCACGCCTGGCAGCCTCAGCGGCAATGGCATAGCCCATCTTGCCTGACGAATAGTTGCCGATAAAACGTACAGGGTCAATCTTCTCGTATGTAGGCCCGGCTGTAATAAGCACCTTTTTCCCTGCCATGTCCCCGGCTGAAGAGAAATACCGTTCCAGGACATTGAAGATGGCCTCAGGCTCTTCCATACGCCCTTTCCCAATAAGATGGCTGGCAAGCTCGCCAACCTCTGGCTCGATGATGATATTTCCATACGAACGGAGGGTGTCGATGTTGCGCACCGTTGACGGATGTGCCATCATATCAAGATCCATGGCAGGTGCGACAAAGACCTGTGCCCTCGCAGACAGATAACTAGTAACCAACATATTATCTGCGACTCCGCTGGCCATCTTGGCGATAGTCGATGCCGTTGCCGGGGCGATGACCATTGCATCGGCCCATAGGCCGAGGTCGACATGGCTGTGCCACTCGCCTGTATTAGCTGTGAAAAACTCACTTATTACCGGGCGGCCGCTTAGGGCCGACAATGTTACAGGCGTAATGAATTCCTTGGCTGCAGGAGTCATTATCACCTGGACCTGTGCCCCGGCCTTTACCAGAAGCCTCAAAAGGCTGACAGATTTATAGGCAGCGATGCCACCTGTGATGCCCAGGATAACATGGCGTCCTTCCAATATAGATTTTCCTGTCATTTCTTGCAACGCAACCTTATGCGGGTAAAAGCCGCCTTTGTATTATCGGGGAAGTCCCCCTTGAGAATCCATCCGTAATATCCAGAGTCCTCGGAAAGCACCTCCTCGGCCAGACGCCCCTTGTATTTACCGAAGTTTATCACCTCCTGGTTCTTCTCATTATAGACAAGCCGTCCTACAAGATCGACATTACGGTTGTGGCAAGTGTATTCACTGAGCTTTTCCATGTCGTTTGGCAAGTCCGGATAACGGTCGAGCTGCGCTTTGAGCACCTCATATGTGGCCCGTGTGTCGGCAAGAGCGGAATGAGCGCCTTCCAGTTCAGAATTGCAATAAAAACGGTATGCGGCCTCAAGCGTACGCTGCTCCTTTTTGTGGAATATTGTCTGCACATCTATGAAACGTGCAGAGGAGAAGTCGAAGTCCACCCCTGCCCTACGGAATTCCTGGTCGAGCATAGGGATGTCGAAACGGTTTGAGTTGTATCCTGCCACATCGCAACCGGTGAACACCGCCGCCAAGGATTTTGCCAACTGGCGGAATGTAGGCTCTCCGGCTACGTCCTCATCCGTTATATGGTGTATTGCTGTAGCCTCTGCCGGAATTGGCATTTCGGGGTTGACACGGCGTGTACGCTCGATTTTCTCACCGTTCGGCATAATCTTTACTATAGAAATCTCGACTATGCGGTCGTGGGTTATGTTTATGCCTGTAGTCTCAAGATCGAAGAAGACTATGGGCTTGCGTAGGTTCAGTTCCATCGTCCTTGTTCCTTAGAAATCGATGATAGCCATAGGCATGAGAAGCATCACCAGCTGGGAGTCCTTTTCGTCCTCCGACGGGCAGAATACGCCTGGGCGTCCCGGATCGCTGAGCTTGACAACTATGTCGGATGTGGACAGCGTGTTGAGTATCTCCAGCAGATATGGGGCGGAAAATCCTATCACCAGTTCCGAGCCGTCATAGCTGCATGGCACATCCTCGCGTGCGGTAGAAATCATATTGTTGTCCTGCGACTTCAACTGCACTTTGTCGGAGGTTATGCGGAAACGCACCAGGCCTACACCACTGTCGATAAACACTCCGACACGGCGTACTGCATTGAGCAGCGACTGACGGTCGACAATCAGCGTGTAGGGGTTGCTCTTCGGTATCACGCGGTCGTAGGCCGGGAATGCACCCTTTATAAACGGACAGCTGAATGTGAAATTAGGGATATTGAGGTTTGCCCTCTTTGAAGTCATGGATATCTGTATCTCCTCTGACTTACCGAACACATTCTTGATTATTGTTGCGGCCTTGACCGGCATTATACAGCTTGCGGTAACCCCTGGGGCAGCCATCCGGCTTGTATACTTGACCAGCTTACGGGTATCTGTGGCAACAAACACAATCTCTTCGGGCTTTATGTCGAAATATATACCCATCATCTGAGGACGGAAATCGTCCTGTCCCACAGCGAACAATGAATTGTCAATTCCTTTCACCAACTGTTCACCCGGGCATACGAAGTTGATGGGCTGCTCATCGGCGTCTTCGGTCTTAGGCAACGGGAATTCATCACCATTAAGGCCCATAAGCGAGTAATCGCCACCGGGATAACGTATCTCAATAGCCAGGTTGGAGTCGTCAATGTCGAAATCGATTGTCTTTTCAGGCATCTCACGGAGAAGCTCCACCAACCGGCGTGCATCAAGGCAGAAGCACCCTTCCCCTTCGGCGTTCTCGACCGACACGCGGGCAGACAATATGTTCTCAGTGTCACTACCGGTGACCGTCAGGATGCCATCCTTTAACGTCAGCAGGAAGTTATTCAGAATGGTTATCGCGTTTTTTGAATTTATCACCTTGCTCACAGCCGATGTGGCATTGTAGAGCGTCTTACTGGGGACTTGAAATTTCATGTCGGTATATATTGGTTTGTTTCTGATTCTCAATAGGAAGGCACACGCATGAACGCACGCGCATCAACCTACAAAATTAATAAATTATCCAATATCGGGAGCACACGCGCCCCACTTTTTAATCAACAATTTATAAACACGCCCCAAGACTAAACATATTTAACTATAATACAATACATTAACACATCTGACATGTACCGATTCAGACTGTTTTTTTCTACATCTATTGCACACCCACAGTGTATGCCTTAACTTTGCCTCCACAATCATATCAGTGCCGTAATGAATAACGATGTCATAAAACTACTTCCCGATTCAGTTGCCAACCAGATAGCAGCCGGCGAGGTCATACAACGTCCGGCCTCAGTAGTAAAAGAACTTGTGGAAAACGCCGTAGACGCAGGCGCAACAAGGATACAGATAATATTGAAAGATGCAGGACGCACCTTGATACAGGTTGTAGACAATGGCTGCGGGATGTCGGCCACAGATGCGCGCCTTGCCTTTGAACGCCACTCGACATCAAAGATATCTGACGCATCCGACCTGTTTTCCCTCCATACGATGGGATTCCGCGGGGAGGCCCTGGCCTCGATAGCAGCAATAGCCCAAGTGGACCTGCGCACCATGCGACACGGCGACTCCATAGGCACACGCCTGTTGATAAACGGCTCTAAAGTGGAGAGCCAACAGCCGGAGGCATGCGCACCAGGGTCGAACATGATGGTGAAGAACCTATTTTTCAATGTGCCCGCACGCCGTAAATTCCTGAAAAAGGACTCGGTGGAACTAAGCAATATAATGCATGAGTTTGAACGCCTGGCACTTGTGAACACCCATATAGAATTCACCATCACCCACAATGATGTAGTGCTACACCAGCTGATGGGCGGCGCGCTGCTGCAAAGAATCGGCATGCTGTTCGGCAAAAGCATAGAGAAGCAGGTGCTCCCCGTAGTGACTGACACATCAATCGTCAAGATCGACGGGTTTGTATCAAGACCGGAAAACGCCCGTAAACGCGGCGCATTGCAATACTTCATGGTGAACGGAAGGAACATGAGACACCCTTATTTCCATAAGGCCGTGATGACATGCTATGAGCAGCTGATACCTGCCGAGGAACAGCCAAACTACTTCATCAACTTCACCGTTGATCCAGAGACCATCGATGTCAACATACATCCGCAGAAACATGAGATAAAGTTTGAGAACGAGCAGCCCATATGGCAAATAATCGTGGCGGCTATAAAAGAGGCGCTGGGCCGGTTCAACGCTGTGCCATCAATCGATTTCGACATGGCCGACGCCCCTGATATCCCGGTGTTCAACCCTGATGCGACAAGGATGCCTGAAATACAGACCGACCCTACATATAACCCCTTTGACCTGTCTGTAGGAGACAGTGAAACGCCAACCACGCCGACATCCTGGGGCACAAGGCCATCTAAAGCCAACACCCAATTAGACGACTGGGAGTCACTGTATGAGAACTTTACGCGGAAACGCTCCGAGGGGCTTGAGGAGGCCCGGTCAAGCGCCATCAATTCCCTTGATTTCGGACTTACGGACGAGACATATCAGATGGCGGCATCGGGCAATGCCGTGGAATCTTCGCTACTTGGCCATGAAGATGATGTGCCTTCGGTCATGACCGCCCCGATACAACTGAAAGGCAGGTATATAGTGTCGCCTGCAAAGACAGGGCTGCTTGTTGTCGACCAGCACCGCGCGCATGTCAAAATACTTTACGAGGAATACATCTCGCTTGCCTCCGCTGGCAACATGACGATGCAACGCATAATATTCCCTGAGGTTGTAAGCCTTTCCACTGCACAAAGTTCGCTCCTGGACTCAAACGCAGACCGGCTTGCCGCCCTGGGGTTTGACCTTTCGTTCCTGGGTGACGGTTCGTGGGCCATAAACGGAATACCATCGGTGATGAGCGATGTCGACCCCACACAGCTTATCCTTTCGCTGGCCGACAGCCTTGAAAACGACACTGAAGACGTCAGCGGCAGCACAAACGGCCGCATAGCAATGGCCATGGCCAGACAGGCAGCGGTCAAACCGGGAACAAGCCTGACCCCGGAAGAAATGGACCATATCCTGGGTAGCCTGCTGAAAATGCCATCTCCGAACTATACCCCTGACGGGCTGCTTGTACTGAGCGTGATACCTACTGAAGAGATAGCACGCCTGTTTGCATGAACGGTATCGCCGTCACGCCTGGCGGTTACGGGCATGTGCCCTGTATTCCCTCGGCGACATGCCTGTGGCATTCCTGAAATAACGTCCGAAAAAAGACTGGCCCGGGAAATTCAGGCGGTCGCTTACCTGCTGCACCGAAAGCCGGTCCTCCTCTAGCATGGCTTTAGCTTCAAGCACCACATAACCGCTTATCCATTGTGCAGGCGTCCGTCCTGTCACATCACGGCATACGGAGGCAAGGTGCTTGGGCGTGATACACAGCCCATCGGCGTAATATTTCACCTTGCGCTCACGGATATAATCACGTTCGACCATATCGATAAACCTGCATATGATCTCCTCTTTGCGGGAAGAAGGTGCGCCACCGCATTTTCCCATACCTGCGGTATATACGCTCAGGGTCTCATAGAATACGGCCAAGGCGAGCGACCGCACCACCTTGTCTATAAACGGTGGCGTAGGACCGCCATCGGACGCAAGCTGCGATGTGCGCTCACGGAGGATGTCGCGCATGGCCACCTGTGTGGCGAGCTGGCTTTCGGTAAGCCTTATTATGGACCTGCCTTTATAATAGGCCATGCATCTGATGTATTGTGTAAGTGCCGCTGGCGACGGTGACAAAAGATGCGGAGGGGCTACTATCATATATCCCTTGAACCCGGCGGAAACCTCGTAGGACTGCACCGTGTGCCCACGGCGCATGACCATCATGGTGCTTGGCGTAACTTCTACCAGCTTCCCGTCAACCTTTATTGACAAGCTACCTGTCTGGCATACGACAACAATGACGGCGTTGACACGATAGGGCAAACCGTGCGGCGGCAGGCCGTCTATGCCATCGTAGATGACAGGATAAGATATGGAATCAGGATCAACGGCCTTGTCCATCATGAGCGCGTCAGCTTAGCCTAAACAATGTACGTGCATTTGCAGATGTGGTCTCTGCAACCTCACTGATTTCCAACCCCATGACATCCGCCACATGCGCGGCTGTATGCACCATGAATGCACTTTCGTTACGGCGTCCGCGGTGTGGCACGGGGGCTAGGTACGGCGAATCTGTCTCCAACAGCATCCTGTCAAGCCCTACGGCCGGAAGCGCCTTGCCCAGATTAGAATTCTTGAATGTGACGATGCCGTTTATGCCGAAATAGAAGTCGCCGACACGGCGTATACGGTCGATATCGTCCACTGTGCCACCAAAACTGTGGAAAACACCACTTACGTCATCATGCCTGAAACCTTCCAGGACTTCAAGGGTCTGCGGAAGCGAGTCGCGGTTGTGTATGATCACCGGCAGGGAGCGTTCCACCGCCCATGACACCTGCTGCTCAAATGCCTGCATCTGCTGGCTGCAATATGTCTTGTCCCAATACAGGTCCATGCCTATCTCTCCGATGGCCACGTAAACGGCATCACCGGAATCAAGCTCATCCTTTATTGCCGACAACGAATCCCGCCATCCGTCATTGACTTCCGTAGGATGGAATCCCATTGCCATCCGGACATTGCCGGGAAACTGCGCGGCCAGGGCCTTCATCGGCCTGATGGTGGAGAGGTCGACATTTGGGAATATCATTGTGGCTATCCCGGCATTGACCGCCCTTGTGACCGCCCCGGACGGATCGGGGGCGAACTCTTCGAGATATAAATGTGTGTGGGTATCGATCAACATGGAGGCCTACTTGTCGCGTACTGCGGCCTTATGGGCCAAATCTATGAAAACGGCCCGTGAGGACGAATCCATCGCCACGCCCATTACCGCACCGATGGCACGGGTTGTATATCCATCTATCAATTCCCTACACCTCTGGGGCAGTGACAGCCGGGAGTATACCTCCTTCACGGCTTCTATCCGCTGCTGACCGCCATAAGACATGGCCTGCGAAACCGCATCGGGGTCGCCCTCCATTGCCGACAGCAGCAGCCATGTCTTCTTGCCGTTTATTATGTCGCCACCTATCGGCTTGCCAAATACCTCCGGGTTGCCGTACGTGTCAAGATAGTCGTCCTGAAGCTGGAATGCAAGCCCAAGGGCCTCGCCATATGCATACATGGCGTCACAGGCCTCCTTATCTGCATCAGCCATCAAAGCGCCGATACGGCATGCGCCGCCTATAAGGACGCCGGTCTTCAGACGTATCATCTCAAGGTACTCACCGATAGAGACATTGGTGCGCGCCTCGAAATCCATGTCGTATTGCTGTCCACGGTAAACATCCATTGCCACAGAATTAAATATGCCTAGCGCCTCTTCCGTATGTACGCCGGCACAACGCATTATCAACTGCGAAGCCATTGTAAGCATGGCGTCACCGGAAAGGATGGCGGTTGATTCGTCCCAGCGGCGGTGGACAGTCGGCCGCCCATGACGCGTGTCGGAGTTGTCCATGACATCATCATGCAGCAAAGTGAAGTTATGGAACATCTCTATACCCAATGCCTGGTTTATGGCGTCGCTGTATGCCCCACCCAACGCAGCGCATGATGCCAACGTCAATACCGGACGTATGCGTTTGCCTCCCCCTTGGAGCATGTATCTGACCGGCTCGAAGAGTGAGTCGGGGGTGTCAGGATATGCAATGCTTCCGATATTCTCGTTGACATATGATGTCAATTGCCCTATATTAAACATATGTGGTGTATTTTATCATGAATTCAAGCAAAATTACATCAAATTCCAGAATCCTCCAAATTTAGCCAGGACGACAGGCCATTGTGGACATGAAATTTTGCAGATTGCCGGAAAACGCATAATTTTGCGACTATAACCACAACCGTCACCGCTTAGGAAAAAGCGCTCAACAATACCATCATGAAACTAATTTTTAATATAAATTACCATACAAATTGGGGGGAATCACTATTTATCGTCATTGATGCCGAGATGCCGGATGCAAAGGACCGGAATCTGGAACTGACCATGTCGCCGCTTGACAACGACAATTGGTCTGTCAGCGTGGAGCTTCCTGATGATATAGGCGAGTTCGGCTACAGGTACATTGTGCGCGACTGCGACAACGGCAACGAACGGCACGAATGGGGCGCGCCACACCGTTTCATACCGCCAGCCAAAGGGACTGGCACAATAACTTTGTACGACCATTGGAACGACCGCCCTGAGGGCAACCCATACTACTCATCGGCATTTACGGAATGTATATGCGCCCGCCGTCACCGCGACGGCAAGACCATCCCGGCCAAAGGGCATGTCACAATACGCGTATCCGCCCCGATGGTAAAGCCAGACGAGGTGCTGGCCATATCCGGCAATCTTCCAGCGATGGGGCAATGGGACCCGAGGCATGCCGTACGCATGAGCGGTGCGGGATATCCGGTGTGGGAGGTAAATATCGATGTGACCTCTCTGACATTCCCTGCCGAATATAAGTTCCTGTCGTTAAAAAAGGACTCTGGAGAAGTTTCCGCATGGGAGTACGGACGCAACCGGACCTTGTATATCCACAAGTCAGACAGTCTGCAACAAGAGGCGGTCGTGGTAGACGGGCTGCATTTCAGGACAGGAGGCACGCCGTGGCGCGGGGCCGGTGTGGCAATCCCGGTGTTCTCCCTCCGCTCGGAGGATGACTTCGGTGTGGGCGACTTTATGGACCTGAAGCTTATGGTAGACTGGGCTGTACGTACCGGACAGAAATTTGTGCAGCTGCTTCCTATAAACGACACGACCATGACCCATACCTGGCGTGATTCATATCCATATAACGCCAATTCGACATTCGCTCTGCATCCTTTATACCTGCGTATAAGTGAGCTAGGAAGGCTGGATGACCCAGTACGCCAGAAGTACTACGACAATATGGCCACGGAACTTAACGCCCTCAAAGAGGTGGACTACGAGCGCGCAGCACAAGGGAAAGCAGAATTCACACGGGAACTTTTTGCCCAGGATGGCGAGCTTACGGTAAATTCCAATGATTTCAAGGAGTTTGTAGAGCGTAACCGCAAATGGCTGATGCCATATGCCGTGTTCTGTGTACTCCGTGACAGGCACAATACTTCCGATTTCTCATGTTGGGGCGAATTTGCCGTATATGACGAAAGGAAGGCTACACGGTTTGCCGAAGATAATGCCTACGATATAAATTATGTTTATTTCATCCAATACCACCTCGACAGGCAGATGAGGCATGTGCGCAGTTATGCCCATGCCAAAGGAGTGGCCCTGAAAGGCGACATACCCATCGGCATCTCCCGTACAAGCGTCGACGCATGGCAATCGCCACAGCTCTTTTACCTTGACAGCCAGGCAGGTGCACCTCCTGACGATTTTTCTGTACTCGGACAGAACTGGGGATTCCCTACATACAACTGGGAGGAGATGAGCCGTGACGGATTTGCCTGGTGGAAAGCGCGTTTCCGAAAAATGTCGGAATATTTCGATGCATACCGCATAGACCACATCCTTGGATTCTTCCGCATATGGCAGATACCTCTGGATGCCGTGCACGGGCTGCTTGGCGTATTCCATCCGGCATTGCCGTTCCAGTCTGAAGAATTGCGAGAACGCTACAGTTTCTGGCTAGACCCGGACCTACATGCCTCGCCTTATATCATGGACCATTTCCTTGCCGATTTCTTCGGGGAATATGCCGAAGAGGCCCGCAGCAGATTCATGAATCCGGCTGGCTACGGACGCCTGAAACTCAAGGAGGGGTTCAATTCGCAACGCAAGGTGACGGAATATTTCGCCCATGAGATGAAAACCAGCAAAAACGAACGTCTATGCAGCGGACTCATGGGGCTTATCGACAATGTGCTGTTCATAGAGGACCCTTATGAAAAAGGCAAATACCATCCGCGGATAACAGCGCAATATTCATATGTGTACCGTTCGTTGTCAGACAGCGAAAAATGGAACTTCAACCGTCTTTACAATGATTTCTACTACCACCGCCACAATGAAATGTGGTATGGCAATGCCATGTGGAAACTGCCCGTGCTGATTGACGCCACCAGCATGCTCACCTGCGCAGAGGACCTGGGGATGATCCCGGCTTGCGTCCCTGCCGCCATACACAGGCTGGAAATACTGTCGCTGGAAATACAGCGGATGCCAAAAGATCCGTCAAGGGAGTTCGGAGACACCACAGGATATCCGTATTTTTCAGTATGCACGACATCGACACACGATATGGGCGGAATAAGGCAATGGTGGGAAGAAAACAAAGAGGCCTCACAACGTTTCTACAACAATGTACTTAATGAAACAGGCAAAGCCCCCATACATGCCGACCCTCGGATATGCGGCAAGATTGTGGACCTGCACATGAAATCGCCTTCTATGCTGTGCATACTGCCGCTTCAGGACTGGCTGTCGACAGACGGACGGCTACGCCGCGAGAATCCGCGCGAAGAGCAGATAAACGATCCGTCAAATCCGGACCAATACTGGCAATACCGCATGCACATGACTCTCGAACAGCTCCTTGCAGAAGATAAATTCAACTCTTGCCTGAGGGAAAAGGTGGAAATGTCCGGAAGATGCTAATATATACGCAATTACGTTGTATTAAATATTAGAAATATTGATTAACATATTTTATTTCACAGACAAATTGCAAGCAAAACAGCGCGTTTGCTTGCAATTTTCTCACCAACCTCACTCTATCCAGATTTTAGTCCGCACTGATGGCCGATACGGTTGATATTGTCTATTATGCAATCTGCAGGCCGATATTATCGCACTATTGCTTTTAAAAGGAGCTTTGATTAACTTTGCAATACAAAATTGAAACACCCAATCTTATTTGCCTTGGGTAATACCGATAAGCACCAACTAAAGTAATAAAAGCTTTTCATATAATAAATATTTGGAATAGACATACAACAAATCTAACATTAAGTACTATGTGTAAGAAAGTCAAGGACGCCGGGAGGCGTCCTTGACTATTTATGTCACTCAACATCCAATGGGATGTCAGCGTATTCCGACTGTATCGCGGGGAACAGATATGTTGTGGCGGGTGAATATTCGCTCTGCCGAAGAGGTGAATGCACGGCAACGGTCGCGCCACGATGCGGGGATGCCATCCGACATGGCAGGATACAGTCTGTAGCCTGACACACCGCCAGCAGGCGGCACTGTAAATACAAGACTGTAGGACGCTTTGGCGAAACGGGCGACCCCATCGTCGCCGCGGCGCAACACAGCCTTCACCATAGCCCCTCCACGGGTATCTGTGGTCTTCATGTTTGAGATAAAGTTGCCTAACGAATAGACCAACAGGACGTCCTTTCCATACTTCTCACTATGACGTACTTCCATTGGCTGTATGACGTGGGGATGTCCGCCTATTATAAGGTCGACCCCCTGACCAACAAGAAAGTCGGCCAATGCTTTCTGTGACGGATGCGGCAAAAGCTTATATTCCACGCCCCAATGTACGGCCACAGCCAATATTTCCGCACCAGCAGCACGGGCGGACTCTATATCGGATGCCATCAGGTCTGTGTCTATATAATCGACAACGGCATCACCCTTTACAGTGAGCCCATTTGTCCCATACGTGTAGTTAAGGAATCCAATCTTTATGCCCTTTATGTCCTTGACCATAGGCAGTGCCCGCTGCCGTGACTCCCCATCATGATATGTGCCAAGATGGTCGACCCCTAATGAATCAAGGACAGATATGGTACGGTGAAGCCCCTTGTCCAGACGGTCGAGCGTGTGGTTGTTTGCGGTAAGCATCATGTCGAATCCGGCATCGCGTAGCGCCTCCGCATAGCTGTCGGGAGAACAGAAACACGGGTATCCAGTGAAACCTCCAGCCCCGAGGGTTGTCTCCAGGTTTACTACTGCATAATCCGCAGCTGAAATATATGGGGCTACGGCATCGAAACATCCGTCATATCCATAAGAACCATCAGGACGTCTGGCGGCATCAAGCTGTCCCTGATGCTGCATGGCGTCCCCGGCAAATACAAGCGATACCTCCTGCGGCGTCAGCACAAGGGATATCAGTTGTACTATGAACGGCAGGATGGTGGACATGGCTCAGTAGGGTAAATCAATATATGGCATGCGTAGCAGCCAGAAGCGTGTTCCTCATCAAGGATACAATCGTCATCGGCCCTACCCCACCCGGAACCGGGGTTATGAATGAACATTTTGGGGCGACATTGTCGAAATCCACATCGCCGCGCAGACGGAAGCCGCTTTTGCGTGTGGAATCGGGCACACGTGTAGTCCCAACATCAATGACGGTTGCACCTTCCTTTACCATATCGGCTGTGATAGTCAACGGCCTGCCCAAGGCCGCGATGAGTATATCCGCCTCACGCGTGACTGCGGCAAGATTTTCAGTGGCACTATGACAGACGGTGACAGTAGCATCGCCGGGATAGCCTTTCTGCATCATAAGTGTGGCAACTGGCTTACCGACAATGTTGCTGCGCCCGACAACCACGCATTTTTTGCCGCGGGTAGGCACATTGTAACGGCGCAACAGTTCGACAATACCAGCCGGTGTGGCCGATACGAAACATGGAAGGCCAATGGACATGCGCCCTACGTTGACAGGATGGAAACCATCGACATCTTTGCGGTAGTCAATAGCCTCGATGACAGCCTGTTCGGATATATGTCGAGGCAATGGCAACTGGACTATGAATCCGTCGACCTCAGGATCGCGGTTAAGCTCATCTACTGTTTCAAGCAGCCTTTCCTGTGTGACATCGTCCTCAAAACGTATAAGGGTCGAGCGGAATCCGCATTCCTCGCACGCCTTCACCTTGCTTGCCACATAAGTCTCGCTACCGCCGTCATGGCCAACAAGCACGGCGGCAAGATGCGGCCTGCGCTCCCCATTTGTGACCATACGCTGCACTTCGGCCGAAATTTCGGCCTTTATATCCTGTGATACCTTCTTTCCGTCAATAAGCTCCATATAATTATGCGTTTAATATATTGATTACCGTCTTCCCATCTGACGCATCTGGCGCATCTGCTTCATCATCTTCATGGGATTCTTCATCGCTGTCGCAGCCTTCATCATCTTGCGCATGTCCTCGAACTGCTTTACAAGACGGTTCACTTCCTGTATAGGCCGTCCTGAGCCTTTGGCTATACGCTGGCGGCGGCTACTGCTGGTGCGTCCGGAGGTCACAATCTCAGGGGTCTCACGTTCGGCCTTCGTCATGGAGTTTATGATGGCTTCTACTCCGGCAAACGCATTGTCGTCGATGTCTATATCCTTTATAGCCTTGCCTACACCGGGTATCATGGAGGCTAGGTCCTTTATGTTGCCCATTTTCTTAATCTGCTGTATCTGGGCATAGAAATCGTTGAAATTGAACTGGTTCTTGGCAATCTTGCGTTGAAGGTCGGCAGCCTGTTTCTCGTCATATATCTGCTGCGCGCGTTCAACCAATGTCACGACATCGCCCATGCCAAGTATTCGCTTGGCCATGCGGTCGGGGTGGAAAGGCTCAATACCGTCAAGCTTCTCGCCAGTACCGATAAACTTGATAGGCTTGTTGACAACAGTACGGATTGAGAGTGCGGCTCCTCCGCGTGTGTCACCGTCCAGCTTGGTCAGCACGACACCGTCGAAATCGAGGCGTTCGTTAAATTCGCGTGCAGTATTCACGGCGTCCTGTCCAGTCATCGCATCGACAACAAACAGCACTTCCTGCGGGTTGATGGCATTCTTGATGTTCTCAATCTCATCCATCATCTCGCTGTCGACAGCAAGGCGTCCGGCGGTATCGACTATCACCAGGTCAAGATTGTTGGTCTTTGCATACTTGATGGCATTCCTGGCAATCTCAACTGGATTTTTTGATCCCTCTTCAGTATATACAGGCACGTCTATCTGTGACGCCAGCACCTTGAGCTGCTCGATGGCTGCCGGACGGTACACATCGCATGCGACCAGCAACGGATGACGGCCTTTCTCGCTTTTGAGCTTTTTTGCAAGCTTTCCTGTAAAGGTGGTCTTTCCTGAACCCTGAAGTCCGGACATAAGTATTACTGCCGGAGCGCCTTTTAGGTTCACCGGGGCAGCCTCAGTGCCCATAAGTTCCACAAGCTCATCATGGACAATCTTCACCATCAATTCCTGGGGCTTGATGGCATTGATAACATTCTGGCCCATCGCCTTTGTCTTGACGGTGTCTGTGAAATTCTTGGCCACCTTGAAGTTGACGTCGGCATCAAGAAGAGCACGGCGCACTTCCTTGAGGGTCTCGGCTACGTTTATTTCGGTAATTTTGCCCTGTCCCTTCAGGACCTTAAGGCTACGTTCAAGTTTCTCGCTTAGATTGTCAAACATATTATGGTTGTGGTCTTTATGTTAGAAATTGGGTCTGTTTTCAAGCCTGAGCCAGAAGACTACAGACGATTCGTCTCAGTATCAGGAAAAATCACTTTCGGCACAAAACCTTCAGCCTCTTCAGGGGTCATCAAAGCATAGCTCATGATAATCACTATGTCGCCTGGCTGCACCTTTCGCGCCGCAGCGCCATTGAGGCATATCACACCTGAACCGCGTTCGCCGGCAATGGTATATGTGTCGAAACGCTCACCGTTGTTATTGTCAACAATATATACACGTTCCCCAGGCAGTATGCCTGAGGCTTCGAGCAGGTCTGCATCGATGGTTATACTGCCTATATAATCCAGCCGCGCCTCGGTGACGGTGACACGGTGTATCTTTGATTTCATTATCTGAAGCAACATGGCATTCTCAATATTTGATGTTGTCGATAAGACGCACGTCGCCGGCATAGACTGTTACACATCCGACAGCTCCGGCAGCAGCTTCATCCCATGCCCCGACCGGCTGCATGGATAGCGCATCGACTATTTCATAATATTCCACTTCGAGCCCTTCCAGTGCGTTGATGGCATCCACTACATAGGCCTTTACATCAACGACTGATGCCCCTTCAGACTTCATGTCCACACTACGGGTAAGTATCTTATGTATCTGCGGCGCTACGGCACGGTGTTCCGGAGTCAGCCTCACATTACGGCTCGACATTGCCAATCCGTCCTCTTCCCTCTTGATAGGGCACGCCACAATCTCAAGGCTGAAGCCCTCGAGCTGCACCATCTTACGTATCACTGCTATCTGCTGGAAATCCTTCTCTCCAAAGTATGCACGCGTGGGATTGACTATAGCAAACAGCTTGCTTACTATCTGGGCGACACCGTTGAAATGCCCCGGGCGCATAGCCCCTTCCATAACCTGGGCAACCGGTCCGAGATCGAACTGCCGATTGTCCTCCTGCGGATACATTTCCGAGACTGTGGGCACGAACGCGAAATCGACATCAGCCTGACGCAACAGCGCACAGTCTGCTTCCTCGGTACGTGGGTATGTACGCAAATCCTCAGGATTATTAAACTGTGTGGGATTTACAAATACAGACACCACTACTATATCATTCTCGCGGCGGGCCCGCTCTATCAACGACATATGGCCGGCATGTAGGGCGCCCATCGTTGGAACGAGACCTATGGTACGGCTCTGGGCATGCAAGGAGGCCAAACGCTCCGACAGCTGCCCTACTGTGGTTATTATTTCCATGTTTATGATAAAAAACCTATACTGATAATTATCAGGGTGCAAAATTACGCATTTAATAATTCAGACGCAAATTTACCACCACGTATGTTCGTTTTTTACCTCAACAAAAAATTACGAAAATAGCATTAAGTCCCGGATATTGCATGTATCCGGGACTCCTTAGTCTAATCTCCTATTGCAGGGGTGATATTTACTATCTTGACAGGCGGTATACCTTGGTTTCGTGGGAAGCCACATCCACATTCATTATCCCTTCATGCACACCGGCATCTGTACGGGCCTGCAAATCGCGCACTTTATATGGAATATCCGCATCCAAGGCATCAATCCTTGAGAAATCTATGATATACTCCTGTGTTTTATCTCCCATATTAAGGACTGCCACTGCCACATCGCCATTTGCCAGGTCCTTGAAATAAAGCTGCACTCCATTGGCATCTTCCCCAATGAACTCCGCCTGCTGTCCCATAGGGTCTTGATTAATTGCAATAAGCTCCGGATTGGTCATAATAGCAAGGTCGTCTTCCGCTATCGGCTTACGCAGGTCAAATGAAAGTGTAAGCGGTGAAGACCACATGCACCACATAGCAAATTGCGTCCGGTATTCCGTCTGGGTCATTCCTGGGGCGCCTTCCACAAGGTCGTTTGACGATTTGCCTTTACCATGTATGCCCACACACATCATATCGGCATCATTGAAACGGTTCACACCGGAATATGGCCAAATGTCCTTCATCCCTTCAACACTCTGCACGATACCTATGCCGCCAGGCGTGCCGTTCCACCCATCGCGGGTGTCATATGTACACCGCCATGTTGTAGCGCCTGTCTCCGCTCCCCATTTCCATGGCTCACGTGCGCCCCATTCACACATATATAATAATATATCGCGTCCGGATGACTTAAGGGCGTCACCCATTGCCTTGTATCGGGTATATGCTGAAAGTGCATCATCGGCGCCGTCCACAAAACAATAATCATATTTCAACAGATCGACGTCCCATCCTGCATATGCCTTTGCATCGACTTCCTCAAACCCATACGAACCGAAGCATCCGGCACAGGTCTTGGACCCTGCATCGGAATATATTCCGAATTTCAATCCTTTTGAGTGTACATAGTCGGCAACAGCCTTCATTCCGTCCGGAAATTTGATGGAGTCGGGCGATGGGAATCCAGTGCCTTCCTCTCGGGCCTTTGCTTGCCACAAGTCATCAATTACAAGATAATCGTATCCGGCATCCTTGAGTCCGGTAGAGACCATCGCATCGGCCACAGTCCTGACAACCTCATCGGAAATATCGCCTTCTACCACATTCCAGCTAAGCCATCCCATAAACGGAGTAGGCTGCTGGAGATCCGGACTTACCGTTAGGGAAACCGTCTCTTGCACCGTAGAGTCTCCATTCTCCACATTTACTTTGTAATAATATTCACCCGGAATATCAACGACACCTTCCACCAGCCGACGTGAGGCATTCCATACCAACCCTTCCGGCAATCCAGACACGCTTACCTCGGCCATTGCGTCTACCGGACGTATCTTGTGCATGAACCTGACACCAGGCAGGGAATATACTTTTTTGGCACAAGCCAGATGTCCTTCTTTTTCCTTAAGGAACGCAACTCCATTGTCTGAGGCAAACACATCCTGTGCTCCCACTACAACCGAAGCCGAGACGGCTACAGCGACAAAAATATTCATAAAATTCATAGAGGTCTGTAAATATTGTGAGATTTTAATATATGGTTACAAATTTAATGAAATTCTATAATTTTTGTACATAAAAATTATTTTAATATCGCCATGTATCCATATATACGGAAAAATAGGACTGCCATGGGTATTTAGAATTAATTTTTCATACAAAAATATAATGGGATGCATGATGTTTACCACATCTATGAACCGCCACGATTTATATTACAACCTGTTGTCATATAATCATAAATTTCCTGTATCGGTGATTACAGGGTAGCCGAAAAGCCCCGTGCGCATACAGAATGACGTATGGCTTCCGACCTTGACCCTATTGTAGTGCCCAAGAGGAATTTCCATGTTTTTAACACCTCCGCCTGGTATGCTTACCGATACATGGTAAGTATTGTACTTTCCATCTGGAACCATCCGTCCGCGGCGCAAACGGCGGTAACGGGTACGCTGTTCTGTATATTTACGTGTAACAGTCACCGTGACCTCCTTGACCGAAGCCTCGTCAGCCACGCAATAATTAAGGCCAAGAAAACCAAAATATGAGACAGCGCCTACTGCCACGGCAATAGATAGCCTATTTATCAGCCTGGAATGGCATCCAGGTATAATCCGCCACCTGTCCCAAGCCAGCCACAATGCAATGGCAGTAACAATAAAAGACACGCATACCGGGATATACCATGCAATCATTGTACGGCCATACAGGGCAACGCCTCCGCCAAATAAGAATAAAGCTGCCATGCCACCCAGGACCAACGACACTACCGACTTCTTTTTCATTGCAAAAACGTGTGTTATGATTTTTAGCGTAAATTTAAGACAAAAAATTGTAACTTTGCAGGCATATTAATATCAAATGTATTTTCAACCAGTTATTATGTTCAAAAATCTCACTAAATGTCTTATCGCGCTCATGTGCCTGGCATGCGCAATGCCGGCAAACGCGCAATTCAATTTGAAAAAAGCTACCGGTGGATTGAAAAAAGTGGCCCAAGCCGCCACCCTTACCGACGAACAGATGGTAGCTTATGTAAAAGAATATATTGAATGGATGGACGCCAACAATCCGGTGCTTCCTGATGATGACCCATACGTTATACGCCTTAAGGGTCTCACCGAAGGCATTACTGAAGTGGAAGGCATGCCGCTAAATTTCAAAGTGTACCACGTCATTGACGTGAACGCGTTCGCATGCGCCGATGGCAGCATCCGGGTATTCTCATCGCTGATGGACATCATGTCGGACGAAGAGCTTCTTGGTGTAATCGGCCATGAAATCGGCCATGTCGCCCACAAGGACTCAAAGAAAGCTTTCAAGACGGCATTGCTCACTTCTGCGCTCAAAGACGGCATCGCTTCTACCGGCAACAAGGCAGCCGCCCTTACAGACTCCCAGTTGGGCAGCCTCAGCGAAGCCCTTGTTTCGGCAAAGCATTCACAGAAGGCCGAACGTGCGGCCGATGATTACGGGTATGAATTCCTGAAAAACGCAGGCAAGAACCCATGGTCGATGGCCCTTTCTTTCCAGAAGCTAAAATCACTGCAAGGTGACGCCAAGACCAGTAAAATAAACCAGCTTTTCTCCAGCCACCCCGACCTTGACGAACGCATAGGGCGCATGGAAAGCCGTGCAACAAAAGACGGAATAGAAAAGCCGACCTCAACAACGGAAAAATAAACAACCACACCTCAACAATTGAATCCGCCCCGGAATTTAACATTTTCCGGGGCGGATTGTTTTTGTATGCCTGCACTGATGTATTCCCCAAATTACCCAAAGGCTATCACATCACCATACGGTAAAGTCCGAGACTCCGTAAAAAATATATGTAAGCCAAACGGACCAATCAACAGGTAAAGACAACGGGGCTATGCCGTAATGCACAACCCCGTTGTTTTTATCTGTATTTATGACCGATTACATTCCCTGTCCGTGACAGTTCTTGTACTTCTTTCCACTGCCGCATGGGCAGAGGTCATTCCTACCTACTTTAGGAGCAGCCTTCATTGGCATGGGCCGCTGCTTTTCGCCCTGCTGTGCCGAGGCAGCACGGCGCTGTTCGTCCTCGCCGGGAAGTGAGCCTTTTGATGTGCGGTAGTTGGTGTAGTCACGGGGCATATCCGGTGCGGCCTGTTTGACTTCAGGCTGACGTGCGGGTGCGGCCTGCTGCTGTGCCCCTGAATTTGACCCAGAAGCCGATACTGATGTCGAGGTGTTGCCTTGTACGGCATTGTTTGCCGGACGCAGGTATATCTGTCCTCTCATCAACGCAGACATTGCCTTCACATTTAGGCTGTTCAGCATATTCTCAAACAGGTGGAACGACTCAACCTTGTAGATAACCAACGGGTCTTTCTGTTCGTATGACGCATTCTGTACAGACTGACGCAACTGGTCGAGCTCTCGGAGGTGCTCCTTCCATAGCTCATCAATAGTGACAAGCAGGATTGCCTTATGCCACTCCTTTACAACCGCACGGCATTCTGTATTGTATGCCTCGATAATGTCTACACGAAGATGGAACACACGTTTGCCATCTGTAATCGGAACGACAATAAGGCCTTTGGCCTGACGCTCCTCGACCCATTCCTTTATCACAGGCATGGCCACTTCCTGTATACGTTTGCTCTTACGGTCAAGCGCATCTGTGGCCGCTGCATGTATCTTTTCGATTACATCTTCCTTTGACATATTGCGGAACTGTTCCTCGGTAAACGGCGTCTCAATAGAGAGGACCTTGAACAGTTCAAGCGTCAAATCGGGATAATCGTTCTGCTGGTCATATGTGTTTACTATATTTTCAACGATGTCATAAAGCATATTCGCTATGTCGATACCAATACGCTCCCCTTTGAGGGCATGGTTGCGCCGTGAGTATATGTAGGTACGCTGCTTATTCATGACATCATCGTATTCAAGCAGGCGCTTACGTATGCCGAAGTTGTTCTCTTCAACACGTTTCTGGGCGTTCTCAATGGCGTGGGTCACCATTTTCGACTCAATCATCTCCCCTTCCTTCAAGCCGAGCGTATCAAGCATCTTCATCACACGGTCGGTTGCAAAAAGGCGCATCAACTGGTCCTCGAATGACACATAGAATACGGAAGATCCAGGGTCGCCCTGTCGTCCGGAACGTCCGCGCAACTGACGGTCGACACGCCGTGACTCATGACGCTCCGTACCAATGATAGCAAGGCCGCCTGCATCCTTCACTTCCTGAGGAAGCTTGATGTCCGTACCGCGGCCTGCCATATTTGTAGCAATCGTCACAGTGCCAGCCTTTCCGGCAAGAGCCACAATGTCAGCCTCTTTCTGATGCAACTTGGCGTTAAGGACGTTGTGGGGAATATTGCGTAGCTTCAACATACGGCTAAGGAGCTCCGATATCTCGACCGACGTAGTGCCTACGAGCACCGGACGTCCTTCGCCGACAAGACGTACGATCTCGTCAATCACTGCCGCATATTTCTCTTTCTTGGTCTTATACACGCGGTCGTTCATATCCTTACGTGCCACAGGACGGTTGGTGGGGATAGTCACGACATCAAGCTTGTAGATATCCCACAGCTCACCGGCCTCTGTCTCGGCCGTACCGGTCATACCGGCCAGCTTATGGTACATACGGAAGTAGTTCTGGAGAGTGATGGTGGCAAATGTCTGCGTCGCGGCCTCTACCTTGACGCCCTCTTTTGCCTCAATGGCCTGATGAAGCCCATCGCTGTAACGGCGTCCCTCCATAATACGGCCAGTCTGCTCATCGACAATCTTGATTTTGCCTTCATCAATAACATATTCCACATCCTTTTCAAAGAGAGTATATGCCTTGAGCAACTGTGTGACGGTATGGACACGCTCGGCCTTCACGGCATAGTTGTCCATAAGTTCGTCTTTCCTCTGCTGACGCTCGCTGAGGTCGGTTATGTGTTCAAGTTCAGAAAGCTGGGCAGCTATGTCGGGAAGGACAAAGAACTGGGGGTCTGAGCTCTTGCCTGTCAACTCATCAATTCCCTTATCTGTAAGCTCCACAGAACGGTTCTTCTCATCAATGACGAAATACAGGGAATCGGTGACCTTGGGCATCTCACGGGCATTGTCCTGAAGATAATAGGCCTCGGTCTGCAACATTATGTTCTTCATACCTTCCTGGGATAGGAACTTAATGAGCGCGCCATTTTTTGGAAGCCCCTTGAAGGCCCGGAAAAGCAGCAATGCCCCCTCTTTCTTTATCTCTTTATCTTCGCTTGCAAGCTTTGTCTTCGCTTCGGCAAGGAGCGACGTAACAAGGCGTTTCTGTGCCTGCACAACTTTCTCCACATTTGACTTGTAGTCGTTGAAATACTGGTCATCGCCTTTGGGGACAGGGCCGGAAATGATAAGAGGAGTACGAGCATCATCAATAAGGACTGAATCGACCTCATCGACAATGGCATAGTAATGCTTGCGTTGCACCATATCCTGCGGGGTCATGGCCATATTGTCGCGCAAGTAGTCGAAACCAAACTCATTGTTAGTACCGAATGTGATGTCGCAGTTGTATGCGGCGCGGCGTGATGGGGTGTTCGGCTGATGCTTGTCGATACAGTCTACAGTAGACCCGTGGAACATGTACAGCGGGCCCATCCACTCGGAGTCGCGCTTCGACAGGTAATCGTTAACGGTCACCACATGCACACCACGTCCTGAAAGCGAACGCAGGAACACCGGAAGTGTAGCAACTAGTGTCTTTCCTTCACCAGTCGCCATCTCCGCGATTTTGCCCTGATGCAGCACGACGCCGCCAATTAACTGGACGTCATAATGCACCATATCCCATTTGATCTCATTGCCTCCGGCTATCCAATGGTTATGCCACAGGGCCTTGTCACCCTCAATGGTGACAAAGTCACGCCCTTGTGCCGCCAAGTCGCGGTCCATCTGTGTGGCTGTTACTTCCACGGTCTCGTTTGCCGCAAAACGTGCGGCAGTTTCCCGCATGGCGGCAAATACTACGGGCAAATGGCCGTTGAGCTTGTCCTCAATTATGTCGAGAATCTCTTTTTCATGCTTGTCGATAGAGTCCCATAAAGGCTGGCGTTGGTCAAACGGCAGTGTCTCAATCTTTATCTTTGTATCCTCTATGGCCTTTCGGTGACCGGCAATCGCCGCTGCGATGTCGGCACGCACCGCTGATATGCGGTCGCGGAGCTGATCATTTGTAAGCCCTTGCATTTCAGGGCCTAGAGCCTTAATTTTATCTACAATAGGACGTATGGCTTTAAGGTCGCGCTGCGATTTGTTGCCAAATACCTTACTAAGAAAACCTGTTAATGACATTATTATATTATTATGTATGCTGTCCGGCCGGATTAATGCCGAACTTTTGCAAAGTTACTATAAAAATTTGTAAAACGTGAGGTAAAGGGCAGTGAATGACGGCAAAACATCATTTAAGTCTCAGCCCAGGCAATGATGCGCCATTGGGAGAGCGTATACGCAGCAGACGTGTTACGGTAGGTGCTATGGCCCTGGCATCAACCGGAGTACCGATCACTGTAGGGGTGACATCCGGCGCCAATATATATATCGGCGCAAACGGGGCTACACCCCTCACCACCTTACCACCTTCGGTAGAAGTATTGTATGGGACGTCAACTATAGCCCATCCGGGAGCAATCTCAACCATTATATCTCCCGATAAAGAATAGTCGGTGTTGCGGCGCAAGGCTTCGGCATTCTCACCGGCATGACCATCAATTATATCCCCTATCGGATAAGCGGAAAGCACACCAGACATCCGTTTCAGGAAATCTGCCGACTCCTGCTGTATGGTGGTCAAATCAAGGTTCCGTTCCTTTATAAGCCCCCTATTGAGGTAGAAATAATTACCATGATATGCGCTGACCCATTCACCATTGCCATGCAAGGCAATCAGATAGAGATTGAGCAGTGATTTTGCCTTTTTGGGAGAATATTCCCCATATGGAAGCCTCCAACGGGGATCATCGCGGCGTGTAGACGTACGTGGTGGAGTGCCCGCAAGGAAAATCAATGTGTTCTTAAGCCCAATCTGCCTGTCGACCTGATCAAACAGGCTTGCCAGATCATGGTCCAACTTTATGTACGAATCGACAAGCTCATATCTGGCATCTGCATTTTTTGTGTACTCAAAAGGCTGCGCCGAAAGCCCTAGGGCCAGCATGTCTGTCCCATCATTGCGTCCAAGCCTCAATGAATTAACATAATCAGAAGCCATTGATATGGCCTCGGTATTATAAAGCGGTGAGTTCTTGAACATAGGCACGCGCCATTCGTTACCACGTCCAAAGACATGGCGGAACGGGTAATGGCGTACAGGATCAGGAACAAGTGTACATGTGGCGGATACGGATGACGGAGACCACTGCATCGTGTCGAGCCTCAATGACAATCCCTTAAGGCGGTTGCGTGCTGACAATACTGTAGGGACATCACGGTAATATGTCGTTGTGGCCCAGTTGGCATTATCATCGTTTAGCCAGGATGCATTGTTTGCCGCATGACCGGCAAGGATTATAGCCTGATTGGCATCCGGGGCAATGGAGTACACCAATGATGTCCCAGCCCCGGCAATCTTCAGTTCGTCCCCAATAGTCGATACCCTTAGCGCTACTGGCGAATAGGTCTCTGTAGTATAGTTACCTAGCGTCTGGTTGTCTGCAAGCACAGGACGGGCCATAAGCTTGCCATAGTCAAAGACCACATCGGCAGTTATCCCTGATACCGAAGGCGACGCTCCAGTCATAATCACAGAAGTGGCGGCAGCAGATGACAAAGGCGTGCCAAAATCGGCATTCTCTATCACCACTCCTTGCGTGGATAGCCGCTTGAAACCTCCTTCGCCGAAATATTCCATCAACTGCTCCACGTATTCACGGTCGAGCCCATCTACAACTATCCCCAATACAAGCCGTGGACGCTCTGTGACTACAGCCCGTACCGGTATAGCCATTGTCACCATAGAGGCGATAAGGGCTGCAATGAGGCCAGAATGCGGATATTGTTTCTTGTGATGCATGTTATCTTTAACGGCGTGTGTTGCCCGTAGGATTTTTAACACAATTAATATATATATAGTTCACCGAGCGCAATAAATCGGCGGCTATCAACGGTATGAATGCCCAATTGCCGCACTGTGACAGGAACGGCCACAAGACAGCCATGAGCGAAACAAGTGCAAAGTTAATGAAATGGCAGCACAATACCACATTTTTCGCGCTTTTAATCCATATCGCAACCGAAATAACCAACACAAAAGGATTCAGCCACATATACAGATAGTTTGGCGAGGTGGCCTCATGTACTGAAACGAAGATAAGGAATGTCAGAAGAAAGCCTGACAGTCCTACTATACCAAAGAGTAAAGAGTCAAACCACCGGGAAACACGCTGTCTGGAAATATCGCGTACAGTGATACTGACTGACAATAGAAACAGTACAACAGCAGCGACAAATGGTGTTGCCCACCACGGGGTGGAAGGCAATGAAGCACCCCCATCGATACCAGGGAAAAGCTCCACTGTCTGCCCCACTATATTGCGAGGCATTCCATCATGACCGGCAAGACTGGCAGAGTCCATCAGATATTGCAACATAACGGGAGCGAAAGCACGTTCGCGTAACGCCAACGGATAGTCTATACCTTTCCCCAATGCCATATCTATCCCGAATTGATACCATGGATACGATCCGTGGAAGCGCTTCATCTCACGGCGGAACGTGGTATTTTCCGGCATACCATCCCCTCGCTTAAATGTCAAAGTGTCGCCTACCGCAGCCTCAATAAGTTGCAGACACCTGGTAGAGCAGTTGTCTTTAACATAGTTATACCTATATACCCTATTTTCAGGCAACAGCGCCTTCTGGGCCAAATCTATAATATTTGATTTCTCCTCACCTGTAAGGTCAAGCTGCTGCTCAACAACACGCCGTCCCTGTGCGGCATATGACTGCACAAACGAATTGAAGTCGGCAAGGCCAACAAAATAGTCAGTCTCCCCTTTTACAAAACGGTATACGAATCCAGGCGCATTAAAATCAAAAAGCCCATAATTCAGCACATAGTCATACGCCGGAGTGGCTATACGTACTCCAGAATGCCCTTCAAGCTCATATATCTCAGGCCCGGCGTGGCAGGTGATGAGGCTTATCAATGTGTCACTCCTGTGAACAACAGCACCATTTGAAGATATAAAGGGTAATAACGCGATGATGCAAAATAATATGCGGTGTGCAGTTGCCATACTCATTTATCTTTTAATTCTGTTATCGCACTCCTCGGGCCTGCCACCCAAAGAATATCGCCTGCCTCAAATACAGTATCGGGCGTAACATCGATGTATTCTTCGCCACGGCGTATTGCCACAACAAGCACGTGATATGTGTTTCTGACAGATGCCGATGCTGATGTCTTGCCTACAAGCATGGACTCTTCAGGCAACAGAAAATTTGTAAAATGATACTCATCAGAGCTAGCAAACATCTCATCGTCAGACTGTTCCACAATTGGCAGCAACCGTTGTATCTGCAAGTCTGTACCGACAATCCCGAGCACATCGCCCGGAAATATGCGCATATCCGCATCAGGGATATTGTATACTGTACCTCCGCGCTGTATGCTCACGACATTGACTCCGAAACGGCTACGCAAGCCAGAGTTCTTGAGGCGCTCACCTACAAAAGGACACGAATATCCGACTTCCATATGTCCCAAGTGGAGGTCGCTGACAACACTGTTGTTCCTTCCAGAACGCCGCAGTTCGCGTTCATTCAAGTTGTTGAAGAATTTAGACTCAATATGCCCCAGCCTTGCACGCGTCTTCCGGGAAAGCAACAGGACTAGCAGGAATACGACCGCAACACCAACCGATACGCCTATGGCCATAGAATATTCCGCACTTATCACATTTATCACAAATACCATAGCCACCACCACCCGGAAAAGCCACATGACCACCAGAGGAATCTCAACACCCAGCACCTTCTTACCGACAGGATAATGGGATTGTGGACGTGATGTCGGAGACATCAACGCCAACAGGAACGGCCCCATTGCCAAAAGCGTGACAACTGTGACTATAAGGCGTGCCCATGATGGGAATATCTGTGCAAGCCATGGAGAAAGGTACATACGGGCAACAAGGGAAATGGCTATCAGAACACACGAATACAACAACGTTCGCCATACGTAACGGCGCATAACCATGCCCCATCCATTGGTGTTGGACGCCTGTGTCTCGGCCTCCTTTGAATAACGGTCAATCAGAAAATGTAACCGCCCAGGCAAAATCCGTTCTGCAAAACGATATGCAGACGCTGACATCTTTATAAAATATGGCGTAGTAAATGTCGTTATTACGGATACGGCGACAACAATCGGGTAAATTTCGGCATTAAGCACTCCCAACGACATGCCCAACGATGCTATGATAAAGGCAAATTCACCAATCTGGGTCAGGCAGAATCCGGATTCTATCGCTATCTTCAAAGGCTGTCCTGTGATAAGCATACCTGCAGTACCGAAAAATATCATCCCACCAATTACAACTACGGACAGCACAAGTATGGGCCACCAGTATTGCACTATTATGCCAGGCTGCACCATCATTCCGACGGATATGAAAAACACAGCACCAAAAAGATCCTTTACCGGTGATGTCACCTGCTCAATACGCTCGGCATAGCTAGTTCCAGCCAGAATCGACCCCATCACAAATGCCCCTAGCGCCAATGAAAATCCACATGCGACAGAAAACACTGCCATACCAAGGCAAAGGCCCATAGAAATCACCAGCAGCGATTCTGCATTTATGAACCTGCGGCATGCATTCAGGATGGATGGTATAAGGTATACACCGACAAGGAACCAAATGATGAGGAAAAACACAAGTTTTGCTATAGAGAACAGCAGCTCCCCCCCTTCGACACTGTCGTTTATCGCAATTGACGAAAGTATAACCATCATCAACACTGCAAACAAATCCTCGACTATAAGTACGGCAAAGACGATTGAGGCGAATTTACGCTGCCTCATCCCCAAGTCGGTAAGTGCCTTTATTATTATTGTGGTAGACGACATCGACATCATGCCACCAAGGAAAAGGCTGTTTATACGTGAAAAGCCCAATAATGTGCCTATGGCGAAACCGCAACACATCATTCCTGCAACTATTATCAGCGATGTAACTGCTGCCGACCCACCTACATTCAACAGTTTCTTGAAACTGAATTCGAGTCCCAGAGAAAACAGTAGTACAACTATACCTATCTGCGCCCAGAATTCAATGTTGCTTTCTGTCGTTACGGACGGAAGGTATTCAAAATGCGGACTGGCAAGAAATCCTGCCACTATGTAACCGAGCACCACCGGCTGCCTTATCCACTTGAAAATGATTGTGACGACAGCCCCTAGCAGGAGCAGGAACGCAAGGTCTGTGATCAATCCTTCGATTTCCATCTATAATTGGGTTGCGACTGTTAGCGATGTGGTAGGATATATATCATGCAACTGCTTGAACAATTTTATATAATCCACCGGCTCTTTTGCCAGGACCACCATGCTAAGGCGTGTACTCCCGGCTGTATAGTCATAATCCAGATAAAAATTTGTCAGGGACACGTGATGCCGCCTAAGTTCAGTGCGGTAAGGGGCTATATCCTCAACAATATCCGATATTGTAGCCCTTATTATCCGAGCTTCCGATCCGATGGACAACTTACGCTCTATCCGTTCAAGATAAAGAAGTATAAACAAGATCAGCAGCGTGGCCACGATGGAAAGGACATAAAGCCCTACCCCGATTGCCATACCTAACGCCGCGACCATCCATATGCCAGCAGCGGTGGTGAGCCCGCGTACAGAACCCTTCATCTGTATGATCGCACCAGCCCCAAGGAAACCGATACCCGTGACAACCTGCGCGGCAATACGCCCGGGGTCACCGTTTTTCAGTCCCATATATTCCTGAGGGACATAAATGGACAGCAGCATCGCCAATGTGGCGCCCATAGCAATCAGCGAGAATGTCCTCACTCCAGCTGTCTGCCCTTTACGTTTGCGTTCATATCCAATCACAGCGCCAAGCAAAAGACTTAACACGAGCTTATATATAGAGCCGACGGTATTGACCTCAATTGAGTTCACCGACATATATATTGCATCCCATACTGAAGCTATATCCAAGACTATACCTTTTATATTATTTAAGTGTAAATGAACGCGAAGCCAAGCGGTAGTTGTCAGCAAAAAGCTCTACCGTATATTCTCCGGCATCAAGGGCCGTATTGACATCCCAGTAGATTGTGACGCCGCTAAGCTCTTCGCCAGCATATTCTATGACTTTACGTGCAGTAAATGGCACTTCTGTACCCTCAAACGGGAACGTGCCATCTCCTCCCAGCAAATTTCCGGCCGGAGAGGTAATACGCAGGTAGATCGTTTTCTCCCCTACCGGCGTGGAATTATTCTGTGGGATTGTAAATACCACCCGCAATTGCCTTGCCTTTTTAACCTTTTTCTCGACCTTTCCCTTAGAATTGAGTGCGGTAAGGCTAACGCCAGTCACATTCAGCTTTTCGGCAAGCGACATCCGTTCAGACAGGTGCTCATTCTGTTCAGCCGTCTCCCTAACCTGCGACGACAACCGTGCATTCTCCTCCTTGACCTGATTATTTTCATCCCGGAGGGCGGCATTTTCCTTGTTAAGCCGATCAATTTCTTCCACATAATGGCGCAATATGCCACGGAGAGTGTCAATCTCGTCCTTTAACTGCTTAATCTGAGCCGCGCTCTTTGCCTTTTCATTGTTCAATTCACTGAGCAACTGCTCGACACGCAGCTTTGCGGCATTATATTTCTCCGTAAGCTGACGTTTTACGGAATCATCCGTAATGGCCCGCATCTGGTTCTCGTAGCCTTGGAATTCATTGTCAAGGGCTGTATACTCGTTCTGCAGTGAAAGCTGCTCATTGGCCAGCCTTAACTGCTCTATTTCCTGCTGCTTACGGTCGGCTTCATTCACATTATCGGCCACCATCTTTATAAGGATGGCTGCAATTGCCAATATAATGACCCCTATCACAATGCCTCCGACGAGCCACATTTTTTTACGCGACTTTACGCCATCATTGCCAGAATTTCCGGGACTTGAATCCATATTACCGGAATGACCATGTATTGTGGACGGTTTACGTGACTGTGGAGTATGTCCGTCTCGTGTAGGGGTGGGCTCAAAGGGATCCATAAGAACGTAATAAATTCAAAAATTCCATTATATCTTTACGGCTGCAAATTTAACAATTATACGCCGATTAATGATTCTAAACATTCTTAATTTTTACATATAACAATACGGGACAAATGGATGACGTCCATTTGTCCCGTGCCAATCGGCTAATTTTTGTCAAAGAATCATCCCATGCATCTCACAGTACCACCTTGACAGATGAACCATCTGACAGGAATCTTAACACATATACACCGGATGCCCATGAAGAAGCGTCTATGTTGCCAAATGAAGAACCGACATGATATATGCCTACCCTTGCACCGGTAACAGTGTAAACCTCCACATCTTCCCCACCGCATACAGATGCCGGCAAAGAAATGCATATGTTACGCGAGCCTCGTTCAACCCAAGCATCAACAGAACCTTGGCCAGAACCTATACCATCGACACCCGATTTGGTAAGGATGTGCTTCAATCCGGCATATGCATCCAATCGGCCATATCCCGCACGGTTATTAGGCACACTGCCAGTATTGCTGTCAGAAACAGATGTGGACTTTATCACATCCCGGATATCGTCCGGAGTGAGGTCCGGATTGGCCTGCAACCATAATGCAACCGTCCCTGTTACAACTGGAGAGGCCATCGATGTGCCTATGTTTATATCATAATAATAGGCATTACCGGATTCGCTATATGTACGCTGTACGAGATTTGCCAACGCATCAGACAAAGCATATTTGTTAACCGCCGATACCACTAAGGCGCCAGGTGCAAGTACATCTGGCTTTGTACGGCCATCAGCAGTCGGGCCATAGCTTGAAAATGAGGAAATAGCCCCTATAGGCAACTCTTTTTCACCATAGCCAGACACCATATATAACGACCCTGGCTCTCTCATATACAGAGGGAAATTGAAACGCGTGTTATATGACCCTGTCGATATTACAGATTGGGATGTACCACCTATCTCACCTACAGAACCATCCAACACCCCGGCTGTCCATCCGCGCAAGCCGCCATTGACGAAATCGTTCTGTGTCGCGTTCCACATATGCACATCAGAGCCAGCCTCACCATTTACAACAATACCTATTGAACGGTTGGATGCAAGCCCTGATACATATGCTTCAACATATATATTAGGAGCACCGTTTACAGGATTCTCGACTGGAACTATCTTTACGGTACAGTCTACACCAGTTTCGTCCGGATAAAAATATTCATATATGCTTTTGTTGCCCGTTGATGAGACCTCTTCGCTCTCAGCAACCGTCTTGCCCTTGAAAGTATCGACAATAACCATTTTTACCGTAAATTCAGACCCTGATGAGCCCCATATGTCGACCAGCGTGTTCTTATTGGTAGATGAGGCAAACCCCAATATTGTCTTTAACGTTTTGTCGTCTTCTGTGAACGTCTTATGGACATGCAGCCTCTTTCCACCTTCATTTCCGGCAGCACCGACAAGTATACGTCCAGGCCCAACTACAGAATCAAAGAACCTGTCTATTGTCGAAGTCCCGTCGTGCGGGCCCATATGTGAACCCAGACTCATATTTATCACACATGGCTTTCCTACGCTTTCAGCATAGTCGAAAATGTACTTTACTGCGTTTGGTATGTCAACAGAATTCTGGCCAAAGCTCACAAATACGATATCGGCATCAGGAGCTACACCGTGGTAGCCAGACTTCTTGTCCGCACCTGTGGCAATACCTGCCACATGGCTACCATGATACTCCCCTTCGGTATCTACCCTGGCCGACAAAATCTCTTCTGTCGTAGTGTATTCCACGCCATATCTGAAATCTGCCGGTGCACGCCCAATACCATTTTGATTCCAGACCCGTTTAAGCCTACATTCCTTACCATCAGAGGTATAAAAATCAAGATGTCCGTATTCCATGCCGGTATCAATTATACCGATGACCACGCCTTTGCCTGTATATGGGTTCGGCAGATCTTTATTGGAATTTAAGTGCACGATGTCAACACCTGTGGCAACACGGGCTTTATCCATAAGCAAATTTACAGGAGAGCCCATTTCTATAAACTTTATGCCTTCCAGTTCACTTATATCGCGCAACGATGCAACCGGAACTGATGCCGTCACACAATTACCGAAATCCGTATACACCTTACCACCAAGGCGTTCTATTTGTTCCAATACACCTATGTCATCCAACTCAATGAAAACTTTTACCTGTTTGACGGCCAAAGTATCACCGTCAGCCTTTATGGTAAACGCCGGAGCTCCCGGACGGTGCATAAGAAGCGCTTCCGCATTTGGTGAGAGTTTCTGGGCATATACCCCAGAAACTGCCACCAAAAAGCATGCTATTATTAAATTTCGCTTATTCATAAATCTATTCAACAGCGCCAACATAGTTTAGGATAATCTTTTCCGGAGTCCCAAGATGGGTACCCATATAATTATTATAATAGTTTTGTACTTCTATAAAAAGTTCGTATGTACCGTCATCATTCAGAGCCACTTTCATAGTACCGTTATCTGCACAATTTTTATACTGTGCGGATGGATCTGAAGGATCATTCCCATACAATTGTATCACGCCATATTGGAAAGACCATCCTTTTGTCTCGGACAGATTCAAAGTCCCGGCATTAATGAGATCCTCTTCTATGACAAGCTTTATATCATCATATACTTTTTGTGAATCGGTATAGAAATAGAATGTATGTTTTTTGGAATATGATGAATATGTATGGTCTACACTTTCAACATTTGCATGTATTGACTGATTGCCATTCAAATCATAGTAAAAGAATTCATTTCCATAAACTATGCCTGGAATCATGCCAGAAAGGGTCTCAACAGACTTTACTGCACCTTTATAATCGGCGGACACTTCAGTGCCATCATCAAATAAGGCATCAATTTTCAACGTCACATTGCCGCTCTTACGGTCAATGGCCGTTGTCAGAGTACCTTCTGATACATTGTCCAATATATATTCGGAGCCACCTTCTGTGTATTTCACTAACTGAAGTGAATAACTGTTACGTTCATTGGCAAGGTCCAGATCCGATGTATACAGCTTTGACGCAGATAATGTTAAATATAGACCATATTCGCCAGATGCCAGACCTTCCGGTGTGTCCGAATGAACCGTCCCAAAACCAAAGCCGGTATATCCTCCAGTCTCGGTAGGGCTTTCCCTGAATAATACTGGGATGGACGGATAACTAACCGTCTCTCCATCCGAAGATTTAATCGAGAAAGCCACCGCAACATCCCTTATATCGAATGCAATCCTGGAAACATCTTTTACATTGTATTCCACTTTGGAGCCGTCCTTTAACGACACGACCATAAATTCTTCTTCAGCCGCATTAAGGTTAAGGATGGACATGGCCATCAACACGGATATTATATTTGATTTTTTCATCTCTTTACCACTTTAATTGATTTTCCATTTACATTCATGATATAGATACCTGCAGCCAGATTTGATATATCGACAATTCCATGTTCCAACTTAAATTGTACAGGACTTCCCGAAACCGTGTACATAGAGACGGCCGCATTATCTGGAGCCCCTATAAGCTCTAATGTGTCCTTATCCAAATATACGATCTCCAATCTGAGTGAATCCGATTCTATACCATCGATTCCAGACGTGATATTTTCCGGATTATACATTAGCTCCACCGGACCGCTCCAAGTACCGTCAATATGGAAATTAGCATCGCACATCAAGGCAATGTCAAACCGATACGTACCATCCGGATTGCATGTCACGCCCACAGAACCAGACTCGACAGGTGCATAATGATCCATTATATAATAACGGCCCTCCTCAAAATGCATATATCGCGTACCCGTAAGGTCGTTGGTATTGAAGTACCCTTTCATCATCTTGAATGGTGCATACGAATATTCATATTTGGTATCCATAACAGTATATGTACCTTCTTTTAAATACTTCTCCCCCTCTTCCAAAAGGAATTCAAGACGTATGATATCGCCACCGTCATCCAATTCAGAATCCCTTCCTGACGGAGAACCTATGTCGACAATAAAGGCCTGGCATCCATTCCGTATGCCATCGTTCCATATATGTGCAGTCTTTATTTTTTCAAGATCAAGTTTTACATCATCTTCCAGTGTAGATATGGAAGATGGCTTATCATTTGGATCAGACTTGTCTATCACAGGTATTTCACCTTCAAACACAGCTTTGACTGTATGTCCGTGCGTAGTAACGGCATCTACGGTAATCCTCATTTTCCCATCACCGGCATCCTCAATATCAACCGTTCCGTATTCCAGGTAGGAATACCCGAAACCGTCATTATATTTTGTCTGATTCATTTCTTTTGCATAGCTACCCAGAATTACAGTTACACCCATATAGTCAACTTCAATTCCAGGATACCATGTATCCCTGTTAAAATTACGGGCCATAGTATAAGTACCGGGCAGTACCATTGCCTCAGATGGATCTGAGAACAGTTTATTGAATACCATCAAAGCCAAGCTAAATCCCTCCTCTGTCATACCGCCAGTCTCGCTGTTGAATGCATGGTCATACAGATTTATATACATAGCCCCGGTATTGCTCTGATAAAGATTACCATCATAAAATGCCAAAGCTCCGTTCATTGAAAGATTTAGGTTCTCATTAATCTGATTGTATACAGACGGTTGTTCACTCGTATCTTCAAAAGGAAGCCGCCCATGGTATGTAATTGTCGTTGCAACGCCGTCCCAGACTGTTTCAGCGGTAACGGTATAGTTCCCGGACCCGTCACTTGATACGGTTATTGGAGATGAAAAGAATGCATTTTTCTCCTGTTCTCCGCTGTTGCCATAATAGGCCAGATATGTATAATTGGGATCATATGTCATATCCCCATTCCCTTCGGATGCCGTATATACCCCATCCGGCAATGATATTGGCGTTGAATGCCCGGCCCAAAGATCCAGGAACAGAACCAAACCGTCTTTTAAACTGATACCGTTCTGTGCATTATATGTGGCACTTTCCTTATCGGACAACATAAAATAATAATCAGCGGACGCGCCAGCCGATGGATCGTAGAATCCGCCGACATGCTTTATCAACTGCACAGTATTGCTTGCACGTGACACTTGTTCTGCCATAGTTTTGCCAGCACAGGATTTCACCTTGGCAAATGGTGATGCCACAGCTGTTCCAGCTACCGAAACAGCAAATAACAATGTGATAATTAGAGTAATTTTTCTCATAATAAATATTTGGTTAATTTTTCAAGACCTTAATAGAAGCCTCCCCTGGCACAACTACAATATAGACACCTGACGACAAGCCACAAAGGTTGGCTGTAGCGACTCCATTGACAGCATCAACAATCATTTGGATTTGCCCTTTGACATCCAGAACTTTAAATCCATTGAATTCAGGGCCTCTGATTTCCACGATATTTCCATCGAAAGAAAACGAGAAGTCCTTACAAGCCCAAACATCATCAATGGCAGATACCGTGGAGCCTGATTTCGTAAAATGAAAATGTGACAATTCAGACCTATCAACATATGTATCAACCGTACCCGACAATATGTGAATACGTGCATCCTCAAACGTGATTTCCGGTTTATCCGGCAAACTAAAATGTTTTTCTGTTGAGTCCAAATATACAAGCGTGAGCCTTGTCACTTCGCTATTACCCTCAGCACTGATCTTTTGTGCCGCCAATACTGATAGCACCCCGATTGATAATAATGTAAATAGTAGTTTCATCGTGCATTTATTAATTAATATCTACCGCAAATATAGTTGTTTTTACACAAAAATGAACACAAATAGCCATATTTTATACAAATTTGCTTCAAAATATGCTTTTATAATCAAATTATGACAAATACGCGCAAGATTGATGGCATACTACCAGAATATTGAATATACAAGTAAAGAATGAATTATATATATACCCGTTTTGTTATGTTTTTCACGGAAAAATACCTAATTTTGCAACAACAATAACAAATAATTTTTCCATGAATCCTGAGCGCTATAACCTAAGAGGTGTCTCCGCCTCAAAAGAAGATGTCCACGCAGCCATACGCAATGTAGATAAAGGTCTGTATCCAAAAGCTTTCTGTAAAATAATACCTGATATACTTGGCGGCGATCCTGACTGGTGCAATATAATGCATGCTGATGGGGCTGGCACCAAATCTTCATTGGCATATACATACTGGCGCGAGACCGGAGACCTCAGTGTATGGAAAGGGATAGCACAGGACGCTCTCATAATGAATATTGATGACCTGTTGTGTGTCGGCGCTACAGATAACATATTAGTGTCTTCAACAATAGGAAGAAACAAGATGCTTATTCCCGGTGAAGTAATCTCCGCCATAATAAACGGCACAGAAGAACTGCTTGCAGAACTACGGGAAATGGGCGTAGGGGTATATGCAACCGGCGGGGAAACTGCCGATGTCGGCGACCTGGTACGCACAATCATAGTAGACTCCACGGTAACTTGCCGGATGCGGCGTCAGGATGTGATCGACAATGCGAACATAGCAGGAGGGGATGTAATTGTCGGACTTGCATCATATGGAAAGGCATCATATGAAAAAGGATACAACGGCGGCATGGGCAGCAACGGGCTTACCAGCGCACGACACGATGTATTTGCAAAATATATAGCACAGAAATATCCTGAAAGTTTCGACAGCGCCGTACCATCAGATCTTGCATATTGCGGCTCTGTAGGCCTTACAGACCCTGTCGAGGGCTCACCAATAGATGCCGGAAAGCTTGTACTCTCCCCCACCCGCACATATGCCCCCGTAATAAAAGCGGTGTTGGACAAGATGCGCAAGGACATACACGGAATGGTGCACTGTTCTGGCGGCGCACAGACCAAAGTCATGCATTTTGTTGAAAATAAACATGTGATAAAGGACAACCTTTTCCCTATACCCCCGCTGTTCAACCTTATTGCACAGGAAAGCGGAACAGACTGGAAAGAGATGTACAAAGTTTTCAACATGGGCCACCGTATGGAAATATACCTCAAGCCCAAACATGCCCAAGATATAATAGATATTGCCGGTGACTTCGGAATTGAAGCAAAAATAATCGGACGTGTCGAAAATGCCGACACAAACCGCCTGACTATAATTTCTGACAAAGGGACTTTTGAATATTAATACTATACAGAATTGGGCTCTCTCCTAAAAAACGGCTTGAAAATGGCCGCCATTATGGCGGCCATTTACGTCATGACGGCTTTTGTGTCATGCGGGACAGGCAACGCATCCCACCAGTCGGATACGGATTCGTCCAATATATACCGATTGCCTGACACTCTGAGGGTTGCCACGCTGTATAGCCCCACATCATATTTCCTGTTCCGAGACGAGCAGATGGGTTATGACTACAACCTTGCCAATGATTTCGCAAAGGCAAAAGGGATCGTACTGGACCTTAAAGTAGCCACAAGCCTCAATACCATGATAGACATGCTGGATTCTGGAATTGTCGACCTCCTGGCCTATGAAATCCCTGTCACCTCGGAATACCGCGAACGCGTATTGCCATGTGGAACAGAAACCTACACCACGCAAGTGCTTGTACAGCCACGCAGAAAGGCAAGTGAACGCATAACTGATGTCACCCAACTTATAGGCCGCGATGTATATGTGGAAAAAGGGTCAAAATACCAGTACCGCATGGAGAACATAAACGATAATCTCGGCGGAGGCATAAACATACATGCCGTTGACCGTGACACTCTGATCACAGAAGACCTGATTGCGATGGTGTCACAAGGGGAGATACCGCTTACAGTTGTCGACAGCGACATAGCCCGCATCAACAAGACATACTACCCTGATCTTGACATCACCCTACCCGTAAGTTTCACACAAAGGGCATCATGGGGCGTTTCGCCCAAAAAGCCATGGCTGGCAGACTCTATTGATGCATGGTTTGCAATGGAAGAACCGAAAAAGGAGAACGCCATTCTCCTTAAAAGGTACTTCGAGCTAAGCAAACACATGCCACCATCTGCAATGAACATCGACCTAAGTAAAGGGCGGATATCACCTTTCGACAATATTTTCCGCAAGCATGGCAACAATAGCGGCATCGACTGGCGTCTGCTTGCATCACAAGGATATGTCGAAAGCCGCTTTGATTCAACAGTCGTTTCATGGGCTGGAGCACGTGGGGTAATGCAGCTAATGCCCAGGACTGCTGCTACGTTCGGGTTGACCGGAGACAGGATTGCCAACACAGATGACAACATAAGGGTAGCCGCCGAAGTGCTTAAGGCTCTTGACAAATCTTTCGCAAAAGATGTCCCGGACAAAGAGGAACGTCAAAAATTCGTAATAGCCGCATACAATTCCGGCATAGCGCACATACGTGATGCCATATCACTTGCAAAGAAATACGGAAAGAATCCCGCAATATGGAGCGGAAATGTAGAAGATGCCCTACTCATGAAGGCTAAGCCTGAATTCTTCAATGATCCGGTATGCAAATATGGCTATTTCCGCGGCAAAGAAACTGTCAGATACGTCAAGGACGTGATGTCCCTATACGAAAGATGCAAAAAGGACATCAGTTCATGATAGAGGAATATATTAAACAATAAAAAACGACTACACATTATGAAGAAAAAGTATCTAGGAATGGCTATTGCCCTGACCCTGGCCGGATCAATGATGTTTTCATCATGCATAGGCAGTTTCCGGCTATCAAACAAACTGATGTCATGGAATCAGACCATAGGGTCCAAATTCGTAAACGAACTGGTATTTTTTGCGTTCTGGATTCTTCCTGTATATGAAGTATCCGGCCTTGCGGATCTGCTGGTGCTAAACAGCATTGAATTCTGGAGCGGGGAAAATCCTGTAGCGGAAAATGGAGAACAGATAATTGAGGGTAACGACAGCAAATACCTTGTAAAGACAGATGAAGCCGGATATACCATCACAAGCCTTACCGATGGCTCTGAAGTACGCCTAGACTATGATAAGGACGATAATTCATGGAATGCAACTGTCGATGACCAGACTGTCACTATATTCACTTTTGTTGATGACACACACGTGAATATTATAACTCCTGACGGCAGTTACCGACTTGTTGAACTTTCACATGACGGTGTACTGGCATACAGCGATATGATACATGCATCCACATTTGCCGCACGCTGACCTGATAATAAAAATATAACCGGGAACTGGCACATGGCCTCTTCCCGGTTTTTTATGTCTAATTACTTTTTCACTTATTTTTTATGCATACGGAACATAATGGGCAATGTATACGATACTTTTACGGCCTTACCATTATGTTCTCCTGGAATAAAATCGGGCATTATCCCTACAATACGCAAAGCCTCCTCATCAAATGCCTTCCCAGCACTTCTGATAACTTTTGCATTTCCTACCTTACCCTTGTCTGAAATCTCAAATTGCACAACAACAGATCCTTTACCATCAGGCTCTTTCATATTGCCGTCTGAATCTTTAGGATATCTGATGTTATCATAAACAAATCTCATCATTGCTACATCCCCTCCAGGAAAACTCGGCATACGGTCACATGATTTCAACGCCTCTCCCGAATCAGTGTTTCCATCTTTATTCAACATAATATTTACCTCAGACGTATCTCCGGTACGGTCTACTTTTATCTGGGCTATTGCATTGACATCCAATTCATTTAGTTTATCCATCGAAGCCCGTTTACCATCAATGAAAATCTCTATCCCGTTTTTTCCAAGATTTGTGACTGTGTTTCCATAGTCTCCAACATTCACATTTACGATATCCAGCCCCGCGGCCCTGGCCTCTTCTTCCGTGAACTCCTTGCCATTGAACACTATTTTTGATATCTTACCGTTAGTGGTCAACACTTCGGTATCACCAGATGTCGCACACGATGTCACTGATACAGTCATACCTTGTTTCTGCTGAGATTTTTCACTACCTTTGTCTGCTGTAAATTCCAGCGTCGAAGACAAAGCTGAAGATAGTGTAGAAGCGACAACTGGAATTTTTGTCACAACAAGTGCTGCGGCCACTGCCGGCACGATGGCAAGGGCGCGCATGCGCCGTCCTGCCGAAGTCTTTGATTTGTACATCATAGTTACACGTTTTTTAAGTTTACTGTGATTCAAGCTGTTGGCAAGTGACGGGAATCTCGTGCCGACAGCTTTTTTTATTAATAACATCTGATATTTCCTCATATCAAAACCAGACTTCACCACTGCGTCATCTGCCTGGTACTCATGGACAGCCTTAAGTTCCTCACGCATTAGCCATGCAGCGGGATTGAACCATTGGAATATAACAACCAGCTGCGCCATCATCATATCTATCCAGTGGCGTCCCTTGATATGCCGCAACTCATGCTCCATAATCATGTCTCCAGACTGCTCATAATCAACCTTATCCATGACTACATACCGACACCAACTAAACGGCGCAACATGCTGGTTGTCAATAATTACAAGCGTAAAAGAAGACCCAGCAACATCCATCTTCCGTCCTCCAGACACCAAACGCGACAACCTAACTGCCGCAATGACAGTCGCGATACCGGTAACTGCCATACCAACAATATATACAGCCAGTAATATATCAGCCCAACCAAATGAATCGGTGACGCCTGCGTCAATAACAGCCATTATATCCATGTCTCCTACTACAACATCGCCCTGCATGTCTTTAGAACAGACCTGCCCAGCAAATGAAACTACAGGCCATGCACAAAATGACACAATATATATCATCCACAATACCATCCGATTGAAACAATGCTGATTCTCTCCGGACAGAATCCATTTATAGCAAAGGTACATTCCGGTCAACAATATTGACGAGTAGAGTGAATACGCGAATACCAACCCCATAACAATCACCCTCCATTATTTTTTGACTCAATGATACCAATGATCTCGCGCAACTCTTCCACTGTGATTTTCTCATCCTCGACCAATGCCGATACGGCACTCTTATAGGAATTATCAAAATAATTCCTGATAACATCGGCCAGTGAACGCTCCCGGAAATCGCTCTTATGCACAATGGCAAAATACCTGTATGAACCGCCTATAACCTCATGGCCTACATATCCTTTGTCCTCTAGAATCCTGACAGTCGTAGACACTGTATTAAAATGAGGTTTTGGCTCAGGATAGACTGTGAGCATCTCACGTACAAACATCGGACCTTCAGCCCAAAGCATATTCATTATCATCGCTTCCTTTTCAGTAAGCATCTGACGTTTCCTGCCTGCTTTCATAAACTAATAATTTAGTTGATATGGCAAAGATATGTCATTACGATAAATATCGCAACTAATTATTTAGTTTTATGTGTTAAATTATGTTACAGCTCCCCTACACAGGCAACTAAGACCTACACATACCAATATGTATATTAAGTGTGCCTTTCAGTTTATGATGATTTCAGGATTGACTGATCTGATTTCAGAAATGAAATCATTCTGATTTTTCGGTGAAATATAAACCCAATTCCGGCGGCCATATCTAAGTCCTATTCGTTTAGTAGATAATGCAGGAGATGACAATATTGTGGATTTATGGGATATTTCGGTTATCCTGCTTATCGGCAAAACCATATGAAACAATATCCCGCATCGGATATACAACTTATCGTCCTTTATTGTATAATCTGTGTGCAGAAGAATATCAAACAAACAACCTAAACAGACACCTGAAAATACAACATCTATCAGAAGCACCAAAGAACTGTCGTAACACAAAAATATAGAACCGATGAATGCAACGGTCAAACCTATGCAGGTCCAGATATACCATTTATCGACTTTTGACTTATATACCGTATCCATGCCACAAAGTTAGCCGATTTTTTGTTATCCAAATGTGTCTGACAATATTTTATGACTCACCTGGAACAGATACATCAGATGCCGAAAGAAGGGGAACAACATGTACATCAAGAATAATGATTGATATCAATTAGGCTGCACATGAATCCATGCACAGCCTACACTATAGTCTGTTATAATAAAGCTCTTACCTGACAGTCCGCCGGAATAGTCCCACTATCCAAAGTAAAACCACAGCCCCCACTACCGATGTGACAAGGCTTCCGATTATACCACCTGCATTTATGCCAATAAGCCCGAATAGCCATCCGCCAAGGACACCTCCAATTATACCAACAATCAGATTGATTACCATTCCGAAGCCACCGCCCCGCATCAGCTTACCTGCAACGAATCCGGACAATAGCCCGATCAATATATACCATAAGAAATTCATAATACCATTTTTTTAAAGGTTAATAATCTAAAAACGACATATGCAACATTTTAGTTCAATCCATCACCCATATGAAACTTTATTGCAAAAATACATACTAACTTTGTATACAATAATGACACATGACAGAAGATACGGAAACATACCGCCTACAATATGAAAAAATGCTGAAACGGAATGAAAAAATCGTATTCAGCATATGCTTCTTTTATGCCAACCATGCCGTACCGTTCGATGACTTGAGGCAGGAAGTGCTCGCTTCTTTGTGGAAATCATACAAAAATTTCCGGGGTGAATGCATGGAATCGACATGGGTCTACCGGGTATGCCTCAACACATGTCTATTCTCAATCAAGAAGTACACGCCAAAAATTAAATTTTCTCCCCTGGAAAACCTTCCAAAACTTGCGGAAGAGTCAGGCATGGCCACAACAGAACAATTGGAATGGCTATATTCTGCAATAGCAAAGTTGCATCCTCTTGACAAGGCTATAATCCTTATGTGGCTGGACGAACTAAGCTACAACGACATTGCTGACAACATAGGCATACCACGTAACACTGTTGCAACCAGGCTTCACCGTATAAGGAAAAAACTCTCAGAATTTAAATAACACATTATAATATATATCATGGAACTAGAAGAATTGAAGCAATCATGGCTAAAAATAGAAAAAGGTATAACAGAACTATCCGGCCAAACACTGAAAACAACCCATATAATATCCGCAATAAGAAAGACCGATGCAAAGACAAGGCTACTGAACAGATTTAGAATCGGTTATGCCATTACTGCGATTTGTATAATCATAATGGCATTATCCCCATTGTGGTCTCCTGGATATATGCCGAAGTGGTGGGCAACAACCTTTTCAATCCTGGCTACATGCTGCATAGCATTGACACTATATCTATGCCACAGAATAAAAAGCCTTGATTTTAACACAATGGCAAACTATGACACGCTGAAAACAGTAGTCCACATAAAACGTATACATTCGATAGCTGAACTTACCGTCCTACTGATCATACCAATAATGTTAGCCTCTATTGACTATCGTAATACCTCCGAAAAAGTGTTGATATGGTCTCTGTTCACAGCCGGAGCAATATCCGAATTACTGACATTCGCTAAATTCAGCGCCGACTACAAAGAAATTATCAAATGGAGCGACCCCGAAGACGGCATCCGTTCACACAAGACCCGATATAAATGAGCTGATAAAATCTAAATAGCCGCAAAGATACACTTATCTAAGTGATGGCACAAGTTCATTATCAGCTGAATAAGGCTCATATCCTATCCATTCCTGCAAATCTTCACCAGCATCGGCCCTCTGTACTTTATATATATCGCCACAACCATTCAAAAGTATCTCATCCGGCGAAAATGAAATCAAAGACCAATATATGCCTCCGTCCGGATTGAATGTGCAAGCATCGGGCCTGAATTTAGAATTGTCGATTTCAAGGTCGTTACGTAGGGCATTGAAATTATCAGGGATTATATGCATTGTATATTCGCCCGTATTATTGTTTTTCATCATGCGGATATTCTGAAAAAACAAAGTGCCGTTATCATTATTTCTTGCCGCGGCAGCACGTATGTAGACCATTGACGGATTTACCATATAAACAAACATATGACGGTTAGTGCATATTTCACAGCAAGGCATCCCATCTACTTCCCCATATTTTACCCCTAAATTCCATTCCTGAAGACATTTACCGACATCTGATCTTGACGTGCATACAGTCATTTCGTATGGATTCACAGTCTTAAAGTCCTCCACCTTTTTCAGATTCTGTCCGTAAATATTCAAAACCCCATAATTCTCACTTATTTCAAATGGCCCTGAAACGGACGGAAATGAAACCGAACCATCGGAAGAGAAAACCGTTTTGTGCAATATACCTGCCGACGGTATTTCAATGACCGCCTGCATAGTGCTGTCAGATTTAATATATACAATGCAAACTGAATCTGTTATTACCGCCTCAGCACAATCATTGGCCCAAACACCTCTATATGATGAAAATGATGTAGACGCACAAGCAACAACAGTAGAAACAATACCAACAATAAGCAACAGAAGTCTATTCATCTTTACATGGTTATTATTAATAGATCGTATTTAAGGCAAAAGTACAAAAAATTATTTGAAAGGAAACTAAAAAACGGAGTTGAGTATGAATGTTTTATAAGTACTTTAAATCTTTACTCCGTACTTTATCAACCGCTCTTCCATCATGGCTTTAGGGACAAAGGCGGACAGGGCCTTGACAATGCTGCCAAGCATCCGCTCCCGGATAAAATCATGCCGTATATATATCGATACACGCCTCTGCGACAGGTAATCGCCTTCAATACGCCGCACATTTTGCCGCTGCTTTTCCGTAAGCATCGGCAGATGCATCTCAGGAATTATGGTGAATCCGCCGTTCTCATCGACAATGCGTATGAGCGTACCTATACTGCCAGCCTCATATATACGTTTCCCTACCCCACGCGCCTTGCAAAAGCTGAATGCACTGTCGCGCAGACACTGTGATTCCTTCATTATCCACATCTGTTCATGCTCAAGGTTCTCAGGCTTGAAGACAGGAAGTTTACGCCAACAACTTTCAGCGATATATACCCAGAACGGTTCTGTATATAACGGTATCTCCAATATACCGTCCCGCCTGTGTCCGCCAATTGCCACACCGGCATCAATCTGCCCAAGCCATAGCGCGTCAAGCATTGCCCCTGATTTCATCTCTTCAATTAGCAGCCTGACCTGCGGATACCTCTGTGTATATTCCTTGATGAACTGTGGTAGTATATATGGTGCCACTGTCGGACCGACCGAAAGGTTAAGCGTCCCATCTACCGCCCCTTTCTCCTCCGCCACCAGTTCCGAAATCCGATCAGCCTCATTTAAGGCCCTTTCCGCCTGTCGCAGTATCTTTTGCCCGATTGATGTCGGCACAACATTTTTATTCGTGCGGTCAAAAATACGCACATCGATCTCATTTTCCAGCTTTTGAAGAAGCGAACTGAGAGTAGGCTGGGTAATATCCAGCTCGGCAGCGGCGCGGGCAAAATTTCTGTGCCGGTCAATTGCGATTATATATCTGAGTTGCTGTAAGGTCATAACATCTATGATAGATAAATTCAATGCAAATATAGCATAAATCTCTTGCCTACCAATCATAGCGTGACTAATTTTGCACATATAAACAAATAAACGACATGGCAAATAAAAGATTTCACCGTCACATGCCCACCAAGGGCTATCCTCTCTATTGGATTTTACTGGCATATCTGGTAGTAGGAGCGTTCTATCCTATAATCGGACTGCTGGCACTTATATGCATGGTCGCACCTGTGGCCTTCGCCATGAGACGCGGACGCTGGTGGTGCGGCAACGCCTGTCCACGCGGCAGCCTATATGACCGTATCCTTTCAAAATATTCGCCCCATCGTCCAATACCGAAGTTTGTGCGCTCGTTCGGCTTCAGGCTATTCATGGTGCTGTTCATATTCACCATGTTCGGAATACAGATGTATTTTGCCTGGGGTGACTGGAATGCTGTGGGACGCGTGTTCTGGACAATAATACTTGTTACGACTGTCGTAGGGGTAATACTGTCGTTCATCTACGCACCACGCACCTGGTGCTCTTTCTGCCCCATGGGTACACTATCATCATGGGTGTCACCTAAAAAGACACCTGTGCCAAACGGATTCACAAATATACATGTGTCCCACACATGCCAAATGAAATGCAAGAGCTGCGCACGTGTATGCCCCATGCAGCTAACTCCATATGACAGCCGTGGCAACGATGTCGGCTACCTACACACAGACTGCATAAAATGTGGTAAATGCGTTACCGCCTGCCCCATAAAGATAATGGAACTAAAACACAATAAATAAACCGATATATGGAAACTATAAATAAATACCTCCCCTTCCTTAAGGGATATGACTTCACAGGTAAGACCCCAGTAATTATAGATTTCTACGCTACATGGTGCGCGCCTTGCAATGCGCTCTCGCCTTTGATCAGTCAGCTTGCCAAGGAATATGAAGGGAAAGTCAAAGTCCTGAAAGTAGATGTGGACAAGAACCAGGCACTTGCTTCTGCTGCCGGAATCCGCTCTATACCGACACTTTTCTTCATTGATATCAACGGCAATATAGAGCGGACATCAGGAGGCATGCCATACGAAATGCTTGCCCAAAAGGCAGAGGCCCTGACAGTACGATAACGCAGCTATACTTCCAGATTGAAAATCTCCTCCTGCAAAAGGTCCAGAAAACGGGCAGCATGAGCGCCATCCATCTGTGTATGGTGGAACTGGAATGACACCGTCATCGTTGTACGAAACCAATGTTTGCGGTATCGACCCCAAATCATGAACGGATTGTTAAAAATGCCACTATACATGCCCACCGCGCCATCAATCCCGAATCTGGCCAATGCAGAAGTACCTATCACCATACTGTCAGTAATGTCATGGCTCTCACATGAATCCGCAACCTGACGTGTAAGCCTCAGATATTCGGCATTAAATTCCATAAGGCTTGCAGAGAACGGGATGTCGCAAGAGCTTACCTCGCCACGGCTGTCGGCCACAATGGTATTTACAGCGATACTGTCGTAACGTACAAGTCTGCCATCAACCGGGAGCATATAAAATTCTTTTACCTGACTTGCAGCACGCCCAATACACCAACACATCAACATATTGAATTTAAGGCCATATCTACGGCTGATGCGCACAAGCCTGGACACGTCAAGTGTCTTCAAAAATGTGACCATAGGCATGGGCGCATTCATCCACATATCAAATGCGTAAGCACGTGTGGTTTCTTTAGGATCTATTTCTTGCATATATTTTAAGAATTTACATCAATATACCATCAGAATACGTCCCGTTCAAACACTCGCTCAAGTTTGTAGACAGGAACTGTATCTTTTTCATCCGTTATCCAATATATACGACTGCCGCCCTCTTTTCCGCACAAGAAATAAATTGTGGTTTTCCTGTCATCCGCCCGACATTCCCAGATGACCTCATCATGGCTACCCCGCAAAGTATACCGCCTTCCTTTGTATACTGACAACTCCTTTTCTTCATCAAGCATACTTACAATGAACACACCGTCTCCACTGCTTTTATAGCGATATATCAACAGTGAGCAATTTACATCTCCTGCTATCATCCCTTCATAGAAAGACATAACCGGCCATCCAAGATCATCCTGCATTTCCAATCTTACTATTTCTTCCTTATCACAATCCGTCTGGCATTCGGACTCATTTTCTTTATGACCACATCCAGTACATGACAATGCCATAAATACGGCCAATAACAATAAAGGACGAAACTGTTTAAACATAAGAATATGAGACTTTAAGTTATTCAGCTAAATAGCGGAAAGCTGTTGCCGAAATACGGGCAATCACATTTTCCGCATCTTCCTGAGTACCATAAAAATCCTTTATGAACACGGCGATGGAATATGCTAAACCAGATGGCATAGCCACATATCCGCCATCGTTAACTGCAATAATCCGTCCCAATGAGTCTACATATCCAGATCCAGTCCGGTGGGCGAATGATATACCAGGGATTGCTGGTAATCCCGCTGCTATACGGGACATCCCTGTGTCGCATCTCGACATTGCGTCCTTAATGAAATCTTGTTTTTCCTTGCTTACAATACTGTCAGTGAACAAGCGGTCTACCAACGAAGCATATGACAAAGGGGAACTACAATTAATATAGCTCCGGTTTATGTCTTCTTTCATTTCCGATTCCTTATAGACCAGACAGAAATCATTTTCGGGCAATAATGTGTGGATATAATCATCGGTCTCCACTACAGACACCACTTTTTCAAACAGTATATTGCTTGCATTGTTGTCACTGCTGACAAGGGTATAATCCAACAAACTTTTTACGGATACTGAAAATATATCCGTTGTATAGTCCTTCAACATCGGACTCCAGGTATTCTTGTCGAGTTCATTTATTGACAAGGTTATGGCCGTATCCAGTCCGATAGAATGCATATCAAGAGTATGGCATACTGCTATAGCTTCATGAAGCTTGAACATGCTCATCAAAGGGTAATCGTTGGTGTTATTCAATGTCACGGTGTCCTTATTGTTTATTATAATTGCAATCCCAACCTGTCCCGGCACACTGTCTACAATACCTGCCAACTCTTTTTCCAACGCAACATAACCTTCCTCACGGTCTAACTTTCTTTCCCGGCTGCCGCCACACGAGCACAAAATGCAGGCAAAAACGGCCACAGCAATACATCTATACAATCTTACAATTACCATTTACATAAATTTTATACATTTTACTAGTGAGTCATTTACGTCCAATCTTCACGGACATAAAATTCACCATACTACTGATTATCCCAATTGTATTATAGAATACTTCTATTATTAAATAGCATATCATGAATCTGAGGCAAACAATAGCAGCAAGCCATAGAAAAGTCAATACCGTATTAATATTTATTTCGTATATAAAAACATAACCGGTAATGTCTTCATTAAGCTTACCATAGTACATTACATTCAGGCATAATAGCACCAATGCAAATACTGCCACAACTACATTCTTACCGACCAATACATTGAATTTTGACACATAATACCATGATTTCTTATGCCATAGCTTGTCATGGGCGTCAGGATACCTGATTTCATCAATCGAGACCTCAACATTGCGTGTATCCCCGTTCTCATATATGCCAAAGCTATAATCCTTCGCCCCCAAACGGTCCGGACCATAGAATTTATCCAGGGCAAAGACTAATACTGTCAGCAACAGCCCTATAAATATGGACAATATTGTCGATGCCAACTGTAGGAATTCCTGTGTATATCCGCAAGGGAGAGTGAATAAAACAATCAATGCCACCAGAGTAGACAACATATACCGTCCGTTCCTTCTTATAAATGACTTCCTGGAATTGTTTATGTCCAAAACTTCATATTCACGGGCTTTCCGATACAGATTGCGTATAAAAGTGTCCCTCATCTTTTCACATCCCCTTTGCCCATATATAAATCAGGCCTAAGTTCAGGCAGGACTTGTTCCTGGAACAAATTTTGGCAGAATTTGTTAAGTTCATTAAAATCGGGCGTGTCATCATCATTATATTTCTTAATGTTCCCTTCTAGATAGACCACTGGAACTATATCCAAATTGTCACCGTCCAAATCAAATGTACGTTCCGATTTTTCGTACGGGCTGTTAAGTACGGCCTGCCTGGTACTGAAGCTGCCAAGCGGGTCTGTATTCTTTGGCCTTTTAAATGCCAATTTGCTTAATAGACTATTGAACCGGGATTTATCACTTAGTTGTATATATCTATTCTTGCCTTTAGGGGTAATAGATATTTTAACGTCATACTGCCCGGCAATAGAGCCCATACCGTCCGTTGTAAAAACCTCGTCAAGATATGTTTCCTTAAATTCCAGCCTTTTGATAACTGATTTTTTCTTGAAATCTTCCAGAAATGCCTTCGGACAGAACATATCCACCGCAGGGCGCTTATATCCCCCGCCCTTGAAAATCCTGGAAAGATACTGCTTGAAAATATCTGCTATAGTCTCTTCCTTACTGTTGGAATGCAGAATCAAGCAACCTTCATTATGGTCCAACGGCAAATAAAGCAAAAAATAATAATATCTGAGTATTGTCTTATCCTTGCCGAAAGCATTGGCGTCATCTGATTTTGACGATGCATCACCCATCATACCATTACGTCCGAACCTCCCGCCATTTATGACTCCATATATAATATTTGATTTCACATCTGCCACCGGCCTGTTGGAAAGATGTATATTGGACGAGGTCTTTATAAGTTTTATCTGCTTCTTTATGCTATTGTCTTTTGCCTTGTCGGAGGCAAGACCTCCCATGAAATGATCAAACAGTTTGTTCATTATCTGAGTATCTCCGCTTGGACGACGCTGATACAGCTCATCGACAGCAAAATCTCGGAAAGTCCTGTATTCACCATCATGGGTGACAAGCCTTAACCGATAGAACTCAAGTTTAGGTCTTAATGCCATATATCCATCTTGTTTAAAATTAAAAAGCTACGGCTATAACTTTAACAAAAGTAATATAATTAATCCATAAACCGACCTAATGATATCACAAAAACACCATACTTCTTTATGAAACCCGATACAACTGTAATTGATTAGGCAGATGAATCAAATTTTTATAAACAACCATATCCGGTTCGGAATGACTCAATATTTTATCAATTCTTTTATTTATCTCGTCCCTGCTCTTGTTCAAATTCCGTATACGACCATTTTGCATCGATCTAGCCATTTGCTCAAGGATTGTAAGCAATTGTGTCAACGTCATAACCACAAGACTTTCCTCTTCTTTCGTCAGATGTTTATCCTCTTTAGAATAAATTTTTTGCAATAATTCCTCAAAAGCGCCAACCGCTCTTTGATAGATTTCATTTATCACAGACAACCGGTTATCGCTGTCCTGTATGTATTGGTTTTCCATTATCACCAATGCACTGTTGGCCAACAATGCGCATTTTGAATTCAATATGTCCTGCTCCATCTTAGACATTTTCGCCTTAATCTTTTCCTCACCGTCCTTATAGAGACGATATTGCAACAAAACCGGAATAATCCCACACAACACGGCAAGTATAGATATCCAAAATGCCAACCAGCCATTGTACTTCTCAATGCAATTGTTTACCTCCTGCCTTATATCTGCGATAAAATGTTCCTGCTGCCGTTCTATCAATGAAATATGCGCCCTTATTTCTTTTACAGTTTCATTTAGAGAATCACCATCTATGACCATCAACTTTTCGTTAATAGCCTTTTTAAACGATGCCCTATCTTTGACTTTTATCGAATCTGTAAACACGTCAATGCATTTCATCCTGATATCCTTTATTGAGCTAGGAGCATCCAATAGCTTTATTTGAACTTCTTCAAGCCCACGGACCGGTAGATTCACCATATTAAAACAAGCATAAATCAACAGTCCCATTACGAATACACTAGGCAGCAGTACAACCCAAAACACGATTTTTCCAATGCAATTTTTCATATCCTAGAATTACACCTCCTTGATGGTATCATAGAGATTCCTATACTTGTTTATACGTCCGCCTTTTACCTCAGGCAACCCTTTGATTTTTTCCAGATAAATGTCATCATCTTGGTCAGAATCTTTTTTCGAGAACAGACGCACCATTTTTGCGGGGTTCTTGGATTTATGCAATCCGTCAAACACACCTGATGCTAGCATTTCATCTTGCGTAAAAAATATAATCTGTAATTTATCTTTCTTATTTTTACCAATTACACGGTCATATGTCAAAGCAATACTCTTAATAAAATCTTTTATCAAAGTCCTATTCCTGAAATCACTTGAATCAAACACGTCATCGAACACCAACGGGAAACACATGTCATGGTGCTTCATAAGGTGTATGGCAATAGCTGCACGTAAACTAGTGATATAAAGCTTAAAACGGAAATTATTGAAATATAATCTAGGGTCTATCTCTTCTCCTGTATTTTCTGACATCAGCAGACCATCCATGATATAGGCAATTTTCTCCTCTCCATTTTCCATATAGGAAACTTTTTTATGGTTAAAACATATGCCTTCATTTTCATCTAAATGATTACTGAAAATCTCCCACAATAGCTCCTCCACAGACGGCATTATATCACACTTGAGTTTCGTTTTAGATGTCTGAATGCAAATTTTTATCGTATTCAGAGTATCCATAGCCGTTCTAAGGTAGTCGGAAGGGTTACCGTCCAAGATATCCTTTATCTTTTTTATTTCAGCATTAGCTATATCCAGCTTCTGGGTAGTATCATTGATCAATCTCCTTATATTCCTTTTCTCCTCTCGATATTCCGCCCTTCCAGTGGAGTCAAATGGCAACAACGGTTCACTTAAAGACAGCTCCTGGTCTTTAAGCCCATTTAAAAGATCCTCTATTTCTTTTGCTTTGTTAGTTTCGTCTATTAATGAAGCCGACAAATTTTTCTGTTCCGCTGAAAACGATTCGTATTTTTCTCTCAATTTTATGTTCGCGATATTGATAATAGAAATAGCTGTATCAATTTCATCTAATCCCAATAAGTCATCTATATACCACTCTATATTACCGCCATCTATCTCAAATATATTTACATCACTCTCCGAACAGAAAAACGCGCTACAATCCAATTCGTCAATAATCCCTCCCAAAGGTTTTAGAAAGTCGGACTCGCTATATGAAGAACAGGTACACAATACAGCCTTCAATTCCTCTTTAGATTTTATATTCTGCAAAAAATCATGTAACAATCCGGTTTCAATATATTGCCGTTTGATTGCTACTGACACATCACCCAATGTCAACAGTTCTATGGCACTGTACAATGACGTCTTGCCGCTGCCATTCGCGCCCAATATAACCATAGAAATCGGATTTATCGTATCTTTTGCATTATACTTTCCCAACGTAAGTCCATAATAATCGTCTTCATTAATAGCATCAAAGCCACGGAACGCCCTTAATGCCATAAACAAGAATCTATAATCACCTAGATTAGATTTATATCCATATTCCGGGTCAGCGGATTTTTCCGGTGGGCGGGAGGGTGGTGTCAAGAGTATAGTGCTATCTTTGCACAATGAAACCAAACCAACTGCTCAGAGCCATCCTACCCGAAGTCCTGATAGACAACTTCGACATCAATCGATTTGAAAAAAGCGATACCCGCTTTGATATATGGCTTGACGAGAAGAAAGAGCAACTTCGCGAAGACAAGTACAATAAAGATATAATTTCCTATGGTTTTGGTGATTATCACACCATACAGGATTATCCCATAAGGGGTCGAGCCACATATCTCCATGTGCGGAAGCGCAAGTGGCTTGACAAAGCTAGCGGCGAGATATTCAGTTATGAATGGGATATATCCGAGTTCGACGGCACAAGGCTTAACGCCGAGTTCGTCGCTTTTTTAAAAGAGGGAGATTGAAAGCACCCCGGTCAGCATATCCACTCTTGCCGCCCGCAACGGACTGAACGGACAGACACTGCGCAAGCAATATAAGGAAGTGATCAGTGACTATCGGTTATGGGACCAGTTTGATCATGCTGATGAATACATATTGTATCCTGAAAATTTCGGCGCGGACATGAGTCTTGACGAGACCTGTCTGAGCAATGGCGATGTCTACACCATACTG
>ERZ777305.325-NODE-325-length-80317-cov-9.901149_pt1 | contig 80317 bp, 67 predicted proteins | sample MGYA00374965_ERZ777305 | MGnify/ENA primary metagenome ERZ777305 (study PRJEB29328, sample SAMD00013331) | mouse gut metagenome | study: EMG produced TPA metagenomics assembly of the Metagenome analysis of fecal microbiota from mouse which was promoted...
ATATTCTTCTGCCAATCCTTTTTCCAGTTACAAAAACCGGCAATTCCACACATGTGTTATTCCTCCTCAATGACCGCATAATCTTCATTGGCAATGCGTTCCCTGATGGTCTCCCGTGCTATCTCCATATCTTCCTGCCACAATGTATAGGCTTCATTCCAGGACTCATATCTGCCATCCTGCCGTTTATCCTCAAACACATAATGCTCTGTCAGATATTGTTCCAAAAACGCCGTACACTTTTCCGCCCCGACTGCATTGGTATGGCTTCCGTAATCTGCAAAGTCTTCCTCAAAGATAATGCCAATCTCTTCATAGTAGTTGTTCATATTTAAGAAAGGATAGCCATAGGAGGCTGTGATTTCTTCCATATAATTAAACATCTGCTGTTCTTCCAGGGATACCCCGTAAGGGGAAACCAGAAACAATGCCTCTTTATCGCTTTTTTGCAAAAATAGAAGCAGGTCTGTTAAGCATTCTTCCTGTTCCCTGGGAATCTGCCTTTTCCCCTCTGCCCCGCCGCAGTCCGGCATGGGCTGGGGACCCACCTCATCCTTGAGCGTATAGCCCTTTAGAGGGCTTTTTTTATGATAGAACATATTCCCCCACTCTGAGGGCAGTGCCAGCATTTTCCAGTTGGTGTGATATTTCATGATATCCAGGTAGTAAGTAAGCCGTCCTTCTTTGTCATCCTCCGGCACCATCGCCTGTATGGTACGGATCCTGTGAGGAGAATACTTCATATTATCCGTCACGCCTCTGGTATAGGCCATATTCTCTAACAGCCCCTGATCCTCTATGGTGTACATACGCATCTCAAAGATATAAAGCTGCGGCGATTGGGTTTTCTCCGCCTCCTCCACCAGATAACGCATGGCTATGGGTCTTTGCATATTAGAGGAGAGCGGATACATGGCGATTCCGGTCTCCCCCCACAGTTTAGGAGCTGTGTAGTAAGGAAACACCGGACTGGAACCAATCATAATAACATCCAGCGTATCCTTCCCCTCCGCATAGAACCCGGAAAAGCGGTCCTTCACGTCCCCGTTTGTTCTTACCATATAAGATACCGGCAGGAGCACTGCCAGAAAGATGGCAATGAAAGCCGTTATCTGTATTGTAATTTTCCATTTCTCTTTCATATACCGCTCCTTTCCTGCATGTTATCCTCGCAGTATATCTTAATCAATCATCAAAACATTCATCCATCATCGAATCAAAATATTCTTTCCAAAGACGATTTACCCGCTCTGGCGCCAGCCTTTCCTGAATCTTTACCGCCTCTCTGCCAAGCCTCTGCGCATAAACAGGGTCGCCTAACAGTCTATCCATGGCCTCCTCCAAGGCTTTCTGATCCCCCACAGGGATAATCAGCCCATCCACTCCATCCGTCATCAGCTCCACCGTACCGCCGCTTGGCACATCTGTAGCAATCACCGGAAGCCCTGTAGCCAGCGCCTCAATCAAAGCATTGGAAACGCCCTCTGAGAAAGATGTCAATAAAAACAGCGACGCCTTCTCAATCCTCTGCGCCACATTGGGAATCACGCCCGGCAGTTCCACTCGTTCACCCACACCCAAGTCCTCCGCCAGCGCCTTTAAATAGGAATGTAACTCTCCATCACCATAGATTGTTAACACATATTCCGGATATTTACCACTGAGTCTGGCGAAAGCACGTATCATCATCTCATGATTCTTATTGGCATCCATACGTCCCACAGAAACAATCTGGGGCTTACGTTCCCCCTCATAACGCGGCTTCATAAAATCCGGATTCAGGGAATTTGGAAGTATCACCGCCCGTTTCCCCACTCTTTCAGAAAAGAAATTCCTGGATCTTTCCGTCTGCAAAATAACACCCGCCGCAAATGGGAAGAGTAGATTGGCCAGCATCGGCATCACCCTGCCCGGATATTCTTCCCTGGCTTCTCCCACAACTGACACCACAGGTCTGGTTCGCGTCCCCATTGTAGTAACAACTGTCATAAAATTATTTTTGCCAATACAAGATAACACCAGATCGGGGTCATATTTCTTCCATATCAGATGTAATTTTTTAAGTCTTCGACAGAAGTTTACAACCCGGCTTCCGGTAATCTCCTTTTCATCAATTTCAGAGATAACACGCGCAATTCCTTCCGGAAGGGAATACTCATCCTCTTTGCGGTACTGCGTCACCATTGTGACCCGATATCCCTCCTTCGTAAAGTACTCTGCCAGATTCACGAATACTCTCTCTGCCCCTCCCTTATGTAGGGAGCCTATATAGAACGCTATATGTTTTCCTCTTCCGATCTTTTTCATGCCGCTTGCATAAGTTCCTTCATTTTTCTACACAAACCTTCCTTTTTTGCAACTCAATCCTGCATTTTCATGCAAAACAGTCTCAAATCGACATTTTAATTAAATTTTCCTTTACTTTTACCCCTCTGAATTCACTGACAATTTCTTCTCTTTTCTGATAATTTTCTTCTCGAAATTTCACTTTTACGTACACCATTTCGTATTTTTTAACATCCCGTTTGTTATCATTTTTGATGATATGTCTCATACCACTGCTGGAATACAAAGAACGACCAAGATAGTTTAGAGTAGTTGGCCCCCGTTGCCGGACCCCCGTCACCGGTCCGAATATAACTTTGAATCATCTCTGACACATATGCCGCATCAAAAATCGACTGTTCTTTTAAAAATTCATAACTACTGTAATCCAGCAATTTTTCTCTCAAAGGACCTCTCAGCCACTTGTCAAGCGGTACTCCAAAACCCACCTTCGGACGATCCAATAAATCCCGTGAAATATAATCACAGGCGATATCTTTTAAGATGTGTTTCTTGTCTCCACCGGCATATTTATACCTGTGAGGAATCCGATAAGAGAGTTCCATCACATCCTTATCCAGAATCGGGCACCTGGATTCCAATGAATATTTCATGGAAGCCCTGTCCACTTTACAGAGAATATCCCCCGGCAGATAAGTGTCCATGTCCACAAGCATTCTTCTCACCTGCCAGTTGCCAACCTGATACCCACTCTCAATCAGATAGTGTACCGGCAAAGCACTTACCCCTGACGGCAGTTCTCCCACCATAGCTCTTGCCATCACAGGATAGTTACCTGCCCCGAACTGGGTCTTGCTCTCCCGCTCTCTGTTGCCGGCAATCACACGTACCCTGAAAGGCAGCTTGTCCTCCAGATGCATCTGCTTTGCCCCGGGCAGATTACACAGACCATGAACCATCCCGCCAAGCACATCTAATTTCTGCGCCTGAGCCACATTCTCATAAATATTATATCCACAATAAAACTCATCCCCGCCATCTCCCGACAAGGCCACCGTCACATGCTCTCTGGCAAGTTCAGAAACCATCATGGTGGCAATCTGAGAGCTGTCTGCAAAGGGCTCATCATAATACTTCGCTATGCTCTCCACCAACCCGAACATATCTTCCTCGCCGATATAGAGTTCTGTATGTTCTGTTCCCAGATAGTCCGCAACCGCTTTGGCATATTTGGCCTCGTTATATTTTTCTTCATGAAAACCAATGGAAAATGTCTTGACCGGCTGCCCGGAGTGTTCCTGGGCAATGGCAGTCACCAAAGAGGAATCATAGCCGCCGCTTAAGAAAGCGCCCAAAGGCACATCCGCAATCATACGAAGCGACACCGCTTTTCTCAAAGCCGCTTTCAGCTGCTCTTTCGCTTCCTCATAACTGTTTACCGGCTCCCTCATCGCAGCCCTGTAGACTTCCTTCACATCCCAGTATTTCCAGGTCCTGATCCGGCCGCCGTGAAATTTCAAAACCATACCTGGTTCCAGTTTATACACATTTTCATAAATGCTCTCCGGCGCATTGATATACTGCTGAAAGAGATAACGGGAAAGCACCGCTCTGGCAATCCTCCCCTCAAACCCCGGACAGTGCATAATCGGTTTTAACTCTGAGGCAAATACCAGCTGGTTGTCCTCATACCAATAATAAAGCGGCTTCTTGCCGATGCGGTCCCTGACCAGATAGACATCCTGCGTCTGCCGGTCAAACAATGCAATCGCAAACATTCCGTTGAACCGCTCCAGACACTGCATCCCCCATTTTAAATAGGCGGCTATGATAACTTCCGTATCACAGTCTGACCGGAAGGGATAGTCCGCCAATTCTTCCTTAAGTTCCTTGAAATTATAAATCTCACCGTTAAAGACCACAGATACTCGCTGATCTGGCGAATGCATGGGCTGATGCCCCAGCGCCGACAGATCCAAAATCGACAGGCGCCTCTGGGCAAATCCAACCGTATATCCCCCGGACATGGGAAAGATTTCCGCCCCGCTGTCATCGGGACCCCTGTGATACATTGTATCATTCATCTCCTGCAGCTTTTGTAAACTGATATTCTTTTTACTGATGTACCCACATATTCCACACATACTAATCTCCCCTGTCAGAACAGTTTACTGCCATGACCCGCGCCGGAAATCCGGAGCTTTCCGAAGAAATTCCCGGTCTCCTAGCGCACATCCTTCTCCATGAAGTAATCCCGGTACTCTCCAAAATCCTTGCACTCGTTATCTACCGATTCTATTAGTTCTACATATTTTTCCTGAATCAGCGCCCTGTAATTCTCAAAGTTTGTATAGCCCTTCTTGCACCAGGCAAAAGGATGTGTCAGGATCTGTACTTTATCATGCCCTGTGATATTGGCTTCCTCCGGATAACCATAACGCCAGATATGATTGGCATCCGACATATATTTTACCTGCAGAGGCGTACCTTCCGTCACATTATCTGCAAAAGTAAAAAATTCATCCTGATAAGCGTTCAAAATCCCGTCCAGCTTGATATTCTCCTTCAATACATCCCTGGAAGGCCGATGTACCGAAAATTCCGTTATGGCAAAGCCAAACATCTCACTTAGGATTTCTATCTCCTTCTTGATACGTCCTCGAATCTGCTGCATATCCGTCATGCCATTTAATGCAAAGTGCAGGCCGATATGCTGTCCTCTCTCATGCATATCCTTTATGATATCCATGTTTTTCTTAGAGAGAATATTATAGGAATTATTGGTCCACTGAAAAAAGTAAGTGGATATGAAATCCATACTCTGCTCCACCTTGGCAAGCTGATACGCCCTGTCCACGCTATACTCCACATCATGGCGCATGATGATGAACTTGTCCCTTGTAAGAGCCTCAGCATAACCGCACTGCCTGCCTGTAGACTTTATGATTCTGATGATTTCTCTGTAATCGTCAAATGAAAACATGGCTTCTCTCCGTTTTTCTATAGTATTTATGCAATCGCTATTTCACGCTTCATTCTGTAGTTATTATACCCTGTAAGCCGGGAAGTAGCAAGAAAAGATGGGGCCTGAGGTTCCGGCATACCGATCTTCGTAATTCCCTCCGCATCCCGCTCTGTTCACCCACACAGCTCCTCCATATACGCCCGCCACTGTTCATAAATCGTCTCCGCATTAGCCCGGTCCGCAATCTTTCTTGCCTCCATGCCCAGTTTCTGTGCTAATTCCGGCTCCTCAATCAGACGGTTCATGCCATCTATCAAGGCTTTCTCATCTTTGATCGGAATCAGCAGCCCGTCCACCTCATCAGTCATGATTGTCCGCGGACCTCCACAAGGGCAATCTGTGGCCACAATGGGGAGCCCCAGTGCCATGGCTTCCATCAGCGCATTGGGCAGTCCTTCCCAGTCTGATGTAAAAGCAAAAAGCGCCGCATCCGCCAAATCTTTTTCCAGACTGTTACTGGCACCCATCAGATGAATATAGTCCTGTGCCTGCAATTCTTCTATCAGGTTTTCTAAAATTTCCCTGGTGCCGTCAAAGGAATCACCGCCATAAATCTTCAGATCATAGTCCGGATGTTTCGCATGCACTTTCGCAAAAGCCCGAAGCAGCATAGGCTGATTCTTAAAGTCCACCAACCTGCCTGACTGTACTACTGTTTTGGTTCGTTTTGCAGGCACCGGCACACCGATATATTTGGGATTCAGAGGATTTAAGATAATTCGGGAGTTTGTCTGCAGTCTGGGCGCAAAGAACTCCCTGGCTCCCTGGGTCTGAAACACACAGCCATTCACCCTGGGAAACAAAAGAGGTATCTGTATCTTATCGGACCACTCCTCATAATGCCCCACCGGATCCGTGCGGATGGAAATAAGCACTGGCACCTTTACAAAAAGTGCTGCCATCAATCCCCTGTAAATTGCCCTTCTGGCAAAAGGCACCAGAATATCCGGCCTCTCCTGTTTCAGAAGACGCCGCAGATACTTGACCCGGAGCAGAAACTGCACAATCCGGTTCCTATGCTCATCCTCTTTCGTCAGGCCCACATGTATCCGGCGCACCCTCTCATCCGTCTCAAACTCATTCTCTCCAAACCACTCTGTGGCAATGATCACTTCATATCCGTTCGCCGCAAACTGGTTGGCCAGATTGGTAACCACCCGTTCTGCGCCGCCCTGTTCCAGACAATTTAAATGAAATATGATTTTGTGCATGTTATCCTCACTCCTGCGCGTTTACGCCATGGGCAGCGCAAGTCTTCCATCTTAATCCGCAGCCTTTTCAACCACTTTGACACGATACACTTCCCCTAACTGAGCCGGATCAGTTTCCATGATTTCACCACTATATGTGATTTCTATCACATCCCCCACTTCCGCTTCCCCCTCAGACGGCCACGCATCTGCCGAAGATAAATCTCCCGTGTAAACTACAATCCGGTCTGCACTGCTAAGTTCAAGACTTCCTGCAACCGGTTCCACCAAATAATAAGAACCATCACGGATTTCAAGTACGACTGCTTCAAATGTAGTCCCTTCCTCACCACATGCTGTCATCATGAAAGTCCAGACAAGCAACAGAACAAACAAACCATATTTTTTCATAGGCAACCTCCCGATTCCATTAGCAACAATTGTACCCCTGTGCCGCTTCCATCAGACCTGCTCCTTTCCCTGCCAGATCACTGATAAGGTCTTAAAAGCTCTGGTACATGAACACCGCCGTGTCATACCCGCCGCCATAAATTCCTGTGATAAGCACCACCAGCAAGATTCCATAATAGCAGCACCATCTCACTGGCATAGGCCATCCTGCCAGATAAGCCCGCACATCTTTCCCCTGTTCCTCCCACACAGACACCGCCAGCCACAGACCAAGCGCCGCCGCCAAAAGCAGGAAACCATACTTACTGATTCCATAAGAAGTGACGGTCTGGGAAAACAGCGCACCCACATCCGGTCTGGTAATCACTGCCCGGTAAATCGCTCCCGCCTGGGCAAGGCTCTCACTGCGAATCAGCACATCGGCCACAAATACGATTAACCAGGTTCTGGCCATACAGAAGAAACCATAAGCTTTCCCGTCCTTCACATGGAGTTTCTCCTTCCAACTCGTGTACTGTGTCTCCAACACAAGAGAAATACTCATAATCAAACCATAATAAACGCCCCACAGCATATAACCGACCGTCCTGCCGTGCCACATACCGGTCAGCAGCCAGACCAGCATCGTTCCTATGATCGGCACCACATGTCTGCCCATGGACGGCCATTTTTTCTTGGCAGTCCTGGTAATCTTACGGCCTGTCCCCGACATGACAAAGGAAAACATCACATAGTCTTTAAACCAGGTACCCAGGGTGATATGCCACCTGCGCCAGAATTCTGCCACCGATTTAGAAAAATAAGGCCTCTTAAAATTCTCCGGCAGGAAAATATCGAAGGTCTCGCTGACTCCCAGCGCCATATCCATATAACCGGAAAAATCTGCATACAGCTGTAACATATAAAGTATCACCGCTGCCGCGAAGATACTTCCCGGCACCGCTGAGACATCACTGGCAAACACAGTATCCACAAACAATGCGATCCGGTCTGCAATCACCAGTTTCTTGAAGGCGCCCCAGACAAAGCGCTGTATCCCCCGCAGCATCCTGTCATAGTCAAAAATATGCTCTTTCTCAATTTCTTCCTTCAGTTTGCCGAAGCGATTGAAGGGTCCCTGGGTGACTGCCGGAAAATAGGACAGAAACAACAGCACCTTCAGGGGATTTTCCTCCGCCTCGCACTGCTCCCGTCCAACATCCACCACATAACTGATGGCCGTCAGGGTATAGAAAGAAATGCCAAGGGGCATGATCACTTTTTCAAAAAATCCTGTGGGAACACCCCAGACCGTCAGAACTGGCAGGGTCACGACTGTGTATTTATAGAAAATCAACAATCCCAGATGCAACGCAAAATAAAGGATTTGAACGAGCTTCCTCTTCTTTTCAAATCCTTGCTTTACTTCTTTCTTACTCTCTTTATCCGTACAATTTACAAGGGCTGTGCGCTGTGCCAAAAGACTCTCCCGCAAGTAGATACCACAGCCATAGGTTGTGACACAGGAAAGAAGCAGGCTCACCGGCACACCCTGCAGCCCGACTACGTAAAACACAAGCCCCGCCACAAGAAGTATCTGCCATTTCCGCTTCTGCGGCACCAGATAATAAAGGGCGAAGGTAATCACCCACAACAACACAAAGGTGTAGGATAAAACTTGCATTTATTCCTCCAGCAAACGCTCAACAAGGGCAATTATCGCCTCTTTGTTCTTAAAGTTCTCCGCCACCACATACTTGGCGTCTATCTCGATATCAAACTCCTCTTCCAACTCACTCACAATATTGATGACAGTAAAGGAATCGATGATTCCATCCTCCATCATGCTGTCACCGTCGTACGAAAGAGCCTCCTCACAGTATTCTTCCAGAATTTCCAACACTTTTTCTTCCATAGTATATCCTTTCCTTAAAACTTTCACTCCGTTTCTCATCGGTTCCCTTCACAAAGCGCATCTTCTCATCCAGTATTTATCAGTTTACACCTCATTTCCGGTATCTTACAAAATACGGTATTTTATCTTGAGAAAATGCTTCTCTCCCAAAGGCAGATAAACCACATTTGCCTCATCTTTCTTCTTTTCGGGCACAATTTTCCGATATCTTATAACTTCCACCCGTTCACCGTCCACAACCGTCTGCAAGTGCGGAAAAATATCGTTTTTTCCATAATCCACACTGCGCAGCAGGCGATAAACTGCCTCCGGTTCCTGATCCAATGTAAAGAAGCCCTCCCCCGGCACCTCATAGGAACGATACATCCTTCGTCCGGAAATCTCTCCCTGGGATTTCGTCTCCACACGTTCTTCCAGAACCGCTGCAAAGCTCTCCTCAAATCCCTCACAGGCCAGATCCATCAAACGCTGCGTCAGTTCATAAGCCTTGTCTTCCGGTCCGATGCCACACCTCTTTTGTATAATAATATTTCCCTCATCAATCCCTGCCGTCACGTAATGCCAGGTAATGCCTGTTTCCTGTTCTCCCATATATATGACCCAACTGGGCGCATTCCTGCCCGGATACTCAGGCAACAGGGCATTGTGAAAATTGATGATGGTGATATTCTGCTTCTCCACACATTGCACCGGAAAGAGGAAATTATTGCTGGCGCTGACAATCAGCGTCTTCTCCGTGACAGCGCACAAATATGCCGCCAGTTCCCGCTTATCCGGCATGCAGGCATAGGAGATTCCTGTCTCCTCACAGATTTGTTTCGTAATGCCAAGAGCATGCATCTCATGTTCGATAAATTCCAGGTTATAACCGTATACCGTTCTTTGCTTTTCTATGTATTTCAGTATATTTCCGGCTGCTTTGCCATATCCGATTACTACGACCCGCTCAAATCTTTCTCCCATATCACAGAAACTCCTTGAGTTTGACCCTGTCAATCTTGCCGTTGGCATTGATAGGCATTTTATCCAGTGTAATCAATTTGTTGGGCAGCATATATTCTGGTACCAGATGGGAAATCTTTTCGTTGATATAAGCCTTTTCCAGCTGCTCTTCAATAAAGAGCACTATTTTCTGCCGCTTCTCATCATAGAGACAGCAGCACAGTGCTATCTCCTCCAAAGAGGAAACTGCCGTTTCGATTTCTCCCAGTTCAATTCTGTGACCCATGTGTTTGATCTGAAAATCCTTCCGGGAAAGGTAAATCAATTCCCCGTATGCATTATATTTAACGATATCACCCGTCCTGTAAATCTGTTCCGGCACATAGGGGTTTAAAGGATTCTGCACGAAGGCATCCCTGGTCTTCTCCGGATTATTATAATATCCCATGGAAAGCGAAGTGCCTCTGACACAAAGCTCTCCCGTTTCCTCTCCTGTTACCAGTTCATCCTTATCGTTTAACACCAGAATATCCGTGTTGGGCATCGCATACCCGATGGGAAGCGGTTCTTCGTCTGCAAATTCGCGGTCTACAATATAATACGTGCAGGCATCTGTGATCTCCGTGGGACCATACAGATTGGCATACTGCACATGGGGCAGAAATTTACGCCACACATTCAGCTGCTTGTTGGGCATCACCTCGCCACAGAACAGCACCCGCTTGAGCGTATCCGACAAATCCACATTTTTAAAGGCTTTTAGCTTTGCCACCACGATCAGCGCCGAGGGCACCCAGAATATGGTATTGATCTTCTTTTCCTGCAGATATTCCAACAAGAGTACCGGCTGGGCGAACAGATTTTTAGGTACAATATAGGTGGTCGCACCCGTCTTGATGGTGCTGTAGATATCCAATATGGAATTATCAAAATAAAAAGGCGCCTGGTTGCCGAAACTATCCTTCTCCGTAATCCGGAAGGTCTCCGTCACCCAGTCCGTATAGTCTATCACAGAGCGGTGGTTGATGGTCACGCCCTTTGGCACGCCCGTGGAACCGGAAGTAAACAGCACATACAGTAAATCTGTGTCAATCCCCTTTCTTCTTGCCGCCTCAATCTTTTCCTCTTTTTCCTGTTCTTTCACCTGGCCGTCAGACGAAAGGGCCTCTTCCAGAAGCAGAAATCCACCTTCGTACTCATACTGTGCAAAGACATCTTTCAGTGCAGCCGTCGTAATGACAATGGCCGGATCCAGTACTTCAAGTATCTTATTCACACGGCTTCCCGGCATATCCACATCAATCGGGGAATAGAAGTTACAGCTGTAAGCCGCCCCCATGAAGGATACCAGCACGTCCACGCCCTTTTCCAGAAAGACGGCCACCGGACTTTTGAAGAGTCCCTGCTCTATCAGTTCATAAGCCACCGCCCTGGCCTGAGAGCGCAGCTGGCCAAAAGTAACCTGTTTTTTCTCATCCACAAAAGCTGTCTTGTCTGGCAGTCTGGCGGCAGTCTCATCCAACCAGTATGTAACGTTTGCTTTCATTCTCTCCTCCATACTGCCCTAAGCAGCATCCCGTCACTCCGGTACAATCACCGGATAGAAAGTATCCATCATCTTTTCTGTTTTAACGTGATAAATATCATACAAATCCGTCATCTCAAGGCCGCACCCTGCAGGATCATAGGAACCATAAAGGGCAATCTGTCTCTCTTTGGCCAGTTCCTGCACCTTCGCCTCCACCTCCAGCGTAATCCGGAAAGCCTCCTCCGATTCTATGTAATTATACATCATGGGCGAATAGGGTGGCAAGTATAAAATAACCTCCACGCCCTCCTCCTGCAGCCAGGCTGTCAGGGCTGCAAACCGCTCCCAGTGCGCCTTGTCAATCTCATGATAATCCGTCATCCTGTAAACCACATGCTCTTCCATGGACTGTCTGGTCAGTTCCTCTACTGTCGCCGCATCCCCTTCCCGCAGTTCTCTCTGGTAGGCAATGCTCCCGTCATAGTGTTTCAGATACCGCTCCGTCTCCCAATCGTCAGTGTAAGATACCCGGAACCGCTTTCTTTCCGGAAGCAGCGTCACATTATAACGGAAATAGTCCAAAGAAAGCCATTTGCCCATGTCTGTCCCGGTGTTCTTCTGCGGATGCAGGTTACCCTCATCAAATTTGCCATTCAAAATCATATCCATATAATTGACATATGGGTAAAGATCTTCCCACCGGTCATTGTCATGACTGGTATTGAATAAAAAGGCGTCCACACCAATCACCATGGTCCTGGGCAGTTTATCTTCTGCCGCAAGAACCCCCGTAACCGCCAGCAGATCATAGACGGTAGATTCTGACAGACCGGCATTGTAAAAGGAATCCGTACCAAACATACGATGGTCAAAATTCATCACCCGGCTGGAACCCGCCACGATCACCTCTTTAGGCCCTTCCTGCTGTTTCACGCAGGCCAAAAACAGATTCCGGTCATTAAAATCCGACTCCTCCAGTCCCTCCACATTCCGCCCATACACTGCCATCTGCTGCCCGATCTGATCATAGGTAATCCGCAGCATGGCATAAGAATCGACACACCAGTTAACCGAGGCAATCAGTATGATTACCGGCAGGAGAAAAAGTATCGCCTTACACCATTTCTTCATCTTGATAACGATGCTCCTTTCTCTTCATGCAGCCTTATCCTTCCCTTTATCACGCATCCTGCTCCATCTTGGCCGGTCCGAATGTATAGCCAAGCAGCAATGGAAATGCCGCAAACAGCCCATATGCATAACGGAACTCATTGTATACCGGCGCCGCCAGAAGGAGACTCAACAACAACATGATATAGGGCACATAGCACATGGCGTTCTTTTTCTGCCAGGCCAGATAAGCCAGGCCAAACAGCATCACCCAGGTATTGAGCCCCAGACTCCACACCCGATTATACAAATCCTGAAATCCCGCCAGAAACCTGCCCATGGCCAGACTCTGATCATATGTAAAAAGTTTCCTCTCACTGACAATCCCAAAGGGATTATCCACCATAAAATATTCTCCGTAAAGGTACTGCTCATGGGGCACCCGATACGCCCAATATCCGGCTGTCTGTCTGACCTCCCCTTCCAGATACAGCATGGGATTCCTAAGTCCCACCCGCAGCCACAGTTTAAAATACTCCCCTTTATTCCTGGCAATCACATCCTGATCGCCTTCCTCCCTGATCAGGTTCTTCGTCACATCAAATAAATAGGGATTATAATAATCTTCCATCTTCTCCAGGGGCAAAACCGCCCCTATCATGGCCACCTCTTCTTCTGTCAGACTGCCGCCCCTCATATAAGCGCAGAGAAGATGCTGGGTCGGCATGGTCAGTCCTTCTATGGTATCCGGCGGCTCCACCTGCAGGCTCTTCAATACGGGCCCCTGATAGAGCAGATAGCATACAAGCACTGCCACCGTACATAAAATCGTTCGTACCGGTAAAGTATGTCTGTCCCCAGTGCTATGCCTGCCGCAGATACCCCTGTACAGAATCCCCACAAAGGCCGTGCCGGCAAAAATCAAAATCCCATTACTGCGCAGAAGACAAACTGACAATCCTGTCACAAAATACAGAATCCACCGTCTACAGCCCTTCTCCCTCTCCAACTCAAAAGTATGACTCATCCAGGCAAAAAACACAAGCGCTGAGACAAAAAAGGCATCTTTTCCCATACAGATACTCAACATACCATGCACCGGCAGGGCAATATAAAAAATAACCGCCAACGCAAGCCACAGCAGGCGTGTCCCACGCTTATACAATACATACAGACAGAAAGCAAAAGTAAACGCCACAAGCGCCATCTGCCAGAAGGTATAGAATGCCACTGCGCCCGTATAGGTACCGGAAATCCGATAACCAACCGTCACAAAAAACTGCATGATCATCGTATGAAAAAAGGGATGATGGTTGGACCTGGCTTTCCACCCCAGAATCTGCTCCAACTGCCAAATGGCGTCATTGTTAAACCAGGTAGGATAATACATCAGATAATAAGGCAGATAACTGAATAGACAAACCAGAAAGAATCCCGGAAAAACATACCATTTACCTGGCCGTTTCTTCTGTGCCGGAAGTTTCTGCGCCAAAGGTACACCTGCCAATAAAGTGTCCCGCCGGGATATCACCAGACACAGAACCAGCAGGACCGCATAACTGATGAGCGCCCACAATATAATTCTTCCTATATTCTGCAGATTGGAATACGCCGCAGACTTCTGCCAGTTTCCCAGAACAATGAACGCAGCATAGCACAGGCAAAAGGGAACCAGCACCAAAAACTGCCGCCTGGCAGGCAACATTATTCTCTTTTCCTTCTGTGTCTCCATCCTTTTCTCCATTCTGAATTTAGAACTTCCTCTTTCATTCCGCCCACTGTCTTATCAGTTCCACATATTTCTGCGTCGTAAAATCCCTGGCCCGTTGCAGGGATAATTCGCGATAGTGAGCCATCTTCCCGGCATCCTCCAGCAAACCGCCAATCTGCGCCGCCAGGTTCTTCTCTTCTTCTGTTATGACATTTGCGTCATAATTTACTTCCGGACTCATATTCTCTATCAGAATCCCATATTTTCCTTCCAGAATCTCCGCAGGCCCCGTGGGGCAGTCTGTGGCAATGGCCGGAAGCCCCAGCGCCATGGCCTCCACTAAGGCATTGGGAAAGCCTTCCCGGTAAGAGGTGAGCACATATAGCTGTGCGCTTTGCAGATATGGAAAGGGATTCCTCTGCATTCCCGTAAAATACACATCCTCTTCCACGCCAAGTTCCCCGGCCAGCTTCTTATAAGCCTGAAAGGCACCATCGCCAATGATCATCAGCTTAGCATCCTTCACCCTCTGCTTCACCAGGGCAAAAGCTTTGAGCAGATGCCAGAATCCTTTGACCTCGTCCTCCCGCCCCATGGAAGCAATTACGGGGCCGCCCTCTCTCCAGGGCATCTGCGGCTTTTGCGCCTGGGCCTTCGCCTGCAAATCTGCCATATCCAGGGGATTATACAGTGTCACCGCCTTATCGCAGTGATACTTTTCCCGCAATTCTTCTTCCATCTGTCTGGCGCAGCACAGTATCTTATCTGCCTTTTTGACAAACAGACGTATCTTTCCTTCATCTTCCATATCCATATAACTTCTCAGGCCGACCCAGATCCTGGCCCGCTTCCCGGAAAGGGCATTGACCATATTGGCTGTGGAGCCGAAGCTGTAGGCAATGTCAGGCTGTAATTTCCTTTTCAGCTGCCGCACTTTCAGACTGCGCTGCAAGACACGTAGTACCTTGCCTGCCAGGCCTTCCTTCACTCCCAGATGAATATCTATCACATCAAGTCCCTCAATGTCATAAGCAATGTCATGAGAATCAAACAATACAATACAGACTTCATAATATGGCATAAGCAGCCTCGCCGTGGCCACGCACACACGCTCAAAACCGCCCTGGTGCAGCATGGGGACGATGAGCATTATTTTCTTTTGTTTATTCATCGGCTTCCTTCTCCCATCCAGATGTCTCCAATATCCCTAAACCAACGTCCCCGTCAAATAAAATTCTTCCAGTCTTCTTGCCTGTGCTCTCACATCAAAGCCGGCCATTCTGACCTCTTCACATCTCTCCCGTCTCTCATACACAAGACTGTTCTCCACTTCCCTGGCCCACTGGTCTGCGCCGTCTTCCAGACTATGAAAGCTCACCAGTTCACTGATGCCCACCTCTGTTGTAATCCGGTCAGAAATGATACACCGCAGTCCTGCAGCCTGGGCCTCCACCACAGTCCCGGGCAATCCCTCGAACCGGGAAGGAAAAAGGAACAGATCGAAAGCCTGGTAATATGCCTCCACATCCTTACGATTGCCCAAAAACATCACGTCCTGCTCCACACCCAGTCCTACAGCCTGTGTCTTTGCCGCTTCCATCCCGTCGCCCTCTCCCAGCAGAAGCAGTTTACACCGTTTTCCCTCTTTCTCCATGTGTTGGTGGACGCGTGCAAAAATCTCCAGCAAGAACTCATGGTTCTTGGAATAATGGAATCTGCCCACATGGCCGATCACATAACTGTCACCCAGAGAAAGTTCCGCTCTCATTTTCTCCCGCAAAGATACATCATACCGAAACCTTTCGGCATCTATGGCATTGGGAACCAGCCGCGCCTTGGGCGAAGCGCTCCACTTTGCACCGAACACAGCCTCCCCTGCTTCTTTGGAACAGGCCAGGCAATAGTCCGCCCTTTTTAACAGCGAAAGCCGCAGCAACTTGGTCATGATCCCTTTTAAGCCCTTATCCACGCCTGCGCTCCTGGCATGGGCACACACCACAGGCACACCCGCCGCTCTCGCCTCCGGCAGATAAATTGCCGCTGTACTGGTCATATGCCCCTGTACCACCTTATATGCATGATGTTCCCGGAAAAATGCCCGCACCGCCCGCCGGTAGGCAGCATAATTATAGCCCATAAATTTAGGAAGCGCATAAACCTTTCCGCCCAGCGCCTCCACCTCTTGTTCATAAAAATGCTTCTGATAAACCGCGGCTCCAAAGTCTCTGCGATGTATCAGAAAATCAAACTGTATTTTGTCCCTGTCCATACAGCGGTACAAATCCATTACCCTGCTCTCCGCGCCGCCAAGGCTTAAGCCCCCCAGCACATGCAGTACCCGCACCGGTTCTCCCATAAGTGCCTCCTAACCGAAGGATGATTTCCTTTACAGAAATTTCACCAGCACATGCTTCGCTGTTGCCAGCATATATTCCCACGCATGTCCTGCTATCCTTCTTTTGCAGGGCTTTTCCTGCAAATATTCCTGGTAAGATATCATTTCCTGCTGCTTAAATATCTTACGATACTTCTCCAGATCCTGATCGCTCAGTGTATTGGTGTGCACCACCATCGTGGTAAAGCCTTTCTGCTTCTTAAGGCTGTTCTCCAATCGGAAAGAAATGGGATAAAAGGTAAGTCCCCGCCACAGATAAGGCCTGCTCCCAAACCCATCCGTCAGTCTCCGAAACCCCGCCTGCCTTAAGGCTCGCAGTGTATTTCGGTCATAGGAATGAGCCGGCGCCATAAACAGATCCGTCACAATTCCATGTTCCTCAAGAATCTCCCTGCCATGTTCCAGCATGGTTAGCTGCTCCGCATAGGGCACACCTGCAAACTCTGAGAAATCATTTAAAGGAAACACGCCCCCCTTATGCTGTGTATACACGTGATAACAGCCATGCTGAGCCACCACCCAGCCCTCTTTTTGACGCTCTTTCACATAGTCCCAGAAATCTTCCCTGGGGATGTCCCGGTTCAGGTTCTCGTCCCGGTTCTGTGGCACCACGCCAATCAGGGGCTTGATATCAAATTCATAAAGCAATGCCGCAAACGCCTCGAATTTCTTCCAATCCATGGCTGGCGATATATCATCCAGCCGAACCGCAATCCTCATACTAATATATCTCCCGCCTGCAGACTGCGCACGCACGCATACCGGTCTATCAGAAGCGACCCATCCACGGTCCGCACCACCAACTTGCCGTCAAACACATCTATCACTTCTCCCGGCGCATAGGCCGAGAAGTCTATCATTTCATCAAAGGGATGTGCTTCCCACACCCTTACCTCATCCTCCCCGCACATCGCAAAGGCGCCCGGAAACGGCGCCGCCACGCCCCGAATCAGGTTATGAATCTCACGGGTTCTGGCATGAAAATCTATCTTACCGTCTGCCGCCGTGCGCTTCTCATACCAGGAATCAAAATCCCTGGAGTCTGTACGGATCACAATATTATCTTCCTCGTAAGCCTTTAACAGCCTGCGGATCAGGTTTTTAGAACAGATCATATTCTTATACTGGGCCGTGCGGATATCGTCATGGGGTGTGATGGAGAACATTTCTGTGGCAAACACATTGGGACTGTCAGCCTTCTCATCATACCGGAACAGATTTAAATTAAACCGGGTGTCCCCCAGAATGATGGACCAGTTCAACGGAGAACGCCCTCTGCCAAAAGGAAGGTATCCGCTGTTCCCATGGAACCCATAAACACCGTATTTAAAACAATCCAGCACAGATTTGGGCATCAGTCTCTGCCATCCCATAGAGATGCCGATATCAAATTCGTTATCCCGCATAAATTCCTGTGTTTTCTCATCCGTCAGAAAATAGCTGTCAGCCTCATGTACCGGAATCCCATATTTTTCTGTTAAAACCGAAAGTCCTTTATAGCCGGACACCTGATTCTTCTTCGTCACCTCCGGACTGATGGTAATGACCAGATCCACCGGACAGATCTGTTCCTGAATAAAGCTAACAATATTCTCAGATGTATCCTTCACGCCAAAGACCACTACTTTATATTTCATAGAACGCCTCATTTCCGCAAACTCTCTGTTACCGTCCGCTTCTGTACCATGAATGGCCCGTTACTGCAGATATTCCTTATACCAGTCAATGGCCAGTGTAATTCCCTTCTCAAAGTCATACTCCGGGTTATAGCCTAACAATTCTCTGGCCTTGGTGATATCCGCATTGGAATCCCGCACATCACCCTTTCTCGGCGGTCCGAAGTTGGGCGCCACTTCTTTCCCCAGTGCCTTGCAGAGATAATCATAAATATCTATCAGGAAAAGTCTGCCCCCGGCACCAATGTTAAAAGCCTGTCCTGCCGCATCGCCAGAAGCCTTGCAGGCACGCAGATTGGCCTCGATCACGTTGTCAATATAAGTGAAATCTCTGGACTGTCTGCCGTCCCCATTGATGGTGGGCACCTCACCGTGAAGGAGTTGTTTGATAAACTTGGGAATCACTGCCGCATACATGCCGTTCGGATCCTGTCTGCGCCCGAATACATTGAAATAGCGCATTCCATAGGTATCCAGTCCATACAATTCCTTATAGAGGCGGCCATATTCCTCATCCACCCGCTTGGTCAACGCGTAAGGAGAAATCACCTTCCCCTCCTGCCCCTCTTTCTTCGGCAGGGTCGTGGAATCCCCATAGACAGAGGAACTGGAAGCATAGACGAACTTCTTGACGCCATTGATCCTGGAAGCTTCCATCATATTTAAGGTACCGCGGATATTAATCTCCTCATATAAAAGCGGCATCTCGATACTTCTGGGCACACTGCCCCAGGCTGCCTGCTGCAGCACATAATCCACACCTTCCGTGGCTTCCTTACAAGTATCCAGACTGCGAATATCGCCTTTGATAAAGGTGAATCTCTCATTGGACATCAGCGGCTCAATATTCTCGTATTTGCCGGTAGAAAGGTCATCCAGACAGCGCACCGTATAACCCATGTCAATCAATGCTTCACAGAGATTAGAACCGATGAAGCCAGCCCCTCCTCCCACCAAAAAGACACTGTTCTTGTCAAATGTAATATCCTGATATCCCATTTCAATCATCATCCTTTCTGCCGAAATCGTTACAATAGTTTCCCTTGTTTATGCTCTTTTATCTGATAATAAGTTTCCCTTACTACCAGGTAAAATGCTATATAAAAAATCGAAAATCCATATATCATATACCTGGACAGACACATGATCGTGATAGACGTAGCACACACATTCGCTGCTATGAATAACAACGCCACGCCCATGGCAAGTGGAGCCTCAAAGCGCCTTTTTGCTATCATCAAGTACAGGGAAATCCCTGCCGCTGCCAGATATATCACAAGGGCTGCCCAGTTGATCAGCGGATGCACCACCGCTATGCTTCTCACAAATCCATTCCTGCACAATAGCACGTAATCATAAAGCCACTGCCCGAAGCAGGCTGGCAATAACTTCTGCATCATCCGGCCCGCCATTTCGTCCGACATACTGCTCTGCTGGTAGTAGTCCACTTTACCCAGACCAAAGAAATAGAAGGACATATCCGCTTCCAGTACCTGAAATTTCAGGATATCATGATGCTCTTCCAGATACGCTGCCCTCTCTCCAAAGGTATTTCCTGCATATTTATAATTCAATCCCAGCGCATCCGCCTCCTCATAGAACTGGTCAAAAAACGCCCGCTCCAGACTGCCCTCCTCGAAGACTGCCCCGTCTTCCTCATCACAGGCATAAATCACATTGGTAAGCGTATTGACCTGCCCATAGGTATTGCCCATAAAATAGCCGGTAACAAAATAATTATACACATGAACCGTCAGGCTGCGCAACCCAAAGACGGCAAACAGAGCAGCCAGTGGAATCACCATAGCCCGGTAGTTCCTGCGAATCAACAGCTGTATCACAAAGATAAGCGCCCACATCAGAATGGTGGTCATCATCTGCCCTCTGGTCATAGACAGCAGGAAAGCCATGATAAGGCTGAGTACCCGGTCTCTTTTTCTCTCTTCAAAGACCATCCGCAGCAGAAAGTACAGGAAAAACTGAAACAGCGGTATACACAGTGCTTCGCTCATCACGGAATTTTCCAGAAAAATATGCAGCGCGGATACATACCGCGTCATCAGATGCGGCACCAACTGCAAGAAAACCACCAGCACTTCCTCCCACAGACGCAGCTGAAACCGCCTGGTCAGATACTCTGAAAGCACCGTAATGCCAAATGCCGTGAGAATCCCCTGCACTGCCATTGCCACCGGCAGGTAACCTTCCCCAATGACCCCTCGAAAACACCATAAAAACAACGGATAGAGCGGCTCTCTGTGGATGTGCATGGTAATATACTGCTCCGAATCGTTATAGACACCAACACCACAAGCCGCAAGCATGGTCATAAAAAACACAAGCAATGCGGCCAGAATACACAAAGCCCTCTTCTTCTCTCTGTCCAATCCTACAATCTCCAATACCGATAGCCCTCTGTCAGATACTCTTTTCTGTCAAGGATACCCTTTAAATCCATCAACACCTTCTGCTGATGAGCCGGATGATAAAATGCATCAATATCCTCTTTGCTCAGACCAAGGAACTGCTCATGCGCCACTGCAATAATCACCGCATCCATGTCTTTCACATTTTCCATGGTCTGGAAATCAATACCATAAAGCCGTTTCGCCTCACCCGCATCAGCCGCAGGATCCACCACAAGGGGCGTAATGCCATACTCACCCAGTTCTTTATAAATATCAATCACTTTTGTATTTCTGGTATCCGGACAGTTTTCCTTAAAGGTGAATCCCAGAATCGCCACTTTTGCTTTCTTCACCGGAATGTCCGACTTGATCAGGTCTTTTACCAGACTCTCCGCCACATATTTACCCATATCATCATTGATGCGTCTGCCAGAGAGAATGATCTGGGAATGATACCCCAGTGCCTCTGCCTTGTAGGTCAGATAATAAGGATCCACACCAATGCAGTGTCCGCCCACAAGTCCCGGCATAAAGTTTAAGAAGTTCCACTTGGTGCCAGCCGCCTCCAGAACGGATTTGGTATCAATATTCATTTTGTGAAAAATGATAGACAGCTCATTCATAAACGCAATATTGATATCTCGCTGGCTGTTCTCAATCACTTTGGCCGCCTCTGCCACTTTGATGGACTCCGCCCGGTAAACGCCCACTTCCACCACCAGCTCATAGACCTTTGCAATGACATCCAACGTTTCCTCATCCATACCGGATACAATCTTGGTGATAGTCTCCAGTCTATGTACCTTATCACCCGGATTGATGCGCTCCGGCGAATAACCGATCTTAAAATCAACACCGCATTTTAAGCCGGATTCCTTCTCTAAAATAGGCACGCAGACATCCTCTGTCACGCCCGGATAGACCGTAGACTCAAACACCACCACAGAGCCCTTTGTCAGATTCTGTCCCAAAATACGGCTTGCACCCTCCACCGGAGATAAATCCGGTGTGTGATCGTCATTGACCGGCGTAGGAACTGCCACGATATGGAACTTCGCCTCTTTCAAGCGGGAAGGATCTGCTGTAAAGTCCACCTTCGTATGGCGTATCACCTCATTGCCCACCTCATTGGTGGGATCGATTCCGTTTTGATACAGGCCTATTTTCTGTTCATTCAGATCAAAACCCACAACCTGAATCTTCTTTGCAAAGGCAACCGCAATCGGCATGCCTACATAGCCCAGGCCCACCAAAGACAGTTTCTCTTCTCCGCTCACCAGTTTCTCATATAATCCCATCACTTTTCCCTAGCCTTTCCTGTTTGATAGTATCTGCGATACCTCATCCATATATTCTCCAGTCACCATCTTCCGGTCAAATTCGCGCTCCATCTTCTCTCTGCCGCGCTGTCCCATCTGCGCTCGTTCCTGCACGGAAAGAGACAGGAACTTCTCCATGGCGTCTATCAGTTCCTCCGGCTTACCCGGGGTAAACCCAAAGCCCGTCACACCTTCCTCAAAAGCTTCCTTACAACCGCTGATATTGGATGCAATGACCGGCCTTCCTGTGGATGCGCCTTCAATCAGGGCGTTGGACATACCCTCATGGAACGAGGCTACCACGATGGCACTTGCCGCTGCCAGAAACCAATGCACCTCCGTGTGAAAACCAATCTGTTTGATGACTCCCTCTTTTTCCAGGGCATCCAAAAGTTCCTGATAATCTTCGTCGCAATATCCCATGATATCAAAGAACACCTGGTCACTATGTAACCGCTTCGCCGCCTCGATGTATTCCAGGATACCGCGCTCTTTCATAACCCTTCCCACAAAGAGGAAATGCGTCTCCTCGCCGGAGGGATACTTCTCATAACAATGTCTCTCCAGATTCACTCCGGAACCCATGACCATCCGCGTCTTTTTGCCCATAATTCCCATATTCTGAAAAATTCCTCGGTTCTCTTCATTCTGGAAAAATACGCAGGCCGCCCGTTTCAATCCCGCCCTGTACATGGTCACCACCAGTTTCAGCAGAAGGCCTGTCCTGTCAAAAGCGCCGCCCAGACCGGTAATCGTCGCAATATAAGGAATCTTTAATCTGCCTGCCGCATAACCGCCATAAACATTGGGCTTGATGGTATAAGTAACCACCAGATCCGGCCGAATCTCTTTCATCATTTTAACGTAAGTACGGTACAGCTTCAAGTCCTCTATGGGATTGATGCCTCTTCTGTTGATGGCTGTCTTGATAATCCTGCAGCCCTCTTCTTTCAGTTCTTTCTCTTTTACATCATCCGGCATGCTGACATAGACCTCATGCTCAGCTGCCAGGGCTTTTACAAATTCGTTCCGAAAATCATAAAGACCTCCGGAGGAGTTTATTAATAGTAAGACTTTTGCCATAGGAACGATTGCACCTTTCATAAATTTCATACTACTGTCCCATAAGTCAATTCACGGCACAATCTCTACCCCGCTCATATCCCGTATCATCACCTCATTATACTTCATCATGCAGATTCCTTCCGCATATGCTCCAATACGCACCGCATTCTCCCGGCCTTCCAGATTGCGAATCACGGCTCCCGGCATATTGGCACCGCAGGCGTAGGCATGAGGATATCCCCCGCCAAACCTGGGATTCACTTCCGAAATATAATACACACCGTCAATCATAAAAATATCAATATCTATCATTCCGCGAAATCCGCATTTTTCTGCAAAATCCCGGATAATCCGGAAGAGCGTGTCATCTTTATAAGACACCGACTTATCAGTCTCTCCTGCACGCATCTTAATCTTCTTTTTCACAAAAATATCAGTGCACTTCCCGGAAATCATATCCACATACACATCCGCACCATATTCCTGGCCGTCCATATACTCCTGAATCATCAGATCATCATAAAGATCGCACAGCACTTCAATCTCTTTCTTACTTCCCACCTTATTGATATGGATGCTGGCACTGCCCCGCACCGGTTTCACAAAGACCGGATAGGATATCTCTCCGGCTTCCTCGGCCCGGTAGAAGGCTTCCTTGTCCATATAACACCTGGCAGTGGGAATCTGCATATCCTGCAGCATCTCAAACATCCTGTATTTATCAAAACAAGTCTCCACCAGTTCATAATCAGAAACAATCGGCGTCACACCCAGCGCAAGGAACCTGTCCCTCTCTTTTGCCAGCAGGCTCAGCTCCGGATCAATCAGAGAAAACACACCCGTGATTTGTTCTTTCTGACAGATATCCAAAATCACATCCAGATACCCAGGCGCTGTAATCCTCGGCACCAGGTAAAAGGCATCTGCCTCATACACTGCCGGCGCCAGGTTAGAACAATCTGTGGCAATGATTCTGCCCCGTTCTCCCAGTTCCTTTTTAAAATATTGTACTACCTTGTCGCGCGTGCCCGCACTGAGAATCAATATATTCATGCCTGCCGCCCTTTCTGTCTCTTTGTCTTTCCTAAAGTTCCGGACCCATCTCCCAAAGTCTCACAAAACATATCCCTCTCAAACATTTCTATCCTGTTTTTCAAGCAGATCAAAGAATAAGGGCGTTCCTCCGGTATGCACAAAGAGAATCTTTTTCCCATGAATCTGCTTTTCTTCCAGATAACATCTCATCCCATGAAATGCCTTTCCCACATAGGTGCTGTCCATGGGAATCCCGTCCCTGGCCATCACCTCATCTATGGTCTTTCTGACATCCTGGGTATATTTCCCATAGCCGCCCATACAATAGGCATCCGTAAAAATCAGTTCTTCTTCCCGATAAAGAGTCTGATAGGCATCTCCCAGATATTCCTCTATGCTCTGTCTGACCACCTCACGGCCCCGCTCTTCGTTCCTGGCGATGCTGATGCCCACAATCTTTTGATGCAGGAGCGTCTTGCCGGTCTTTCGCCTTTCGTCCTCTGTCATAAGCTTTCCGCTGACCAGTCCTGCCTGTGTGGTTCCTGTCCCGGAAGCATGGAAAATATAGTCAAAGTGAATCCCTGTCAGCTCCTCATAAGCAGCAATTTCCCTGTAGGTATTCACACAGGCACGGGTACCGGGATTTCCATGACCGCCGCCAAGAATAAAGTAGGGATTTTTCCCTTCCCGCCTATAAGTCTCTACCCGTCTGTCTATCGTTTCTGACACTTCTGTCACCGGGCAGGTCTCAATCACTGCCCCGAAGTCTTCCACCAGTCTCGTATTATAGAGTATCTCCCGATTCTCCTGCGGGGATATGATATGGCATGCCAGACCCATGGCTGATGCCATATTGGCAATAATCCGGCAGTGATTGGAGCTGTTGCTGCCGTAAGTCATCACCACATCCGCTCCCTTTTCCTGAATCTCCTTATAAAACTCTGCCGCTTTACGTGCCTTATTGCCGCCAAAACTAAAGGGAATCATATCCTCCCGCTTGATAAAATAACCATTCTCCCCATAATCGCCCGACATTTCCACAATTGGCGTAGGCGCGATTCCCCTCTCGAACAGTGCAATCTGTTTCATGCTACTCCCCCATGTCAGTGCAGTTTACTTACCATCAGGGCATATTTGAGGCTCTGGCTCTAATTGCCCTTTGCGGTACTCGTCAAAATCCGCCACCGTCTGATCGGCCCCGGAGAGTGTACCGGAGCGTTTCAATACCTTCCCTGCTGTCATACAGATAATCTTCAGATCCATCAGGAAACCCAGGTGCTCCACATAATACAGGTCATAACGAAACCTGTCTTCCCAGCCAAGAGCATTTCGCCCGTTCACCTGTGCTAAACCCGTAAGGCCCGGTCTCACATCATGGCGGTGCCTCTCCTCTTGCGTATAGTAAGGCAGATATCTCACCAACAACGGTCTTGGCCCAATCAAACTCATATCGCCTTTCAGGATATTAAACAGCTCCGGCAGCTCGTCCAGGCTGGTAGAGCGCAGAATCCGGCCAAACTTCGTAAGCCGTACCTCGTCCGGAAGAAGATTGCCCTCTGCATCCCTTTCATCCGTCATGGAGCGGAACTTATATAGCTTAAAGATCTTCTCATATCTGCCCGGTCTCTCCTGATGAAACAGAACAGGGCTCCCCAGCTTTACGCGTACCAGAATCCATAAAACCAACAGAACCGGACTGAGCACAATAATCCCCATCAGCGAAAGCATGAAATCCAGGAAACGTTTAACCCCATTTCGATACATAATCCCGCTCCTTATCTGCCAAAGCACGCACGCACAGTACGGATAATCTGCTCCATATCTTCCGGTGTATTCTTGATGTCACTGGGCAGACACAATCCTCTGTCAAAAATATATTCACCCACACTGCTGCCGTCCCCGTTGTGCGGGAAAAAGTCATATGCCGCAAAAACGGGCTGCAAGTGCATAGGCTTCCATATCGGTCTGCACTCTGCGTTGACCTGCTGCTCCAAGGCATCCATGACCATATCCGGCGTCACATCACAGTCCTTGTCAATCATCATACCGGAAAGCCAATTGTTAGCATCTCCATCCGGGTTCATAGGATTCATGGATATCTCCGGGATATCCGCAAAAGCCTCCTTATACTGTGCATAAATCGCCTTTTTGGCTGCCTTATGTTCTTCTAAATGCAGCAGCTGACCCCTGCCAATGCCGGCTGTCACGTTGCTCATACGATAATTATACCCAATCTGGGAATGCTGGTAATGTCTGGCCGGATCCCTGGCCTGGGTGGCTAAGAAAGTGGCCTGCTTCGTGGCTTCCTCGTCTGCCGATACCAACATACCGCCCCCGGAAGTGGTGATAATCTTATTGCCGTTAAAAGAATAAATCCCCAATCTGCCAAAGGTACCCGTGTGCCTCCCTTTATAAGTGCTGCCCAGGGATTCTGCCGCATCCTCAACAAGGGGGGTGCCATAGGCCTGACAGATTGCCATAATCTCATCCAGTTTCGCCGGGGTGCCATAAAGATGTACCACAATAACTGCCTTGGGATTGGGATATTTCTCATAAGCCCGCGCAAGCGCCTCCGGAGACATATTCCAGGTATCCGGCTCCGCATCGATAAAAACCGGCTTTGCTTTCTCATAGACGATAGGATTACAGGTTGCTGAGAAAGTCAGATCCGGTACAAGCACCACATCTTCCTGTTCCACCTGCAACAGTTTCAACGCCAGATGAATGGCTGCCGTGCCTGCGCTCAGCGCCGCCGCATGGCCGCAGCCTGTATACGCTGCCACCTCTTTCTCAAAGGCATTTACATGAGGGCCCAAAGGCGCCACCCAGTTGGTGTCAAAAGCCTCCTTAACAAACGCCTGCTCCTCTCCATGTGTTGTGGGAGATGACAGATAAATCCTCTTCTTCTCCATATAACTGCACTCCTTTCAAATATGTGGTGTAAACCTTAGTGCTTCTTAGCGAAACAGCCTTTGCTGTGAGCTTTAGAAGTACTTCTCACATTACCCGCCTTGATTCCGCTTGCCGGAATCTCAAATCTCTGCGGAGAATGCCTTGCTTTTCGGCATTCTCCTGTGTGAGACTTAGTACTTCTTAGCGAAGCAGCCTTTGCTGTGAGCTTTAGAAGTACTTCTCACACTATTCTTGGCTATGATAAGTAGGCACAATCTTACGAATCAACGGCCTGATGTCCGAATTTTCCACCTGACACTCATCCTTTAATTCCTTAAGCTGGCAGAAAAATTCCTGCTCATCCAGTTCAATCGGTTTGCCGATATGAATCATCTTGTTGGCCGTATCCCGCATACCTTCTTCTTCCATCAGCAGTTCTTCATAAAGCTTCTCTCCCGGGCGAAGTCCCGTAAATTCTATCTTGATATCCTCGCCCACACGATAACCGGAAAGCTTGATCAGATTCTCCGCCAGTGTGAGAATCTTCACAGGTTCCCCCATATCCAGCACGAAGATTTCCCCGCCCCTGGCATACGCGCCAGCCTGCAGTACTAAGGAGACTGCCTCCGGGATGGTCATGAAATACCGGATGATATCCGGATGTGTAACCGTAACCGGCCCGCCCGCCGCAATCTGCTTTCTAAAAAGCGGAATCACACTGCCGTTGCTGCCCAGCACATTACCGAAACGCACCGCCACAAACTCCGTGTCATAATGCTTATCAAAAGTCTGTATAATCATCTCACAGATACGCTTACTGGCTCCCATGATGTTCGTCGGATTCACCGCCTTGTCCGTGGATATCATAACAAAACGCTGTACACCGCTCATAGCCGCCGCCTGGGCTGTCTTAAAGGTACCAAACACATTGTTTTTAATCGCCTCGGTAGGACTGTCTTCCATCAGGGGGACATGCTTGTGGGCCGCCGCATGATACACGATATGAGGTCTGTATTTAGAGAAAATAAAGTTCATCCTGTTGGTGTTTCGCACAGAGGCGATCAACACCACCAAATCCAAATTGGGATATTTTTGTTTCAATTCCTGTTGTATATCATAAACCGAATTTTCATAGATATCCACAATGATCAGTTTCTTGGGCTTATGATTCGCAATCTGCCTGCACAGTTCGCTTCCGATGGAGCCGCCGCCCCCGGTGACCAAGATCACCTTGCCCTGGACATAACCAAGAATGGAATCTATATCCACACTGATCGGATCCCGGCCCAGCAGATCCTCCACTTCCACAGCCCGCAGTTTGCTGACATTGACCTCGCCGTTTACCAGCTGGTACATACCCGGCAGGGAACGAAGCTTGCAGTTGGTATCTTTACAGATTTCCAAAATCTCCTTAATCTCAGCCCTGCTGGCAGAAGGAAGCGCCACGATAATCTCGTCCACATCATAAATGTCCGCACATTCCACAATCTTATCCCGTCCACCGGCCACCTTGATGCCCTGAATATATCTGCCCCATTTTCCCTTGTCATCGTCAATCACGCACTTAATGACCATGGTGGAAAAATTACTGTTCACAATTTCCTTGATGATCACATTCCCCGCCTCACCGGCGCCGATTACCATGACAGAAATAAGGTTCTTTTTATTCTTCTGCTTATGTTTCAGACTTCTGAAAAAACGATAGGAAAATCTACTGGCAAAGATACAGGTAACCAGAAAGAACATGTAGAAGAGATGATAACTCTTCGGCACTGCCTGATGCGTTGCCGCTTTAAAAAACTGCATACCAATGCCATCCACTAATGTAGACAGCAAACAGGACAACACAATGTTCTGCAATTCTGTCTCTCCCGCAAAGGCCCAGAGACTGCTGTAGAGCCGAAAAAAGTAAAAGATAAGAAGCGTCAGGAGGATATTGACAGGCAGAAACATTTCGATGGGACGCATGAAATACTGCGGAATGGTATCCACATGAAATTCATACCGGGCCAATATCGCCAGATAACTTGCCAGGACAATACTGATAATATCATAAATAATCAGACAGGTCCGTCTATAAAACAGTTTTACATTAAAAGGTTTTCTCGTTTTTTCCATATTTGTGTCCAGTTTCCTAAATTTCTTCTCTCCGTATATCAAATAACAGCGGCGCCAGTGTCAAAAGCAGACAATATGCAATCGGACAACATGGATGGAAAATCCACTCTGCCAGTCCTGCCACTGCAAAAAGTACCAGAATGGCAAAGGGCAGTGCTGCGCACACCGTGTCATCCTTCCTTTTTCGAAAATACAGAAAAGATTGTATCAGGCTGCCAGCCCCTAACAGAATGAATACTATTCCCACATAAATACCATGGTCATAAGCCACCTGCAGGTAAATATTATGCGCATGCACAAGGAAATTACCGTCCGCTTCTGTAATCCCCATATCCTCATGGCCGAAAGCATTGAGGTTATTATAATATTGTCTGAAAATATAGAATCTGCCGTTTGTATAGGACTCCTCTTTTTCTGCTTCCTGAGCGGCAGCCGCCGCCATATCCTCCGTGGAGGCCAAAAGAATCGGCTCCTTCTCCATCAGATATGGTTCTGTATACAATGGCACATCATCAGCCGAAGAGAAAAACAGGAATGCATTTAAACAGTCTTCTTCCGGAATTCCCAGCACTTTCATCTGAAATACCTGAACAAAACGCTCTACCGTAATATAATAGTAGGAATCCATATCCCTGCCATGCATCAGCTCCGTAGGAATTTCTTCAATCTCATGAAGTTCCGGCTCTGCTGCCACAGAAGGCAGTATACGCTGGGCCGTAAACACCACAGGGAAACAGACAAGGGCTGCAAGCGCCATCATCCCCACGCTCTGCGAAAGCCTCTTCCACCTGTTCTCCATGGAGAGACATACCAAAGGAACCGTCAGTACCGCCGTTACCAGAATCGCCAGATACCCGGTCCTGGAAAGCGTAAACAACAGATAGGAAGCAGAAATGCCAAGCAGAATCAGTTCTTTATAGGTTCCCGCAAAAGAGGGTTTTCTTCTGTAGGCATCTAAAAACTTCACCATCGCCGCACACACTACCAGTGCCAAGTACACTGCCGATATGGTTACCGTATGAAAGATGAAGGGATATCTGTAATATTGAAAATACATATAAGGCCTGTGCAGCAGGCAATAAACCACCATGGCACCAAAATGAAGCAGGATTCCGTTACTTATATTTTGCAACAATCCCGCCTTTTTATCCCATGCTGCCATTCGCAGATAATACAGCACAAAAGCGCATACCAGATAAATGGGCCAGCCTCTGGTATTCCGGTAAATAATAATGAGGGCAAAGAAAAGCGCCACCAGGATTCCATATCCTACGGATATCCTGCCAACCTTTCTGCCGATCAGAATCCTGATGGTATTTATTATAATAAATCCCGCAAGGATTCCCACCCAGGCTGTCAGCTTGACTGTCAGAATCTCCAGTTCTTCCGGATCCTCAATCAGTCTCACCGTATTCTGATAATAGAAATAACCGGCCACTGCCGCGATTGCCGCATAGACCAGATTCACCAGATTAAAAATTTCCCTGCGCGTATAGGACACAATCACCGCCAGAGCAAAGAAAATCAACATCTGTCTGTATGCCACTGTATGATGAATCTCATACAGACCGTTCATATAATTACAGCAGGCCCAGATAGCGCCTGCAAACATAACCGCCTGCAGATATCCCTGCCACTTTTCCTGCAATACATCCAGAAACGTCCTGTCTGTAGCACACCCTGTCTTATCATGGTTCACCGCATAAAGCGCAAGAAGAACCGCTAAAAGCACTCCTATTTCATAAAATACAATGGACACAATATCATTGGTAAAAGTCATACAGGGTCCGATCAGAAGGAAGGACAACACTCCCAGAAGGACAATCACCGGATTCAGTACCGTCCGCATGGTCCTTTCCACTGTAAGAAGCGTATTCTTCTCCGGATATTTACCATAATACCAGCCTGACACATATGTCACTAAAATTCCCAGCAATAACAACAGTCCGTCAATCACAAGGGTCTTTGTTTTACGCAGGGGCATCACATAGTTGTATGATGCAATCATACAATGCTCTGTATCACCCATCTCACTATAGAACAGAGGCCCGATATAAGGATTATTGGAAACAGCCGTATCCGCATATCCTACCCGGAATTCCATTTCCATGTTTTGCAGCAGGAAATAGTACTCCTTGCCCACTTCCAGATCCAGATTTATCTGTACCCTACAATAACCGGGAAGTTCCTTCATATCTTTGGTACTGATGACCTGCTGCATGATGATATTCATAGCCCCGTCATAGAGCACGAAGTTAAAATCTTCCCCAATCTCCCCGCTGGTCAGGAATACATCGATGCTTTGCAGTTTATCAAACTGTGCAATAAACATCTGGTGTATCGCCGATCCGCCTGAAACCGTCTCAGATTCCATGACTACCTGTTCGTCACTTCTGGATGCCACGGTCTCCCTGACCAAGCGAAGCGGCCACAAAGATACCGCAATACATATGATAATGATCCAGACAGTACCGCAGACAGCCTGTCTTTTGTTGATGATTCGATTCATTTTTTATTCCTCATGCATATCACAAGCTTGCTCATGATACTGCTTACAACTTCTCTGCCCTGTTGGCCTGATACGCCAAAATAATCATTGACTAGTATATCACGATTGTTTTTTTTTTACAACTAAGCGATATCAGCCTAATATTTGGACTAATATTTGACATAAATCCGGTTCAGCAGACTGCTTCTGTTCTCATCCTGGAAAATTTCAATCCGCAGTCTTCCTTCTTCCAATGGTACATAGACTTCTTGCAGAGACGTAAGTGTGCACATTTCTTCATACGCATCCGTTCCCGGTATCCTTTTAGAAACGATCACAAAATAATCCACATTCCCTTTCTGCACGACATCAAAGGTGATTTGTTTCTCCGTCTCCGTTTCTGTCACAGAATAGTTAACGCCATAAACTCTGTCCTCCATGGACTGCCATTTTTCCTCATAAGAATCATAAAACAAATCCTCTGCCGCAATCTGTCCGGTAAAAAATTCGGCAAAAACTCTGCTGAAACGTTCCCCTCCGGCAGCGCTCAAATGATCCACATCCCGAAAAAGACTGCATTCATAGGAAAAGTATTGTTCTTTACACAGATTAAAGTCATAATATGGCGTCCCGCTCTCCTTTAACAGCTGATTCACCTGATCAATATAAGAACCGTAATCCTTTGCTGCCAATACATAATAATACGGCATAGGACTGGAAAAGAAGGCAAGTTCTATATTATTTTTTTCACAATACTCTATGATCCTCTGAATGGACTTTTTATCATCAGCAGAAAACATATCGGCAGTCACTGTTTTCGGACCATCCTTTATACTGAAATCATTATCTTCTATTCCTTCCCTGCATGCCCTGTATCCTTTTCCCGCATAATAATCTATCTCTCCCTCAGGATTTCCCCAATATTCATGGTTTTTGTAAGCATCTGTCTGTTTACTGGCTATGATATTTGCCACATATCCCCGTGAAAACAATTTCTGCCAGTATCTTCTTGCCGGAAAGAAACCATCAATCCAATGATCCGGACTGCTTCCCTCCACCAAATACCTGACTTTATTCACAGACGGTCTCATATAATCACTGATCAGATAGGTCGACGTCAGCAGTTCCCTTTCCTGATAGACTTCCCCCGCAACACCATAATACATTTCCACATAGACCTTCTTTAACTCATTTCGTTTTCCGGCCTCCACCAATATCGCATAACTTCCATCCCAAGACTGTGAAGAAGACCCGCCGTTAAATGTGTTGGCAGCAAATATATCATCTGTAACAGAAGGATCCACGCCTCTGTAGCAATGGGAAGACCCCAGGAATAAAACATCAATATTTTCTTCCTGTGTATACATTTCATGCAAGGACAGTCTTGTATAAGACTTGGCGTCATCCATCAACAGATAATACATAAGCCGATTTATCCCCAATAACAGCGCCAGGAACAATACAGGTGCGATTATCGAAAATATTTTCTTTCTGTATGTATTAAAATTGGAAATAAATAAATTGACTTTCATCATAGGCCACTCCATATACACCGAACAGTAACACACTCCAAAACGCCGTCATATAAATTATCCACCTAAAACCAAGGCCGCAATCCGTGCTGTAAATCCATTGCCGGATTTTATAACCCTTTTCATGCAAAATATCCACCGCAAACATAATGCCAATCGCCACAAGCAAAATCAACCAATCAAACCAGGCAAAGGAAACATCCAGGAGTGAGTTCTTTTGATATGCTGTTGTCATCTGTCTCAAATAAGCCAACGCTAAACCTATGGATTCTGCCCTGAAAAAAATCCATGCGACATCCACAATGAGAAACGTAAAAACAGTTTTTAGCAATCTGATTCCAAAACTCATCTTTTTATCTTTGAAACCAAGTCTGTCCTTCACTGACTGTAAAAGAATCGAAAGATTCTGATAGATACCGTGCAGGATTCCCCACATCACAAAATGTCCGCCGGCCCCATGCCACAAACCGCTTACCAGAAAAACAATCAACGTATTGAGCATCTTGCGCACAGTCCCTTTTCTGCTGCCTCCCAACGGAATATACAGATAGTCCGTAAACCAGGACGTCAGGGAAATATGCCATCTTCTCCAAAAGTCCCTGATGGACGTTGCCAGATATGGCTGTCTGAAATTATCCATCAGACGGATGCCAAAAATCTGTGCCGCGCCTCTGGCAATGACCGTATATCCATGAAAGTCACACAGTATCTGAATGGCAAAAAGTATAAAAGCCACCGACAGTTCTACAAATCCAAAGTACGTATAACCATCCAGCACATAATCCACCACAATCGCTGCCCTGTCAGCAATCACCAGTTTTAGAAAGAATCCGTACAACATAAGACACAGGCCATCGCGAAGCTCCCCATAATCCATTTTCTTATCTTTAACCTGCTCAATCTGCGTCAGCAGATTTCCGGATCGTTCAATAGGGCCCGCTACCAACTGCGGGAAGAAGGATACAAACAAAGCATAAAGCACCAGATTTCTTTCTGCTTTTACCTTTCCCCTGCCCCGATAAATATCCACCGTATACCCCAGCGCCTGAAACGTGTAGAAAGAGATTCCCACCGGCAGCACAAAACTAAACGGGGATTCTATGGATATATGAAGTGCCGTCCCGGCGATGGCTAACAGCCAGTTAAAATATTTGAAGAACACCAGGATCCCCAGATTGGCCGCAAAACTTGCCGCCACCACAGACTTTGCATAAATACTGTTATCCGGATGTTTTTTCCACAAGGTCTCTATCCCTATACCGCTGACATATGTAATTACGGTGGACAAAGCTATCAGAATCGCATATTTGGGATTCCAGCACATATAGAAATAGTAGCTCGCCACTAAGAGCCAGACACATCTTGCCCTTCTGGGAATCAAATAATAGAGTATCGCAACAATCGGCAAGAAAATCAAAAACTGAACTGAATTAAACAGCATAAATCCTATCCTCCTCCAGCACCATCCCCGCAAGAAGCGGCAGCCCAAACCAGAACATCAGCACATATCTGGGCAGATACGTAGGCCCCAAGACCACCGTCAGCCAGACAAAAAATATCATCAAGAACGGCAGCAGCATCCGGTACTTTCTTGTATACACAAAATAGGTAAAACAAAAAGCATACAGCCAGAACATCCCGCCCATGGAAAAGAGCATGGAAAATACCGGCACTTTCTCCTTCCAGATTTCCAGCGAGAGCTTACGGTAAATCTCGTCCAGCCAGGGAATCTTACTATCCCTTGCTCCCGGCTGCTCCACCTCGTACCCAAAGTAGGAACTGTCCTCGTACGTAAATGTAAATACCGAATTCCCCTGATAAACATTGACCACCGCATCCGGATACCAGAAGCCATAGGAAGTCATCCACCAGGCATTTAAATAGGACAGCGGTTTCCTCAGACCAATCTTCATCCACAGCCATGCGTATTTCGATTTATCCTTTTGAAATGTCTCATTCTCAAAGCGCACTTTAACCGGGTCAGAAAGTCTGGCATTATACATCCTGAGCGCGTCTTCCGGCAAAATCTCATGAAGTGTCTTCGTATCCTCCTCATCAAACACTTCCGGCGTATACTTATAGGTCCTGGCAAGCTGTTGGATCGGCACTGTCAGAATCTCCTGATTTTCACTGTCATCTGCATGCAGTACCGCTTTCAGTCCTGTGTTGATAAGAAGGCAGCCTGCCACTGCGCAGACGGCACACAAAAGCACACGCCCGCGGTATCTTTTATGGGAAAATACCAGAACAGGAATCATAAGAACAAATGCATACAGTCCATTATTACGAAACAGCATCATCGCTGCCGCGCTTATAACAAAGAGAAACATCCATCTCTTTGAGGCAAAAAAGCGTGCCCTATCAAGACCCATTTCCAGCAGACAGACCAACAGCAAGAGCAGGGCCGTGGTAAAGAGGGCATCCTTCGCCGAGCAGAGTGCAAACATCACAATAACCGGAAAAAGGGCAAAATAAAGCACGCCGGCAAAATAGACCACCCGCGATACCTTTTTTCTTCTGAGATAGGATAATAAAAATGCAAAGCCCCCCGACACGCAGAGCATCTGTAGCAGAATATAACATGCAATCCCCATATTATAGGAACCCAGCACCTTGTGCACCGCACAGATCATACCCCCCAGCAAAAGCACATGCACCAGGGGATGATGGGTAGAGAACATCCGTGTCGCCACCTGCACATATTCATCCTGCGCATCATACACAAAGAAACCCGGATACACCGCCAGAAATACCGGAATCCAACAAAGAAATATGACAAGAAAACTGATAAGATCCGTTCTGTTCTCCCGCTGCTGGAGGGGCCACATAATCGCATCAGAGACGGTCTTCTTTACGCCCTTTTCTGTTCTTTCATGCAGTAAATCCCACATTCTGCGAATCAATATAGCGAAGAACAAGGTCAAAACCGGCAGCGAAATCCACAGGCGCAAATCCTTAAAGTCCACATTCTGCGCCATATCCAGACGCACGCCAAAGAGCATTGCCACTGTAAAGGACAGAGAAAACACAAGGGAAATCCGATTACCCCGCTTCTCCTTCCAAGAGGCCGCCGCCAAGGACTGTCTGAGCGTATAGAAAGCAAGCCCCCACACGAGCACGGCAAAGATGCTGTTTGTGAAAACCAGACTATTCTCCTCTCCATGTAAAATCTGGGGCAAACATAATGTTGCCGCCGTTGCAAGAATAAGCGCGGCGGCATTTATCCTTTTGTTATGATTCATCATTACCTTCATTCTTATTCCGTTCATCAATACTCTCTCTGATTACATACTGCGGTGAATTGTTCATGGAAATATAAACCCTTCCCAGATATTCACCAATCATGCCAAGCATCAGCAGAATCAGACCGCAGAAGAATACCACAGCTGCCATCAGGGCACTGAATCCCACCGGAACAGCCGGCATGAGCAGTTTCTTAATAATTGTATAGATGCCATACAGAAAACCGCCGCAGGCGGAAATCACGCCAATCACCGTGGCAATCCTTAAGGGCTTTATACTAAACGCCGTGAAACCGTTAAACCACAGGCCAAGCAGTTTCCCTAAAGTATATCCGGACGTACCAATCATCCGCTCTCTGTGCGTCACATCCACATTGCTGATATTTTTCGTGGTCCGAAGCACCAGTCCTATCACATAGGGAAACGGGTTTTCATAGCGCAAAATCTCATCCACCACAAACCGTCTTGCAGCAAAATAGCTGGAAATATAAAGTTCCCTGGGCTTACCCAGCATCACACGGGTCATCAGTTCGTTCACTTTACTGCCCAGGTTGCGGAATCCTGAATGTTGCTTATGGGAATATCTGGCATACACCACATCCGTCCCAGCCTCAATTTCTGCAAGCAGTTTCCCCGCCTCGTCCGCAGGTGTCTGTCCATCGTCATCCAGACACACTACAATATCCCCCTTGGTATACTGAAAACCCGCCATCAGGGCCGCATGCTGTCCAAAGTTCTTAGCCAGATTCACACCACAGATATTTTTCTGCCCCGCACAGAGCTTTCGTATCGTCTCGAAGGTGCCATCCGGCGATGCATCATTGATCAGGACGATTTCGTAGCGGTACTGTGTCAGCGACTTCATGGTTCTGTTAATCTCTTCCACTACCTTACCGATCGTCTGCTCTGAACGATAGCAGGGTATCACAAAGCTTACAAGTTTAGTCATTCTAATCCTCATTCCGGAGCATTGATGCCCACGATTCTTCAACTTCCTTACTTTTCATCCAGTTTTCACGGTCAATTTCCATAAAGAAAACCTGCCGCTCTCCCTGTTGCAGGAAAACTGTATCCCTTTTATTCTCTATCATGCGAAAACCCGCATTCTCATAACTTTTACGCGCCCCCACATTCCCTTCCAGGAAACGCAGAAATACCTTTTGCAGCTGTAACGTCTCAAAGGCATATCCCAGGGCAAGTTTCGCCGTCTGAGAGCCATAACCGCATCCCAGGGCATCTTCTTCCCCTATAAAAATACCATACTCCGCGGTATGTGCCGTCCTGTCGATATCCCGGAAATAGACACTGCCAATCTCTCTGCCATCTGCAAGACAGATAATAAACTGCACCACGTGCCCCGGCTCTACCTGCTCCCGCATCCAGGTACGGTGTCCCTCCTTGGTGAAAAGTTCCTGGTATATAAAATTGTTCCTGACAAACTCTTTGTTGCGCCAGGCGACGATTTTAGAAGTATCTGCCTCTGTCATAAGCCGTAAATGTATCTGCTGTCTGTTCATCTATTTCATCCTGTCTGCTTGATTCACACTTTCCTTTTCACCGATTCTTACGATTTGATACACGCTGTAATTATCATTGATGCTGTCACTTTGCTGCACCTGAACCAAAATACCCTTCTGTGCATAGTGGGCTGTCAGCCAGTCAAATGCATCTGCCTCCTCATTGGAAACCACCATATAAACATTCTCCATATCAAGAAGCGCCGTATCTGCCTCGCGAATATGATAGACGGCAATCTTTTCCCTGTAAAGCGGACTCTTGGACATCCAGCCTCCCAGGATATCATAATTGGCATACCTGTTCCCGGAAGGGGCAAATATCTTCTGGGAAAAAGCCACCGTGGAATAGACATCCTCAAAATAGAAATTGTCTTCACGTTCCCTGCAGTATCTGTCTATAGCCTGCCAATCCTGATTGACTTGTGCCCGCAGTGCCTGATCTTCCTGCACCAGCCTGATACTGCCCCCGAGGCTCCCCGCCTGCATCACCGCAAGCAGAATCACCATTGCCCGGATAACGCCTTTTCTGCGCCGGACAAGAGAACCCCTCTGCAGCAGCATCGCCGCAAGTAAAACAAACTCCACCAGATACAGCGAATGTGTGATCCGCTCCGGATCGCGCCCCCGCATCAGGATAAACATCCAGACTGCGCTTCGCATAACAGCCATAAGAGCAAGCTGCCACAGAAAGGCCCAGCCGCTCCCCCATCTTTTCCTGCTATCTGCCCGTACCGAAAGAACGCCCGCCAGAAACACTGCCGCGTACGCCCACAGCACCAGAATATTATAGGGCGCATCCTCTCCGTGAAGCGTCCGGTATATATAGAATCCTATCCTCTCTTTACAAAAGGTTCCCCAATCTCTTGTACCGCCCACAGCTTTGGCCGCATACTCTGCAATTCCCTCAAGCATCTGGCTGTCAATATTCTCATCCAGTCCAAAGTTATAATTCTGAAGCAGCATCTGCTGTGTCTGAGAAACGCCAATCTCTGACAGACCGTCTCCATAAACATCCTGTGTCAATACATCCGGATAGAAGTCGTAGACAGACGTTCTGGCATGAAAGAAATCCTGAAACGCCCTCCATTCCTCACTGCCATAAGCCAGGAAATCCACCCCTCTGGATACCAGCATCCCCGCCAGCATGATTCCCAGCACTGTACCGTATTTTTTCCAGTTTTCTCCGGTAAAAATCCTCTCCTCTTCCGACCATCTCACGATACCCGCCATGCCGATAAACGGGAAAGTCAAAAGGAGCATTTCCGTACGCAGCTGATAAGCCAGAATCACCAATGCCATAGAAGGAATATTTTTCAGGATGAACTGCCGCGTGCTGATTCCCCGGGGTGTCGTCACAAACAAAAAGATTGCCGCAGCAGACATAATGGCACAGGTAATGGTGTACTGAACGTTCACCAGATGCTGTAGACAAACTGCCCACAAAAACAGCGATAACAGAGCCATCATTCCCAGTTTGCCCGCTTTTTTTCCAGTCAGACTGCAAAGTCTTGTCCCTGCCAGATAAAAGCATCCAAACTGGCACAGACACAAAAACAAGCCATACCAGGGAACCGTCCGACACAGCCGGTAACACAGACTGATGAAAGCTCCCAGAACGTAAAGTGTCTGCATATTATGTCCGTCCGGCACACCGCTGTAGACGCCTGCCATGATATCTTTCATCATCGTATCATCATTTAAATCATAATAGATGTCGAAACAGATTCCAAGAAGTATCACATTGATGATTATGATGATGCCCGCCCATATGCCGTTCTCATATTTTCTATATAATTTCTGTATCATCACAGGACGCATATACTCCTATTATTACTCCAATATAAGACTCTGCTCTTTTTACTGCAGACAAACCTGATTACGTAATCCGCTTGGCAAACTCGGATATACCAGCAGAATTTCCTATATCAGATCATAAAAGGCTTTTACTTGATCAGTGATATACTCCACCTGGTCTGCTGTCAGTGTATAGAACATCGGCAGACGCAAAATCCGTTCACTCTCCTTCGTGGTGTAACGGTCTTCCCCATGGAACCTGCCAAACTTAATCCCTGCCGGCGCAGAGTGCAGCGGTACATAATGAAAGACGGAAAGAATATCCTTTTCTTTCAGATAGGCAATCAGTCTGCTGCGCTCCTCCATGTCCTTCGTCTTAATATAGAACATGTGCGCATTGTGGGTACAGTAGGAGGGGATATAAGGAAGTTCTATTTTGCCTGCTTGCGCAAGGGGCGTAAGCTGCTCCCAATATTCCTGCCAGCGGTCCAGTCTGGCCTGTGTAATCTCCTGTGCCAGCTCTAACTGAGCATAGAGATACGCCGCGTTCATATCGCTTGGCAGATAAGAAGATCCGTAATTCTGCCAGCGGTACTTGTCCACCTGCCCGCGGAAATACTGGCTCCGGTCCGTCCCCTTTTCCCGGAAGATTTCCGCATTGAGGATGTCTTTCTCATCCCGGATTAAAAGCGCACCGCCTTCACCCATGCTGAAGTTCTTGGTCTCATGAAAGCTAAAACAGCCAAATTCCCCGAATGTGCCAAGCGGCTTCCCTTTATAATACGCCATGATTCCCTGCGCCGCATCTTCCACCACTTTCAGATGATGGCGTGCTGCAATATCCATGATGGTATCCATCTCACAGCCCACCCCCGCATAGTGAACCGGTGCGATGGCTTTCGTCCGTTTTGTAACGGCCTCTTCGATCAGCGTCTCATCCATATTCATAGTATCCGGCCTGATATCCACGAAAACCGCAGTCGCACCCCGCAGCACAAAGGCGTTGGCGGTGGATACGAAGGTATAAGAAGGCATGATAACCTCATCTCCCGGCTGAATAGCAAGAAGCAGGGCTGCCAGTTCCGTTGCATGGGTGCAGGATGTGGTAAGCAGACATTTCGCCGTGCCTGTCTTATTCTCAATCCACTCATTGCATTTTCTGGTAAAGGGACCGTCACCGCAGATCTTCTCATTCTCCACAGCCTGTCTTATATATGCAAACTCTTTTCCCGTAAAGGGCGGTACATTAAAGTGAATCATGTTTTCCTCTTTTCTCTATTGCTTTGCTGTCTGCCTCTGGCAGAAGCACTTAATAAACACTACTGTCTGTATCTCATAATACACCGTATTTACCAACGCTCATTGTATCACAGTTAAGAACCATTCCGCAAGGTTGGGGCTGTGTCATACACCACATATCTGGCATTTGAGAATTTTTCCACATACCCATGTGCCCTCATAAACGTTCCAAGCTTCTGCAGCTTTTCATCCCCCTTCATTTTCTTAAGATCAACGCCAAACCAGTTCATGGCCTCAGCATCCTCGCTTAGATAAGCCGCTGTGGGAGATGACAAAATGATGACCGGCCCCTCCTGCCCTGCTTGCGCCTCATACGCCGCCTGTGCCATATCCCGGTCAAATTCCACCATCCGATAGGAATCCAGATCCGGCCAGAACGTAGACAGCGCCGGCGGCATATCGAGCAGATATCCAAGCCCCGGTATCTCCCCGTATAATATCACCTTTCTGCCGGAAAGACCGGCATCTGACGCATAAACAGCAAGTTCTTCCAAAAGTTCGCCATTCTCCTGATGGGTATACATGCCTGCTGCCTTCGCCGGACTTTTCACCAATGTGTCCCTCTTTTCTCCCGTCACACCATCCTGGAATACAAAATGCATGTGAAAACCCATACTCTGCACTAACACAAACACAAGTAAAACCAGAAGCGGCGCCTTCCACACAAAAGCACAAATCCCTTTTTCACACTTTTTCTGCACAAACCAGCCATACGCCACCCAAAGAAGAAACGGCACCGCAAGAAACAGATTGTTGATGATCGGATACAATGCATTGTTACTGCCAAGGGGTGTCAGAAATATCTCTGACATAACCAGGGCCGCAAATACTTTCTTCTCCCGCTGCACTTTCTTGCTTACCAGACACCAGACTGCCGCCAAAATACAGAATAGCAGCAGAAAAACCGCCGGGTAATACATGCTTCCGTATTCATAATACCGGAAACTAAACACACCCCTGCCCCAATAAAAGCGAAGCAGGATGAGCCATACGGCTACATAGCAGCTTCCGCATACCCCATACAGAACAAGCATTCCCCGGGAAAGGTTTGTGTCCTTGCAGGATTCGTTATCTGCCCTGTTGACAGAATCTCTTTTTGCCAATCGGCCAAGGACTCCAAACAGCAGCCATCCCCCCAGCATACAAATTCCCGCAAATAATAACCAGAATAATCCCCGCCCATAATCGGCAAACATACCTGTCAGCATGGAGGCCGGCTTATAATCCTCTGCCTTTTGCGTCATGGCAAACATGGTCTGTATCATGGCCGGATAAGCCTGCACGCCGTAACGCACACAAATCGCCAGGAAAGGAATCCCAAAACCGATCAGGTAACCGTCAAGACACCATAATGTGGCCCTTATCAGCCTGTAACGAAAGAATCTGCTGTCCCCGCCTGCAACCGTCTTTTCAGGGTCTGCGTTCCCTCCCATAATCCACACCCCGTACCAAACCGCTGCAATCAGCGCCGCCTGTACCACATTGGGCATACGCACAGCCACATTCGCCCCCAGACTGATTCCTGCCGCCATAAAATACCATCTGCGTTTTCTCTCACATGGACTCATGATTCCCGCATATAACAGCAAGATAGCTGCCGTCAACAGCAAATACGTGAGATAATTATATAAAATCACAGACGGGCACCAGCAAAGCCCCAGTGCCAGGAACTCACCCAGCATCACAAGAGGCGCCGGTATTCTTCTTCGCAGCACAAAATATGCCGTCACCGCAATAACCGTCTGTATCAATGCCGTATAGAAATTCATTCCCAGAAACGTAGCTCCAAAGGGCAGGTGCATCAGCAGATTTCCTGTTGCATTTGCCAGAAAAGTAGCCACCATCCAGGTGCCGTTCATCTGTCCGAAATACTGAAAATTGGACAGGCTGTACGTGGTGTCCGACACATCCATACCCTGGTTTATATGAAGAAGCGGATACAGAACCAGCACAAGGGGAAATAAAATATTCTCTATCGGCTTATGATATTTTTCATATATTCCTCTTATCTGTGCCATATTCCCTCTCCTGTTCTTCCTTTACGTATCACGATTTTTTAAACCAGGAAGCCGCCGCCCGAAACAGTCTGGCCCTCCCCATGTCTATCACAGTCCCCACTGCATACACCAGGAGCACGCACCCAAGCAAATGCGGCAGGAAACGCCAGGTGCCTGCCACCTGTTCCACCTTAAGCCATTTCATCCACTCATAACGCACCAGAACATGTTCATGCAGAAGATACACCCCAAATGTATACGGCGCAAGCATGCAAATCACATCCGCCGTCTGCCCTTCCTTTACCGCACAGTTTTTGAACACATGAAACAGCGCCACTGCCCCTGTCAGGCAGAACAGATGATTATACGTATAGGGCATATTCTCATAATAGGAAAAGGCATCCATCCTGCCCGCCATCCTATGTGACACAAACGACAGTCCCCAGATCATCAGGCAGGACAGCACATACAAAGCAAACGCATGGGACTTCTTTTCCAGCCAGGAGATACCGTACTTTCTGATATAGCCTGCAGTCACAAACAAACACAAGAACCACCCGAAACTATATCCATACTGATCTGTTGTCAGGGACACCGGAACGATTGTCTTTCCCAATGAAAAGAAACACAAGAGAAGTCCCAATACCATCTGCAGCCTGCGCTTTTCCATCTGACGGACTCCTTCTGCCAGAAAGGGTGCAAATAGATAGAGCAGCAGATAAGATGTGGCAAACCAGTAATGCTCTGTCTCAATCGGAAGCACACAGCCAATCCAATCATAGATGCCCATATCGCTTCCTGAAATCACTCCGGTCACAATCAGTGCGCAGGGAAGTAAAAGCGCATAAAAAAGAACCTGACAAAGCAGGGATACTACCCGTCCCGGCTTCCACGCAGATTCTAGCATAAAATAACCGCTTATCAGCACATAACAATTGACCGCTACGATACAGAACGCCTCAATCAGCCACGCAACACAATTGACACTGTTGTCACTTTCTGCAAAAGGCACAGCAATCCCGCCCTTCACCAGATAGTGGAGTGCGATGATCATAAACATCGCCACAATACGCAGCAATTCAAAATTGGCCTGTCGCCTTCCCTTCATATGTCTGTTCCTCATTCCCCGCCCTCTATGGAACCAGGGTCCTTTTTACTCTTAAAGATCCAAAGTTTACTCAACACATAATTCGCCAGGATGACCAGGGTCTGACAAATCAGCTTGGAAACCTTATCGTTAACGCCTGCACAATCCACCAGCAGATACATCAGCGCCACTTCCAGCACTTCTGTAGCCACCCTCGCACCAATGAAAGACACAAACTCTTTCCAGATGGACTGCCTGTCCTTGTTCTGACTCTTAAAGACAAAGCTTCTGTTGGTCCAATAAGCAAACACCACCGTCAGAACCCAGGACAGCACCGTCGCTGCCATATAATGCATCTGCATGGTATCCGCAAACGCGAAATATAAGATATAGTTCAGAACAAAAGCCAGAAAACCAAAAATCAGATAATTGATCCCCTCTTCATGCTTCCTGTACATATCCCAGCCAAAATCCCATAATTTTTTCATATTTATTTTCCTTTCGCCTCACGCACCCTGGATATCTTTCCCTCTTCCACCCGGTACACCATATCACACTTTTCAATGGTCTGCAATCTGTGTGCTATGATGATCAGCGTCTTTTTACCATGCAGCCTGTTAATGGAATCCATGATTGCTGCCTCTGTCTCATTATCAAGTGCAGAAGTCGCCTCATCTAATACCAGCACCTCCGGATCCTCAAAGAGCGCCCTGGCAATGCTGATACGCTGTCTTTGCCCGCCGGAAATACGGATTCCCCGCTCACCGATGCTGGTATCAAGCCCCTCCGGCAAGCCTCTCACGAAAGTGTCAAGCTGGGCCTCCTCCAGCGCCCGCCATACCTTCTCATCATCAATCTCTTCCTCCGGATAACCAAATGCCACATTCTTACGGATGGAATCGTCAATCATAAAGACAGTCTGGGGAATATAGCCGACATTTTTCAGCCAGGACGCATAATGTTCTCTGACATCCTGCCCATCTGCCAGTATGCTGCCCTCTTCAATCTGCAAAAGCCCCAGCAGAATATCCACAATCGTGGACTTGCCGGCCCCAGTGGTTCCCACAATTCCCACAGAACTGCCAATGGGTATATTCATATCCGCATGGTCAAAAATAAGCACATTGGTGTTAGGATACTTATACGTAATATTCTCAAGCCGGATTTCTCTGGTAACTTCCAGCTTTTCCACCTCTTTCTTCTGCCGGTACACTGCCGCATCATAGGTCACTGTGCCGTCATGAATCTCTTCCTGCAGATTGTCACTGACACCCATGAAGAAAGGTTCGAAGTAAGAAATAGACGTCTGATAGTTATTGATTCTGTTCACACTGGGCAAAAGCCGCATGGCTGCAGCCGCCAGCGCCGTCAGCTGTGGCACCAGCTCCTTGATCTGCGTTCCCTGACCAAGCGTGATCACAAAATATCCAACCATTCCCCCGATACACACTGTCTCAATCAAAAGTCTTGGCGTGGCATTGAACAGATTATATTTCTGTACGGAATTGACATACCCCTCACCGCACTTTGCATAAGCATTGATAAAGTAATTTTCTTTATTGGCAATCTTAATTTCCTTGATGCCCATCACAGACTGTTCGATCCACTTATAAAGCCCGCTGTAATAATCCTGATTATCCTGTCCTGCTTTGGTCATGATCGGCTTTAAGACCTTTTTGATGATAAAGAGAAGCGCCACCATCAAAGCCGCCACAAACATGATCATCACTGCATCCGAATAGATAAAGAGCGCTGCCACCAGACAGATAAATACAATGGCCTCACTGAATAACTGCAGACAGCTTAAAATCAGTCCATACATATTATTGACATCAGATGTGATATTTCGCTGTATCACAGAAGTATCCGCATTTAAATAATACTCATAAGGACGCTGCATGAAATTTATCATCATGCGGCGCGAGGTTGCGAACTGGTTGGTATATACAAACTTAAGCTGCACTTTCTGCTGGCAGAAGAGATAGATATTCTTTAACACTGTCATCCCTACAAAGGCCAGGAGCAAAAACATGGCAAACTGCACGCTGCTCTCCATGCCAAGCATCTCATATACAGCGGAGAGAAGTTCGCTCTCCTGCACCGCCACAGGATCCATCACCACCGTGACAATGGGCACCAGCATGGATATTCCCAGACTTTCCAGTACACCGCCAAACAACATCATGACAATAAGTCCCAGCATGGTCCGCTTCTGTTTCTGATCTAACAGAAGATTCATTTTCTTTAAAATCTTCAACATATCTTATTTCCTTTTCCGCTCCTTCATGTCAGGGCCGCTTACTGCCATGACACCGCACGTTCTATCTTAGCACAACCGGAAGAACGTATTATTTCACTGATGCTGTTATCCTACGCTATTTCAGCAAGAATTGCAACGCAATTCTTGAGACACGACGTGCTGACTCTGCATCCATTACCACAGGCAGACATCAGACGCAGATTTAAATAAATTCATTCTGCCTGTGCAGCTCGGGGGCCTCATACTTATCCATGAAATCCTCTCCCAGGAACACCACCTCTTTGGCAAACATAATGCCGTTGGGAACCGTAAATACTGAGACCACTCTTCTGAAAGACAGGTTCGGAATATAATTCAATATTTCCATGGGAAATCTGCCGGTGAGCACAATATGTTCCGGAAATTCCTTTTCATAATCCAGTACATCCCGCGGATGGGGTTTGATCAGAATCTGCGCACGTTTACCGTCAACAACCCCATACGCCTCTATGATGTCCGTAAAAATCTGTTTGCGCACTTCCAGATCACACAAGGGCTCCGACAATACCAGAACTTTCTGTTCCGCCCCCTGTGCAAGCTGCTCTGTCAGCCTGTCCAGATCCTCGATAAACAGACGCACCAGAATGTCCTTATCTTTCTGGGTCAGCCTTTCTACCAGTTTTGCCCGCGGGACTTCAATATATTTCTTACAAGGATAGGTGAGCACGCTGATATCATTCACTTCCATATCCAGACAATATTTCCCATAACCATTCTGAATAAAAATCAGATTTTGCGCCGCCAGGAAAGCTTTCAGGCCGAAATGTCCCCTGTTGTCATAGCGCGCCGTATCATAATATTGGATACAATTGAGTCCATCTTCCACGGCGTGATAGGGGATTTTCTTATAGCTCAGATAATAACCGATGGGGTCGGAATCACAAAACACATAGATGTCCTTATACTGTTTAAAATCAACAGGCACATAGGGTTCCTGGAATCTGCCAAGCAGTTTGGTGTACTTGATTCTGGCAAGCATATTTAAGATAATGTTTCCCCGGTCTGTATGGTATTTCTTAAGTTCCGGGAAAAACACGTCTTCCTTCTCATCAAACATCACCACTTCCTCAAAAAGAGGACACTTCCCGGCACGCTCATCCAGATTCCCAAAGGGATTGGACATAGTACTTAAGACCAGCGTGGCATTGCCCTGCTTTTCCACCGGCAGTGCCAGCTCTTTCAGGCAGGCTACATATACATGATAAAAAGTATGACATACATAGATTCTTTCTTTCATTTTAACAACAGCGCTCCTTATCCCCGCGTACAATTTACAAGTCCGGACATATCCCGATCATACATTTCAGGCAGGCGTTCTGCCAGCCACACATTTTCTTACAGCATACCATACAATCCATTTATTCTCAAATTCTTTTGATCTTTCCCATCCTCCCTTGCCACCCTCTGTAAAATAGGGTAAGATGAGAGCAGTAATACGAATCTACCCTAACTCATTTTAGCGGAAAGGCTGGCCCTATGACCACACAATTACAGACCCCTTATTTCGTGATAGACGAACCCATTTTACAGCGTTATTATCATATGCTCACGGATTCCCTGGCCCAGAACTGGCCCAATTACCTGATCGGCTACTCTTTCAAGACCAACTCCCTGCCCTGGCTCGTCTCCTTCGTGAAAAGAAACGGCGCCTATGCAGAGGTGGTATCGGAAGACGAATACCTGTTAGCCCGGCATCTGGGATATACCGATTGCGAAATCATATATAACGGTCCCTACAAAAGCCAAAAATCTTTCTGCAATGTACTGCTTGCAGAAGGCTGCGTGAACCTGGATTCCCGTCAGGAAATCAAATGGTTGACTGAGTTAGTTAATTCTTTTCCTGATAAAACTTTCAAAGTCGGCGTCCGTGCCAATTTCGATCTGGAAAAAATGTGCCCCGGCGAAACCACAATGGGGGAAACCAGCGGACGGTTTGGTTTCTGTTACGAAACAGGCCGGTTCGCCGAGGCAGTAGAGAATCTCCGCAGTCTGCCCAACGTACAGATTGCCGGTCTGCATCTTCATTCCAGCAGTAAGACGCGCAGTGTGGATATTTTCCGTGCCATTGCCCGGATGGCCTGCCGTCTGCAGGAGGAATTTGACTTTACTTTAGACTATGTGGATCTGGGCGGCGGATATTGCGGCGGTATGGAAGGCAGACCGGAATACCCTGATTATTTTCCGGTCATAGCAAAGGAGCTGCGCAAATGTTTTTCCCCGGAACAGACCAGACTGATCGTGGAGCCAGGCATTTCCCTGATCTCAAAATGCACCACCTTTGTGACCAGCGTATTTGACACCCGGGATATCAAGGGCAGCCGCTATCTGATGACAGATGGCAGCCGCTTTAATATTGACCCCACCATGATCAAAGCTTCCCATCTGTTCCATCTGGAATATAATGCAGACTATACCAAAAACCGGCCTCTTATGGAACGTCAGATTGTCAGCGGTTTCACCTGCATGGAGGTTGACCGGCTTTTCACCCATACAGACCAACCCGAGCTGGTACCCGGTGACCGTATCATCTATGAGAATGTGGGCGGTTACACCATGAGTTTAAATCCGCTCTTTATTCAATATTTTCCTGCCGTCTATGTACGAAACGGAGCGCAGATGACGCTGGTACGCCGGAAATGGACACCGGAAGATTATGTGCAGGGCAGTATGATGGATGACAACCTGCCGTTATAAGTTGACAGAAAGGGTTCCAAAACATTATGAACATCTTGATCCTAAGCTGCGGCACCAGAAACCTGCTGGTGCGTTACTTTAAAGAACCTGACAGTGGATTTAAGCGGGTTGTCGGTACGGACTGCAGCCCTTACGCTCCCGCGCTGTATGAAACAGACGCCCACTATCTGGTTCCCCGCATGACAGAACCGGATTATCTGGATACCATACTGGATATCTGCCATAAAGAATCCATCCACGCTGTCCTTCCCCTACAGGAAGATGAACTGACCCTGATTGCATCCCATCGGCATCTGTTTGCAGATATGGGGGTTACTCCTGTGGTATCGGCACTGTCTGCTGTAGAATTATGCCGTGATAAATATGCCTTTTATGAACATCTGATGAAACATAACCTGCCTGCCCTCACAAGCTGCGACAGCTTCCAGGCGTTTGTGAAAGAAAGAAAAGCCGGACACATGAACCTTCCCGTTTTTCTCAAGCCCACCAGAGGCTGCGGCAGTATTGGTACTCAAAAGGTGGAACATCTGGAACTTTTAGAAGCCCTCTGTAAGTATGCAGATGAAAATTATATCATACAAGATTATGCACAGGGAGAAGAATTCGGCGCCGATATGTATGTGGACATGCTCACCCGCAAGCCCGTTTCCCTGTTTGTCAAAAAGAAGCTGCGGATGCGGGCCGGAGAGACTGAGAAATCTGTGTCCTATAAGGACAATACCCTGTTTCAGTTAATTCTCAATACGGCGGCCACCCTGGAATTATCCGGCCCCATCGATATGGATATTTTCCAGGTAAACGGCACCTATTATATCTCCGAAATCAATCCCCGTTTTGGCGGCGGCTATCCTCACGCCCATTGCTGCGGGATTCATTTTCCAGAACTTATCGCCAACAATCTTGCCGGCATAGAAAATGCAGATGCCATGGGCTCTTATGAGGATGGTATCTGCATGTTGAAATATACGGATCTAATGATGCTGGAGAAATAAGACAACTTCACTTGCTAAGCATATGCCAGGCAAGAGGCGTCCCTTTCTCAATATCCTGAACCGCTGTCTGTCCCAGGACTTCTTCATAGTGCATGGTATGAAGTCCTGCATGGGGCCGGATGGATCGTACATTTTCCGGCGTAATCTTTTCACCCGCCTTTATATCTTTTACCACAAAGAGGGAACGTGACCCGTTGTGTTCCTGTTCCTGCTTCCTGGTCAGCTTATATTCCGCGTTTCCAAGAGCCTTTTCCACAATTCTTATATGGTCCACCATCTCTTTAAACTCCTGCGGTTCCATGGAAAAAGCCCCATCCGGCCCGCCGTCAGCCCGGCGCAGTGTGAGATGTTTCTCTACCATCTTTACGCCCAGCGGAATCGATGCCACCGGTACCACACTCCCCATGGAATGATCCGAAAGCCCCACCAGACAATCATAAGTCTCAGCCAGCGCAGGAATCATATTCAGGTTAATCTCTTCATAAGGGGTAGGATAGGCTGACACACATTTTAAGAGTATAATCTCCTCATTGCCTTCTTCTTTACAAACCTGTAAAGCTCTCTCAATATCCTGTGCATAGGCAACTCCTGTGGCAAAAATCACAGGCTTATGAAGCGCTGCCACCTTACGAATCAACGGTATATCATTAATCTCATAAGAAGCAATCTTATAGGCCGGCATTTGGTGAGCCGCCATGAAATCCACTGCCGCGTGGTCAAAGGGAGACGAAAAACATATCAGCCCCAGCTTCTTTGCCACTTCCTGCAGCTTGGGCTGCCAGTCCCAGGGCGTATAAGCTTCCTGATAAAGCTGATACTCAGTCATGCCATCCCAGAGGCCGCCGTGAATCTGAAAACATTCCCGATCACTATCCACAGATAAACTGTCTGCCGTATAGGTCTGCAATTTGACGGCATCCGCTCCCGCTTCTTTGGCTGCATGCATAATTTCCACTGCCCTGCCATAATCCTGCAGATGGTTTCCGGACATTTCTGCCACACAAAAACAAGGGTGTGCATGCCCAATAACTCTGTTTTCTATCTTAAATTCTTTTCTCATATCCCTGTTCCATCATGCTGCATGTCCTGTCAATGTCAATCGTCTAATCGTTAAATATATTGCTCTTTCGACAATATCTTCCTGACACAGGCTCTCTGACATAAGCATCCTTTCCTTCCACAATATGCTTTGTATTACGCTTCCTTAGCACTCATCCAGGAAACTGTTCTTTATCATCTGCTGATACTTTAACTCAGCAATTGCCCAATCATCCGGGTTATCAATATCCTGCACCTCAAGCTCACTCATAATCATTGGCAGCATCCCCGGAAGATCCGTGGTACCATACTGTAAAAAGGGAGCTGTCCGACAGCAATAAAACTGTCCGCAATCGTGATAATAGGGCTCCAGATCCTGGGATCTGGTCTTAGCATGCTCTGGCCATTTCATCTGCAGTTCCCCTGCCTCATTGATCACCATACAACGCTGAGGCGGAAAAGAAAAGGCTACCACCGGCATCACAGAATCCGCTGCTTTCAAAAGTTCCATGGCTGTTTTCAACTTCTGTGCTGTTACAAAAGGCGCAGTGGGATAAAGACAGCAGAAGGAAGCAAACTCCCTGCCCTGCTCCTTATATGCAGTGAGCACCTCCAAAAGCACATCATCCGTAGAAGCATAATCTCCCGCGCTTCCGCTGCTTCGCATGAAAGGCACACTGGCTCCAAATTCTCTGGCTATCCCTGCAATCTCCTCGTCATCGGTAGAAACCATAACCTCCTCAAACAGACCAGATTGTAACGCTGCCTCTATGGAATAGGCTATAATGGGTTTTCCACAAAATAACTTTATGTTTTTGCGCGGAATCCTTTTACTGCCGCCCCGGGCTGTGATGATAGCTATAGATGTACTCATGATACGCTCTGCCTCCCCGTTTTCTTGTCACAAGAGAACCTTTTCCTTCTTCTTTAACGCTGTTTTTCAATCCCTGAAGCAAACTCTTTCTCCACATTATACCTTGTACCGTTTCTTTTTTCAATCGCTGTCGATAACTGAAGAGAAGCGGCAAATGCTGCCGCTTCCCCTGGTCTTATGAAATTTTCTTAAGCTTCTCAGAATGCGTCTGCACCGCCCTACATACATTGGATACCGTTGCAAACAGCTCCGGCAATCTGTCATTATAGGCTTTATAGCGTTCAAACGTAGTCAGATAACAGGATTCTATATTCGCCACCCGGGGAATCAGATTATTCTCTAAATGTAATACTTCAATCTTTCTGATACTCTCCCGCTGTTCCTGCAGACATTTTTCCATACTGTCAAGTCTGCAATTCGTACGTTCAGACGCTTTCTCAAGATTCGCAGTTCTTCCCACAAGATCTGTAACTGTATCTTTCAGCTGCGTTACCTCTCTGGTCAGGACGTCAAACCTGTATTCCATACTCGTCATTCTTCTGTCCAGACCTGACACCTCATCCTTTAAGCCTGCTACATCTGCCTTAAGCTCTGCTACATCTGCCTCCAATTTAGTCACTCGCACTTTTAATTCTGCAATATCTTTCTTTATTGGTTCCAGATGTATTTGCAGTTTTCTTTCCAACATGTTTTCTATTGATAACAACAACTCTTCATGATCCATATTTTACTCCATTTCTGCGCTGCTTTCATCACAACTCCGTTGAGACTGCGCCTGATTTTCAGTTCCCGATTATTTATCTTATACCACTCCGCTTTACGAAATGCAAACTTTTTCCAGTTTAAAAGATGTAGAAATTTTATATTACGCATCCAATATCACCTTTGATATTTTGTGGTAATTTGTTTACACACTATTGATATTTCAACAAATAATTTACATGGAACCACAAGATATTGTATTGTGCACTTTGCCATAATGCCAATATATTTGCGTTTTCCTGCAAAAATCTATATACTACATATGAACAACACAACTTCGGCAGACTATGCTTAACAGACTCACCTCCAGGTAAAGTGTGAAATCCCCATTATATAAAAGGAGCGTATACATCATGACAGAAATTTATTTCAGAGCAGACGCAAACAGCACTATCGCCACAGGGCATATCATGCGTTGTCTTACAATTGCACGTGCCTGTACACAGACTGGCAGGCTGCAAGATAAGTCTGTTCAAGTTTCTTTCATTGTTTCCGATGATGAAAGCCGCTCTCTTTTAGAAGCTCGTTTTGAAAAGCCAGGGGAATTTTCAGTTTTCTCTCTGAACAGCGATTACCGCCGCATGGAAGCGGAAATACCGGATTTGCTTTCTCATATCACAGGCAGGAAGGCCGACGGCCAAAAGCACTCTCCTTATCTTACTTGTGCAAAGCCCTGGCTCTTTGTGGACTCTTACCACGCTTCTCCCAGCTACTTTCATGCACTGTCCGCATACTGTAAAATCGCCTATCTGGACGACCTGAGAAGCTTTGACTGCCCCGTGGACCTGCTTATCAATTATGACACAGATTCGGATTCTCCCTGTTATGCTGCGTCAGGTCAGAAATTATTAGGAGCACAGTATACTCCTCTGCGGGCACAGTTCCAGGCTCCTTCCTACAATGTTCGTCCGAAAGCCGAACATGTGCTCCTCTCCACAGGCGGCACGGATTCCTATGGCATGGCAGAATATCTGCTTTACTGGATTTATGATGCTCCAAACTGTTCCGGCAACAGGCCTGCACTGTCAGATTCTCTTTTCACCACACAGTTAGACACGGACAAGCTGCAGGCCCTGCAATATCATATCGTTACCAGCAAGGCAAACACCCACTACGACAGGCTGCTTGCTCTGGAAGAGAAAATTTCCCATATCCATATCTACGAAAACGTTTCTGATATGGCTTCTCTTATGGCTTCCTGCGACATGGCCGTTTCTGCCGGCGGCACCACATTGGCCGAACTCTGCGCCGTGGGAGTGCCCACAATCAGCTATCTGATGGCAGAAAACCAGCGCACCGCCGTGGAAACGTATGCCGCCAAAGAACTCATTCCCTGTGCCGGTGACATTCGCCCTGGGCAAATCATCAATCAGCAGAACGCTGCTTCTGCCAACACAATGACAGACTGCTTTAGAAATCCTCTCCCTGATTCTGTAATATGCAACATATTGCATTTTATGACATATATGTCAGAAAATGCAGAGATACGTCAAAAAAGCTCCCATAACATGAGAGCTTTTCTGGATGGCTGCGGTGCCGAAAGAATTGCAAAAGCACTGCTTTCCTCTTAACCTTTTACAAACACATTTTACGTTGTACACGCAGGTTCCTCTTCGACCTTTTCTCTGCCTTTCCATCTGCGGACAAAATACCAGATGCAGCCTGCAATGGTCAGCGCAGAAACCAGATTTGCGATGACAAATCCAGCTACAGGACCATACCGCACATAGATTCTATGTTCCACACCATCTCCCTGCACCATAAAGCGCATCCGGGCGCCGTTCCCCCGTCTGATCTGCACTGCATTGCCGTTTTCATCACAGGCACGATAACCATGATAACTAAGGACGGGCAGTTCAAGATAACAATCCGGTGCCGTCGCCGTGTAAGCCACTGCCGCCTTCGTTCCCTTTTTCTGATAATCCCTGACTGTCACATAATTCATATCAGAAACCACCACACTGGTAGCCAGTTTATCATCTGAAGCCCCATCAAGGCGCCACTCATGAGGATAAAATATTCCGATATTCGTAATCAGCTTACTCTCATGTCCTTTCGACGCCACCGCCTGTGCGTTATCGTAAGGCATATGATTATTGTCTGCCGGCACGGACACGATTACCAGCAGATTCAGTCCGACCAGCAAGGCAAACACATAATTACGGTATGGTTTCAGGATTTCGGATTGAGACAGGCCGATGGCACCTACAAAGACAAAACATGTTGATGCCGGTCCCAAAAATCTCCAGGGAAACTGCAGCATCGTCGCTATATTTTCAAACACCGCATTTTCCAATAAGACCCGGTTCGGAAAATATCCCGTTATCATAATCGTAAGCACAACACCCAATACCAGCAAATACAGCAGGAACCCTTCCTGTTTCGTCATCCGTCCCCGCCGTTCATACACAAGATAGACAAACCCAATCCCGATACATCCAAACAACGCCAGGCCCAGTGAAAAATACTGTTTATTGTAAAGACTCAGGGTCTGGGTCAGGTTAGAGGGATTGATAGACTGTTCAAAATATCCGCTCCAACGCAGAACATCCTTAGCTATATTTTCACAAAAATAATAATACAGAAAGGGTGCCAGATACCATGCATTCAAGAGAATGGAAAGTCCGGCAGCCTTGCCGATTTCCTGATATCTTTTCTCCCGCAGGATAGGTCCACAGTACATAAGCGCTGTGATGACGCACACTGCTGCCACAAACGCCGCACTCAAAATATGACTCTGCAGCGCGCCGCCAAAGCCAATCACCAGATAATACCACTTCTTACGGTCACCCATGATCACATGATAAAGACCGGCAATCACAAGCGGCCAGAAGATCAATGCCAGTGTCTCCCCCAAATCCCCCCTGGAAAAAATATTTGTAAAACGATAAGGCATCAATGTATATAAGACCACTGCCAGTATCACACTGCGTCTTGATTTTATCATAGATTTCATAGCCACATATGCACAGGCTGCCGATCCTAAATTCGCAAGGAACACTATCACTTTGTAGGATAACGCCAATGATACCCTGCAGATACGCAAAAAGGCCCCTATATACAGGAACAGATAGGGATACATGGCATTTAAATAACCATTCCCCCGAAGTCCGTCAGGCAAAATATTCACCGGAATCTGACCGTCCAAAATTCCGTCTTTGAGTCCTTCCAGTCTGGCCAGATGATAACACAGATCATCCCCATCATATAGATATGTCTGCATCATGGGAGAAGTGGCAAGCAAAGCCACACCCAGGATAATACTATAGTCTAAAAATCTCTCCTGCGTCATGTATCCGCTGCCCTTCTTGAGATACAGGATTCCCAGTCCATTGAGCAATAAGAACATCACAATCATAAAGTAGGTATCTGTATAGAAGCGGGTATGCGGTACAATCTCCAGTTCCTGAATCGTCAGGTTTCCACTCCCGCCATAGTTGACACGTACCTGCAACTGTTTCGCATCCTTGGACAGTGTAAAATCCGCCGCAAAATCCTCCGTCTGAGGATCCACCTGCCAGGCGGCAATCTTATTGGCCTCTTCCCACAATTCCACCACCGTGTCCTTCTTCTGGGCACTATACTGCATGCGAATGGTATAGCTGCCTTTGTTCATGACATATTGGGGTGTTTTGGCTATCACCCCGGCTCTGGCCATGGACTCCTGAATCATCAGACCATTCTCTGAATCAATCAGCCCCACTGTACGCTGTAACTCGGATCCCAGATAGACAAGCGGCGACTTTCCCTCATCGCCCATCCATAAAAGCAATACTGTCAGACAGACCATGACACCATATATCATCTTGCTTTTCAACGATATCTCTTTAATCAAAGTTTCATTCCTTTCGGCTTATCTCTTTGTGGTTTTCGAAACATCCGCAGACAAATCCCTTCCTGCTATATCACCCCCGCAGGACTCGCTTTACTGCCTTACGGAAATTACGATACCCCCACAAAAGTTTGTAATAACAGATAAAACGGCATGTAGAAGCCAACTGCATTTCCACCAATTTCTTTTCTTCCGCTCCAATCCGTTCCTTATAATACACATTTTCCCGAAAATCCGGAAATGTCTCCACCATCTCCTGCCCCAGCCTTTTGACAAAGCTGCTCTTTACAGGCCGCACGCCCTGCATATAGGTAAACAACGTATTCACATAAAAAAGAGTGGCAAAGCTAAATTCCAGCTCCGGGCGGTACTTTTCCAGATAACCGTACTCCTTCGCCTCCCGCAGCATAATGCGTCCGGCTTCCATACGGTCTTCACACCGCTTCACACTGATGGTATGCACCGTGGAAGCATTGTGCTGATAATAATAATATAAAGGTTCCTCGATATATTCAAAATGCCTGGCGCGCAGCATCCAGGAATTAGCCAGTGCGTTATCTTCATAGAAGATTCCTGTGGGGAATCGTCCCGGATGATCTATCACAATTTCCCTGCGGTAAACTTTCACCACCAAAGAGCCGCCGTCGAGTATCAGAGACCGATACTTCTCTTCATCCAAACTTCCTGTCTGCTGCGGTTTATTGTTATGTACCACCTGGCCGATTGCCATACTATGTTCACTGGTCAGATGGTAATCACAGCCAACCATATCCGCACCGGTCTCTTCTCCTCTGCCAATCAGCCTCTCATAGAAATCTTCCGTAACCCAGTCATCACTGTCAATAAATCCGATCCACTCCCCCTGCGCCAGACTCATGCCAATGTTCTTGGCACCGCCCTGTTTTTGATTCACTGCAGAGTGAACGGCCCTGAATCTGTCCGGATACTTCTTCTGATATGCCTGTAAAATCTTATAAGAATCATCTGTAGAACAGTCATCCACCGCGATAATTTCATAATCCTTTATGGTCTGCCTCACAAGAGAATCCAGACAATATTCCAGTTTACCACCTGCCGCCATATTGTAGACGGGCACTATAATTGACAGCTTCATTTTCATCCTCATTTCTGCCCTGTTTACCTGCGATAATAGTCTACAATCTTCGTCACTGCCTCAATCACACTCTCCACATCCGCATCGCTCATCGCATAGTAAAGCGGCAAAGATAGTATCTCTTCATACAGTTTCTCCGCATTGGGACAAAGTCCTTTATGATACCCCAGACTTTCATAATATGGAAAATAATAGACTGGTATGTAATGTACATTACAGCATACATTTTCCGCCTCAAGCGCCTCAAAGAACTGTCTTCTGTCTATCTTTAATTTTTCCGGTATCATGCGCAGGATATACAGATGCCTTGTGGTATCAGATTCCGGAATCTCCTGCTGCACAAAGAGTTCGGGCAGTTTGGAAAAGGCCGCATTATATCTGTCCACAATCTCCTTCCTGCGTTTGCTAAAGACAGGCAGCTTATCCAACTGGCTGATAATCAGCGCCGCCTGCATGTCCGTCATACGATAATTATACCCCAGATCCACCTGCTCATAATACCAGGGGCCGTCCGGTTCATGCTTCATCTGTGCCGCATCACGGGTAATCCCATGGGAGCGGAACAACAGTAACTTCTTGTACAATGACTCCTCATTGGTCAGAATAACGCCGCCCTCACCGCCGGTCACTGTCTTCACCGGGTGAAAGCTGAACATGGTCATATCTGCAATGGATCCATTCATCTGCCCCTGATATTTCGTGCCAATCACATGGGCGCCGTCCTCAATCAGCGTCAGGCTATGCTCCCTGCATATTTTCAAAAGAGGCGAAAGATCTGCCGACTGTCCTGTATAATCTACTGCCACCACAGCCTTCGTCCTTGGCGTAATGGCTTCCTCTACTTTCTTCGGATCAATATTATAAGTTGCAGAATCAATATCCGCAAAGACCGGTCTCGCACCACAATATAACGCACAATTGGCTGATGCTGCAAAGGTAATCGGCGTCGTGATCACCTCATCTCCTTCTCCCACACCCGCAGCCAACGCCGCGATATGCAAAGCCGCCGTTCCGTTACTGCATACCACAGCGTACCTGGCACCGGTCAGGTCACACAACTTTCTTTCCAGTTCGGTAATCTTCGGGCCGCAGGTCAGAAAGTCGCTGCGCAATACATCCACTACAGCCTGGATATCATCTTCATCTATATACTGATGCCCATAGTAAATCTTCGTCTCCCTGGCGGGCTTCCCTCCCGCTATCGCTGGTCTTTCCATACTTATCTCCGTTCCTGCACGCCTTTGCACATAATCTTTTTCTATTTCATAAAATAATTCAGCGAAAACAAAGGACACGTAACACTGCCTACATGTCCTTTTCCTGTCTTATTTCTCTAACTCCACATCCTTTAACAGTTCCCTGATATCTTCCACGCTGAGCCAGTCCGTATTGTTGGCCGAACTGTAAGAGAAGCCCTCCATCACCTTCCGTCCGGAAAGATCCGGCTGCTGCCTGTTATTCCAGGTCATCTGCGGATAGACAATAAAATGTTTATCATACTCATAAGTGGTCATGGAATCCTCTGTGGTCACCATGATCTCATGCAGCTTTTCTCCCGGTCTGATGCCCGTCTCCCTGATCTTGCAGCCTGGCATCATAGCCTCTGCTAAATCCGTAATCTTGAAGGAAGGAATCTTACTGATAAAGGTCTCCCCTCCGGTAGCCTCTTCCAGCGCCTTAATCACCAGTTCCACTCCCTGGGTCAGACTAATCCAGAACCTGGTCATCCGCAGATCCGTGATAGGCAGTTCCTGTGCCCCCTCTTTCATCAGCTTATAGAACAGAGGAATCACTGAGCCGCGGCTTCCCGCCACATTTCCATAACGTACAATGGAAAAATTAATATCTTTCGCACCTGCATAAGCATTGGCAGCCACAAAAAGCTTGTCCGATACCAGCTTCGTACCACCATACAGATTCACCGGATTGACCGCCTTATCCGTGGAAAGAGCCACAACCCTGCGCACACCACTGTCCAGCGCAGCGTCTATCACGTTCATAGCACCGTGAATATTGGTTTTAATCGCCTCATTGGGATTATATTCACAGGCCGGAACCTGCTTGAGCGCTGCCGCATGAATGATATAATCCACGCCTTCGCAGGCCCTTCTCAAACGATCCACATCCCGCACATCCCCGATAAAGAAACGAAGCTTTTCTTCATACTCTTTAAACTCGCCGGCCATCATCCATTGTTTAAACTCATCTCTGGAATAGATAATAATCTTCTTCGGTTCATAGTGCGTCAATACATATTTGGTAAAACATTTTCCAAAGGAGCCCGTGCCCCCGGTGATCAAAATCGTTTTATCTGTCAACATAGATTTTCCTCCGAAATTACCCGTTTACCGTTTTCAAGGTCTGCATCGCCTCTAAGTATAGCACAGGCTCTTTGTGTTTGCAATCTGTCTTGTACTTCAAAAGAACGGGAAAATGTACGCGTCTGTCACGCTTTTCAAATATCAGTTCCCACTATAAAAGTAATACACGTCACAATACTTCTCTTCATATAGCAGCTCATAGCCTGTCAGATTCTTATTGCTGCCCAAAATCCTGTCGATCTGTGCCTGTACGTCTGCACCATCTGCCAGATACAACACCAATGCAGGCGTATTGGCAATCACAGCATCCGCAATCAGATTGTCATTTCCAGCCGATGCAAAGTATACGCCACTATATTCCATCAGCTCATTTGCCACATCCCAGATACACCAGTCCGCCCCTTCGTTGTACAAATATACCACTGGCGTCCCTGCCTGTTCCTGGCTTTTCGCAAAGGCTGTCTGCTCCTGATCCTCCGGATACAGAAAGACAACCCGCCCGGACATAAGCCCCGCCGCATCCAGCGCAAGACAAATAACAAAGGCTACGGCTGCCAGATACACCGACCAGTTTCTATGCGGCACACAATGCACCCACATACTATAAATTGCCCAGAAAAGCAGCAAAACAATCATGCCATACACAGGCAGCTGATAGCGGTTTGAAGTATCTCCCAACAAAAGCGCCGTCTTAGAAACCGTCAGGAAATACCCCGCAGCCGCAAAACAGAGAATCCCCATGGGCCACCATGGAACTGCCCTGTCCTGCTGCAAAAGCTGTCCTTTGCTGCGTCTGAAATACACAAACAGAATCAAGCCGATGACTACCAGCAAGAAACCCGCCAGCAGTTTCCCAAACACATACACATCCAGCAAGTCCAGGAAAAAACGAAACCGCATCACCGTATTGGACAAATCAAAGAAATTTTCCGTCGCCTGAGCGCCCCGCTGCCCACGAAACATCTGTCCCAGACAGGACGGATAGGTCAGATAAGCCAGACCAAACGCCGCCAACTGACTGATTCCATAACGCAGACAGTTCCATAGACTCTTATCCCGCCATAAAAGAAAGACACAAAAGGCAATCGCCATATAAAATAAGAAAATAAAATAGTAATACTGTGTCAAAAAGCCCAGATAGGTAACCATCATCAGCGGTAACAAGAACTTGATAAATGAAAGTTTTCCTGTCTCCTGACGGTCCTTTTCAACTGCTGTGCCTGAACCATTTCCCTGTGGCTTCATATGCAAATTTTCTACATACTGCCCTGCCTGTTTATCTATCTGTGATTGTAATCTACGAATTTCCTGCACATGCAGGATGGCACAGAGCAGCACAAACATTGTCAATAATTCATACATCCTGATAAATACCACACCACTGATGGCCGCCGGCGTCAGCCCATAAAACAGTGTTGCCATAAGCGCCAGCTTTTCATTCCTGCCGCCCGCAAAATATGACATGTGTGTCAATAATATGATGTTAATTCCATGAAAAAAAAGATTGATCCCCAATCCGATCCATTTGGAAAAGACGCCCGGCACACAGGAAGCTGCTGTATGAAAAATCCAGTAATAGACCGGCGGATGCACATCCCAGGACTGCACCTGCCTGACCAGCCCATATTGAAACTGCTGCCCAGGAAGCACCACAAACTCATTTCTGTAAGTCTCCGCATCCATCCACTTTCCGTCTTCCACATAGAAACCCGCTGTACGCGCCGTAGAATAGTAAGTATAGTACTCATCCTCATGAAAGCCTGCTTTCTGGGTGCAAAAATAAAAGGCCGCCGCCATCTGGACGGCCCAGATTATGATGAAATATATAAGATATCTTGCTTTTTTACTGTTGTTTTTCATACCGCATCTTCCACCCATGCACCCGCCTCACCGCCTTCGGTGCAATCGTCAAAAGAATCAAATACCCCTTGTTCTTCTTGGTCAGATAAGGATTTGTTACCGTGTCCCGCAAATGTCCGCGCAGATACTTTTTCACTTTCTGATAAAAGACATTATCCCTTCTCATCTGGGATACCGGCACATGCAGCATATAGTCCAGTCTCTGGAACAGATTGAAACGGACCGCATAAACATGAAGGGCAGGATATTTGCTGTCAACCAGTTCCTGCATCCTGTCCGCATTATCCACTATATCTAAAAACACCCGTGAAAAACTGTCTTTCGTCTTCCTGCGGGTGGTGCTCTCTTTCCTGCACACCACGTGATATCCCTGTTCCGGAAGTATCACAATCCCTTCCATCTCCTGCAGCAGTTCCACCAGAAGCCTGAAATCTTCATTCAGCTCACCTTCCGGAAACTGATGTCCTTCCAGAACATCCTTCTTTAAAAGCTTCGTGCAGAAAGAACAGTCCCCCCTGTGCAGCAGAAGTTCTTTTACAAACACCTGCGCCTCACAAAATTCTTTTCTCTGGGGCGGCACACACACATCCGGCAGGCGCCTGCCCGCCTCATCCACTTCGTCTCTGGAAATCTGTGCCACAGAATAACCTCCCTCTGCAAGCGCCTTCATCATCTTCTCATAGACATAAGGTTCTACATAATCGTCGCTGTCCACAAAGCCCAGATATTCCCCTGACGCAATCCCGATGCCCATATTGCGGGCAGAAGACGCGCCGCCGTTCTTCTTATGATATGTTCTGATACGGCAGTCTTCTTTGGCCAGTTGTTCACACAGGCGGTCCGTACCATCCGTAGAACCATCATCTATCAGCAGGATTTCCAGATTGGAATAGGTCTGCGCACAGATGGATTTCACGCACTTTTCCAGACAATCTATGGAATTGTACACTGGTACGATGACGCTGATTTTAGGGGAATCCATCTTCTGCTTGCCCTGTTTTCTCTCTGCCATTCTTTCTCGTTCTTTTCCTTTCTTTCAATCCGCTCTTCTCTTCGATGACCGTTTCTGAGCTCAAACTATATTTCTTTTCCGTTTCCTCAATTCCTGCCCTATATCTCTTCTCCCTGCATCATCGCCCGATACATTTTCCCAGGCGCCGTCACCGGTGCTATGCTCAAAGGCCCCGCCTGTTGCGCTTCTATCACACCCCGCTGCAGCCCATCCGCAAACCGCAAAAGCGCCTTCGCCGCATGCTGCGCATTCCACATGTCCCGGATGGTCTCATAGGCGGCACGTCCCATTTGTTTTCGTTCCTCCCAGTGTGCAAAGAGAGCAAGCACAAGCATCTCCATTCTGTCATAGCGGTCTTGTGGATAGACCAGTCCATTGACCCCATGCCGAATCAGATAGGGGGCAGCCCCCACCTGGGCGTTGACCACCTCCACACAGCCGCTGTTCATCCCCTCATTGACCACCGCACCCCATCCTTCCAGATAATTGCTGGTAAAAAGGTGAATATGGCACTTTTCCATCACATCCCTCACCTTTTCGGGCGGTGTATATCCATAGAAAACAAAAGATTCTGAAAGTCCCGAGCTCTCCACATCCCGGCGGATCAGGGGCTCCAGTTCCCCATCCCCCAGCATATGGATTTGGTAAGCATAGCCTTTTTCCCGAAGGGTCTTAGCCAGCCGCACCACATACTCCGGGTGCTTCAGCGGAATAAACCGGCCTGCCCAGACAATATGAATCTTCCCATCCTGCGGTTTCAGAGCCGCAAATTCTTCATCCGTATAGGTGCGGAGCTTTGTGAAATACCCCCACTTAAATAATTTATCCGGATAGGCACCGATCAGATGAAAATCTGAGGCCGCATAAGCACCGGCGCAGAGCATGCACACGTTCTGCCTGCGGTACCTGATATGCTCTCGATATTTCGCCGCCAGCCCACGAGGAGACACTACCTTCCACTGTCCCTCCCGATAAAGCCTCTCACTCACCCGAAGGGTGGTCTTCCCCGAACGCAGTCTCGGTTCCACGATATCCTCTCTGCCCGTCCAGCCAAAGAGCACCACATCGCTCTCCATTATTTTCTTAAGACATTCGTATTCTTTCTCATAGAGACATTCCACATAAGGAATCTCCTCCACGTTCACAGCCCAGCCCATATCCACACGCTCTTTTTCCATGGGCATGGTCTGGATAAAGGTAAAGTCCTCTCCCAACTGTTCATACAAAGCCTGGCACAGTGGAATCTGGTGATGGTTAATATAATTGGATACAAAGGTAAAGGTCATTCTGACATCTCCCGGTAAATACGCATCAGGCGATAGTAATTCTGATCCGCATCATGATTGATGCGCGCATGTTTTCTGGCGTTATCAGAGAGACGTTCCACGATTGCTTCCTTTGTGAAAATCTCAATGATACTGTCAGCCAGCGCATCCACATCCCCCGGCGTATAGAGGAATCCGTCCCCGCCATCCGTCAGAAGATTATGTATGCCTCCCACATTGGCCGCCACACAAGGTACGCCCAGAAGCATGGCCTCACCCACAGAGTTTGGTGAATTTTCCAGCGCTGACGGACAGACAAATACCTGACAGCTAAGATACTGTTCCTTCATCTCCTCCGCACTCAGTCGTCCCAGCATGTGAATCTTTTCTTCCAGATGGTTTTCCCGGATCAGTTTCTTCAAATATTTACCATAAGCCGGAAGTTTCAGCACATCCTTCCAGGTCTCCGCCCGCAGGATATTACTCCCCGCCACATACACCTCTGCGTCCGGGAACTGTTCTAATATCTTCGGCATGGCTTTTAACAGATAATGGAAACCCTTTAACGGATAATCCCCCTGACTTAGGAAAATGCGGAAGGACTGGCAGGTACTGCTCTTCCATCTGTCGCGATAAAACACACTGCGAAGTGTCTCGTTCAGATAATGATATGTGGCATCCGGATTAATCTTTCCCGTCTCCGTACGGTCAAAATCTGTGCGTCCCGCTATATGATTCACCCGTTTTATGGCTTCTATCTCATACTCGCCGCGCTTTTCAAACTTTTTCTGCTGCTGTCTCAAGCTGTCCTGCCTGATCATATCGCGAAAGGTAGTCTGTCTTTGTACCTTCATCGGCAGATCTGCCATATAGACTTTGGCGCAGGCAGACACCAGCCCCTGAATCCCAATCAGCGTCCTCTCCGGCTGGTCAAAGACCTTGACCGCCGCAAGTGTATGCGGAAACTCCGTGCCAAACACATGCAGAATATCCGGCTTATAATCATCTATGATCAATTTAAAAAAGGCTTCCAGCTCCACATCGTAATTTTCCGGTGTGTTCAGATTTTCCACAAAGGCATAGCAGTGGCAGGAAATATTTTCCCCCAGCTGCATGACCTGATCAAAGGCGCCTATGGATTCCTCCACTGGAAAAGCAATTCCCAGTTCAATACGATTTCTGTCCTGCTCCATGACCACTCTGTCTAACAGGCCGCTAAGCCACCCTTCTCTGTTGCTGTAAGGTAAGTTTAATCGTTTGGCAATCACCGGCAGCATGATGTTGCACACCCATAAGATTTTCATACGTTCCTCCATTCCGAAGCGGCAGGTTCTGCTTATCGCCTCTTTCCTGATACTCTTCTGTAAACCTCATATACCCTTCTCTTACATGTCTGATACGCCCTGGCCGTCACCGGATTGTGCGCAAGATATGTCCTTACCGGTGCCAGTGTTGCAAGCATCAGCATCCGGTATCTTAGCACTTTCGCTGGCGGCATATATTTTCCCACAATCTGTTTATGCTCCCTGGCCGATAATCTCACATTCTCCCCCGACTCTGAAAAGCCGCCGCCCTCATAGGAAGCCACTGTCACCGGCAGATACACCGTATGCGCCTGCGCTTTATAATAACACCACAGAAAGTGCTCATAGTCCGCGCGGACCAGATATCCGGTATCAAACCCCCTTGACGCCAAAAGTCTCCTGTCATAGAAACAGGCCTGGTGACAAGGCACATTGCGATAACAGCCAAAGTCATCCATCTTAGGATTAGACTGTACCAGAGCGCCGGTCTGCCTCTCCCTGATATTGCCATAAAAAATTTTGGGATTTCTTTCAGCCCTGCATTTATTTTCTTCTATAAATTGCTTTATCCTGAAAAGCACATCCTCCTGATAAAAGTAATCCCCACAATTCAGGAAAAAAATGTACTCCCCGGACGCATGTTTTACCGCCTGGTTCATGGCATCATATATTCCACTGTCTTTTTCCCGGTAAATCTTAATCCGCCCATTCGAAGCCGCCGTAAGAAGCTTCTCCACAGACCCGTCAGCAGAACCGCCGTCCTTGATGATAATCTCGTAGTCTTCTTCCGTCTGGTCTAAGATACTCTGTACCGTCTTATGCAGTTTCTCTCCCTCATTGAGGCAGACCACAATAATACTGAACGTCATATAGCCACTTCCCATTCCTCGTCTTACACAGTAATCATCCCTGCCAAAGCAGTCACAAACTCTCAGCCTGCATTTCCCAGAACATTTTGAAACTCTCAGTCCACATTTCCAAGAACGTTTAGAAACTCTCAGGCTGCGTCCTTTGCAACCCTGGAGTTTCTTAATGTTCAGTTAATTTACATCTGACAAAATAGCAACCATATCATGAAAGAAGAAACTCTTGTACGGCAGAATGAGCACACCGTCGTTGGATGCCCTGCTCATATACATGACAAAATACAGCATCGCCGCCAGGATCACACCCAGCCGGAAGACCTTTCTCCATCTCTTATCCTCTATCTGTCCCAGTAACATCGGTAAAAATAAAATCTGGCTCACTGTCAGATAGTAGCCGATGCGGGATATGATGGGCAGAAAGGAGCAGAAAACATACAGCGCCAGCGCTCCCAGATTCAGATAAAAATAGAACCAAAACCGGCGGTCCGCATCCCTCTTTTGCATCAATAGTACAATCCCCGCAAACACAAGCACCGCAATACACCGCAGGATATTAATATAACTTGTGCCGCCTTCCAGATACTCCGTATCCTCATAAGTGGGGTAGAGAAATACCACCACTTTCAAATAGAAATCCTGCAGGAACAAAAAAGTACTGCAAAAAAGCGCCGCCAGTGCAAGCTGCCATTTCTTCCAAGGCAGAGACGCCAGAATGTAAAGCGGAATCACCACCAGCAAAGACTTATGGAAGGCGGAACCGAGAAGCACCAGTATGAGAAATCTTCCCCATTGTCTGCGCAGCACAAATTTCATGGCATAGAGCGCAATGGCCAGCGCCAGATAATAACGCACTGTGCTGAACGTCTGAAAATAATACCCAAGCGCCATGAAAAGAAAGAAGGTGAGCGGGAAATCATCACTTCCCTCATACATCGCCAGCAGGAAGAAGAACACCGTCACAAAAGCGTAAAAGGCAAACACCAGCAGGAAATTCTCAAACCCCGAAATGCCATAAAGAATCTTCACCACCAGATTAAATCCAATCTCTGTGGGCACATAGGAATCACAATTGACCAGATGCATGAACTCCACATATTTTGCATAGTCATTGCCCACATTGATTCTGGCTGCAGACAGGGCAAAGAGGATGAGAAAAATACCCATAAGACAGACCCGGTTACACATCTGCTGTCTGGTAACACTATACGGTTGTGTGGCCGGGTGATTGTTCACAAACCCCGCAAGCAGCACCGTAACGGCTGCCACCGTAATATATAAAATCATTGTCCCTTTCCTTCTCTGATTCCGGCCCGCATCCATGCAAACGCCTTCTTAAGCGGAATCTCCCTGCACATTTCGCCCCTGTGCACCCACAGAAAGCGAAAGGCCAGAAGAAACGCCAGCTTCCCATACAGAAAATGATAGAGCACACCTCTGTCTTTAAAGAATTTCTCATGATAACCGCTAAACCAGGTAGACGCTCTCTCTATCTCCTCACCGATGCAGACCGTATGAGCATAGATCCGGAGCCCTGCCTTGAGACAGTCCCGCAAAAACAGACTGTCCTCCCCGTTACTGTACTTCGCGCCGCCGCCAAATAATACCGAATAGTGCACATTCGCCCGCCGAAGCGCATCCAATTTCGCCGTGATACTATAGGCCGGATACCGTCCATAATTGCGGAAGGAAATCCGGTGGATATCTGTATTCCAATAAGTCTTACGGGCCGGTGCAACCTTCACATTGACCAGAATCATGTCTGCATCAGGCAAAGTCTCATAAGCCTGCAGAATCTTCTCTGCATAGCCATCGGCGAGCACAATATCTTCATCAGAAAACAGACAGATATCTCCCTGTGCATGGAGTAACGCCGTATTCCGGCTAAGGCCCACCCCCCGCTCAGGCATAGAGAAACACTGCACCTTCCCGCCATCTGCCGGCACTTCCTCATAGCCATACCCGCTGCACTGATTGACCAGCACAGCATCTGTGTGTATATTCATTTTTGCCACAAGTTCTGCGGCGTCCTGCTCCACCGCAGACACCAGTACCTGTATCTTCATAATTATATTGTTTCCATTCTTCACTACTGTCTTTTTGCTGCCATTCATGCTCTTACGATCATACGGCCATAGTAGCTTCGCAGAAATTTCTCATCCGCATCCCGCACAGCCACACCGCATATATGACAATCCTGTGTATGCAGCTGTTCTATCACATAGGCTAAATAAGTGCCATGTATTTTTCCATAGGCCACTGTCACAACCACGCCATCCGCTCTTCGCATTTCTTCCAGCTTTTCCCCGGAAAGTACTTCTTTCTGCTTCACATCGCAGATCACAATATTCCCTCGTTTTTGTTTCAGATATTCCATATTATGATCATAGTCCTTCTGCAGAAAATCCTCCGTGGTCGAATAACCCATAAATGACGTATCTGTCACTTTTCTCACATCACTGCATACCAAAATCCGATCATCCATGACATAATATAAATTCACCACCAGCAAAGATACTGCCAGACCAATCAATACCCCCACAAGCACTGCCTGTATCATCCTGGAATCTGCCACCACCAGCTTTGCCTGTGTGGTCTGTATCGTCTGAATCTGTATAAACTCCTTCGCCTGCTCTCCATAGGCCTCCAGCGCCTGCTTCGTGGCGCCAAGGATTGCATCTGTCCGCTCCCCATTATGGGTTGTGATAGTTACTGTCAGCAGCCTCAAATCAGAAAGAATGGTTGCTTCCGTGGCCGCCGTCACTTCTTCCCTGCTGTAATCTGCGGGCAGATTTTCCATTGTCAGGTTCATAATGGGATCCGTCACCATCAAATCATTCCAGGTATATCCATTGTATTCCTGGTACACCTCCCCCGTCTCATCTGCCGCAAAATCAAGATAAATCTTGGAAAAGGCCCGATATTCCCGCTCAGATTCCGGCACCGTCCTCACAAGGATATACACCAGCGCGCCAAGGAACGCACCAAGCGCCGCCGCCGCCAGGACAAGCGGTATTTTTTTTATCAGACAGAGCATATATTTTTTCATATCCATGCCGGCATCGGCATACTGTAGTTCCCTCATGTCGCTGACATTCTCCCATCTCCTGCACAGGCGCAGTTGCATTACTGCCCATCGGCTTCTTCACCGCCGCTGTTCTTCATGGCCGTCGTCTGGCTGTCAGATACGCCCTCTGTACTTTCCGGCTTAATCAATATTTTCAGCGTAAGCAGCATCAGCTTCAAGTCCAGCCAGAAAGAATACTGTTCAATATAAGTCAGATCCAGCTTCAGTTTATCGTATGGCGTTGTGTTATATTTCCCATAGATCTGCGCATAACCCGCAAGTCCAGCCTTTACCTTCATACGAAATGAAAACTCCGGCATCTCCTCCAGATACTGGTCTATAATCTCCGGACGCTCCGGTCTTGGTCCGATGAAAGACATCTCTCCCCTGAGAATATTGATCAGCTGAGGCAGTTCATCAATCCTCGTCATACGGATAAACCTTCCAACCGGGGTAATCCGGGAATCATTCTTGGCCGCCAGTCTGGCCACACCGTCCTTTTCCGCATCCACTTTCATGCTTCTGAATTTCAGTATATAAAATTCCTTCCTGTCCTGCGTACAGCGTATCTGTTTATAGAGTACCGGCCCCCCGTCATAGGCCCTGATCAGAATTGCGGTGATCAGCATAAACGGAGAGGCAATGATCAAAAGAAGCACCGAACAGATCAAATCCACCGTCCGCTTTGCCAGACGCTGTTCCACCTTAAGGGCATATTCTCTGGTCATATAAAGCGGAGTATCAAACAAATGCAGCTGATCGGCTCCCTTGATCAGGACGTCCGATATCTTAGGCATGGTGTAGACACGGATAGAACGGCTGTAACAGAATTTCAAAAGCCAGTTCCTGTCCGCGGCAGGAATATCCCACAATACCACAGCACCATAGTCACCAACCACTTCCCGCCTGACAGCCTCCATTCCCTCGGAGATATTGATACATTTTGCAATCTTATATTTATCCCTTCTGGATTCAAACTTCGCTATGATATCATCGATAGGCCGCTCACCGTGCACGATCAAAATATCTCTGGGCGGGAAAGCCTTGTAATAGCAATAGTTACAGACAAACACCCACACAGTGGAAAAAACAGTCTGTAGCAGCATCGTCCAGACAATGGGCTTCACATCCACCACCCAGTTTGCCATCAATGATATCTGAAAATAGGAAATAACATTCACAAACAATAAGGAAAAAAATTCTGAAATCAACACATCGACAGGTTTCAGATATCCCACCTTCAATGCGCCATACGTATTGGCAAAGAAAAACAGGAGCACAAAGTAAATCCCCAGGATCAGTACATGTCCCTTAAAATAATATCTGAAGTTTCTGTATATACTCAAAAACGTATAATACTCTTCAAACCAGAAATACGCATAAATTGCTGTATGAAAGAGTAATCCAATAAAGGAAAGCTGCAGTACCATAAATCTTGTCAGTGTTTTTATCCGTTGTCCCATAACAATCCCTCTAATCCTAAAGCCGTCTCACAGTAGCCCTGTAAGCCCAGAATATAAAATAAAACGCGCTGGCCGCCACAGACAGGCCCTCCTGCGTGCGATACAGATTCCAGATCCGTTTCATGGCTTTGCATTTATTGGAAGATAAAGATTTCGCCGGCCTGCGGTAAATCGCAAGCACCTCATCAAGTCCGTATGCCACATGTCCTTCTCTCAAAATCTGCCACCAGGTTGCCGTATCTTCGCTGGGAACCGCCGGCATTCGTATCAGCTTGTCCGAAATCTTCTTGCGGTCAAGTAATACTGTCGTGGTAAAAATTACCGTTCTGGACAATGCCCTCTGATAAGTCAGTCGTGGCGGTACATGAACAATCTTCCCCGTAGGCCGGCCCCATTCATCTCCAAATTCATAGGCACAAAATACAAAGCCTGCCTGTTGTTCTTCCATAAAAGCAAGTTCCCTTGCCAGCTTATCTGCAAACCAGATATCGTCTGCATCCAGAAATGCAATATATCTGCCCGAAGCCACCGAAAGACCTGTGTTGCGCGCTTTTGCCGCTCCCTCATTTTCCTTTTTACAGATAAGAAGGACGCGTCTTTTATCATCCCATTGATATTCCTCAATCCGCTCTATGTCTTCCGGAATATCCTCCATGCTGTGATGACTGTATCCTGCAAGCGCCTTTTCAATCACTTCCACGCTCCCGTCTCCGGATCTGTCATCCACCAGCACCAGTTCCCAGTTCTCATAGGTCTGCTGTCTTACCATCTCGATGGTCTGTGCGATATAAAGCCGGGCCCGATACACCGGCACTATAATACTGACTAAACCACCCATTCTATCCTCCCTGTCCAAGCAGCCTGCCTGATACCATTCTTCCTGACAGGCCAGTCAGATCAATCTATCTCTTCTTTAACCAGATAGACAGGCCTGTTCTTTACTTCCATATATGTTTTAGATAAGTATTGCCCCACAATGCCCAGACAAAACAATTGTACACCGCTGACTAATAATATGATACATACTAACGACGGCCAGCCGGAAGTGGGATCCCCAAATACAATTTTCCTGACAATCGTGAATATGATCAGTATAAAAGCCAAAAGACAGAACAGCACCCCCATCAAAGATGCCACAGTAAGCGGCACCGTAGAAAACGCCATAATTCCTTCCAATGAATACAGGAACAACTTCCAGAAAGACCACTTGGTCTCACCCTTTCTTCGTTCCACGTTTTCATATTCCAGCCATTTTGTCTCATATCCTACCCAACCGAAAATACCTTTCGTAAAACGGTTATACTCCGTCATCGAGAGAATGGCATCCACCACCTGTCTGGTCATCAGACGGTAATCTCTGGCCCCGTCCACAATCTCTGTCCGGGATATCCTGTTCATCAGCTTATAGAACATCCTGGCAAAGAAGGACCGAAGCACCGGTTCTCCCTTTCTCGTCACACGCCTTGTCGCTACGGAATCATATCCCTGCTCGATATAAGCATACATCTTTGGCAAAAGCGAGGGCGGATCCTGCAGATCCGCATCCATTAACACTGCCAGATCTCCCTTGCATTTCTGCAAACCGGCATAGATTGCTGCCTCTTTACCGAAATTCCGGGAAAAGGATACCAGACGCACCCTGTTATCTTCCTCATGCAGCTTTCTGACTTCCTGCGCAGTCTTATCCTTAGAGCCGTCATCAATATATAATACCTCCACCTCTAATTCCTTTTGCTGGAAAAAAGCTGCATTCTTAAACAACTCATCATAAAAATCCCTGACATTTTCTTCTTCATTATAGCAGGGTACTATGACGCTCAATAATCTCATATAGACCTCCATGCCAATCTGACCCAATTCTTGTGTTATCTCCGGCATCAATTATACAATCTTCTCCACCGAAAATTCTTCAATTATATGTTGTTTCTGTCAGAAGTCAGACTAATTCAAAATAATTCTATCATAAATGCACAAAAAAAGGAAGAGAGACGTCTGCAATGTGACGATACTTAGTAAGAATAAAATAAAGAGCTTTTAAAATATTTTTCCTATGATATAATGGACGCATAGTCCTCAATTCTTGTTAAAAGTATTTTCAATTGCAGGACGCCAATAACGTAATCAGCATGGCTGATATCATTATTTTATCGGAATGGAGAAATAACAGATGGGAAATGCACAAGTAGCTAAAGGCAGGAAAAAAATCAAACGTATCGGTAAAAAAGTGGGGAATGTTGTCGTAATTATGCAGGCTATTTCCGTAGTTTTTGCGGTAGCTGTCTGCGTATTGATGTACAATTCCTTAGTCAAAAGCATGCAGAAGCAGATTTGTGTGAACGGCACAAACATGCTGGAGTATGAGTTGAGTAAAGCAGCTGAAAACGATGACATGAATCAGCTTCTCGACGTATTAAAGGCACGTATGGGTTGTGAGTTTACCATTTTTGAAGGAGACACCAGAGCCTATAGTACGGTGATGAAAAACGGAGAGCGTGTGGTTGGAACCAAACTCGCTTCCAACTTATGTGATATTGTCCTGGAAAAGGGACAGTCTTATGTGGGTGAAGCAGATATTCTGGGGGTAAAATATTTGTGCTCCTATGTTCCGACCAAGGGAGCTGACGGGAAAGTTGACGGTCTGATCTTCGCAGGAATATCCATCGCGGAGGCAGAACAGGAGACTGCCAGAATCATCACTTATGCTGTAGTGGTCAGTGTGATAATCATCATTCTTTGTATTATCTTCCTGACAGTGTATCTGAAAGCTAAGGTGTCAGGCCCTCTTGAAAGGATCACAGAAGCAGCCTTACATCTTGAAAAAGGAGAACTTGGTCTGTCCAATGGTACTGAGATTCAAATCGGCGTCCGTTCTAATGATGAGATTGGTCTCCTGGGCGAAATCTTCGAAAATACCATACATAATCTCCGCGCTTACATCGGCGAAATATCCCACGTGCTGGGCGCCATCGCCAAAGGAGATCTGACGCAGGACACACAACAGGATTATACAGGAGATTTCGAGACAATCAAGAAATCCCTGGAAAGTATACTTGGAGCATTGAATCAGACAATGGGACAGATTTCTGCCAGCGCCAACCATGTATCTGAGGGATCAGATCAGGTATCTGCCAGTGCCCAGTCCCTGGCACAGGGTGCAACTGAGCAGGCAAGCGCTGTCACCGAAATTTCCACCACAATATCCGACATTTCGGAAGGTGCAAGACAGACTTCAAACGCGGCGGCTGAGGTGGGCAGCTTTGTAAATCAGGCAGGTGCACAGCTTGGCATCAGCATAGAGAGCGTGGGAGAGCTGAGTCAGTCAATGACGCGGATTTCCGACGACTCCAAGCAAATCAGTACCATTATTGCAACGATAGAGAACATCGCATTCCAGATAAACATTCTATCATTAAACGCTGCTGTGGAAGCAGCCAGAGCCGGTACCGCCGGAAAGGGATTTGCGGTTGTGGCTGACGAGATCAGCAGTCTCGCATCCAAATCAGATGAGGCTGCCAAGGCCACAAAGAATTTAATAGAAAGTTCTGCCGCAACCATCGCTGAGGGCAGCAGAGTCATGAACAGAGTTTCAGAAGCGTTAGAGCGTACAGGACAGCTTGCCGGTAATGTAACAACGAAAATGGAACAGGTGGTAGAGGCTGTAGAAAAACAAACCGTTGCGATGGAGCAGGTCGCTACTGGCGTTGAACAGATTTCTGCCGTAGTGGAGAACAACTCGGCAACCAGCCAGGAATGCGCGGCAGCCAGCGAAGAGTTGTCTGGCCAGTCCGCTCTGTTGAAGGAATTGATTTCTACTTTTAAAATAAGGAATTACCGTTAAGCGAACTAAAATTATGACCACCGGTCTGACCGGTGGTCTGTTTATGTTTAAAGATTTATAAACAACATCAGGGAAGAAATACTCTTCTTCCCTGGTCAGCTTTGAAACTTTCAATAATTTCCTTTGTCTGTGAAATACGTGGAACAAACTGTAATAGTTTTTCCAAGTTTTATAACTTTCTGTCAATCGCCTTGCTCTATGTCACTCTTGTCCTTGTAGTAAATAAGGACTTGTCCCTCACCAATTTCCCTTGTAACTATATCAAATCATATTTTAACCGGATATAATCTGCCGTGGCCGCAATATACTCACTGTTGGTCGGCCTGCTGTATTCCGGGCTATTACAATATCCAAAAAGTTCCTCAAACAGATCACTATTACCCCTCTCCCATGACACCTCGATTGCATTGCGAATAGCTCTCTCGATCTTCTGGTCCGTGGTCTGATACAACTTCGCCAGGTCAGGATATAAAAGCTTGGTCACACTGCCTACCAGTTCCATATTTCCCACACACATTTCCACCGCGCTGCGAAGAAATTGATATCCTCGCAGATGTGCCGGAATGCCCAGCTCCAGCATAAAATCAGAAACAATCTGCTCCAGTTCCTGTCTGCTTATCATGTTTTGTTGTAACATTTGATTCAACTCCCCTTTTTATTGTATTGTCTTTGTAGTTGTAACTATACATCAGACATCATACCAGAGAAGTATATGAATGTAAATTGTAATTTATCGCCCGTGAAAAGAATGCTCTTACAGCCTCGCATCCTTTACATTTTCTTTAAACCAATCATAAGCAAGTTGTACGCCTTCTTCCAGTTCCACCTTATGATTCCACCCCAGCCCATGAAGCTTGGTCACATCTGTCAGTTTACGAGGGGTGCCATCAGGCATGTCCTGATTCCAGATTATCTCACCCGTAAACCCTACCACTTTCTGTACCGTCTCTGCCAGCTCCTTAATCGTAACCTCTTTGCCGGTACCAATATTAACATGCTGCTCACCACTGTAATTTTCCAACAGAAATACACAGGCATCTGCCATGTCATCCACATAAAGAAATTCCCGAAGCGGTGTACCTGTCCCCCACAATTCCACCGCTGGCGCCTGGTTCACTTTCGCCTCATGGAATTTGCGGATCATGGCCGGCATCACATGGGATCCTTCCAGGTTATAATTATCCTCAGGGCCATACAGGTTCGTAGGCATGCAGCTGATAAAATCATCACCATACTGCCTCATATAGAATTTACACATTTCAAGCCCCGCAATTTTAGCGATGGCATAAGCCTCGTTGGTCTCCTCCAAGAGGCCGGTCAACAAGGCATCCTCCGGGATCGGCTGCGGGGCCATCCGGGGATAGATACAAGTGCTCCCCAGAAACAGGAGCTTTTTAACCTTATATTCATGACAGCACTGAATCACATTACACTGAATCTGCATATTCTCATAGGCAAAATCTGCTGGGGCTGTATTGTTTGCATTGATACCGCCCACCTTAGCTGCCGCCAGAACCACCACATCCGGCCTCTCAGCCTCAAAAAAGTCCCGAACCGCCTGCTGGTTCGTCAGATCCAGCTCCTTGTGAGTCCTGCCGATGATATTCTCATATCCTTTCGCCTTCAGACTCCGTACGATGGCGCTTCCCACCAGGCCTCTGTGCCCTGCTACATAGATTTTGTCTGTCTTATTCATCACGATTCTCCTTCACATTACAATAATACTATATAAAATGCTGCCAAAATGACAGGCATACACATAGCGCACACTGTTAAAATCAATTTGCTTGGAAGTGCTATCTCATGACTGTATTTATATTTCGGATGGTTAATCATAAGCAACAACGCCATCGCGGCAAACACACACGTAGCAACTACCATATGATAAACAGTACTACTCTGATGAAATCTAGTCCACAGACATACCGCATATCTATCAGATGAAACCAAATAAATATCGCTCCCCATCAAATCACATAATTTCGTAATCCATGAGTTTTCCATAAGGTATGCTGTATTCATGTTCTGCGGATATTCCGCTCTTAAACTGTAATAGGCCCGCCCATATGTCACCAATGTAAACAACAGCAGATTCATCCTCAGATCCTGCGCTGAAATCATGATCAATAACACCAAATACGGCACATATAAAAACAGTCTATAAAAGCGGTTAGACATCAGAAAACTGATTGCCCCAAAAATAACTGCACAAAGATAAATTACTTTTTGCTTATACGCTTCGTTCTCTTTCTGTTCTGTTCCATAACAGATAAAAAAGATAACACATAGCAAAACACCACAGACAGAAACTGTGTTGCCACTGAGGGAGACTTTAGAGGTAAGCAGCATCCCCTCTATTATGCCAGCAAAACCATTTTCTTCCTTCACCACCTGATATATCTCATCGTTTCTATACAAGACTTCAAATATCAGCAGTGGCATAACTAGGACAACTCCCGCCAAGGCAAGTTTATAAATATTCTTTTCTTTTAAAAGCAACAACGCCAATACTGGAATCAGCATAATCGGACAGCAGGTCACACTACATACCATCAAAAGATAACACCGTTTCCAATATCTCATAAAATAACAGTACAATCCAAGTACAAAAAAACAAATATAAACAATCTCATCCTGTCCCGCATAGCCTGTTGACATCAAAATCTCTGGTGAAAGGAGTATCAGAATAAGTGTACTGATGGCTCTCTCTTTATTTTTCGTCAGCATATAACAGATTTTTGCTGAAAAGCAAGCCATTATATACTGCATTACCATAAAGAAAAGTTTACTCCAGAAAATACTGAAAAAGTTACGTACAGACAATATATCTGCCAGACAGTGAACTACCCATAATGGAAAATTCCAAATACACAGAGGAAGAAGCCAGAGATAATTACCGGCACAGTTTGCATGACTTGAGCCTCTCAGATTCAGCGCAGCATATTGATAAAATTCTTTCAGGCGCCCTTTAAAAAGTAAATCCCAGAAATTCAATGACCATGCCGTCAGGGAATTCGTATCTGCATAAGAAAAGGTGGCTGCCATCAAAAGATTTGTCAGCACCGCCACACAAATCAAAGTCATATACAATCTATAGGGTTTTACCCCCCCCCTAATTATTTCTTTCATTTTATTTTATCCTCCCGCAATGTTAATAACTAACTGTAATTTTACTCGTTTATAGTCTATCACAAGACAGGCACTTTTACAAGAAATCTAGTATGCTGCTCATACGGCTGTATGCATTTCATGTTACTTTTCAATATGCAGGATATCCGCAAACCCGGCTGCCTCAAATGTCTTCATAACAATATCATTGACATGAATGATTCGCATAATACCCTGTTTATTCATGATTCTCTGTGCACTTAGAAGAACTCTCAACCCTGCAGATGACAGATTATCCAACGCCTGCATATCAATAATGAGCTCTTTCATGCCATTGACCGAGCCCCCGATGGTCACCTCCAGATCCGGAGCCGAAACAGCATCCAGCCTTCCCTCCAATACAAGACATAAACTGCTGTCATTTACGGTTTTTGTTATTTTCATCATACATGAATCCCCCTGTCCCGACACAGGGCCTCTATACTCCTGTCGTACACAGCTTCCGCTTCCGCAGAAAAAAAACATCCCGGAACACCTTCATTATGATCTCTGTGATGTGCCACACAAGCACAACACTTTCCGTGTCTTGGGCAGTCATATGTACACGGGCAGGAACTTTTGTTATCACAATTTGTCATAATCATTACCTCTCATTCCTTTATAGATTCTTTCCGCCCAGATTCTATGATTCTGCTTTACAGAATCTCAAATCCATGCAAATTTATTATAACAAACCCAATCGTTCGTTTTCGTATCATAGCATAGTCCGCGCATTTTATGGCATACTTCGCAATATTTTTGCACAGGGAAGAGCGGCAGCTTTGATTGTTATCTCAAAGCTGCCGCTCTTCCAAGAGTCCAACATCAGTTCCCATGGCCGGAGGGCAAAGTTTGCATAAGCGCGAAGAAGTATTCCGGCTTACCGGTATTAAAATAGTCGTACCACGCTTCCAACGTATTTGCTTCATAAACTCCTAAATGCTCGATTACCTGTTTGGCCCACAACAGCGCTCCGGTAGAACCTGCCGTAATCAGATTGTTATCTTTTACTGAGGGCTTATCTATATAAAAATTTTGCCCTTTATAACAAGGAGAGACCATTTCAAGAAATCCCACTCCATTACTGGTATGAGCACGATCATCCAACAGCCCCAAGTCTGCAAGGGCAGCGGTTGCACCACAAATTGCACACACCGTAGCTCCTAAAGCAAGAAACTCTCTCGCCTTTACAAGGATAGAACCATGCTTTGGGTCATTCCATGTATCTGCGCCCGGCAGAAGCAACACGCTTGTTTCACGCACAGCAATATCATCAATTAAGCAATCTGGCATAATCGTCAGGCCGCCCATAGTATGGATTGGCGCTTTCGTAACACTGACTGTTTTCAGCAATACCTCTGGCGCATCCTTTTTGAAAAATCGGCCAGAATGAAGCTCTGAGATAACGTGCCCCAACTCCCAGTCCGCTAAAGTATCAAGAACATAAACATAAATTGCAAACATAAATTTCCACCGCCTTCCTGATTTTATTGCTTTACTTTCCTTTCTAATGTACCATGTAATTGTTGACAACAGTATGGCAATAATTCAAAAAAGGTGGTTATCAAATGAAAATAGACAGGCTTGTCAGTATTATTATGATACTTCTTGATAAAAAGCGGATAGGAGCACAGGAATTGGCAGATATGTTTGAAGTTTCACCCCGCACGATTTACCGCGATATAGACGCCATCAACATGGCAGGTATTCCTGTCCGCTCGATATCAGGAGTAGGCGGCGGCTTTGAAATCATGCAGAAATACAAGATCGATAAAAAAGTTTTCTCAGCTGATGATCTTTCTGCTCTTTTGATGGGTCTTTCCAGTCTTTCGGGCATCATGCGAGGTGACGAACTGATACATGCGCTTACGAAAGTCAGGAGTTTTATCCCTGCTGACAGAGCGAATGAAATTGCCTTAAAAGCCAATCAAATATATATCGATTTGAGCCCATGGATGGGTAACCGAAAGATAGAGCCCTATTTAGAGATTATAAAATCTGCTTTGCACAAAAACCAGCTTCTGCTCTTTGATTATATCGCTCACCGCGGAAATAAAACCACACGAGCAGTCGAGCCCTGTCAGCTTGTATTGAAAGGTAGTCATTGGTACTTACAGGGGTATTGCCGCAAAAGAAATGACTTTCGATTATTCAGATTATCCCGCATGTCAAATCTGCAAATGCAAGAGGAAACTTTCACGCCACGCGATTATCCAAAACCGCAGTTCGATTTTGACGACATTTTAAAGACCATGCAAACTAAAATCAAAATCCGCATTCATAAATCAATCATGGACAGAGTGCTTGATTTTTGCTCTTATGAAGATTTTTCACCAGACGGTGATACGCACTATCTTGTTAATTTCCCTTTTATAGAGAACGAATACCATTACGATATTCTTCTGCATTTTGGAGACAAATGTGAATGTTTAGAGCCGCTGCATATCCGCGAAAAAGTAAAGCACAGAATACATGAACTAGCTGCGCTATACGAAAGCTAAGATACAAAACAAAGATCGGGTAGGAGGCTACCCATTAGTTGAGCAGCCGACCTCCCACACCACTGTACGTACCGTTCGGTATACAGCGGTTCAATAGTTTTCACGATACT
>ERZ777305.326-NODE-326-length-80255-cov-6.764152_pt1 | contig 80255 bp, 76 predicted proteins | sample MGYA00374965_ERZ777305 | MGnify/ENA primary metagenome ERZ777305 (study PRJEB29328, sample SAMD00013331) | mouse gut metagenome | study: EMG produced TPA metagenomics assembly of the Metagenome analysis of fecal microbiota from mouse which was promoted...
GTAGGATATAAGCCCACCATTTACATAGCATGCAAAAATAGGCTTATATCCTACGGTTCACCGTAGGATATAAGCCCACCATTTACATAGCATGCAAAAATAGGCTTATATCCTACGACGACTTATAAGATTCTAAGGAAAAAACGTCATTCAAGTAGGCCTTCAAGGTGCTTGATAGGGAATCTCTATACCCTATAACCTCATTATAGCACACATAATTAAAAAAGTCAATAGTAGTATAGTAAAATCTTGATAATTAGCAAAAAATATGATAAGCTAATAAGTATGAGCTGGTGGGTGTTACCTTAAAATTTGGCTAAAATCCACCGCAAAAATCTAAGAAGGGTGGTGTAAACCATGAAAAATGTTATGGACTATGGCAAAGCGAGAGGTATGACGCTTGTCGGGAAGTATTTACCCAAACTCAACCCATTCCAAAGTATAGACTTAATCGGAACAATGGAAGAATGGGGGCAAGTACGCTACAAGTATGGGGACACTATGATACATCGCATCGATTACCCAATTGGCCATGCGCAGGTTAAGCAAAATGCAGTTCAAGGTACGAACGGCTTTGCGGAGAGTATTCCGGAGCTGATTTCTGCTGTACGCAAACAGGGAAATTCCGGAGTTGTGCTTATTGCGCAGCCTACCCATCCGTCTCCACCACGTTATCTCTATTTGGGAGGGTTTAATATTCTATTTTGTTTAGGCAGTCATGTGGTAATTGAGCTTGTTGGTAAAGCCTTTGACGGGCATGAGCTGACACAAGGACTGGGCTATCACGAACAGTACTGTCTGAATTGGGATGACATTCCGTTTGTAATGTCCAGGAATAATTTGGTACGGCGTGCGACCTCAATGAAATGGATAACAGTCAATGAATATCAGATTCAACGTCATAATAGAATACAGTTTTTGGCCGAATCTTGTCATTATCCGTTGGGGGAGGTGGAGTCAAATGTGCCAGAGATATTACCCTTATTAGACGACTCTGCTCTGAGGCTATTGTTGGATGATATTGTGGTTGAACTGCGCGGGAAGAGAGTTTTGCTGGAATATGACAAAATGAGACTGTTTGGTGTGCAGGGAAACGTCGTGGAGCATAATGGTCAAATTGAAATTCAGCCTTGGGAGATTTTTTGCCCCGAACGCTGGTCGTAATTTCAGTATTGAAAGGATTCGCTATTTTATATTACAGCGAATCCTTTTCCACTCTACATATCTAATACAGTACTAAGGCAGCGGAGGGGGAAACCGGTGTAACGATGGCTGGAGTGGGACGGTTTGATAGCAGACGACTCAACTTGCAGATAATAAGCCGTAGCCGAAGTGGACGAGGTGTAGGTAGCAGCTCGCGATGACCAGTAGATGCCGCCAGCGCCCCTGAAAGTACCAGCAGTATTAACTGGATAGACGTGCCCGCTGCGCACGAAGTATGGCAGGGAAGTTTAGCCTGTATCGAGATGAAAACGTTGCAGGAAATAGCTATACTTATGATTTTGAATTGATTATATTTGCAAAAGCATCAACGATTTCTTGTTTTGTTATGCGTTCCGGTGAACGTAACTTTACTAACGGTATATTAGCGCCATTGAAGATTCTTTCTATTTCTGCATCCCTACTTATTCTATCGTTTGAATCATGTGTAGCGTCATCAAGCTCTACAGCACATAATACACTTAAATCTCGTCGTTTCAATAATACATAGTCAACTGACTTGCCATTTATATGGTAAAAGGCGCTTTTCCAATTCTGACCCTTCACTCTATGGTCCAGCAGTGATGATAAATGTACTTGAGGTACTATATAGCACTTATCATCAAAAATATTACACAATGTTTCAAAGAATTTCTCTTCGCATTTGGTCATGATGTGCCTCTTTGAATAATATTTGTAAACTGGCTTACTAACCCTCTGCGACGGGTTGCTTTTTATTCTCACTACCAGTACTAGCGCAAGAAACAAAAACAATGCTACTACTAAAATTATTTCCATTATTTCCTCCATACTACTTCACGCAAAAACACCATGCACACTAGGACTTTTTATATCACTCAAACAAGGCTTATTCATATCAAAATCTTGTGGTCAGGGTGATCGGATTTGAACCGACGACCTCGCAGTCCCGAACCGCGCGCGCTACCAACTGCGCCACACCCTGCCAAAACCGTACTGGATTATCTATATTTTACCACAAAACCCCGCCCGTGCTATAATAATATCCATGAACAAACGAACGGGAATTATTATAGCAATTATTATTTTAGTCTTTGGTGGGTTGATTGGAATTTCGATTTTCCAACATCAACAAGAGTCACAAGCGTCTGAAACCGAAGAAGAAATTGAGCTAGAAACTAGTGCTTATGGCATAACTATTCCTACTCTTGCCGCAATCGAATCGTTAACTGGCACTATTGACTATAGCAAATATGACGTCGCTAGTATTGTTCCGTCCAATGAATTTTCCGGCAATTTTTCGGAAAATATGAAGGGTAACCCCAAGGCACATGTGGTGCTGTATGAATACGCCGACTATCAGTGTGAGCACTGCGCCGCGATGAACCCATATCTCAATGCTATTCTCGAAGAATATGGCGACCAAGTAGCTCTAGTGTTTCGCACCTATATTATGCCATATCATACTCACGGCGTAATTACTGCCGCCGCCGCCAATGCCGCCGCTTTGCAAGGCTACTGGGCAGAGTTCAAGGATATTGTCTTTGCCAATCAAAATGAATGGTTCTATGCCAAAGAGTCCGAAATGCTTGACTATCTCGACAAATACTTTACGGCTGCTAGTGGTGGTAAGGGTGACCTCAAGCAGTTCCACCAAGATATGCAAAGCGAAGCCGTCAAGCAAAAAATCGCTTTTGATATGGGAATCTCCGACAAAGCCGATTTGAAATGGACACCATCAGTGTACGTGGAAGATAAATTCATGAACCAAAAAGAAATCGGCGGCACCTATGACGATTTCTTACAAGCAATCCGCGACGAAATTGACGCACGTCTCAGCAAAACTGCTAAGTAACACCTCTAGTGCATCAGGCCACCCCGTGCTATAATGAGGGAATGGATGCAATTCTAGGAGGTTTAAACCCAGCCCAGCGCGAGGCGGTCGAAACTTTGACTGGCCCAGTGTTGGTTTTGGCTGGTGCGGGCTCTGGCAAGACTAAGGTTCTCACCCACCGCATTGCCAACTTGATTGCACGCGGTACGCGCCCTGACCAAATTTTAGCTGTTACTTTTACCAACAAGGCCGCTACCGAAATGCGCCGTCGCCTCTGGGGGCTGCTCGAGCGCCAGCGTGAAGATGTGGTTGGTCGCCAAGATTTGCAAGATAATTACGTGCTCAAATTTAGCCAAGCCGCTGGAGTAGCGCCGTCGCCAAATGCAGATGTACCTCGAAACTTCATGCCCTATATGGGAACTTTTCACGGGATTTGTGTGCGACTTTTGCGCATCGAGCACGAAGCTGCTGGGATTGCACGGAATTTTACGATTTATGATTCAGATGATCAACTTACCTTGATTCGCCGTTTGCTCCGCGAGATGAAACTTACCAAAGACAAAAGTTTCACTGCCAAAATGATACACGCCCAGATTTCGCACTGGCAGACCATCGGCATGACGCCGGCCGAAGCGCGCAAGGAGGCCTTTTACCCTAATCAAAAGCAAACCGCCGAAGTTTTTGCACGCTATAACGAGGAAAAACGTGCCGCAGACGCGCTGGATTTTGATGACCTTTTGATTAAAACCGCCAATCTATTGCAAACCAATACTGAAGTCCGTCAAAAATGGCAACGCAAATTCCGCCATATTCTGATCGATGAGTATCAGGACACTAACGCCGTGCAATACCGCTTGATTAAATATCTCGTGAATGAGGAGCGCAATATTTGCGTGGTGGGTGATGATTGGCAGTCGATTTACTCTTGGCGTGGTGCCGATTTTACCAACATTCTCAATTTCGAACGCGATTTTCCGGGCGCTAAGGTGGTGAAACTTGAGCAAAATTATCGTAGTACAGGCAACATTCTGGCCGCTTCACAGCAGATCATCAATCAAAATAAAACCCGCACCAGCAAAACCCTCTTCACCGAATCTGGCAAGGGTAGCCCAATCACGGTTGAAGGTCTCATGGATGAGGCAGGCGAAGCCAATTATGTTGCGCGCCAAATTATGCGTATAAAGACCCCTGGCCGTCAGTATAGTGATTTTGCTATTCTCTATCGCACTAACGCTCAATCGTATGCTTTTGAAAAAGCCTTCATGGCTCTACGCATCCCATATAAAATCATCGGTGGCGTGCGTTTCTACGACCGTAAAGAGGTGAAAGACGTGCTTGCTATTCTTAAACTCCTAGTGAACCCGCGCGACCGCGTGAGCCTAGAACGTATTGCTAAGAACGTCTTGCCTGGCGTGGGTGCTTCATCGGTAGAGAAGGTCTTTAGCTTCTTCGATGCCAATCCCAAGATGACCCTGCGCGAGGCGGCTGATGTTCTGAGTGCGCGCGCCAAAGTTTCTTTGCTTCGTGTAGCGAATTTTATTGAACAATATCAAGAACGTATCCAAGAAACCGACCTTACCGAAGTGTTCGGTGCAGCCGGAGCTGAAATTATGGCTGGGGCCACAGCTCTAGTTTCGCCGGAAGAAATCGTCGAACAAGCCGTCAAATACTTTGATTTTGCTCATCTGGTACACAGCGAAACTCCCGAAGGTTCCGAGCGTATGCAAAACTTGGAAGTACTCGCCAGTAACGCTAGTGCTTATGCCTCGATTGACGAATTCTTGGCCGACGCCGCCCTGCTCAGTTCAGCTGACGAAAGCACCGATAAAAACTCCGTTTCACTGATGACCCTACATGCTGCCAAAGGGCTAGAGTTCCCAGTAGTTTTCATTGTTGGGCTTGAGGAGGGACTTTTCCCCAGTAGTCGAGCCGGCGAATCTGAGGAAGACTTGGAAGAGGAACGTCGCTTGGCCTACGTCGGTATGACTCGTGCCATGAAAGACCTCTTCCTTACCTTCGCTAGCTCGCGCTACGCTTTTGGTGGACGCAACTATAACGCCCCCTCGCAATTTTTACTCGAACTTGGCTATAATCCTTATGGTTCGGGCGGTTTTGGTGAATCTGGTGCTTTTGATGTAGAGATTAGTAATGTCGATGCTGGTGCGCCCGGGATCTTCGGCGGCGACCCAGACGGGGAATTTAGTGACTTCAGTAGTGATTTAAGCTCAGATTTTGACCCATTCCCAGACGACGTCCCGGTATTTGAGGGCTGATGCGGGAAAGGTCTGTTATAAGCATAAGACTATTGACAATTTGGCTTATCTTTGCTATAATAGGGGTGCAATGATTAAATTGCAATCAAGAATCAGAGATTTTTGCTGCTTAGTACTGATTGGGCTAATTGGCATATTTTTGGCGTTTAGCTGTTTTTTGCGGCCAGGCGCAGCTTTTGCCGATGATGAAACCTCTGACGATACGATGCATTTTGTCACAATCTACGATGATGGCGCTGAATTGACAGTAAAAACCGCCGCTCCCACTGTAAAAGATGTTTTGGAGCGTGCTGAAATCAGTATCAACGATGCGGATTTGGTGGAGCCTGCGCTGGATTCTGTAATTACTAGCGATGATTACAATATCAATATCCATCGCGCCCGCCCGGCGCTGGTGATTGACGGCATGAACCGGCGATATGTGATGACGGCTAGTTTTGACCCCAAAACTATTGTGCGCGAAGCTGGTTTGACAGTCTATGATGGAGACGAGATTATAATTGACGTTAATCGTAGTTTTCTAGAAGCTGGTGCAGTTTCAACCTACCGTGTAGAACGCAACGGCGGGCGTACGTTGACAATTGAGGAGAGTATCCCCTATGCCACCGAAACGCGTTATGATTATAACTTAGCCAAGGGCGAGCGTCAGTTAGAACAACCAGGAGAGGATGGTCGTCGTCTCAGTATCTATGAAGTAAAATTTGAGAACAATGTGGAAGTCTCGCGCGAGCTGATTTCTGAAGAAACGGTGCTGGAACCGGTGCCAGAGATTATTGTCGTGGGCGCCAAAGCTACTATCCCACCAGAGCGGGCACAGTGTGCTAATTGGGCACGCGAAGCTGGCGTGGCTGAAGAAGATTTGCAAGTGGCACTAGATTTGATTTACCACGAATCAGGCTGTCGCTATAATGCCAAGAACTCTAGCTCCGGCGCCTATGGTATTCCACAGGCTTTGCCAGGTAACAAAATGGCCACCAAGGGTGACGACTGGGAAACAAATCCGGTAACACAAATTCGCTGGATGATTGATTATGTGAATGGACGTTATGGTGGTTGGCAACAAGCAATGAATTTCTGGCGGTGCTTGGGTACTTGTAGTTCCAAGAATGGCACTGTCAACAACAAGGCGTCTTATTGGTACTAAACCATGAAAAACAATAAGTCTCTCGGGCAACATTGGCTGAAAAATCGGGGAATTTTGGATGAGATTGCTGATTTGGCGAGCGTTGGCTTGGATAAGGATACGCTTTGCGTGGAAATTGGCCCAGGGCTGGGGACACTAACTTCGAGCCTTTTGCGCCGGTTTTCGCAGGTGATCGCAGTGGAGTATGACGAGAAATTGGCGGAGAATTTGCTTAAATCTTTTCCGGGCAAAAATTTGCAAGTTGTGCATGGCGATATCTTGCAGACTGATTTAGCCGAATTAGCAAAAGATAAACCCTATGTAGCAGTAGGGAACATTCCGTATTATATTACCTCACCGATTGTGCGTATGTTGATTGCTGTGACGCCCCTACCAGAGCGGATTGTACTTTTGATGCAAAAGGAAGTAGCGCAGCGCATTGCGGCCGAGCCGGGGGATCATAGCCTGTTGTCGCTCTATGTGCAGAATCAGGCTGAAGTTGAACTTGGACCGGTGGTGAAGGCTGAGGAGTTTACCCCACCACCAAAAGTTGATAGTCAGGTGATTGCCCTGACGCCGTTAAAAGAGGCACAAATTTCGGCAGCAGCGCTCATGCTGGCTAGTCGAGGTTTTTCTAACCCGCGTAAAAAACTTAGTGCTAATTTGGCTAATGCTGAGTGCACAAAAGCGGATTGGGAAAACATTTTACAACAGTGTAGGATCAATCCGGCTGCACGGGCGCAAGATTTGGACTTGTGGGATTGGCAAGAATTAAACGATTTTATGAAAAAGACTTGATAAAATCAAGCATAAGCGCTAAAATAATAACAAACTGTATATTAAATTAACATAACGCACAGGAAACACGCAAAAAGGGAGGCAAAAATGAACCCTGAAGACAACAATCTAAATCCAAATCCGGGCACACCAGGGGCCGGGATGACTAATGAGCCACTTGGAGCCGGTGGTTTGACGATGGCTGATGGTTTAGCCTCAGCTCAAGATAATTTAACGTCAGCTGGTCTAGCGGCCAGCACCGGTGAAGGCGTCATGGATTTGAACCAACTTGGGGCTACTGCTCCTGAAGCCGTAATGACTCCACCGATTGATGAGCCTTTGATTCCAGCCGCACCCGTGCCAGGATCAATTGGTAGCGTGACTTCCGTGCCACCAGTAAATACCGATCCGATGGCTGGTGCGATGCCGACTGAGTCGACAGTGACTGCTGGTGCTGTACCTGTGGCGGAGCCTGCTCCAGCTCCATACAATCCCTTTGCGCAAACTACAACGGCGGCTCATACCGCCCCAGCTCCAGAGCCAACTGCGGCTGGCATAACGCCAAACCCGACCTTTCAGCCTGCTGTGCCGCCAAAGGCTAAGATGAAACTAAGCCCTTTGATGCTTGCTCTTTGTGCTGTTTCAGGTATCCTGCTGATTGCTACGATTGTGCTTGCTGTGTTGTTGGTCAATGCAAACAACAATCCTAAGATTGTTTACGTCCCTCAAACTCCAAACGAAGAATCTAACGCTCGTATTGAAATGCTGACTTGCTCGCGTGAAAGCGATTTTGCTGGCTATGCTGGTACAGAAGAACCAGCGATGGGCTCCGAGACAATCACTGCTAGCTATACCAACAACGAACTTCGCGCTGTGACTATGGAATATGCAATGCGTTTTGCCGATGAAGGCGCAGCTAGCGTTGCTCAGGCCAACTTTGTTGCTGAACAGGCCGAATTGCTTTCTAGCATTAGTAATTCCTTCGCTGTTGATTATGATTTGAATGGCAGCAATCTTGATATCACGATTGCTTCTGGGCGTGATGCTTTTGCCGAAACCGACGCCTCTACTTTGATGTATGGTTTGGGCAATGGTAATTCTTCCGTGTCACTAGACTCAGTGCGTAATTTATACGAAAGCGCTGGGTTTATCTGCTCAGTTGAATAAGTAATCTCAAAACAGGCTATTCCGGTAGCCTGTTTTTTGTGCTATAATTACATTATTATGTCAAAAGTTTATATTTGTACCGCAATCCCTTACGTCAATGGCAATCCTCATATCGGGCACGCTATGGACTATCTTTTGTCAGATGCTTATGCGCGGTTTCGCCGTAACTTGGGTGATGAAGTGCGTTTTCAGGTTGGTACAGATGAACATGGTAACAAAGTTTATAGTACAGCTCAAAAAAACGGCCTACCAGTTGAAGAATATGCAACGCAGAATTCGCATAAGTTCCAAGATTTCATACAAAAGCTCAATATTAGTTATACTGACATAATTCGCACAACTGATCCTGAGCACGTGCGCCGTTGTCAAGAAATTTGGCAAAAGTTGTCGCCCCATATCTATTCGGCAGAATACGATGGTTGGTATTGTGAGGGTTGTGAACGGTTTATTACGCAAAAGGAATATGAAGAAACAGGCGGTAATTGCCCGGACCACCAGAAGCCCTATGAGCGTTTGACCGAGAAGAACTACTATCTCCGCATCTCTGATTTTAGAGACGAAATTCGCGCTCAGATTGAAAGTGATCAGATGAAGATTTTGCCAGAGTTCCGCAAGCAAGAAATGTTACATTTATTGGAAGATACACTCGATATTTCCATTTCTCGCCCTAAGAAACAGCTGAGTTGGGGCGTACCCGTACCTGGTGATGATTCGCAAGTAATGTACGTCTGGGTGGACGCTTTATCAAACTATATCACGGTTCTAGGCTACCCCGACCAAGATATCTCTGATTTTTGGCCTGCCACCGCACAATTTGTGGGTAAAGATATTTTGCGCTTTCATGCTATCACCTGGCCAGCAATTTTACTAGGTCTTGGTTTACCACTTCCGCAAAACTTGGTTTCACACGGGCATGTTCTTAGTAACGGTCAAAAAATGAGCAAGAGTCTAGGTAACGTGATTGACCCGATAGAAGTCGTAGAACGTCATGGGCTTGAGGCCTTTCGTTATTATTTTTCACGTCATATCGATAATTTCATTGATTCAGATTTTACCTGGGAGAAATATGACGAAGCCTATAACAATGAGCTCGCTAACGACCTAGGGAACCTTGTGCAGCGCTTAGCTACGCTCTGCTCCAAGAACTCTGTTTCTGGCGTTTCAGACGGGCGGGGTGAGCTTGCTCCGGAATATATGACCCTGATGGATAAGTTCGAGTTCGCTAAGGCATTTGATTATGTCTGGACGCAAGTCCGAGAGTTGAATAAAGATATTGATCAAACTAAACCATGGGAGCTAGTTAAAAAGGGTGAAACGGATAAAGCACAACAGGTGTTGCGTGAGCTCGTCGTAAAAATAATGCAGACGGCTCAACTACTGGAGCCATTTTTGCCAGGCACTTCCGCTCAAATCTATCAAATCTTTGGCAATACTGGTATTATCCAGCGTCCAGAGACACCACTATTTCCTAAGGCTTAGTTTTCTTTAGCCCAATAGCGTTCGCCGCTCAATATATCATAGTTCACTAATTCGTAAGCGCGCATTATGTCATTATCTACCGGAGATTTGCTCTCAAGATAAGTGCGTGCTAAAATCGGCTCCACTGCGCACACTTCATCCAAAAGATACATCAACGTTGGTTTTTTAACGTCTAGTAAATTATAGAGTGCATTTACCAAACAATTAGGTGTGGTGGTTGGCAAGTCGACATTGCCAGTCTTAATTTCCAGCCCTTGCTTAGCATATTGCTGTTTAATCTCCTTCTCGGTGTATAGCTCATTCTCCAAATCAAAATTATCATAAATAAAATATGGAGTTATGTGTGCTAAATCAGTATCAACTTTGTCTGGCGAAGTCATATAAGCTCCAAGAATACCAGCCGCATGGTCTCCAAACCATAGAACCACAGTTTTTTCATTTAGCTTATCTAATTCTTTGATAAAATCGCCCAAGTACTTATCCGCATTGTGTAGGCTTTGAAAACTATGTTCTAGAGCTTCATTGGGAAATTCTCCCGTAATCTTGTAATCTAATTGCGTGTACCCTGCAGTGTCATATGGCGTATGATTCTGCATAGTTGAAGCACCAATCAGTTGCGGCTCATCAGAATTCTCCAAAATGTCCAAAATTTGTTGATAAATCGAACTATCGCTAAGATAGCCTTGACCATTTTCTAATTCATCATAATCCAGCTTATAAATATCAATAAATTTCTCAAAACCGAGTTTTGGATAAACAATGTTACGCTTATAAACACTTCCATCAAAACCATGAATCGCAAGAGTTCTGAAGTCGTTATCCAAAGCCCAACTTGCTACACTATCTAAAGCTGGTAACTTCGGAACGGTATTAATGTATTGCATGCTATTTGCCCAGTAATTCGACAACCCAGTGAACATTTCGAATTCAACGTTGGCCGTACCGCCACCGTATTCTGGAGAATACATATACCCACTGGGATACTTTTCAAACAGTTTACGGAGATTAGGTAACGGATCCCCACCTGTATGGGGATAATGTTTTGCTAAAACTTCAGGGTCGTAAAAAGTTTCATCCAGAACGATGATAATATTGTCCGCCACATCGCCAATATCCTTACGTGTAGTATCGGATTCTTTTGTAGCAGTGTACTTCTCATAAATCTCTTTTATACGAAGCTCATTATAATCATCGGGCTGCTCCATCTCGAGCCCACCGAGGTTATAGAGAAAGCCAATCAAAAAACCATTCTTCTGGTAATTTCCAGCTTGATTCCAACTAATGAAGTCGGTGTCCATTATTTTTACATATTGATCGCCAGTCTGCTTGTGGTGCACAATAAAACTCGTTGTCATCATCAGCGCAACCGCTGAAAGCAGAGCAAACGTAGTACGTGGGATAATTGACCATCGTTGCCACCGCGGCATACCAACCGTATCGCGGCCGATATGCTTACGCGCATAGTATTCTAGCATTCCGCTACCAACTAAAATGAAAATTACACCTAGTACTAGCCGTCCGATTCCCCAAACATCAACAAATCCCGCCACCTCACCTAGGTTACTAGCCATTTGAAAATCTTCTGGTAGGAGTGGGGCTTGCCTGGCTTTATACTTCTCCATGTTTATGTATGTTATGATGCTAATAATTGCAAAAGTTAGACCGGTGCCAAAGAACGTACACCAACAAAGGGAGACTATAAAACTCAAAATCAAAAATAAGAGCATGCAACTATACCAAAAAACCAATGGGTTTGATAGTATCCACTCCCATGTTGCATCAATATCGTTCATACGATGGCGCACCTCAATAAACCATGCAAATAGTACAGAAATAGCCATTAAAAAAACAACCGACAGCAGAACTCTTAGGCATCCTGGCATAGTATGACGTTTGCTGATGTGCGATTTTGAAGAATCTGCATCTATTTGTTTGGGTATGTTCTTAGCCATAAGACTATTATAGCATATCTTCGCTACAAAAAGTGATACCTCCTCGGAGGTATCACCTAAGCTAATCTGGTTAGCCTTATTTATCGCAGACGCAGTCATCTTCGCAAAGATAACCACCGGCCGAAAGTTTAGTTGCAACATCAGCAATGTAGAAGCCAATCACGCCACCAACCATTGGAAAGACCACGTAAGCCGCCAAGGCAAGGCCGGCCATACCGAGCAACTCACCGATACCGTCAGCAGTAGTTGGCAAAATTTGATACATCAAAGCTGCAGCTGGGTTAAAAATGAAGCTATCAGCAAGACCGAAGTAACCATTAGCAATGATTGTAGCAACAACAATAACAAGCGTCATGGCACCAGCGATTGCAAAAGCAAAAGTTAACGGGTTCTTGCGGACGTAGCGCAAAGTCCGGGCGAAACAGAACGCAATAATAACTGCGCCGAGGAGCTCAACCAGAGCCACGACCCAGAAAGTTTCACCGGTAACCTCTTCCATCATTGGCAATTCACCAACCGTGCCGCTGCTGAGGCGAAAAGCGTTGATAATAATCAATCCAATCCAGGCACCAAGTACTTGTGCCAAGATATACAAAACGCCACGAATAGCAGACATGCGACGAGTAGCCATCATGCCAACCGTAATGATTGGGTTAAGGTTAGCGCCGGACAAACCAGCCATCATAACATACACCGCAACTACGGCGAAAATTAGATAAAGTGGTTGCGCCAAGCCCAAAGTGAGCAGGAGCATCACAATCATCATAGTACCGAGCAACTCAGCAATCAGAGCGCCCCAAATCCGTGGTGACTTAAAAATAGTTAATATATTTTCGTTCTTGTCGCACTTGCGAGCGAAGAAGCCCTTGAGAGAAGGCTCGGCGCTGGCTGTCTGGACTGCTGGCGTAGCGAGAGCTTCTTTCTTGGCCTCTGGTTTGGTAGAAGGCTTCTTTGCTACCTTCTTTGGCTTTTGGTTTGCCATTTTTACCTCCTTAGATAATATTGACCTCATTGTAACACATATATGCTACAATTGTAAGCATGAAGTTAAACATAAGAGATAATTAAAGGATGTTGTATGGGCATTATGGTGTCAAAAGATTTGGAAAATAATTCAGAATTAAATCGTCGTATTAGTTCGGACTTGCGCGCTCGTACACAGGCTATAGAACGACGCAGTGATCCAGACTTTGAAGAAGATTCGGCCTACATTGAAGATACAAAGAAAACAGGCAAATTTACTTGGGTTTGGATTGTCCTGATTGTTTTGGCGGTGATTTCTCTAATTAGTATCTTGTTCCTCTAGGTGTGCTATAATATATACATGTCAGAATTAGAGAAATTGCGAGCTGAACTCAAACAGCTAAATTCGGAGTACACCAAAATCAAAACTTTACCACCAGAAGAACGGGGTGAATTTGGTCGTACGATGAACCAGAAAAAACAAACACTTTTGGCAAAAATTGCTCAAGCTGAATCCGAAGCAGAAAGCGCGGACGTCGAATCACTGGATATTTCTGCTCCCGCAGCACCCAATCAACCTATACCAGTAGTTAAGCGGGGGACTAAGCACCCCCTAATGATTGAGCTTGATCGTGTAACCCAAGTTTATTCTGATATGGGTTTTGACGTGATGGAATCGCGACAGTTGGATGATGAATATCACATGTTTGACAGTCTCAACTTTCCCGCAGGGCATCCTGCTCGTGATGGTTACGATACTTTTCGTACTGCCGAGGGTTTTATTCCACCGGCACATACTTCTACAATGCAACATCGCGCACTCAAAAAATACAAGTCTAAATTGAAAAACGGCGGGCAAATTGCTGTAGTAATTCCAGGCCGGGTTTTTCGTAACGAAGACGTTGACGCCACCCATGAACATACATTTTATCAGTGCGAAGGCGTTTTTGTCTCTAAAGATGCTACTATGGGACAAATGTTCGGCGTACTCAAACATTTCTTTGAGGCATATTATGGACAACAGCTCAAAATTAAAACCCAGCCTGGCTACTTCCCATTTACTGAACCATCGGCCGAGCTTTTGATTGAAAAGCCTGCTAGCCTGGGTGGCAAAGGTGGCGATTGGTTAGAAATGTTGGGTTGCGGCATGATTCACCCGAACGTACTCAAAATGGCTGGTATTGACTCTGCCAAATATCACGGTTTTGCATGGGGCGGCGGTATCGACCGTCTAGCTATGCTTAAATATGGTTTGAATGACGTCCGCTATTTTGAATCTGGTAAACTTGATTTCTTGGAGGAATTTTAATGCGAATTTCATTGAATGCAATTAAATCTTACGTGCAGATTCCGGAATCGGTTTCTAATCAAGAGCTAATTGAACTAATTGGCTCGCGCCTGGTAGAAATCGAGGAAGTAATTAACCTTGAACCACAATACCGTGGCTGTTATGTTGTAAAAGTAGTAGCCTGTGAGCCAATTCCTGACACTCATCTTAGCTTATGTCAAATTGACGCTGGCGCCCATAATGCGGAATTTAACCAGCTGGAAAACGGCTTGATTCAAGTTGTGTGTGGTGCACCGAATGTCCATGCCGGGATGCTGGCAGTGTGGATTACGCCCGGAGCAATTGTGCCTTCAACTCATGGCAATGAAAATTTCAAGCTAAGTGTGCGCAAACTGCGCGGTTATGAGTCGAACGGCATGCTCTCTGGCGCTGACGAACTGGGTTTTGATACCGAACACAAGTCTATTGCCGAAATCGATCCAAAAATGGCTCAGCCAGGTGACGCTCTTGCCGATGTCTTTGACTTAAATGACGTTATCTTAGATGTTGAAAATAAGTCTCTCACACATCGCCCAGACTGTTTTGGTTTGGTTGGTTTTGCGCGCGAGATTGCTGGAATTTTAGGTATCGACTTTCAGGAGCCACCAGTTTTTGCTAATTTGCAGACTATCAAAGTTGCCAGCAGTGAGCAAGTCGAGCTGGATGTAGAGATTACTGACGCCGAACTCTGCCCGCGCTATTCCTGCGCGGTGTTTGATATACCAAAGAACGCGCCAAGCAAATATCTCACTCCTACCGCGGTTTTCTTGGCTAAAGCTGGCATGCGTGCGATTGATCCAATGGTCGACCTTACTAATGTCCTAATGCTCAAAACCGGCCAACCTTTGCATGCGTTTGATTATGATAAGTTAGTCGGCGTTGGCAATAGCAAAACTCCCAAAATTATCGTGCGTGCTGCCGAAGAAGGTGAACAGTTGCAACTACTTGATGGCAAAACCATCGCTTGCACTCCCGATGATATTTTAATCACGTCTAACAATGTTCCGGTCGCTTTGGCTGGCGCCATGGGCGGTAAAAATACTGAAATCGACCCAAGTACTGCACGTGTTGTGCTTGAAAGTGCCACTTTTTCGCTGTATCGCTTACGTAAGACGCAAATGGCGCACGGGATTTTCTCCGAAGCTATCACTCGCTTCACCAAAGGTCAGCCCGCCGCTGCGACCTTACCAGTTTTGGCTGAAGCAGTACATCAGCTAGAAGTAGAGCCGCTCGCTGTGGCGGATGAATATCCCGGCAAAACTCCAGAAAATGTTATAAAAATTACAACAGAACAAATCAACCAACTTCTAGGTACGAGTTATGACGAAAAAACTATTTGTCAAAGTCTTACTAATGTCGGTTTTGTAGTAAAGCCCGGTGCCGCACTACAGGTTACTGTGCCAGCTTGGCGCACCGACATCCATCTTCCAGAAGATATCATTGAGGAAGTAGGGCGCCTGCTTGGCTACGACAATATCCCACTCACCTTGCCCACTAAGCCTTTCTTGGAGCCTGAAGTGGATGCCATGGTTCAGTTTAAACATGAGCTTCGTGAAATCCTCTCTGGTCGTCTTTGTATGAATGAACTGTTGACTTATTCGTTTGTGCATCGTGATTTGTTGACCAAAGCTGGTAAAGACCCCGAAGATTGTTATCAGATTGTCAATTCGATTTCACCAGACTTGCAGTGCTTCCGTTCCGAGATTGTCCCCAGCCTGCTTGATAAAGTTCGCGAAAATCTCAAAGCTGGGCACAAAGGTTTTACGCTTTACGAAATGAACCAAGTTGCGCGCAAAAGTAGTGGGTTGACCGAAGAAGGTACGCCAATCACCAAGACACATCTTGGTATTGTGTCTACGTCAGATTTCTATGCCCTCAAAGCTCAGGTTCTTGCGATGTTCAATGAGCTCAAAATCCCCGTAGAATATACCGCGCTTTCCAAAGAAACTGCCACGCATCACCCTTATCTCGAACCTAAGCGCTCCGCTGAACTCTTTCTGGGTGGTCAAAATATCGGCGCTTTCGGTGAAGTGCGTACGCACGTGCTTCGTCAGTTTAAGCTTGATCCGGTCATTTCGGCCCTGGAGCTTAGCTTGGAGAAACTTGCTACTGCTCCACGTACTTTGCAAGCGCAGGTGCAGCTATCTAGGTTCCCATCGGTTGAGCGCGACCTTACGCTCAAAGTAGCCAGCGACGCTCCTTTTGGTCGGGTTGCTAAGTTGTTGGACGAGAGTCTTAGCCAACAAGGTTTATATTTTACGGTGACACCAGTTTCAATTTATCAGGCAAAAAGTAGTCAGGATACCAAGAATCTTTCCTTTCATATCAAATTCTCCAGCCCCGCACAAACTTTGAACGCTGCCGAAATCTCTGCTATAATGGATAAAATTACTCAAGACGTGACATCAATTGGTGCGACGATTGTATAAAGGAGGAAAATGGACGAAAAATCTCTCAAGACTAGCCTATGGCAGCGAATTGCCATCTTGGCGGCGGCTGTAATTCTGATTGGTGGTACTTTGCTAACTTATGTTGCTGTGGTGCTTAATAATCCAAGCGGAGACGACACTGAGGCGTTGATTAACCAACTTTCCGAAGAATACACTGCCAAAGGTCAAGAGATTGCGGCCCGCGGCGCGGCACTTTCGCCTAAGTATTTTGACGATTTTGTTGGCTATAAATCTCAGGTCAAGGCCTATAATTCTGCCAACGCCAATGCTGCAGGACTTGAGATTAAAGACTTAAAGACTGGCGCCGGCAAGGAGCTCGGTGACGGCGACACAGACTACATGGCGTATTATATTGGCTGGTGTGCTGATGGTAGTATTTTTAGTTCATCTTTCAACGACAATGATAGTCCCACTAGCCTGGCTGCGCCGATGGTTGGCAGTAGTAGTATGATTGAGGGGTGGCTACAAGGTATCGTGGGTATGAAGCTCGGTGGCGTACGCCAGCTGACGATTTCCGGTGAATTGGCTTATGCCGACACTCAAGAGATTTGTGGTGGCTATAATTCGCCGCTCAAGTTTATTGTTTGGGCTTTGGAGCCAGATGCAGAGCTTGTCCAGCTAAATCAAGAGCGATCAATGATAGATATGCAGATTTATTACGCCCTGTACGGCGGAGCGATGTAACATGACTGACGTTGTGATTGTTGGCGGTGGTCCAGCTGCTCTCACAGCGGCACTATATCTAGCGCGAGCCGGACGCTCAGTCAAAGTCTTTGAACGTCGCGCTTTTGGTGGGGAATTAAATCAAACCGCTAAGATTGCAAACTACCCAGGTTATGAAGGCAGTGGGGCTAAACTCGCCGAAAAATTTCGCAAGCAAGCTGAAGCCGCCGGTGCTGATTTATCCTATGGTGAATGCACCAAGATTGAGTTACTGGACAATAAAGTCGCAGCCAGCACTGCGACGGCGACGCGCACTGATGACAATGGTTCTAAGAGTGTAAAAGGTACTAACGGGTTTGAGCTTACCATAGATGGCGAGTCGGTCCGCGCGCGTGCGGTGCTCGTCGCCACCGGCTCTGAGCCCAAAACGCTCGGTTTCGAAATTACGCCACCAGTATCGTATTGCGCACTTTGTGATGGCGACTTCGCTAAAGGCAAGCGCGTCGCCGTGTTGGGCGGCGGCAACGCCGCCGCCCAGGAGGCGCTCTATCTCGCGCCCCTCGTGCACAGCATCGACCTTATTACTCACTCCGCCCTCAAGGCCGATGCTGTGCTCCAGCGCGAGCTAGAGCGCCAGTCAAATATTACTATCCGCGAGCATCTCGAGCCCGTGCGAGAGCTGCTCGATACTTATGATTACGTTTTTGTTTTTATTGGTAAGCAACCATCCGCCGAGTTTCTCCAAGATCTTACCGTGCGGACTTTAGTTAACAAGAAAATGAAATTACTTGATTTAGAAATCACCAAAGAGCTTGATCTACTCGACGATGATGGTTTCATTGTGACTGGTCGTACTAAGCACGGCAACAACAAGCATTGCAATACGCATGAAACTGCTATTCCAGGCCTTTTTGCCGCTGGCGATGTGCGTTCGGGGATGCTCCGCCAAGTGGTTACCGCTGCCGGTGACGGTGCCGCCGCGGCCACCGAAATCAACGAATTCCTCCGCCAAAACAGCTAAAAGCAATCAAAACTACCCAAAAATAGCCACTTCATCTCCAAAACGCTTGCTAAAGCTCTGGAATAAGCATAAAGATATTGACAAAACTGAATATCTGTGATACAATGGAGGTATAAGGCATAATTCGCGCCTTATCGTAACCGCAAAACTACAGTAATTGCGGCAGTTTTGCAAATTAAAAAGGTACTACCTAAAAACGTTTCAAAAAATGTACAATAAGGGGGTAAATAGTATGTTAATGTACGTATTGTCTTTAGTTCTTTGTGCTCTGTTCGGAGCACTGGCAGCCGTATATGTCGGCTACCGTCATCAGTATACAAAGAGCGGTGATGAAGTATGGTATGACGTGAGTACTGCTTTTATTGTTGTCGCAATCTGCGTGATTGCCTGTTTTGGTCCACTTGATGAATTGCCGTTGGACGGACAGTCCGTCTCGGGCGACATATTCATCGTGAGCGTCATAACGGTGATGATATGGTATCAGAAATTTTTGATACACTGTGCCATATGGGGCGAAAATTTGCGGTATCCGCCTTCTGTGCGTAAGCGTCTTCGTCGTGAACGTAAAACAAAAAAGCAGGTCATCACGACTAAGGCAATCGCTCGCGCTATCCGCATAGCAAGGGCGCAAGAGGAGGCTGAGAATTATGAGAATGAGCTGGAAAGGGTATCCTTTTTGGTCGACGGTCTTGAGTTGATAATTTTGAAAGCTGAAGATGACATCGATAAAACAGCCTAAGGTAGTATTACAGATTATGCTCGCCGCGCAACATGGCGGGCTTTTCTGCGCCCATACGATAAGGTTTTATATGATAGCGTTCGCAGGGTTACATGAGCATGCTATAATGGTGACATGCGGGAGAGTTTTTATTTTTACGATTTAGAAACCTCAGGGCTGAATCCGCGCAATGACCGAATCATGCAATTTGCTGGTCAGCGCACCGACGCGGATTTTAACCCGATTGGCGAGCCAGCTAATATTTTGGTGGAGCTCCCCGACGATACTTTGCCTAGCCCAGGTGCCATTATGGTGACAGGCATCACGCCGCAGGCCACGCGTCAGGACGGTATGAGCGAGCGTGAATTCTGCCAATTCTTTATCAACGAAGTGGCTACCCCTGGCACGACGATTATGGGGTATAATTCGGTGCGATTTGACGATGAATTTATTCGCGCGACCTTGTGGCGCAATTTTTATGATGCCTATGAGTGGCAATGGAAAGACGGCCGCAGTCGCTGGGACATGCTAGACGTAGTGCGACTCACTCGTGCGCTCCGGCCAGAGGGAATTGAGTGGCCGGTAACGCCCGAAGGTAAAGCCACCAACCGTCTAGAGCTCCTCACTAAGCTTAATGGGATTTCGCATGAGCACGCTCACGACGCCTTGGCGGATGTAGTGGCACTAATTGAAGTGACCAGATTAGTGAAACAGAAGCAGCCTCAGCTTTTTGATTTTCTCTATAATCTGCGCAACAAGCGTGCCGTGCAACGCCTGGTGAACTTACAAAACCCGCAACCTTTTGTCTATGCCTCGGGGCGCTATTCTTCAAAATTTGACAAAACTACCGTAGCCTACCCACTAGCAGCGGCCAAGAATGACAACGTCTTAGTTTATGATTTGCGCTATAATTTGGACGAAGTTTTGCAAGCCGAGCAGGGCGGCACTTATATCGAGAAATACGGTAGCCACTGGCAAAAAGCTAATCCTAAGAAGGTTAAAATCGACTTTTCGCCAATTGTCAAAACTCTGCAATATAACCACTGTCCGGCGGTGGCGCCACTAGGGGTGCTAGAAAAAGACGACGGCTGGGCTAAAATCCAGCTCAGTAAAGAGCAAATTGAGCAAAATCTCAAGAGTTTGCAGACGCATCCAGAATTTACTGAGCGCGTGCAAAAAATCATTGGCGAGCGGCCCGAGTTCCCGCCAGCGGTGGATCCAGAGTCGGCACTTTACGATGGGTTTATGGATGACCGCGACCGCAAGCTCTGTGAAGTGGTGCGGAATAATGGCGCGAAAGATTTGGCGAATTTTCATCCTCCGTTCTCGGATGAACGATTGCCAGATTTGCTTTTGCATTACAAAGCTAAGAATTATCCTGAGAGCCTAGCCGCCGACGAAGTGGAACAGTGGGAGAAATACCGTATCGCACGTCTTGGCCGTCAGGCACCCAAGTTTATGGCTGAGCTCACTAATATCCAAAAAGACCTCGCTGCGGACAAACCTTGGGCCGGTAAGTCGGTAGAAGATTGTGCCTACTTGGTAGAAGAACTGATGCTTTGGTATGAGAGCTTGCAACCTGGCGATTATTGATAAAACTTATATTTTGCTATATAATATATAGTCAATGAACGACAACTATATCAAAGTCCGCGGTGCGCGGCAGCATAACTTGAAAGACCTTGACGTTAATATTCCACGCGATAAATTGGTGGTGATTACAGGGCTTTCCGGCTCGGGCAAGTCGAGCTTAGCTTTTGATACCATCTATGCTGAAGGTCAGCGCCGCTATGTGGAAAGTTTGTCGAGCTATGCCCGTATGTTTCTTGGTGTGATGGATAAGCCAGATGTGGATAGCATTTCTGGTCTTAGCCCGGCAATCTCAATTGATCAGAAATCTACCAGTCGCAATCCTCGCTCCACCGTAGCCACTGTGACCGAAGTCTATGATTATTTGCGTCTGCTGTTTGCGCGTGTGGGTGTGCCACATTGTCCGATTTGCCACCGTGAGGTTTCGCGTCGCAGTGTGGAAGATATCGTGAACGAAGTAATGAAGCTTCCACTTGGGAGCAAACTCATGCTCCTTGCGCCGATTGTCAGTCAGAAAAAGGGTAGCTTCATGCATGTTTCTGAACAATATCAGGCCAAAGGTTTCTCGCGCGTGCGCGTAGATGGAATTGTCTATGCGCTGGACGAATTTCCCGAGCTCAACAAGAATGATCGTCACGACATCGAAATCGTGGTTGACCGGTTTATTCTTTCGCCCGATTTGCTCAGCCGAATTTCGAGCTCTATCGAACAAGCGCTGGAGCTAGGGCAGGGAATTATCAAGTTGCTCAAGATTAATGACAACGCTACTACTGTGGAAGGCAAGGCAATTAGCGAAGATAATAGTGAGATCCTGACCTATTCTCAACGCTACGCTTGCGAACTCCACCCCGATGAACTTATCCCTGAGCTGGAACCGCGTTTATTCTCCTTCAATGCTCCGCAAGGTGCTTGTCCGACTTGTACTGGTCTAGGCACGCGTATGGAAATTGACCCAACCTTAGTACTCAATCCCAACCTTACCATCGCTGAGGGCGGCATCCGTCCTTTTAACCGCATCACTCAGGAATCTTGGTGGCTCAAGCGCCTCACCGCCGTGGGTGAAAAGCATGGCTTCTCAGTGCATGTGCCGATTCGTGACCTTTCTGAGGATGCTATCCAAAAGATTCTTTACGGTACTGGTGACGAAAAATACAAAGTTGCTGTGGGTGGTCATGGCAAATGGGGCGACGGTGCTACCTATCAGAGCACCTATGAAGGCGTGATTCCTACCCTGGAACGCCGCCACCGCGAATCTGAATCTGAGTTTATCAAAAAAGACATTGAGCGCTTTATGCGGGTACACGAGTGTCAAACCTGTCATGGCGCTCGTCTCAAGCCAGCTGTCCTTGCTGTGACCGTGCATGACCTCAGTATTGTGGACATGTGTAATCTCGATGTGGATGCCACACTCGAAGTTTTGAACGGTGACCTTAAGTTTTCTGAAAGCGAATCTGTGATTGCTGGCCCAATTCTCAAGGAAATCCGCGAGCGGGTGAAGTTTATGCAGGATGTAGGCTTGGGCTATCTTGAACTGGGCCGCGCCGCCAATACACTCTCTGGTGGCGAGGCGCAACGCATCCGTCTGGCTACCCAAATCGGCTCTGGTCTTCAAGGGGTTCTCTATGTGTTGGATGAGCCAAGTATTGGTCTGCACCAGCGTGATAACGATAAGCTAATTTCTACTCTCAAGCACTTGCGTGACCTCAAAAACACCGTGCTCGTAGTGGAACACGATGAAGACACTATGCGCGAGTCAGATTATATTATTGATATTGGCCCTGGGGCCGGTAAAAATGGTGGTCGCCTGATGGCCGCCGGCACTCCAGACGAGGTAGCCAAGGATGATAATTCACTCACCGGTAAATATCTTTCTGGTAAGCTTACTATTCCTGTACCTAAGAAGCGTCGTACTCCTAAAAAGGACCAAGAGTTGGTGGTAGTTGGCGCTCGTGAGAACAACCTGAAGAATATTGATGTGCACTTTCCACTTGGTGTGATGACGGTAGTTTCTGGAGTTTCTGGCAGTGGTAAGTCCACGCTTGTGAATGATATTCTGGCTAATGAGCTTTTGGCCCGCCTCCATCGTGCACAGACCGTCCCTGGCGCGCACGACAAAATTGAGGGGATTGAATATCTTGATAAGACTATCGTGATTGATCAGTCACCAATTGGCCGCACTCCGCGCTCCAACGCTGCCACTTATACCGGTGTCTTCAACCAAATTCGTGGGCTTTTCGCCAAACAGCCTGAGGCTGAACTTCGCGGCTACAAGGCTGGACGCTTCAGTTTTAATGTCAAGGGTGGTCGCTGTGAAACTTGCCAGGGTGATGGTGTGAACAAAATCGAAATGCATTTCTTGCCCGATGTCTACGTAACTTGTCCAACTTGCCATGGCAAACGCTATAACCGCGAGGCACTTGAGGTCAAATATAAGGGCAAAGACATTGCTGAAGTCCTCGACATGACAATTGACGAGGCGGTGGAATTCTTTGAGAATATCCCAACTATTACACCTAAACTCAAGACTATCCAAGAGGTGGGCTTAGGCTACATCAAGTTGGGTCAGCCCGCCACTACCTTTTCTGGTGGCGAGGCACAACGCATCAAGCTTGCCACCGAACTTTCGCGTCGTAGCACCGGCAAGACGCTCTATATCTTGGATGAGCCTACTACCGGTCTACATACCGATGATGTCAAACGCTTACTTAGTATTCTTGGCAAGCTAGTGGACGGCGGCAACTCTATGATTATCATTGAGCATAACCTCCACGTAATTAAGTGTGCCGACTGGATTATTGATATGGGCCCCGAGGGGGGCTTGCATGGTGGGCAAGTAGTAGCGGAGGGTACGCCCGAGCAGCTGGCTAAGCGCTCTGATACACCAACCGGGAAGTATCTCAAGGAGATTTTGGGGATATAAAACCGTAAACGTGGGTTGCTGACCCACGTTTACGCTAATCGCGCCCCTATTATTTTTTAGGCAAACCTAGGTCACTGACCCATGTTTGTTGTCTGATCGATTATTTCCACCTTACGCTCAATAAAATCAATTGCCGTCTGTAATTCCTTTAATTTCTCCCACATCTGACGCTTTTTGGCTTCCAAAATCGCTTTGCGTTCTGGCAAAGTTGTGGCGCCACCACGGTTTAAGCAGTACAGAGTCCGCAACAGCTCAAGCTGTTCAGCATCTAACACTCGGTACTTATTACGCTGGCGTTTAATCCCACGTATTGTCCCTCTTTTTAAAATTTTACGAACGACATTTCTCGAAGCCCCCAAAATCTCACATGCCTGCGCTACTGTATAAGTCTCATTATTCATAACTTTATTATATCATTAAGAATCCCCCACTCCTGCGAGAGAATGGGGGATTAAAATTACCAGTTTTAGGTTATTTTACGGTCGCGGTGAAAACCACAGTACCCTTGTAAGTACCCTGTTGCTGAGTGCTATTGGCGGACGCGCCAAAGTTAACGGTCGTTACGTCTTCCATCTCTGCGTCGCCAGCAGCAGCGGTATGCGCATGAATCTCCTCCGGTGCGCCAGTCACAGCAGTCCAGGCGCCGTAGCCACCCTCGGCTTCGGCATTGGCTAAACGGTAACCCCAAGCGGAAGTACCACCAGCAATGTTGGCGCTTGAAGAAATGGTATCGCCATTTTCATTCGTCAAGACACCATTACCCTCTGCATTGGCGGTTAGAGCCTTGATTGTCAAGCCGTAACCAACTTCCGAGTTTGAACTTACGGTGACTTTGAGGTCCTTGGTGGTAGAGACGTTGTTTAAAGTCATCTCTTCTAGATCAACTTTGCCATCAGTGGCATCGGTTGAGATAGAGATGGCACCACCAACCTCAACTTGAACGTCCGCGCTTGCGCTCTGGCTGTATGGTTCATCCGCAGCATACGAACTCAGTGGCAATGCAGCAACACCAAGACCGGCCACTACGCCCAAGACAGCGATAGCTTTTGACATTTTGGACATAAATTTCTCCTTTATTTTTTCTATTTTTGCTTATTTATTTTATGACCTTTGTAATTGTTATTATATTGAAGGGTTACTAATAATATACGGTGGGAGAAGGAGCTATATGCAATATAAACTTGAACAGGTCGTACCCAAGCGGAAGGAGGTTTATCGTCAAGTCTACAGATATTATGACTACTGCGAACATGTGCGCAGTATGAGCCAGGTTACCTTAACTAGCAAAATCTATACCATTAACAACTTCTTGCGTACCCTTAAAATTGGTCGCCTAGAAGATATTACCGATCAGATGGTTTATGGTTGGCTTGGCGCTCAACGAGCACGCGGCAATACTGGACGTTCTATCAATGACCGCTTAGCGCATGTTAAAGCAATGCTACGCTGGCAACAAGAGATGAATGTTACTATACCCAACCTACATTTGGCGTTGCTAACCAAAATGAATGAAGAACCACCGCGTAAAGTGTATTTTACTCGAGCCGATATTGGTATAGTTCTAACCCAGGCTAACGAAATCGAATGGTTGTTGATTCGCCTGGCATTTGATTGTGGGCTTCGTATTGGTGAATTACAAAGATTACGTCTGGAACATCTCAATCATGATAGGCTGATGATTATTGGTAAGGGGAATAAACGTCGCTATGTTTATCTGTGCGAAGAGGTAAAAAACAGACTCCAGCAGTGGCTGGACAATAATTATATAAAGGATTACTTTTGGCCCAGTCCAGTCAATCTCCACACACCTCTCAATAGTTGTACGCTTCGGAGTTATATGAAACGTGCTTTTGCTCGTTCGGGGTATTATGACTTCTGCCCGCATGACTTGCGCCACTCTTACGCAACGGACTTAAAATTCCTAGGTATACCCACTCGCCAAATTCAGGCTGGTCTTGGCCACGCTACCGAAGCAGTGACCGAACGCTATCTGAGCGACTTAGAGGGTTTTGATCTACGCCAAATTTACCAAATCAAATACGCCACTCCTTTAACTTAGCCTGTGGAAAACTCTACACTAAATCATGAATTTCGCACAGAAAAGTCTATTGACTTAAGCATAACCGTCCTATATAATAACAATTACAAAGGTCATAAAATAAATAAGCAAAAATAGAAAAAATAAAGGAGAAATTTATGTCCAAAATGTCAAAAGCTATCGCTGTCTTGGGCGTAGTGGCCGGTCTTGGTGTTGCTGCATTGCCACTGAGTTCGTATGCTGCGGATGAACCATACAGCCAGAGCGCAAGCGCGGACGTTCAAGTTGAGGTTGGTGGTGCGATTTCCATTGAAGTCGATAACGGTGCAACTGAACCGGATGCGGTTAAGAACCTAGTTGACCTCGGTCAAATCAAGCTTAACGGTGACATCGTAAGCAAAGGCCTCAAAGTTACTGTCAAAACCAACGCTGGTGTACAGGATGATGTGGCTTATAGCTTGACTATGACTACTGAAACCGCCAACAACGCTCTTATCAACGAGAACGGTGTTGAATTACCTGCCGGTGTACCAACACAAGGTACTTCAGCTTGGGGTTATGCTCTTGGTTCTAGCTTGACTGATACCACTGCTGATATTACTGGCTGGGCTGCTGTCCCTGCTAAGGGTTCAATTCCTGCTGAACTCAAAGCTAGCGGCAATGTTCCTTCCGCTAGCCACAGCGAAGACACTTTTGTGAACTTCGGTGCTACGGCTTCCAACAACCAGAAGGAAGGTGTCTACAAGGGTACTGTAGTCTTCACTGCAACCGTTCAATAATCTAATCTCTAGATTTCTAAATCCCGTCCTCTCGCAGGGGCGGGATTTTTCTTGTGCTTTGCCTTGATTTCTAAACTTATGTGCTATATAATGGAGGGAAATAAGGAGGTTAATGAAAATTTTTCAACAATTGAAGTATGTTTTGGCTGTTGTTTTCGCATCTGCGGCAATGGCATTATGTGGTGCTAGTAGCGTCAGTGCAGCCGATGTCCCTGATTATCGTCTGCAGATTTCTCCCGCCAAAGAGGATATTGGCGATTTGAAACCTGGAGAGACCTACACCGGTGTCTTCAAGGTACAAAACACGGGTGCCAAAGATTTTAATTTTAAAGTCAGCGTCACGCCATATTCGGTAGCTGATCAATATTACTCCACTAATGAAGAGTCCAACCAATATACTGATATTGTCGAGTGGGTCAAGTTCTCTCAGACTTCTGGTCATGTTGACCCAAATGGTGAAGTTGAAATTACCTACACCGTGACTGTTCCGGCTGATGTTCCAGCCGGTGGGCAGTATGCCCTGCTAACAGCTGAGTTAGTGAATGAGTCTGGTAGCACAGATGGTTCCGGTCTCACTACGATTAACCGTGTTGGCATGATTCTATATTCCAACGTTCAAGGTAACACTCGCAAGACTGCTTCCGTTATCGAAAACAAGGTCCCAAGCTTCCTCTTAAACCCTCCTGTCCAGGCTACTTCAATTGTCGAGAACACCGGTAACACCCACACCAACGCCAAGTACGTTTTGCAAGTTTATCCATTGTTTGGTGATGAAGAAGTCTATACTAACGAAGAAAATCCAACCACATTGACCATTCTTCCCGAAACTCAGCGCTTCAATACTATTACTTGGCCTAATGCGCCACACCTAGGCATTTTCCGTGTCAAACAAACAGTGACTATATTTGATAAAGTATCCGTTACCGAAAAAGTTGTTTTCCTCTGCCCGATTTGGTTCCTCTTCATTATTATCGCACTCATCTTCTGTGCTATCTTCTGGATCGTCACTCGTATCCGCGCTCGCCGGCAAGACCGCAGATAATCATTAAAATGGAGCTAGGAGGCTATATAAAATGAAAAGGTTTGTAAACATTATCCTTGCCACAGTCATGATGGTGGCCGGCGCTACCATGTTGCCACAGGCAGTTCATGCTGAAGACGAGAAAGCGGAATACAATCTACAAATTTCGCCAACCGCCGTTACTGTCACTTTGATGGGTGGTGATGTTCTAGAAGGGACTGCTAGCAAATGTCCAAAAGATGTCGACGGCGGCTGTGTTATGGAAGTCAAAAATATCGGCACTAAAGGATTGCGCTATCGTGTCTACGCTTCACCATATGTAGTAAAGGGCGAGAACTACGACCTCGACTTCTCCGAGGAGGCCTCCACTTCTTATACCCAAATCTCTCGTTGGATTACGATTCTTGGCGAAGATGGTGGCTATGCCAAAGAAGCCGAGTTTGCCATTGAGCCAGGCGAAACCCAGACTATTCATTACCGCATTGATGTACCAGAAGATGTTCCCGGTGGTGCACAATACGCTGTGATTTGGGCTCAGACTATAGGTACTACTACAACTAGTACCGGCGTGCAGGCTATTGCGCAGGCTGGCATGGTAGTTTCCGGTCGTACGATTGGCGACACGCAACAGACCTCTGACGTATATGAGTATGGCTTTGACCGCTTCGCTCTTAGTGGTCCACTCAAGGCTCAGGCAACCATCAAGAACACCGGTAACACTGACTTCGACGCCTACTATACCTACAAGGCTCGCACTATCTTTGGTAAGGAGATTTATACTGACCAGGGAACAATTGCTACTTTTCCAGATACAGAATATCATATTAACGTGAACTGGGAGAACCCACCACTTTTAGGTATTTTCCAAGTAGAGTTCCGCGTGTCTGGCGCTGACACTGTCAAGACTGAGACTCACATTGTTGTGGTTATGCCAATTTTTGTGATAGTTTTGTTGATTTTATTGTTGACAGTTGCAATTGTCTGGATTATAATCATAATCAGAAAGCGCAAAGAGCGCAAAGCCCGCACCCTCGTGTAGTGGAATTCACGAGACGGGTAGCCGTGATACTGTTGCGAGCAGTATCCTGCGAGACGGCAGCTCTGCGAATTCAAACAAAAACTAAAAAGAAAGAGTGTAGAGTATGCAAAAGACAAAGAAGCAACTTTTGGGCTTTGCTGGCTTAGCTGCAGTCGGTATTATGACTGCGGTGGCCTATGCTATGCCGGCCGCAGCGGCGGAAGATGTGCCACCTTCGGCAGATGGCGACGTGAACATTAGCGTCACTATCTTGCGCGGAAAGGCCACCGGCTACTTAATTAGCCCAGCTGACCAAAGTACCATCATGGGGAGTAGTGATATCACCTACGCCTATGAAGAAGTTAGTGCGGTAGAGGTAATTGTCGAACGTCTAACCAAAGATGGTTATGAAAAGGTTCTCGACAAGAAATATGACAATTATGACCCAACCACCCACGGCACCAGTTCGGTCCCGATGAGCGAGATTGCTGGCTTCGGCGAATCAGAGTCAGACTACAAGGTGACCCTCAAGTTCTATGACGCCCAAGGTCAATATGCCAACGAAGATACCAGTACATTCAAATATCGCTTCATGAAGGCTGATATTGCAAAACAGCCAGCCTCTAACGGTGACCCAATTCTTAACGTCGAGATTAATGACGCCATTGATTCGGTCCGTGTTTATATTTATCGTGGCACTGAACCGCTTACCGATAAAGATGGCAATCAAGTCTTCGTTGACTTAACTCGCGACGATATCGATCCTGCCACGGGTAAAATCACCACTGTGCTGCCATTCGCAGATAATAATGCTAATGATGGCTCGTATGCGATCGTTGTTGAAGGTTATGAGGGAACGCCTAGCGAAGGTCGCTTGCTTTCGATGATTACGCTTGATGCAGACTACAAGCTTATCAAACCAACTGATCCTAATCTCCCTGAAACCCCACCAAACACTGGTTTTGTAATCGGTAATCTTAACATTTCCCGCGTTGACTACCTCATTACGGGTCTCATCGTGTTCGGCACAGTTGCCAGCTTCGCGCTCTATCTTGTTTATCGCAAGAGCCGCCGCTAAGCTATAATTCAACCAAACTACCGGTAGTGAGTGAATGCCGGTAGTTTTTGCTATGTACATATATTGACATCATAGCAAGTTAGTGATAAAATAGCACAAAGTGGAGTGAATTTGGGAGAAAATATGCACATCAAACAACTTTTTGTTAATTTGGGAATGATTTTGGCGCTTGGCGCTCTATTTTTGTCTGTTCCGACCTTTGCTACGGGTGAAGAAGAGCCGGACTTGCCCAATCAAAGCGAAAATACTGATGACGCTGACGAAACTGAAGATGAGGATGAAGGTGGCGCTGATGATACCGAGAATAATTCTTCTGACAACTCCTCCATTGGTGGTGGCCTAAATGCTGACGGTAACAACCATCCTGCCCCTAGTGAACCTTCTCAGCCAGATGTCCCCAGCGTTTCCAAACCTCTACCTCAGCCTGAAGACCCTGACACGGAAGGCCCTCAATCTACACCTAGCACTCCTACCGCCAAACCTACGCTTCCTACAGCTACTCTCAAGCCCCAGGTACAACCCTCAAGGCCAAATATAACAGCCACTCCAGTAGCACCAACTCCTGAAATGGTCGACGATAAGGTGGCTTCAACCGTGCCAACTATTCCTGCCGCTCCTAATGACAATATTGCGCCCACAGACATCGAAACTCCGCTCACTGGTATCGCAGAAGACCAATCCACTCCAGCCAATCCTCTTGCTATCGTCCTTCTCATTTTAGCCGGCATCACAATTATTGCTGCTGGCATCATCAGTACCCTGCTGAGTAAAGTTGCCCAGCGTAACCAATCCGCGATTTAGTGTAAAGTTCTTCACATTTCTGCCATTCTGTGATATAATCAAAGAGCGTTTAGCTGGCAAATGGGCTGTTAGCTCAGTTGGCTAGAGCGCGTCTTTGACGTAGACGAGGTCAGAGGTTCGAATCCTCTATGGCCCACCATACATCCATATTAGACAATTTGGGTCGGTAGCTCAGTTGGTTAGAGCACGGGCCTTTTAAGCCCGGTGTCGAGAGTTCGAGCCTCTCCCGACTCACCAAATTGATTTTTAGAGTCTAATAGGACAAATGTCAGCTCAACGTAAACAACTCCTGCCTGTGCAGGAGTTGTTTTTTGCAAAAGATCGGCACCCACCGCGGATGTACAGAAGGCAGCGGAGGGGGAGACCGTTGTAGCGATCGTACGGACCATACGACGGGCGCGACTCAGTAGCATTAAACTCAAACCAGTAAGCCAAGGTAGACGAAGTCGGAGAGGTACGCGACGACCACTCGTAACCAATGTAGCCAGCGAGCCTAAAAGTACCAGCAGCGGTGGCCGGATGTACATACCCGCTGCGCACGAAGCATCCGTACCGCGCACCTTCATCTGAGTTCGGGTGACAACTGATGACAAAATACCACAGTCATGGGTAAAGAGGCTTATTTGCAAGTATAATAACCATAATTATTACTGTTCTATCCTCTCGTTTGCTCTCGCCAAACCTCAAGGCCAGCCTCACGATCTTTTTTCGGAAACCGCTGGTGGGCGGAGGAGTGAGCTCGGCTACCTTTGGTGTCCATGGACGCTTATCCACAAAATCATTGTAACACGATGTTATAATATAGCTTATGAACCGCGCTCAAACCGAAACCTTCATTCAGGAAAACTTTGCCGGAATCCTTCAGGATTACCCTTGGGAAGACACTCCAGATTATACAGTCTTCCGCCATGCCAATAATCGCAAATGGTTTGCCTTAATTGCCAATGCCAAATATCAAACCCTTAGTCTTGATCAGTCGGGAAATGTTGATTTTATCAATCTCAAGTGCGACCCTGACTTGTTGGAAGATCTCTTGCAACAGCCTGCCATTTTGCCGGCCTACCATATGAACAAGCGTCATTGGCTCACTATTCCACTCGACAATTCCTGCCCTGCTAATCAAATCAAAAATTTGATTGATTTGAGTTATCGGCTGACTATGCTATAATAGATGAAGTTATGGTAGAGAAAACTGCGAACAAGGCTACTAAGCCAGCCAAAAAACCTGTTAATTCGGCAAAATCCAAGACCACAAGCAAGTCTGCTAAGACTTCGGCGTCAAAGAAAGCCAAATCAATTTCCGATTATAATGGTTATGATTACAAAAAAATCTTCTGGGAAGATGCCGATCGTAAATACGAGGATGCTGCCGATCGCATGGCAATTCGCCGTCTTTTGCCACGCCAGATGGATAATTTCGTCGATATCGCTGGCGGTTACGGTCGCCTCGCTAATGAATATCTCCCGCGCACCAAAGTCGCCACCTTGTTTGATTATTCCGAAACTGAGCTTGCCCAAGCCAAAGAAATCTACGGCAATCAACTCGAGACCAAATCCGGTGATATTTATAGCCTTCCATTCAAAGACAACACCTTTGACGCTTTACTGATGGTGCGTGCCACACATCACTTCAAAGATATGCAAAAAGTTATGGATGAGCTATATCGCGTACTCAAGCCCGGTGGAGTTGCGGTAATTGAGGTTGCCAACAAAAAGACATTGCCGCGTATGTTCCGTTATTGGACAGGGAAGACCGATCAAAATCCATTTAGTCTTGAACCAATCCACCTCAAAGAAATTGACGCCGACGGTTTTTATAATTATCATCCTAAATACATTGAACAAATCTTCCATAATTCCGGTTTCCAGATTAGCGAAGTGCTCTCCGTTTCTAATTTCCGTAGTGCTCGCCTCAAGGCAATTTTTGGCAATAAATTCTTAATTAATCTCGAATCTGGCGCCCAAAAACTCCTTGCCTCTGTGCGCTTTGCGCCATCAATTTATTATAAATTGGTGAAGTAAGCAGAAATAGGCTTAAGTTATTGACCTTTTGAACTAAGTATAGTATAATTAAAAATAACTTAGAAAATTACGCTAAGTCAAGCACTTTTTGATAACAGAACTTCGATATTTCCACCCTAAACGCCTATCTCACTACTGGTAGTTGTTTAGGGTGGAAATAAAGTCTTCCCAAACCACAGTCTACTGGACTTTAAATGGAGGGAGTTTATGAGGAGAACCAAAGTAGTACTGCTTATGGCGATAGCGTTTGTAATGGGCGTGTTTTGCACTATAGCCGTAATGGACAGTCCGGCAAAGAAGGGACAGCCATCACAGAGCTCGACAGCTGGGATTATGATATCGGATGATTATCCGAACCCCTGTGTTGTCGAATTTGTAGCGACCAAACCTATCGCTCCTGCTTTCCGTGTCGCAAGAGGAGATCATCGTACGGCGGATTATTATCTCCGTAACGATGAAAAACAGCAAGAATGGAACCCTCTTGATATTGATGTGGAGAGGACGTTTCGGCTCTTAGATGAAGTGTCTCGGGTTGAAGGCATAGAGGTTGGGGATATTAGCGCCCGGGAATACACGTTGCGCATTATTATCGCCGAAAGCCATATCGAGCGCAAAGATACAATTACCGCAGAAGTTTTAGAAATCCTCAAAAATTTCGAAGACGACACATGGTTGTAGTTCTGTTACCGAAAGCCTCGGTTATACATATTAACATGTATAACCGAGGCTATATTTCTTGCTCTCGTCATTTCTGGCGGCCTCAGCTGGAATCGAACCAGCATTGTAGACTTAGAGGGTCTATGTCCTATCCGTTGAACGATGAGGCCGTGGCCTAATTTTAGCACAAAAATGTCAAAAAAAGTATACCACCCCCATGGGTGGTATACTCCTATAACATATTTTTATAATTCTGTCAATGGTGACCTCTGCGGGAATCGAACCCGCGTTGCCGGGATGAAAACCCGATGTACTAACCGTTATACTAAGAGGCCGTAATTCTATTGTAACAAAAGTCGGGATTTTCGTCAACTAGTTTCCGCGGTGGGCTACAGCTAAAGCTCTAGCCCAGGGTTCTATTTAGCTACACCAGGGAATTTATCAGCTAAATCGGTCGGCAAGAGAATTACAGTCTTCTGTGAGGGGTCGGTACTAATTTTCTCCAAAGTCTGTAAGGTGCGGATATTGATCCCGCCCGGAGTTTCTGCCAGCATGCGCGCCGCCTCAGCCACGGCTGTCGCGGCGCTCTTCTCGCCCTCTGCTGAGATAATTGCTGCACGGCGTTCACGTTCCGCTTCGGCTTGCTTTGCCATGGCTCGCTTCATATCTGAAGGCAATTCAATATTTTGCAACTTTACGCTCTCAATATCAATCCCCCACTTATCAGTTTGTGTATCGACAATCTCCCGAATTTGTTGCGAAATCCTGTCGCGCTCCGAAAGTAGCTGATCGAGGTCAAAATTTCCCGTCACATCACGCAATGCCGTTTGTGCAAAAGTGCTAGTAGCATACCGATAATTCGTTGTTTCAAGCACTGCCTTCTGTGCATCAATCACGCGCGCATATACCACAGCGTCCACATTTACGGTCACATTATCTCGCGTAATCACTTCTTGCTTGGGGATATCCATTGGGGTCGTACGAACGTCTACCTTAATCATTTTGTCTATGTAGGGGATAATAACCCGAAAGCCTGGACTCAATGTGCGTGAATATTTACCCAACCGCAAAATCACTCCCCGCTCGTACTGATTAATAATCCGCACACCAGGGATAATTACTAATAATACAATTACTAAAAGAAAAACAAGAATCGCCATGACTTAACTCCCAATTATTATGGATAAATTATACCACAAAAACCTAGCCGTCAAAAGCAGCTTACCTCAAGTTTATCATAAGCGTGATAAAATGTCAATACTATTTTGGAAAATCACCTTCTTCGCACTGCCAAGTATAGCTCACAGTATAATCACGCGGGCCATACGGCTCAGTTGGAAAGAATTTTGCACCAGTATTATTAGTGTCACACCCAAGCCGTTCAAAATATTTGGCTGAACTAGCGTATTCGTCATTATTGTAGTGTAATAATTGTCGTAAATAAGTCGTCGGCACACCTATCTCATTATAAACTTCTAAAACTTTCTTTGGATCACTATCTAAGTTTCCGAGAAGCCGCGGATAAAGATACTCGACATAATAGGCATTAGCAATTTTTTCTAACTCCGATTCGGCTTTTTCTTGCGGCGTCTTGAAGAATCCCGTACATAAAGCCAGCACAATCAACAAAGTTGAACAAATCACAATCCCTATTAGCGTCCATTCCGGCCAACCCAAAACGTGCTTGGATTTATTTTTTTGAACCTTCTGTTTTGTTGTTTTTTTGCCCATAAGACAATTTTACCATAAATATTATAAAACGAGAAGCTAGTCTAGTATCTTATCTGTTTCTATGGTAAAATATGAATATATGAGTAAACTATTTAAACGCACAAAAATCTTGGCTACGATTGGCCCAGCCGTCGATAGCGCTGAAAAAATCGAAGAAATTATCATGGCTGGAGTCAACGGCTGTCGCCTTAACTTCTCGCACGGGACTTATGAAAAAATGGACGAGTTTATTAGTTGGATTCGCCAAGCCGCCGAGAAAAAAGGTCGCGCCATTACAATTCTGCAGGATTTGCAGGGGCCAAAAATCCGCCTTGGGCAGATTCAAAACAATCATCACGATATCGCCGAGGGCGATGAGATTATCCTTGATTATGCTATGAAGGAGCATGATGGTAGCCTAACTTTTCCAATTCAGTACAATTTGGCGGAGAAAGTCAAAGTAGGTGAGCCAATCTACATCTTTGATGGTAAAATTCGTACCCATGTCACTGAGATTCTTTCTGATACCGCCATCAAGCTGGTAGCCGAGAACTCTGGCTTTATCATGAGCAATAAGGGCCTCAACTTGCCCGATACCGACTTTGGCGGCGACATCCTCACCCCCAAGGACTTAGCCGACATCGAATGGGGAATTAGTCGCGATTTTGATTACGTAGCACTCTCGTTCGTGCAATGTGCTGATGATATCGAGCAATTGCGCTCATTGCTCCGTTCCAAAGGTTCTAGCGCCAAGATTATCGCCAAGATCGAAACCAAGAAAGCCGTTGAAGACGACGCATATCTTGAGAAAATTGTGGAAGCTAGCGACGCTATTATGGTAGCTCGCGGTGACATGGCCTATGAAGCTGGTGCCGAAATCGTACCAATTGTTCAGCGCAAGTTGGTAAATTTCTGCCGCAAACACGCTAAGATCTGTATTGTGGCCACACAGACTATGGGTTCGATGGTAGATAGCCCTATTCCAACCCGTGCCGAAGTGAGCGATGTGGCAAATGCCGTCATCCAGGGCGCCGATGTGGTAATGCTTTCCGACGAAACTACTAATGGTAAATATCCCCTCGAAACCGTCAAAGAGCTCAAAAAGATTATTCTCTATACCCAGAATCATTCCACAGTAGCGCCAATTCCTGAAGATCCTCAGGGTGACAATCCGAATTATGACGCATTGTCTGAAGCGGCTGCCAGTTTGGCTGAGCGCCTTGAAGCCGATGTGATCATCTGTCAGACCGCTTCTGGTGCCACCGCTCGCGCTATGGCCTCGCAACGGCCAAATCTGCCCATTATTACTGTAACTGGTGATCAGCGCGTCGCTAACCAGCTGGCTCTAACCTACGCCAACTCCGCCTTTGTTCGTCCTTACTCAGTCAACTGCGGCGTCGACTTGGCGCGCGAACTCAAGGCTTCGGGCTATCTGCAACTTGCAGAAGGGCACGACCGCTTACGCGTGGTCGTGGTTTCCGGCGACCGGGATGTCGCCGGAACCGACACTATCAAATTGCGTGAGATTTAGCATTTACTATAAGGAGGGAAATGTTTTCTAAGAAAACGGTTCGCGACGTTGACGTCGAGGATAAAATCATTTTGGTACGCACAGACTATAATGTGCCATTGGTGTCCATCGAGGCGGGCGAACTAGAGCGTGATCCGGTAGTGGTTAATCCAGCCGGCGACCAAAAGCAACAAATCGCCAGCGACCTGCGCATCCAGGCTAGTTTGCCTACTATCAAATATCTTTTGGAGCACAAGGCGGCCAAGATTATCCTGATGTCACACCTCGGGCGTCCCGGCGGCCAGCGTGATAAAACGCTTTCTCTGCGTGTTGTAGCGGAAAAATTAGCTGAGCTTCTCCCTGGAGTTGCAGTGAACTTTGTCGATGAAGTTTCTGGCCCCGAAGTCGAAATGGCCGTGGAAGATTTACCCGATGGCGGTATTCTCTTGCTCGAAAATCTCCGTTTTTCTCCTGAAGAGGAGGCTAATTCCGAGGAATATGCCCGCGAAATTGTCGATTCTACTCATGCTGAGCTCTTTGTGCAAGACGGTTTTGCTGTAGTGCATCGCGCTCACGCTTCCACTGACGCCATTACCCACATTCTCCCCTCCGTTGCTGGTCTCTTGCTCGAGAAAGAAGTCAAAACCCTTACCGAGGTCGCCGAAGCGCCGGAGCATCCTTTCGTAGTGATTATCGGTGGAGCGAAGGTTTCCGACAAGCAACCTCTGATTGATAAGTTTTTATCGATTGCGGATGCAATCTATGTCGGTGGCAAAATTGCGGCCGACGGTTATCAATCCGACGATGCTAAAATTATCGTCGCCGAAGATTTTGACGAAGACAGTACCGGCGCCAAGCTTGACATTGGTCCAGTGGCTACGGCTAAGCTAGTCGAACTTTTGCAACCTGCCGAAACTGTCCTCTGGAACGGCGTCCTGGGCAAGGTCGAAGATACCGCCTATGCTACCTCCTCTACCATCGTCGCCAAATTGCTTGGCGAGAACCAGGGAATCACCTCTATCATTTGTGGTGGAGATACGGCTGGTTTTGTTGAAAATCTCAGCGCCGACGAGCCTAATCTGCATTTTTCACTCGTTTCCACCGGTGGTGGTGCAGCGCTCGAATTATTATCCGGTCAAGCCCTCCCAGGAGTAGACGGATTAGAAGATTTGTGATAAGATAAAGAGTAAAGTTAGAGAATAGAAAAAGGAGTTAAATTTTATGTCTACCCAACTTACTTTGGAAAGCCGTACCGCTCAGGGTAAAAAGCTCAAAGCTTTGCGCGCTGCTGGTCAAATCCCATCCGTCGTTTACGGTGGTACTGAGCCTGCGCTGGGTGCTTCAGCCTACAACGCTACCGAGAAGGTTTTGCTTGAAGCTGGTTATCACTCACCAGTTGAGCTTCTGATTGCCGGCAAGCCTCAGCTCGCTATTGTTAAAAATATCTCTGTTGACCCAGTCAGCCGCCGCATTATGAACGTTGAGTTCCAGGCGATTTCCGCCGACGAAGTTGTAGAGGCTACTACTCCAATTCGTGTAGTTAATTTTGACGCTTCTGATGCTGCCAAGTTCCACTATGTCATCATGCCAGTTTTGGAAGAAATTGATGTTAAGGCTAAGCCATCCGACTTGCCTGAAGAATTGACCATTGATGGTTCGAAACTTGCCAGTACCGAAGATAAGCTAACCATTGCTGATCTCGTCTTGCCAAAGGGTGTTGAGCTGGCTGACAAAGAGCTTGAAGTCACCACAGTGATTGCTAACGTTTACGACCCAGTTGCCGAAGCCGCTGCTCGCGACGCCGAAGACCAAAAGGCCGCCGATGGCACTGCTGAAGCTCCAGCCACTGAAGCTACTCCTGCCGAAAAAGCCGAATAATCATCTAGGGTAGACCATGAAATAAGGGCGATGTATAAAAATACATCGCCCTTTGTCCAGACAAAGTTAATAGCTACATTTAGACTTATGGGAAAATCAGATTTTGAGTGCGTGACGAAATTGCGCCAGACCGGGCTTGGAATAAGGACAGAAAAGTTCTTCTTTATCATTGCTGAGCTTAACCCAGAACGTTTCCGGCTTAACCGTAAAGCCGCGCGCTTCTGCCTCTCCAATTAACAGGTCGAAACTATCGCCCCAATTCGCCCTCCAGTTGGTTGCCGTCAGCTCCAAATCCTCCCTGACTGCATTCAGACCGTCAGTACTAAACGCAAAGCTCGCAGACCGGATATCGCCCTCGTCCGTTAAATACTGCAGTGTGACAGATTTACCTACGATATAAACCGCCGCATCCAAGAACTGCGCATTCCGGTCCTGCTCCATAAATAGTTCCGTCAATAACTTGTTCTCGTTCCTAAATATACCCATAACATATTCCCTCCTTAGGATTTTCTATTCTTTGTCAAATCTACCTTTGGTGGGGTACCAAAATTTTTCCTCATTACTAATTATAGCACACATGCTTAAGAATGTCAATATAAAACCCGCTGGAATCTTGTTTTTCTTCCAAAAACATTGTTGAATTATGCAAAAAGTTCTACGCGATATTGACAAAATACATAATCTGTGATACAATGGAAATATAGAGTAGTTTTTCTACTGGAACATAAACAATTTGCTGGTTTAAATCACGCATATAGATTCAATGGAGGGAATTGAAATGAGAGTGAAAATAATATTTTTGGCACTGTTAACCATTGTTGCCCTGACATTCCCGGGAATGTCAGTTTGCGCTACCGAGCTGCAAACTGACAAAACGGAGTCAGGAGAAGAGGAAATAAGTAAATCCGTAGTAGACTATTTTTATGATAATGATATTTTCTACTATAATCCTGAAAACACCGAAGCGGACAATGTTGAGGGTCAGGAGCTCATCGCTCAGCTGATAAAAGAAAACCTGACCCAGAAACAGCAAATTCTTGATATGGAGGATACGCTGCAGTTTGAAAAAGAGCAGATAACTTCCATGCAAGAAAGAATGAATCTACTTGGTGCATCTATAGCATTATTGCTAATAGTACTCTCTGCGGACCTTGGTTATCATGTTTGTGCAAGGGTATCCAACTACCGTGCTCGGCATAAGACGGTCAGGGTGGAAGAACAGGGAGTAACATTAGAAACGGGCAAAGCCAGAAACGGCTAAAATGAAACCAGCAAATTGTATTAGATAAAGAAGGCAGCACCACGCGCGGAGCTGCCTTTAAACTCGAATCAACAAAGTCTGGCAGAGATAACTACGACAAATCTAATATATCAATATTCTGCAAGCCACTGCTAGCGCGTGCTTCCAACTTGAGGTAATGTAAAGCGTCAATATTTGCCGCTAGATGCCGACCTAGCGCCGCTTGTGCGGCTTTTATGTTTTCTGGGTTACCTTTCCAAGTCGCCAGCACGGGCTCCTCCAAAGCTCGAGAAAAAGCAAAGGTAACAGGCCAAGGGAACGGAGAATTTTGCATCACTGCGGTCAAGTTCTGCGTGGCTACTTTAGGCTCTTCGCCACTGCTCAGCAATAGCACCCCAGCCAAGAATTTCGGCACTACATGGCGCAAAATCGCTGCGGTCGCCATACCAATCTCATTAGCTGTCGCCCGTACCTCAGTGTCGCGGCCATTACTAATCATATTGCATTTTAGCAAACAACCTGCCAAGTCAATATGACGCTGCGCCAATTTTTCAAACACTGTACTTAGTATCTTTACTGTCACCTCGGCCGCCTGCTCCACGGAAAAATTACCCTCAGACAAAATATCTATCTCTACTACTGGTACTAAGCCCGCCAACTGACACTCCTTAGCAAAATTCGCCAACTCATCTGCATTGGTCTGCACAGCAATAAAACCCGGCTCATCCTTGGCAATCTTAAATGCTGCGCGCCACTTAGCAAAACGAAAACCCATACTATAATAGTTGCGCAATCTCTCGGCTAAACCATCTTTGCCCAGAGTGTGCGTCTCAGTTCCGCCCTTCAGTGGCATCAATCCTAAATCTGCTTTAATTCCTGGGATAATCCCCATATCAGTCACATGTTCCAGCAACGACCGCCCGCCAGACATCTTTTGCTCGCGGTTTTCGTCCGAGAGAATCACGCCGCTAATAGCGTCCCGTACCCCTGGTGCTGTCACCATCATGCGGTAGACTTCGCGCCGATTCTCGATATTATTAGGAATCTGGAACTTCTCCAAGCGCTTCGCCAAACTTTTGCCTGATTCATCCAGCGCCATGATACCTTTGCTCGAAGTCATTAGTGAGCGCGTAATCAAGCGCAAATTCGCCCGTTTCTCCAACTCAACCTTGGCCAGCTCCTGCAACTTCTCTGCCGATAATGAACCCTCTAAGCTGGACTGCTCAGCGTTAATCTTAGCCCACAGCAAAGCATCCGCCGGACTTCCACCAGCTGTCACTACTCCTAGTACCGTGGCTACAATTGTTGAATATACCGTCAAATGCGTCAACATGTCCGCGCGGTCGAGGCTCCAACTTTCCTCCGCCTCGCCCAACACAATCTTGCGTGGGCTAATATGGCACACTAGTTGTGTATGTGGCTGATCCACCTCAATCTTATCGACGATTTTTTCTTCCACATGTACTGGTGGCTCATCCTCCACAAAGAGGATATCTGCCATCTCAGCCAGTCGCTGATCTACTGGAGTCTGTTGCTTGGTAGCATGCACCGCCAACTTTGTTCCGCCCGAAAATTTCAAAAAGTTCTTCAGCTCGTCTACCAACCGCTCAGAAACATTAGTCGAACGGTCAATCAAAATCCATTCTGGCGTACCCTTTGGCATCGCCCAGTCTGTCGCCTTGCGACTGCTAGGCACAAAATAAGTAATTCCGCCCTTATGTGAAAGAATATAGCGATAATCCGCTGGGTCATCCGACCAGGTAATTTCGCCAGCCTTCATCTCGGTATTGGAATTAAGAATTGCCGCATCTACTCCTAAGTTGTGCAAGGTTGAAAGGGAAACAGCCGCGCCACCAAACACGCTCGTCCGCTTAAAGAAACTATGTGCCGCCCCATTAAAACCCAGCTCCAGCCAGCTAATTCCACGGTCGTCGGTCTCAAAGTCATTTTGGCGTTCATCTAACTTAAGATAAACGTCTTTTAGCACGTTCCCAATAATCAAAATCTTGCTCATGTTAACATTATATCACACCTTTTTAGCGTTAGCATATTGACTTTTAGAGTGATGTATGATACAATAGGAATAGGAGGTCTTGACCTCAGAAAACCTTTATAGAAAAGAGGTGTACGGTTGAGAATAGATACAAATCTTATCACTCAGCACAACCTATCTGAGAACTGCGTTTTGGAGTATTTTGGCACGCTGTACGAAGTAATTTCCCATTTTCGTTGCACCGGTGAAGAAATTTTGCGGCGAAGTGGTTTTCGAGACAGCCGGTGGGTGCAGTCGTTATTCAAAATTGCGGCCGACCACCATTGTTTTGCCAATACTAATTGCCCGGAAGGCTTACCGTTTGAAGTGGTGCTTCCACTGATTACGCCAGAATTAATTGCTGATTTTTGTCTCGCCAGCAACATTCTCGAGACGGCCTTCTATGAGTATTTATTATCCCAGCAGTATCAGAAAGTCAGCGCTTTGCCGTTGACAAAAGACAGTAGACGGGCTTTGAGAGATTTGCGGATTGCAAGGCGCAAATTCTGTAAGCAAAAAACGGAATATATGAATTTAGCTTGCGACCAGAAACTGCCACATGAGCTTACCCGCGCATGTGATGTCTGCACAACGCATAAAGGTAATATTTTGCAACCAGACGTCATGTTCGCGCTTGAGCTGATGCCGATAATCTTTCAGCTTTGCCCTCGAGACAAAAGTGCAGTTGATACAGCTCCTCTCAGGAAGCTTTATCGCAAGTACGCTCATTTATTTTATCTTTGCGCAAAAAGCGAAAGCTAGCCAAACTACTCATTGAGTTTGTTGCGCAACAAAAATGGCCTGGTTCTTCCAGGCCATCACCTTTTCTTAAACAGGTCTAAATGTTAAAATAGTTGTTTTTATTATGAAATTACAAAAAAGTATTGACATAATACATTCTATATGATACAATGGGAGCATAATCGACCAACACCTCGTGTTGGCTAGGTTATAGATCTTTTCGAAAGGGGGAAAGAGTTTTGAAAAAACTTTTCCATGAATACTAACCGTAGCCAATCACGGTAGTTAACATACCTTGATTGGCGTAGCATGACTCTAAGACAATACCGGGGCGGACGCTCGCTATTATTCACGCCTTTAGGTGGCGTGAACGCGAAAAGAGCGTTGCAAAAACGGCCAATGTGGTCAGAAAACCTTAAGGGTAAAGAAAGGGACACAATGCAGAAGATCATGACGCCTATGAGGCGACAGCGCGGTTAGTCTCTTGACTAAGCAATAGTCTGTCAAGGGACGGTAAAGCAGGGTGACGCCTGCATTAATAGCTGATAGTAATGCTGGGATTTTTTAAAAAACTCGACGCAGTCGTAACGGCACCCATATGCGAAGATATTTTTAAGGGTAAGCCAATTACGGCGCAAAATTGCCATATGGCAATAACTTTATTTACATAGCCCTGTCCATTTATGGACAGGGCTAATCTCTTTCCGGGCTTTAGATACAACAAAAAAGTTCTCTAGATTTATGACCTAGAGAACTTTTAACCCTTTTTACCGTACTTCTACGCGCACACGCGGTACGTTCTTGCCTGAGAAGTGGCATTTTTTGGTCTTGACGAAGGTCACTACGCCATCTTTGGCAGCGTGAATCGTGAAATTTCGGCTCATATAAGTGCCTGGGCCAGCAATCTTGGTGGCGCCGGTCTGGCGCACAAGAACTTCGCCGTTACGAACTTGCTGTCCACCAAAGCGCTTGACGCCCAAGCGTTGGCCAGCATTGTTATGGATGTTTTTGGCGGTACCGCCAGCTTTGACATGTGACATGCTATTTCTTCCTTAAAACTATTATTTCTCTGGCCACGACTTGCTGTTCTCGATGATACAACAAATCTTTTTGTCCCAGATTTCTAAAACTCTCTACATTATAGCCCAGATTTTTAATTTCGTCAAGCAAATTTAGGCGTTCATATTCACCATTTGGCCGGAGCCATGCTGGTACTGCTATCACCACTGACGTGCTTGGCTCAATCTGCTCAGCCAAGTTCTTCAGAAACCCGAGTACAATATTCCCGCACTCTTGTTTTTCCTGTTTCAGTTTGATTTCGGCCGGCGGCAAAGACATCGGCTGTCCCAAATACCCCTCGCAGGCCACAGCATTTATCGGCGGTTGCCATTGGTAAGAAGTCGCATCGCCTTGGGCGCAACTGCGTTCGGGCGACCAGTCCCAACTCTTCTCCGAGCACGTTTGCTCCGGCCCGTCGTTACGGGCGGAGCTGCACTTCGGCGCTCCACGTTGGTCGTAACAGAGCTCTTGAGAAGAGCTGTGCCTGTTTCCTGAAAGCAACCACCCCAAGTTTTTGCGACTATATTCCACCATCCTTTCACTCAAGTCCGTCCCATATGGTATATAGCCCATCAAAGCTGCCTCCTGCAGCACCACTCCCGTGCCACAAAACGGGTCAAGTAATCGGCTTCCAGCGGGCAGATCCCCGCAGAGGTTAATCAAAATCTGCGCTAGCTTAGGCGGCAACATGCCCACCTTAGCGTCCCGTGCTGGTCGTGCCTGGTCGCGCCTCACGTAAGCGTCGATATTTTGTACCCCAATTACGCGATAATACTTTTTGCCAGACTTTATCAGCTCAACCTTATTCTCGTCAAACAAATGATTATGGAAACTCGTTGCACTCGAGAGCGTAGCAGCCTTATTTGGCACTACGCGCACGCTATAACCCAACTTCACCATAATTCGTTTTAGTTTCAACGCCTCTTTTTGCGCGCCAAAGGCATTTGCTCCGCGCGAAAAGTCCGACACCCCCAAGGTGATTTTCTTATCTTGAGGTAAAGTTTTGAGAAACTCCACTACTGGCCCAGAAATTTCCACGGCCAGTTTCTGCGAACCGCCCAAACGCCGAATATCTGGAGTCTCCTTAGTTTCAAATTCCGCCAGCTCTGTCCCTAGTGTCCGGACGTTCTCAAACAAACTTTCTAGCTCCGCCAGAGAAATTTTCGGCTGACGGCCCAACACAGCAAGATATTTCATATTGTCACTATTATAACACAAGAATATGCTATAATCATGACTATGAGTAAACCAAAATTCAAACTATCTTTCCGCACAATTTTAAGTGTCCTAACTTTTATCCTTATCCTGTATGTAGTTTATGCTAACTTCGGTGACATCAAAGAAGCAATTTCACATATTGGCGAAACTAATATTTTAATTTTGATACTTCTCATTCCCGAGCAACTTTTTATGTATTTTTGTTGTGGCCAGATGTTCTTTTCTTATATGCGCGCCAAAAAAGACGCCAAAGCGGTCTCGCCTTGGACTTTGATGCGGGTATCATTGGAGCTCAACTTCGTTAACCATGCCGTACCGGCTGGTGGCCTCGGCGGTCTAGGGTACATCACTTGGCGGCTCAAGCCCTTTGGCGCTACCGCTGGTCAGTCAAGTTTCATGTATATTTTGCGCTATGTTATCACGATTTGCGCCAACCAGTTGCAGACCATCATAGCAATTATTGCCCTTCTACTCTTCGGTGCAGTTCCGGTCACTGGAGCTTGGGTGATTGGCTTTACCGCTTTGCTTAGCGTAGGTATAATCGCGGCAATCGCAATTATTATTGCCATTGCTAGTAGCAAAAAGCGCATTGATTGGTTCGCTAAAACCGGCACTAACTTTGTCAACTGGTTGGTGAAAAAAATTACTTTCGGCCACAAAACCGATATACTCAAGCGTGAAATTGTTGATAAATACCTCGGTGATGCCCACGAAGATTTGATGACCGCACGCCGCCACAAGTCTATGCTTATTCGTCCTATTCTCTGGGGGATTGTTTATAGTTTTCTCGAAATCGCTACCTACTGGATTGTGGCCGCCAGTCTGGGCCATCCGCAGATTTTGCCTCAGATTATGATTGGCGAAGCCATCGGCTCAGTAATGGGTGCTATTGTACCTTACGGTCTCTATGAACTTGGTATGGTTGGCATCATGGTAAGCCTTGGTGTGGACGCTGGCTTATCCGCACTTGTAGTTTTGATGACGCGCGTAATTGTGCTTGCCAGTACAATTGTTAGTGGCTACGGTTTTTACCAACACTCGATTTCCAAGATTGGTCGCAAAGAAAAAGCCGAAATCAACCATGACGCTTAGTCCGACCTTCACCGTTTCGGAATTTATTGCAGTTTGTAACCAGTCGCTCGAATACGCTTTTACCGGTATTGTCGTTGAGGGTGAAGTCGCAAGTTTCAAGATTAACCAAGGTAAATGGGTATTTTTTGACCTCAAAGAAGGTGATGCTACAATTAATTGTTTTATCGCTCTAGATAATTTAGGTGTAGCTCTAAGTGACGGTATGCGTGTGCGCGTGCAAGCCACACCGAAACTTACAGCCAAGGGACGTTTTTCGCTCACTGTGCGTACGATTTTGCCACTTGGCGAGGGGAATATCAAAAAAAGTTTTGATGAACTCAAGCGTAAACTTGTCGCCGAGGGTATTTTTGACCCCGCCAAGAAGCGACCTCTTCCTGCTAATCTTAACAAAGTCGGGGTGATTTCTTCTACAAACGCCGCCGGATATTTAGACTTTCTCAAAATCCTCGATAATCGCTGGGGTGGTATTAATATATATACCGTCAACACACAAGTGCAAGGCTTAGATGCGGCAGCGCAGATTATTCGCGCACTAGATTATTTCAACCAGCAAGGCCAAGTCGAAGTAATTGCGATTCTGCGCGGTGGTGGTAGCGCAGATGACCTAGCTGCCTTCAATGATGAACAGCTAGCGCGTGCAATCGCCGCTAGTCGTATTCCAGTAATCACCGGTATTGGCCACGAAATCGATGAGAGTCTGTCCGACCTCGCCGCGGATGTGTGTGCCTCCACGCCTTCCAATGCTGCCGAGCGTCTAGTGCCTGACCGCCAGACCATACAGCAACAAGTCAAACTAATGATTGAACGCGTGCATCGACAAATTCTTGACCAGATTGATACCGCTCGTGCCACTAACCGCACTACTATGCAGCAACTCACTCAGACCGTTATTCATCAGATTGAATTATCACTTCAGCATGTTCAAGAAACCAGCAAGATCCTTGATTCACTCAGCCCAGAAAACACGCTTCGGCGTGGTTACGCTATTGTTACAGGCAAACTTTCGCCCGGTAATGTTGTAAAGATTACAACATCTGATAAAATTATAACTACAGAGGTAAAAAATGTCACAAACCGCTAATAAATCTATATCCGATAAAATCGCTACGCTCGACCAGGCCGTTGAATGGTTTTATGGTGATGATTTTACACTCGACCAAGCCGTCAAAAAATATCAATCCGCCACCAAGTTAGCGCAAGAGATTGAGCAAGACCTTTCTGAACTCAAAAACCAAGTTGAAGTCTTGGCAGACTTTGCAAAATAAACTATAATAAAAGCATATGCAAAATCAACCACCCATCACTGGCAACGTTAACCCTACTAGCAATGTGCCTACTGGCGGTGCTGAGCCACCCGTGGCCCAGTCGCAACCGGCGCCTCAAGTCGCTCAGCCAGCACAACCGGGAACTACTCCCGCTAGCGCTCCGGTGAATCCGCTCGACGTCGCCCAGGGTGCCATGCCCGACCCACTAGACATGCCTAGTGGTAGCGTGGTCGCTCCAGTTGCGCCACAGCCGTTTGGGCCATCTGCGCCTGGCACGGTGCCAAATTTTGGGTCTGCTGCGGTTACTTCCACGCCTGATCCAGCGCCAGCTACTCCGCCGCGCAAGCCAGTCAACCGCAATTTAATTGAAACCATTATCCTTGTAGTAGTAAGCATTGTGGCCATGGTTTTCATCGGGCTCTTCATCTGGAAGTATATTGAGTGGGATAGTGTCAAGACCGACGTTGACGGGCAGATTGATGCTGCCGTCGCCATGGCAGTAGCCGAGAACACCACCAAACTCGAAAACGAATTTACCGAGCGCGAAAAGTATCCCTACAAGAGTTTTATGGGTCCGGCTGATTATGGTAGTTTGAGTTTCGAATATCCTAAAACTTGGAATATTTACGTCGCCAAAGATGCGTCGAACGGCGGTGATTACGAAGCGTATTTGAACCCAGGCGAAGTCCAACCAGTCAGTGCTACCACTATTAATGCTCTACGTGTGACTATTCGTGACCAAGCGTTCGACAATGTAACTCGAACTTATGATAGTTTGGTGCGCACAGGCAAACTTAGTGTGGTTTCGCGCAATGTTGGTAGCACAGTGGCTAATGTTTACACTGGTGATTTGCCCAATAATATTCGTGGGACTGTTACTATCTTCAAACTACGTGACAAAACCGTCTTAATCCAGACTGACGCCGCGATTTTTACCGACGAATACTATCGCCTACTCGATACTGTGACTTTTGTCGAATAAAAAGTTCATAACACGGGGCGAGCGAAAATGCACTTGTGTAATTTTCCGAGACGACGCAGTTATTCCTGCGAAGTATGATACAATGGACTTATGTCCATGGAGGTAAGTGGTATTTTGGTAGCGGCGCACGAGCTTAAAGCGCCCCTCTGTCTGATTCGTCAACTCACGCTAGCCCTGGGTGTTACTTCCGATGCCTCCACTAAAGAACGTTTACAAAACCAGCTAATAGAAGTTTCCGAGCGTGCCTTGCGTCAAGTAAACGACCTTGCTAAGATTGCTCGCCTCGAGGATGGCCTTTTTACCACCGAACCCGTTAGCGTGCGCGGCGTTTGTGAATCTGTTTTGCACGAAATCATGCCGCTTTTTCAATTTGAAGGGCGCGAGTTGGTGGCGACTTACTCCAACAAGTCTCGCCTGGCCGCCGCTAATCGCGAATTATTATATAGTATTATTTACAATTTCTGTGTCAATGCTGTGCGCTATTCCGACCAAGCAAGTTCCAGCCAGCTTTCTGTATCTGACCGCCAAAACTGTATCCGTGTGAGCGTGCGCGACTTTGGTCCCGCGCTACCCACTAAAATCTGGCGCGACTTGCAGACCGGACAACTCATTCAACCCACTGCAATTACCATGCGTCCCGGGAGTTCTGGCCTTGGTCTCTACATTTCTTCGCAATTTGCTCGGCATCTACACGCCAAACTTGGCGCCGTGCGCCACCGTGACGGCACTAGTTTTTATATTGATTTACCAATTTCTAAGCAAGCGGCTTTGCCGTTTTAAGGAGGAAAATGAGTTTAATTTATATTATCGAAGACGAACCAATCATGGCGGACTGTATTGCTTCAGCTATTATGGGGGTTGCTGAAGAACCGGTCGAAATTGCCGTCTTTAACGATGGCGTCAGTGCTATGGCAGCGGTGAGTGAGAGACTACCCGATGTGATTTTACTTGATATAATGCTAACCGGTCCCGACGGCTTCGCTTTTCTTAATGAAATGATTTCTTATCCTGACACTGCCAAGATTCCAGTGGTCTTAATTTCTTCACTTGACCTATCTAAGCGCAATCTCGAACATTACGGCGTCAAACAAGTCCTCGACAAGGCTAAAATGACTCCCGAAGATATCTATGCCGCTATTAAGACCGCCTTGAGTGCTCCAGCTGAAGCCGCTATCGCTATTGCCTTGACTGAAGCTGAGGTTCAAGTAGAACCGTCCGTTGTTCCAGAACTCCCTAAACCGTCCGCTCCAATTTCAACTCCTGCACCTCAGCCCGGTAATACTCCAATTAACCTCAACGATTTCAAGGAACGCCTCGCCGCCAGTCAAGACCCTCATGCCATCTGATATTCGCACCCACGCCATTGTTCTGCGCCGCACCAATTACGGCGAATCCGACCGCATCCTTAACCTCCTTACCCCCGAGGGTAAGATGGCGGTTTTGGCGCGTGGCGTGCGCAAGTCCAAATCTCGCCTCGCTGGTGGGATTGAGCTATTCTCTATGGCTGATGTGGTGATACACCAGGGGCGATCTAGCTTGGGGACGCTCACCAGTGCTAAAATGCTCAAATTTTATTGCGGTATCCTTGCCGACGTCTCTCGCCTCGAACTAGCCGGCACCCTTCTCAAACGCCTCGACCGTGCTTCTGAACAAGTTCCAAGTCCTGAACATTTTACAATTCTGCAACAAATTCTATCAGCCCTCGACCAAGGTTTACCCAACGATCTCGTCTCTACTTGGTTTACCCTCAATCTTTTGCGCGCTAATGGAGAAGAGATCAATCTTTTGCGTGATACTGCTGGTGCTGAGCTCGACCCTGGTCTCATTTATCGCTGGGATACTATTGAAAATGCTCTCCGCCCTGACCCTCAAGGCCGAGTTTCTGCCAAAGAAATTAAACTTGCTAGATTTTTACTCAGCAATCCGCTCGCCTGGGCCACCAAAATCGAAAATCTCCCCACAATCTTTCCCCCGATTTGCGAGATTGCCAAAACCATGGAGAAGTATTGACAAAATACTTATGGTATGCTACAATGAAGGCAATGGCTCGTCGAGCCTCATCTTGGGGTGTGCTATAATAGGGATATATGAACCGTATACCCCTGGCAGAGCGCATGCGCCCGCAAAGTCTAAATGAGGTGATTGGGCAAGACGAAATTATTGGCGATGGTAAGATTCTCACCGAGATTGTCAAAAAAGCCGAGCCTGTCAACTTAATTTTTTGGGGTCCTCCTGGCACCGGCAAGACTACACTTGCGCGCATCCTTGCGCACGAATATGAGGCTGATTTTGTGGAACTTTCAGCAGTCACTGCTGGCAAGAAAGACATCGAAGCTGTGGTGGAACGCGCCAAGACCAACTGGAATCTTAAGATTCGCACCGTGCTCTTTGTGGACGAAATTCACCGTTTCAACAAGGCTCAGCAGGATGCCTTTTTGCCACATGTTGAGTCGGGTTTAATCATTTTGATTGGCGCTACTACTGAGAACCCGAGTTTTGAGGTTATCTCTCCGTTACTATCGCGTTCGCGCGTGGTGGTGGTTTCTGCCCTCAAAAAGGCCGACATTTTGGCAGTTCTGCAGCGCGCCCTCAAAGCCGAGAAGGCGGAAAAGCGTGTTACTAAAGAGGCTCTAGAGTATGTCGCCGAGCTTAGCGGTGGCGATGCCCGTTCAGCCCTTGGCGATTTGGAGCTTTCGCTTAACCTCGCCAAAAAAGTCGATAAAAGTGTAGTCGAAACGGCTGTTGGCAAAAAAATGCCCCTCTACGACAAATCTGGCGACTATCATTACGACAATATCTCTGCCTTCATCAAGTCAATGCGCGGTTCGGATGTGGATGCCACGCTATATTATCTCGCGCGCATGGTGCAAAGTGGGGAAGACCCTAAGTTTATTGCTCGCCGTATGGTGATTTTTGCTTCTGAAGATATCGGTTTGGCAGGGAATGGTGCCCTCAATCTTGCCGTGAGCTGTTTTCAGGCAATTGAGCGCGTGGGTATGCCTGAGGGCGGGATTATCCTCAGCCATGTGGCGGTGGTTTTAGCTAAGGCTAAGAAAAATCGCGAAACTTATGACGGCTGGGCTAGGGCGCAAGCTGTAGCGGCTAAGAGTATGGGTTGCCCCGTGCCTAACTGGCTGCGCAATGCTCCTACTAAATTAATGAAAGACCTTGGCTTTGGTGAGGGTCAAAAGTGGGAAGCGGGCTTCCATCTTGATAAGAGCTATCTTCCCGAAGAAGTCCAGCACGAGAAGATTTTTGGCGTTCCTAGTCATTACAATCATAACAAAAAATAGCCTATAGCATTGCCAAAAACCTACAAAAGTTGATAAAGCTATTGACAAAATATAATATCTATGCTACAATGAAAGGTAGGAGCATGTTTTGCTATTGCGAACGATCTTTGTTCTGGTAAAAGGTGTATAGCTTGTGTACCTTTGATTATGTTATTACAGAGGCAATATATTTTATAAACTTGATAGTAGCTATCAAGTTTAGTCTGAACAAACCTGCCCCTCTTTACTTCGTGCGCAGCGGTGATGTGGAATTACCTACTACTGGTACTTTCAGGCTCGCTGGCGGCTACGGCATCTACTGGTCGTCGCGGGCCGCAGTCTATACTTCGTCTACCTCAGCTACGGCGTACTACTTACAGGTGGAGCCTTACGCTGTTATACCGTCGAACGGCCCGTTCCATCGCTTCCTCGGTTTCTCCCTCCGCTGCCTTAGTACTGTATTAGACATGTAGAGTGGAGGGGATGAGTGTGCTATAATTAAAAAGTAAATAAGGAGTTTTTATGGCAGATTTTAACAAAGTCTTGACCCCAGGGGATTACGAAAATGGCGAAATCAACGTCGTGATTGAGATCCCAGTTGGTAGCACCCAAAAAATCGAGTACCGTCGTAATATGGAAGGCGGTGCTTTCGAGATTGACCGCATCGAGCCAGATCTATTTGCTAAGCCAGCCAATTATGGCTTTATTCCTCAGACCTTAGACGAGGATGGTGATGAGCTGGATGTAATGGTGATTAGTCCACTTCAGCTTACCACTGGCACTTTTATGAAGGCCCGCATCCTCGGCGTCATGAAATTTGTCGATGATGATGAAGTTGACGACAAAATCATTGCTGTGCCAGCTGACGACCGCAACAATGGCGACGCCATCCAGACTTTGGAGGATTTGCCGGGGCGACTCATCAAGCAGATTGAGTTCCACTTCAACCACTACAAAGACCTCAAGAAGCCAGGCTCTACCGTGGTTAAAGGCTTCTTTGGCGTGGACGAAGCCAAAGCCGTCATCAAAGACGCCATCACTCGCTGGAACGAGCAATAAAAACTACAGAAATTTAAAAAGCAGTCCTCATCGGGCTGCTTTTTACTTTAGATACCGGCAACTCTATCATTCTGCACCAGCGTAATTGCATGGTAGTCCTGATAAATCATATATGCCTCATAAGGTATCTCTAATCGTATTTCGTGTGCGTTTAACCTGTACGTAATCATTCCGGAAAAGTCCTCATCTGGACCAGACAGCCTCTGGATACTGCGCTGGAAGTCGCGCGCCTCCTCCTGTAACTGCCTTGATCCCCAAAACGGCTTCGAATCTATCCGAAAATCCTTGAAGGAATAAATCGCATCCAGCGTGCCGTCAAACTCCCGCGGTTCAGTCTGTGGTGGTTTACCAACATCGATTTCCTCCATATAGGCCCTCGTCAGTACGAGTCCGCGCGTTAGCCAGTTTAATGTAGCCGTGTGCCTTATCAAAAGCACCCGCTGAAGCTCGTCACCGGAAAAGCATAGCGCTGTCGCATGGAAAAACGGCAGAAACGTGCAAATCGTCCCCGCTCCCGTAAGCGGCATAATATTCGCACGCTTCACGCAAACCAAACGATTATAATCACGCTGGTTAATGAACTCGTCCCACAATTGCGGGCGTCTCTGAGCGATTATATTGTTCGGCGCCATCCATAAGCACCATACTCGTGCATCGAAATACTGATTGTTAAATTTTACCATTGCCACATTTATCATCCCCCTTTCTGTGGCAGATTGCAAAGAACTTGAGTTTTATTACATTAAAACAAACACCCTTTTCTAGGCTTATCACCATTGTATCACAGACTTGTAAATTTGTCAAGAGGACAAGGCCTGCCTCCGCATAAATACCTTTTCCGAAGGACATAAAGACTTGGCCTAAGCGGCCCGGAGCGATCCGAGGAAAAGTGTATTTATGCGGGGAAGCGAATCCTATCCCTCTTCCATAAACGCGCCGGACTGTCGGCTCCAGAGATGATTGTACACCCCGTGCGACTTGCCTAGCAACTGATGATGGGTGCCTTGCTCCACGATTTTACCGTCTTCCAGCACCACAATCCGGTCTAGGCTAGCCACGGTCGAGAGCCGGTGTGCAATCACAATGCTTGTGCGCCCCTGCATCAAAGTATTCAAAGCGTCCTGAATCAAGGCTTCACTCTCTGAATCCAGCGCCGAAGTTGCCTCATCTAGCACCAATATTGGAGCATCCTTCAATATTGCCCGGGCAATCGCGATCCGCTGTCGCTGACCGCCTGATAGCTTAATACCACGCTCGCCTACTAGGGTATCATAACCATCTGGCAAATCCTTGATAAACTCGTGCGCATTAGCTAGCTCGGCTGCATGCTGAATCTCTTCCGGCGTGGCGTCCAGTTTGCCGTAAGCGATGTTCTCTGCAATCGAACGATGGAACAGCGAAGTCTCCTGTGGTACATAGGCGATATTCTCGCGTAGAGACCGTTGCGTCACGTCCTTAATATTCTGGTCCGAAATCGTAATCTGCCCCTCATCCACATCAGCAAAACGGAGTAGTAACTTGGTTAAAGTGGTCTTGCCTGAGCCCGACACGCCTACCAAACCAATCCGCTCACCCGGTTTCACTTTGAGAGAGAAATCCTGAAATATCGGTTCCTTGGCGTCTTTGTGCTTAAAGCTAATGTGATCAAAATTCACCTCTGCTTGTGTCATTACCAGTTTGTCGGCGCCCGGCATATCTACCACATCATCCACCATATCCAGAATCAGCGTCATTTCGTGCGCATCGCCAAACACGCGGTTGATATTCTTGAAAATTGAATTAATATTCCAGAGTTCGCCCTGAATCGTTTGCGCATAGTTTACAATCAGCACTAGTGTTGCAATCGAAATCCCTAGCCACTCCCGGCCAAACACCAAGAACACTAGAATCATCGCCGTAATCCCAATTTGCACTCCGTTAAACTTAATATCGCGCCCAATTGTGGCGTGCATCTGCTTGTAGTTGGCGTCTAACGTTGCACGTGAGAAATTGGCATAGCGATGCCGCTCGTGCGTCTCATGGGCGTAGGATTTCACTGAAATAATATTAGAAATCGAGTCTGCCAGCTGCCCAGTCTGTTTGGTTTCGGCCGCCGCGGCATTATCACTAAGGTAAGCAATCTTTTTGAACGATAGTCCTGACACCAAAGCATACAGTGCTACAAACCCCACAATCCCTGCGGCAAACCATGGCACTTGCGGCGCTAGCACGATAATCACCATCCCAATATACGCCAGCGTCGGCCACAAGTCCCATATAATCGTATCAACCAAGCGCTCAAACGCCCAGACAAACTTATTTGTTTGTGATACCAGGGAACCAGAAAACCGGTCGTTGTGGAATTGCATTGACTGATCATTGACCACCGTAAAACAATTCACCGCTAGGTCATACATTGCCAGTACTTCCATTTTCCAGCACCAATATAACCGTAGCTCCTCCAACACCACCTTGTTTAAGACATATAATGCAAAGAACCCAATAATCTCCACTGCGGCCACGCGTAACATTTCATCCGCTGGCAGCCCCATGGACGCCTTCTCAATCAGGTCTGCAAAAATCAACGGCGCCAGAATCGCTCGAATGAATACTACCACCGGCGTAGAAACAATCATTCCTATTGAATACCACTTGTATTTCTTGACTTCTTGCCAATAATAATGCAGAGTACGTCCTGTAGTTTTGGTTTTTGCTTTGTCCTTCACCTTCGTCATGTGCCTAATTATATACTACCAGTGCTCAGAATACAAGCATTTTGTGAACCAAATTTGCTGGGGGGGGGGGGGATTTTTAGGGATAGAACCTGGGAAAACCTCTATTGACATTCTTCGGAATAAAAGCATAAAAGTATTGACATTTTAGATAATCTGTGCTACAATGGAAGTATATCGTGTATGCGATATATAGCCTGCCGGATGGCAGAGTACATGAAAAGGGGGTAAATCGTATGATTTACAAGAAAAAATTTAATGCAACTATTGTCAATGGTCCTTCCAAAATGGACCTCCTCACTGCTTTTGCCTATGCGTTCAACAAAGAACATGATTTCTCTGTAACGTTTCACATTGTAGACGAAAATGAGAATTTGAAAGAGCGACTGTGGTACAAGATAGCTGGCAAAAATGGTGCTCCGCTGAAAGCAAGGGTTATCGGTATCAGCTACGAAGATGGTAGTGGTGATAAGTTCTTAATTGAAGGTTATCTTGATTATTACTGTAACAAAAAGACCAATTACGACGTGCATTTCACAGCATATTATTCGTCGTCTAATCGAAAAGGCGCCGCTCAACTTGAGCTAAATGTTGCAGACGAAAAATAGGTAGTTGTATATACAAAATTCCTGGTTCAGTGAACCAGGAATTTCTTTTCTTCACTCGTCGAAAGTCCTTTATAGCTCTTCCGCCTTCACCCGCACCTGCTCGGTGGTGTCGCGGTCACGCACCGTCACTGTGTCGTCTTCCAGGGTATCAAAGTCAATCACTACGCACTTTGGCGTACCAATCTCGTCTTGCTTCTTGTAACGTTTACCGATGTTGCCGGAATCATCCCAGGTTACAAAAGTATATTTTTGCTTCAGAATTGCAAACACTTCCTTGGCTTTTTCGACCAATTCCGGCTTATTCTTAAGTAGCGGGCTCACACAGAATTTATATGGCGCTAGGTTCTCGGGCAACTTCAATACGACTCGATCTTCTTCCTCGACATACGCTGCACTTAGCACCGCAAGGAACAAACGCTCCACTCCGATTGAAGGCTCAATCACGTGCGGGATAAAGCTCTCGCCCGTCACCTTGTCGCGATATTCCATGCTCTTGCCGGAAGCTTTCTGAATATTGCTGAGGTCGAAATCGGTTCGGTAGGCAAAACCCAGCAACTCTTCCTGGCCGTTGGGATAGTCAAACATCACGTCAATCGTATGCTTGCTATAATGTGCGCGGTCCTCCGCTGGCACGTCGTAATCATGGATCTTATCTGTCGGTAGTCCCATCTGCTCCTCCAGAAAAGCATGATAGTCGGCCAATAATTCATCGAAATTCTGCTCCCACTCCTCCGGCCGCACAAAATACTCAATCTCCATTTGGCTGCATTCGCGGTCACGCAAGATAAAGTCGCGTGGCGAAATCTCATTGCGAAACGCCTTACCTTGCTGCGCCAGCCCAAAGGGGAGGTTAGGATAGATTGTATCCACCACGTTCTTGTAGTTCGTAAAAATCCCTTGCGCAGTCTCTGGCCTCAAGTACGCAATCGAAGAATCATCGTCCACCGGCCCTACGTGCGTCTGGAACATCATATTAAACTTGCGAATCTCGCTCCAGTCCTGTTTGCCACAAGTTGGGCACTTGGGACTAACCGCTAAGAATTCCTCCGTCGTAATACTCTCAGTTGCCCCGTCCACCAGCTTATCCGCGCGGAACCGGCCATGACACTCCTTACACTCCACTAACGGATCAGCAAACGTCGCCACATGACCCGAAGCTTCCCAAGTCTTGGGATTCATGATAATCGCGGCATCCACGCCGTACATATCATCACGCTTATCTACCCAGAAACTCCACCAGGTATTCATTAAATTGCGCTTCAGCATCACGCCGAGTGGGCCAAAATCCCACGTCCCGGCCATTCCGCCATACACATCCGACCCCGGGAAGATAAACCCACGGCGCTTACATAAACTTACAATATCCTCTAACTTAGTCATAATATATATTGTACTACTTTTTGACTCTCGGAGCAAATCATTGTCTAGGGAACTATACTAATCTCGCGTGAGATAAAGATATTTTTTCAACCATTCATCAGTCATTTCCTCTGGCACGCCATTAGCCAAGTCATTCGCTAGCTCCAAGATAACATCTTTAAGCTCAATATTGTTCTTGTAATAATCTGGAATGCCTTCGTATCCAACCCGCGCACCGATAATGTTACCCGTAATTGCTGCGGTTGAATCAGAATCTCCATCATGATTTGCTGCCGCAACAATGGCATCTTCAAAATTATCTTGATACTTAATTGAGCAATAAATTGCAATCGCTATGGCTTCTTCGGACACCCATCCCCCTCCAAGTTGACGAATGGCGTCTTGATTTTCGATTTTAGAATGGGCGAGTTTGATAGCCAGATTACATAATTCTGCTAACTCTATCTTTTCATCCGCATAGCTACTTACTGCGTCCTTTGCGGACCAATCATTCATTTTCTGTATGGCGGTTTTGGTGGCTTCTTCTACCGAATAATCAGCTAAAACATAATAAATAATATAGCCAAGTACGTAAGCCGAGAGAATCGCAAGGGGATGCCCATGTGTTAAAGCGCAAGACCTTGCCGAGAACTCACCAATAGCATCTTCGTTAATACACAAGGGAATAGGTGCAATCCGCATGACGCCACCACAGCCCTTGCTATCATTGATTGGTTCACTCAATGTGCCAGCTTTACTCGAAGATAAGGCCTCGATACAAGTCATACCGGGATCACGTAAGACATTTAGTTCGGGAATATCCTTAATCCAAGAAACTGACATATGTTCATCGACTTTCTGCTGTGTTCCAAGCCAATCGAGATAAGCAAGATAAATTGCTTCGGGTGGAAGCATCGCTATGCCGCGCAAATGCCATCTTGTCTGTCTCCAAAGCAACCCGCATGCCGTAAACAAAGTCATCTGTGTATCATCGGAAATAATGCCAACATCATTTGCAAAGCGCGTTACCATTCTTGGTGCCACACCATGGCTAAATTCAATTTGATATCCAAGCGCGTCGCCAATTGCCCCGCCTATCAGTGAGCCGCGCACTCTATTAGCCCTACTCTCTGTCGCCGTTTCAGCCATCAGAAATCCTCTAGTCTGCCATTATGGTATCTGGCGATAATGCTTCCTCTAGATATAACACTTGCATCTATAATCCTATCACTTGGGTGATTCGCAAGATATTGCCGGCTAAAGCGGACCAGCTCCAGATTAGCATCACGATGGTCGCGCACTTCGGCTTCGTATCTTTTGCCTTAATTTGTAGTAATTACTAGAACTACCATAAGTTGTTCATAATTATAATGATGCTTACCAAATAGTCAAGGGCTGGCGGGCGCATATGATATAATGCAAACATGGATAACGATTGCTACATTATTAACCGCATGTACGCTGGCGACTATATCGGTGGCACAAACATAGGTCACGAAATTATTAACCTTTTCTCAGATGACCATGGTGACAATTATATTTACGTAAATTCCGATGGTATAATTGATCCAAAATTCAATGACAAGGTCAAAGGCGTTATTTTAGTCAGAAAAACTAATTCTATACATCGTTTAGAGGTACTTGGTATCGCCAAGGTTGACGAAAACTCTCAAATAGCCTACAAATCAAAGAAGATATCTAGGCCCGAGCGCATTGCCGAGCAAGATGCAATCGTAGATGCATATCTTGCCGAACATGATGTTACTTACGGTGGCGTTTCGCAGAGTGAGTTGTTTGCTAAAAATAAATTTCGTGGGGATTACGAGAACAATCATACTATCACCTTCAAGGCCAAAGAATTGTTGCTTCCATTTCGTGAAGAAGAAAAGAAGGTTTATTTATCGGATAGTGAAAGCGAAGATCCATCTGAATATCAGCTGGAAGAGATTGTTTTTCCAAAGCGATCATTGAGGCGATATATTAACAGAAGCGAGTTTCCTAAAGATTTCGACAAAATCACGCAACTAATTAACGACGAAAGTTTATGGGACAAAAGTCGTAAGACTGAAAAACTCAAGAATGTTGGCAAGATATTAAAAGATGGAGATAATTTTAATTACCTCGATATTATTTGCAAGCAAGACGACGAAAACGTTTTCTCGAATTCAATAGCCTATTTCATTACTAATGATAAAAAACTGTTGAAAGATTTTTGCCGTGAGGTGCTGGGGATTGATAATATCTCTGATGAGGTAACTATCGAACGTGAAAAGTCTGCGAAGGGGTCACGTATCGACATCTATATTGAAGACGAGAATAATGCGGTTGTGATAGAAAATAAGATTAAGTCGGAGGTTAACGGTACTCAGGAGCGGCATGATTTCACTGGAGAGCTCATCAAATCTCAGCTGGAGGACTATTATAATTATGTCGAAGATCATGCCGGTAGCCGTAAGAAAAAATACTTTATCTTGATGCCAAACTATCATCATATTGATTTGCAAAAATATAAGCACAGTGAAAAATATACCAAAATTGAGTATAGTGATTTAGTTAAATTCTTTGATAGTCACAAATATCAGAACGACGCCGAGAGTTCTTACTATGAAGATTTCAAAAAGGCCTTACGTAGGCACTCTGAAGATTACTATGATGATCAATACGCAGTCATGAAGAGGCGGTTTATCCGTAGAATTTTAGAATGTAAAAAATAGACTATCTGTTGCTGAATTTGACCAGCTTGCTGTTAATTTTGGCATAAAGCGGGTGGCGCGGATTACCGTTCTTAGTTAACTTAGGCAAAGCATAAAAATGCGTACCTTCAGGGAACAGACTAAGGATTTGTTGCGCACTCATGGCTAACTTCTTGTAAGGTTTATCGCCAACATTTGCACCCCAACCACACCATACATGCAGTAAAGAGGCATGGTCTGTTAGATAGAGCGCAATTTCTTGTTGAATTGCCCGAAGATTAAGCTCAAAGAATATTTCCTGTTCTAAGTGTAGTTCTTTGAGATAGGGCGTAATTTCCGGGCTCAGATTGATTGCAATAATTCCATCAAAACCATTATTCTGAGCAATCTTTTGCATGCGATGCCAAGTTGGATCAACGCGTTTATCATCTGCTAGACTAGGATTTAACCCAATAAAAAACAACGGATTCTGCGCATCACTATCTTTCAATACTAAGCGCAGCCCCCGTTCTAGATTCTTTATGCAAATTCTTGACATGATTCTTAAAATAAAAATGGAGCCGTCTTCGGGATTTGAACCCGAGACCCCTTCCTTACCATGGAAGTGCTCTACCACTGAGCTAAGACGGCAATAGAGATATTATACCACATCACCCCGATATAATAAAAGTATTGACTTTTTCGCAAATCTGTGCTACAATAGAGATATAAGCCTCTAACGAGGTCTAATCTGTAGTTGTCTCGAAACTGTGATTACAGGAGTAGGGACTTAACCCCATTAGTCAAAGTTGAGGTCATATGTACCTTAATTTTTTGGCTAAGACCTATCTATTCCAAAGGAGGAGTAGCTATGAACATGGATTACAAAAAAGTCTTACCTCACATTTATGAGGGCAAAGCCAACCGTCTCTACGAGGTTGAAGGTCACCCGGAGTATCTCATTATCGAGCGCAAAGATGACATCACAGCGGGGAACGGCGCCAAGCATGACACAATCGAAGATAAGGGATTTTATAATAACAAAATCTCCAACCAGCTGTTCTGGGTGTTGCGGAATAATTCTGCAGTAGTACCGACACATTTTGTGCAGGAGCTGAGCGATTGTGAAACCCTGATTCAGAAAACCAATCCTATTAAACTGGAAATAGTAGTGCGCAATATCGCTACCGGTAGCATCATCGAACGATTACCGTTCGATGATGGGCAGGAGTTTACTAATCCCATCTTCGAGTTGTATTACAAGGATGATGCTTTGGGCGACCCGCTGATTAACCACAGCGAAGCGCTTGCACTTGGTGTAATCAGTGAACGGGATTATGCGGATATTGAAGGTATGGCACTGATAGTGAATGACACCTTGAAAGAGTTCTTCAATGAGATTGGCATTATTCTGGTGGACTTCAAAATCGAGGTTGGGCGCACACCGCAGGGAGATTTAATCATAATCGATGAAATTTCGCCTGACACCTGTCGGCTGTGGGATGCCGAAACCCGGAAGAAGTTGGATAAAGACCGTTTCCGCCAGGGGCTGGGTGATGAGGCTGGTGCCTATCGTGAGATTTACCGTCGGGTTTGTGAACAAGTTTTTTTTATCGTGTTTCGCGATGTTTAGGGTTGCTCAAAATCCGTCAGTTAGCTTAGTGCAAACTCGTGTTCTCAAGGGGATGTGCTTTGTTTTTGAAGGGTTAATCTTCATTGGCGCAATTGCAATCGCCATCGAGGCCGTTCAGTACACCGCTTGGGTTGGGCAATATGAAGCCACCACGTCCCAATCTGGGACAGATGTACGCTTTTGGGTATCAGGAACACTCTTTTTGAATGGGGTGCATGGCAACGTGCTCGCCGCCATGCTCACTGCTTAGCTAAAAAGAAAAGACCCACAACGTTATATCGTGGGTCTTTTTTATGCTCAAAAACTCGGTGGTGGAGTAGATCGGACTCGAACCGACCACCTCAGCAATGCGAATGCTGCGCTCTACCAGATGAGCTACTACCCCAGCAAATTCATTATAGCACACATCGCTAGAACTGTGTTACAATAGAGAAAATAAGAGAGGTAAATGGCATGATTTAACTTCGTTTGATAATTCATCAGCAACCGAAACCAATCATGAGAGGTATATTATGAAGAATGATCCAGTTTTTGCAATTATCAAACAAGAACAAGTGCGCCAGTCCGAAGGGCTAGAGCTTATCCCGAGCGAGAACTACGTTTCCGCCGAAGTACTCAAGGCCATGGGCTCAGTTTTGACAAACAAGTATTCTGAAGGCTATCCAGGGAAGCGTTATTACGGTGGCAACGAAAACATCGACCAAATCGAGAATTTGGCAATTGAGCGCGCCAAAGAGCTGTTCCATGCCGACCACGCTAATGTGCAGCCGCACTCTGGTGCCAATGCTAATGAGGCGGTTTACTTTGCCTGGTGTCAGCCGGGTGATACGATTCTTGCCATGGCGCTTCCGGCCGGCGGACATCTCACGCACGGCTCTCCGGTAACGCGCAGTGCCAAGATTTATAATTTTGTGGGTTACGGCGTAACCGAAGATGGCAATATTGATTACGACGAGCTTGAACGCCTCGCGCGCGAGCATCGGCCGAAGCTGATTTTGGTCGGTTATTCTGCCTTTATGAAGATCCCAGATTTTGATCGCGTCGCCAAAATTGCGGCTGAAGTCAGTGCCGAGAGTAGCCAAGAAATCCTCTTGATGGCCGACATGGCGCACGTGGCGGGTTTGATTGCGGGTGGCGTACATCCCAACCCGCTCGAGCACGGCTTCCAGGTGATGACTAGTACCACACACAAAACCTTGCGTGGTCCGCGTGGCGGTTTAATTGTGAGCATGGGTACAGTGGGGAATCCTTTGCGCAAGGTAGAGCACACGCTGGAGAACATCCCGACTTTGGTTGACCGTGCCGTTTTCCCTGGTACGCAAGGTGGACCACTCGAGCATGTGATTGCAGCCAAGGCGGTGGCCTTTGGTGAAGATTTGCAGCCTGAGTTTCAAGATTATGCCCGGAAAATTGTAGAGAATGCTAAGGCTTTGGCAGCTGAATTAGCTAGACTTGGTTTTGTCTTGCAGGGCGGCGGTACTGAGAATCACTTGGTTTTAGTGAACGTCAAAGACAGTTTTGGGATTGATGGTAAATTCTTTGAATACGCGTTGGATAAGGTTGGGCTGACTTTGAACGCCAATGCCTTGCCGAATGATAAGGGCGCGGCCTTCCGCCCGTCTGGCGTGCGCCTTGGTACTCCCGCCATGACCACTCGTGGTCTAGGTGTGCCAGAAATGATTAAAGTAGCTGGCTGGATGAAACGCGTCCTGGATATTTGCATTGAAGCCGGTAGCGAAGATGGCTTAGGCGGCCACGAAGCCGAGCTGAAGGCAGTGCGTGATGAAGTCCGAGCTTTGGCGCTTGAGTTCCCAATTCCAGGGATTCCAGCCGAAAATTAGTTTAGCAAAAAGTGTGGGCGTAAGAATGTTTTTATATAATAAAGGAGAATTTATGCCCACTACTAAAAAAATCACCAATAACCAACCCAGCATTGCACTGATGAGTGCGGAAGAGCTGGCTAAGTACGAGAAGATTATTCCGGGCGGCGCCGAGCGGATTCTCGAGCTGGCGGAACAACAGGCTTCGCACGCTCAAGAACTAGAAAACCGCCAGCTCGAAACGAGCGCCAAGCTCAAGCTGGTGTGCCAAGTGATTACGTTCTTCTTGGCGCTCGGCACAGGCGCGCTCGGCGCCGCCCTTTTGCTCGCCGGCAGCGAGCTTGCCGGATTGTTAGTTATTGTCGTGGATGCGGCTGCGCTCGCTGCCGTCTCGCTCTACGGCAAACAAAACTAGCGAAAGATCGGCACCGAACCGCGACGTATCAAAGGCAGCGGAGGGAGCGACCGACGTAGCGATTACCTTCATTCGACGGGTTGACCGTTGTATTAAAGTTGAAGTCGTACGCGTTTGTAGTCGTAGGAGCCGCCCGCGACGACCACCATTGGCCTTCGTTGCCAGTGTTCCTGAAAGTACCACCACTAACACCAGGTAGATTTACGAACCCGCTGCGCACAAGAGTACCGCAAAAATAAAAACGGACGAATAACCAGTCGTTAAACGGTTTAGAAGTTTACTTTTATTACGCCTGACCATAATCCGACGTATTGCAAACCTTCGCGCGTCTCTTTTTTGAGCTAAGAAGGGAAACTTCACAATCTTTCGAGGAGAGGGCCTCAAATTGGCGGAGCTTGACCTCGTTGCCACCGTCGGCCCCCACGGACTACGTCCACGGAATTATTGTAACATATCCAAAATAGCCCCTCCCGAGGCTATTTTATAACATAATTTTTGAAATAATTCAAACCGTGGTGGTTCCGGGCGGACTTGAACCGTCGACACAAGGCTCTTCAGGCCTCTGCTCTACCAACTGAGCTACAGAACCATACCTACATTATAGCACATCTCGCGCAGAATGTAAGCCCCCTCGACTGGTTTAATCCTTTTTCTTGAAATAATCTTTACCTAGACCGCAGAGGGGACACTTATAATCGTCTGGCACTTCGTCACCATAATACACATAGCCACAAGCCATACAGACCCAAGCAGTTTTATTTTCTTCGGTCTTCACCTTCACTAAATCGCCTTTGTGCTCCTGATACCATGCATAAGTCATCGGAGCCTTGTCTTCTAGGACATCCGCTTCAACCATACGACCAATATAAATCGTATGGGTTTCGGCATCAATTGCGTCTACTTTTTCGCATACCATGTAGCCGAGGGAATTTTTGACGACCGGAACACCCTCTATCTCTGTTGTTTCGCATTCAGTACATTTATCAATATCTTTGGATGATTTAAAGCCAAACGTTTCAATAATTTCTGGGTCCACATCTTTGCCTAGCACTGACAACGCAAATCTATCATTCTCAGATAACAACTTATGCGAATGGTTGGTCTTAGCCACGGCTACTGTAATAAGTGGTTGTTCGCCGGCACTGGCGCGTGACACTGCATCCACGATGCAACCACCACCTTTGGTGGTCAAGACGTATACGCCTTGCGTGATTTTACGGGTAATTTTCGAATTCTTCATTTTCCTCCTCTTAGTGATAGCAACGATTAAAATGTTCTAGATTGGTATTTTCTCTTTTTGAAGCGCGTCTTATGACGAGCGAGGAAAGAAAAATGCCAAGATAGAACATTTTAACGCCGCGCAGTGATGCCCGAAATGAGACTTGTAGCGAAGCGGCGGCAAAGGCCGCTTCCCATACGATTTGCGTTCCTGGGATTACTACAGTGGTGCCCGAAATGGGACTTGAACCCATATGGATTTCTCCATTCGATTTTAAGTCGAACGCGTATACCAATTCCGCCATTCGGGCGCCATCACTGCATCTCCATTATACCACAAAAAAAGGACCCGCACCGCGAATCCTTTTATAAGATATAGCTCGCCATTGAACACCCTTGCTATTTTTAAGAACTCCAGGCGGCTCTCAACGTCAGATTCGTCCGAGTTCCTAATTACATTTTACCACAACCAAAAAGCGCGTCAACCTTGATTTTGATAAAAAACCTGCATTAACTTCAAAAAGTTTTCCACAGAAACAACAGGGGTAACATGCAAAAACCGAACAAACAAGCATTGACTTTTTGCACAATCTGTGCTACAATAGAATTATAACCACAAATAAAACTGTGGCGGTGCTAAGTTGTTGTGCTATACTAAATACATGACAAGTGAAGGAAAGAGTTGGATTCGGCGTCTAGAGCGCTGGCTGGATGAGTGGAAGATTGCCTTTTCGGGCATTATTTTAGCAACGCGCGATGCACGGTTTTTAGTGACTTTTGGGCTGACGTTTGTGATTTTTGGCACGCTGATGACTTTATTAGCTGGCAGTACGGCCGCTTTCAGCCTGTTTGGCACAGCAGATTTATGGGGAAAGCTACGCATTATCGGCGATGGCTTCCTGGGGCTATTTGGCATGAATCGAAATTTCTGGGATTGGATATTGACCTTCTTTGTTACACTTCTACAGAGTATTCTGATTGGACTAGTAGTGATGGTCTGGCGCCACCGTCAACGGAGCAAAAAAGCCCAAGTTGTGGCTACTGCTACCAACTCTGACAACGTACAAAACGCTGGTCTGGCGGCAGGCCTTGCCGTGCTAGGCACTGGTTGCCCTACTTGTGGCACAACGTTGATTGCGCCTCTGATTGGTACGTTATTCAGCACTAGCAGTTACGCTCTAGCCAGTGCGATTTCCGGAATTTTGACTGCCGCCGCCGTTATTATTGCCCTGCTCGCGCTCAAGCGCATTGGGAACGACGCCTACTCGCTCATTGTTAGTGAACGCTATCAGAAAAAGCATCAAGTCAAGGAGGAAACCAATCTATGAAACACCTGCGCACTATTGCAATTATCGCCGTGATTGTCCTATTATTCGGGCTATTGATTATGGGCTCGTCCACGCGTCAATCACCAAAAGACCAAGTCTGGGATGAAGCAACTACGGTTGGTGAGCTAGATTCGCCCAACTATTACATTATGTACACAGATTTGATGTGTCCGTATTGTGACGTCTTTTCGCGCGCCGTGATGGAGCACTGGGATGAGTTTACCGATTATCTAGCTGAGAATAAGATTTTATTCGAGATTCGCTTGACCGATGCATTGTACGAGGGAAGTGGCAGCCAGTATTCGCGCGACGCAGCCGAGGGTGCGTATTGTGCGGCTAGAGAAGATAAGTTTTGGGATTTTTATCACGCCGCCATAAAGTCGCTTTGGGATGATTATCATTCCAAAGGTGTCGGTGACAGCAAAACCTCACCCGCTATCAAAAATATGCCGGAGGATTATTGGCTCAAAATTGGTCACAGTGTAGGCCTGGGTGAGCAGTTCGATCAGTGTGTGTCTGGGCACGAGGCAGTAGCCGACATTAAAAATAACACCAGTCGCGCTATGCAAGTAGCCGAGGGGATGCCGTCATTCAAATTCAACCAATTCTCTACGGCCGGTTTTGACAATAGCTGGGGGTGGGATTACGTCAAAATGTATCTTGACGCCGGACTGAAAAATAAGTGATTAGGCTAAAAGGGGTGCAAGAGGTGTCAAAAATATAAAATTGACACCTCTTTTTCGTGCGCAGCGGGTACGTAAATCTACCTGGTGTTAGTGGTGCTACTTTAAGGAACGCTGGCCTCGACGGCTACGGTTGGTCGTCACGCGCCTCATCTACGCGCTCTGATGGCGCCGCTATCCCTAGCGCTTACAACCTCGCCTTTGGGCCCTCTGATGTCAACCCGTCAGGCGGTCCGTACGAACGCCTCTACGGTTTCCCTCTCCGCTGCCTTAGTACTGTATTAGATATGTAGAGGGGGAGATGAAATCGATATAATATCATGGCTATGCTTGCTAATTTTCTTCGATTTGTGGTAGGCTTACTTCACGGGCAATAGTAAATTGACACATTTACAACTAGGGCATCTGGAGAAAGGAGGGCTATTCTATAGTAGTACAACTTTTGTGTTTATGTCTCGAAGCCAAGTTGAATCCTACGATTCGCTTGCGCTTCGTCTTCAAGAAACAAAAAAGTTATCGGCCGTAAAACCGGTCGATAACACATAGACATAGCCCCATTCTCGCACAAACAAAGGGCTGTGTCAATCCCTACCATTGCTCGTTTTTTGTGCGTATAAGCGACACCCTTTTGTTAGCGCTCCACTCAGCTGATATCTTTGCTCTAGAACATGGAGGTCCAAACAAAAAGGGCACCGCGAGGTGCATCTATCTCACGCGTATGCTCCTAGTTACCTAAAAACAATCAACGAGGGAAAGCCTCAACGGCGCCCTTGCTATGATTGTTTTTACAATTACATAGCGTTACTATGAAAACTTTTACATACGCTAGATGTGAAATAGATGCACTCTCATTATATCACATTTTAACAAACACTTCTCCCCCTCTACATGTCTAATACAGTACTAAGGCAGCGGAGGGGGAAACCGTGCCAGCGAGCGTCTGGACCCCATGATGGGCGAACTTCTGTGGCACCGAAGAGAAGGTCATAGCCACCAGCACCAACAGAACTCCATACGTTATCAGCCTCACGTGAAGACCAATAGTGGCCACTCGCGCCATTAGACCATAAGGTACCAGCAGTATTAGGTAAGTTGACAACCCCGCTGCGCACGAAGCACTTTACTGTTCGATTTCTTCGCCAGTCTCAAGATTACGCAGTTTGTAGTGGCCGGAAGCAGCCTCAGTTTCGCCAATCACGGCGGCAAACCCAGCCACCTTACTGGCATATTTCAGCTTGTCACCCAGTTTTTTCTGGGTTAGCACGAGGTCTACGGTTTTACCTTGCGCGCGCAAATCCTGCGCAAACTTAGCGCAAGCATTATACTCATTACTGGAAATCGGGATCAAACATACATTCACCGGTTTACTCTCACTTACCTTCACTAGTCCAGCATCCACAAACGCCGCAAACAACCGCGTTAAACCAATCGAACCGCCCACGCCAGGTAAGGCCTGGTCGGTGTAATAATTCGCCAAATTCTCATAACGCCCGCCTGAGCAAATCGAACCAAATTCACGATAATCCGGTGCAATCGTCTCGAACACCGTACCAGTATAATAATCTAACCCACGTATAATAATCATATCAGCTATCACTTCGGTGGCGCCCGACAACTCCTGTACGGTTTTGAGCACTTCGCCCAATTCTCCCACGCCTTCCAAGAAGGTAGTATCACTACATCCCAAACTTTGCAGCTTTGACACGACCTCATCGTATCGGCCATGGATTTGGATAAACGTTGTGATTTTTACAACATTTTCTGTGCCTAGGCCCAAATTTTGCAAGGCCTCTACAGTCTTTTCGGGTGGTACTTTTTCTGCGTGGTCTACAATATTAAAAATCTCTGCCGCTAGATGGTTGAGATTTAGCGCTTGCAATAAACCGTTCAATAGTTTGCGGTTACTCACGCGCACTACAAAACTTGGCAACGGCAAAACCCTCAGCGCATCTACCAAAGTCGCAATCACTTCGGCGTCGTATGCCACTGACAGGCTATTCCAGCCAATCACATCCACATCGCACTGATAAAACTCGCGAAAACGTCCTTTTTGTGCCCGTTCACCGCGAAAATTGCGTCCAATCTGTGTTACTTTGAACGGAAAAGTCAAATCATTCATGTGCTCCACGGTATAGCGCGCCAGTGGCACGGTGTGATCAAACCTAAGGGCTTGGTCGGCATCATCAGCTGTTTCGGCGGTTTTTACCACTTTATAGACTTGTTTTTCAGTGTCACCTCCGGCCTTGGCTAGCAAAATTTCTGCACGATCAATCATAGGAGTTTCAATACTCTGAAACCCATGCTGCGCATATGCCGCGGCAATGCCGGACTTTAGGCGGTTAAACTCGGCCTGCATTGCTGGAGTTAGTTCTTGCATGCCACTGATGGGAGAAGTATTGAATTTTTTCATAATAGATATATTATAGCACAATGTAGCGCTTAGCGCACATAGTGGTCAAAGATGAACCGCACCAAGCCAAACAAAGCCACAATCCCCAAAATCAGTAATACAATCTGCGAAGCGCTAATCCCATGCGCCTCAGCTTCCTGCTCTTTACTCTCATTCGCCTGTATAGTGCTAGGCGACTGTACCTCAGTTAATTGTGTATCAGTATTACCAATATCTAGCATTTCTTCAATTTCGTCACCATGTTCATTCCATACCGTACCATTATTGAGATCTGTTTTTGTCAGTTCTTGCTCTACGTTAACTCCACCACCCACAGTTGGTACCTGGCCATTAGCTGTGCTTGGTGTTTCGCTATTCGTAGCATCACTTGCTGGATTTTCAACCGGTTTAGGTGCCTCATCAACCTTGGCCTCGGCTACCGTAATCGGGATTTTTAGCGTCACTGTGTTTTGATCACTATCACTAACTTTATAAGCTAACGTATATTTGCCCGCTTGGCTAAAGTCCACATCTGACTGGATGGCAATTTGGCTAAGATCGTATTCGCCGTCTTCGCCGTCGCGCGCACTGACCAACTGAGCAAAGTCAACGCTTTCACCCACTGCGTATTCATGCTTGCCACTATAAGTAATCTTTGGTACGCCACCGTAGCGTAGATTATTGATAAATTCGCGATATGGCTTTTGATCAACACCGCGCAAATTATAATAGGCTAGTACAATCTGTGTTTTGGCGCTCACATCTAGGTGGCGATTATTCAAAACCTCATCCGACAGCTGGGCTCTATAAGCCTCAATTTGACCCACGACGTAATTTTTGAGGATATTATACAGCGCAGTTTTCCCATCAGCATCACTCCAGGTAGATTTGCGAATACCATCCAATGTTAGCACGTAGCGCTCAGTCGTGCTACTGGACATAAAGGACGTTGCGGGGGAATGCGTTAAGTTGCTTAGGACTTGTATATCCGCGCCGTGTACTTCAATCGCATAACCACGACCTAGTTGCACCGAATAAGTTCTAGGAGCGCTGGCAAACTTAATCTCGCCATTCTCAGACGTAGTTTGCTCGCTCGTTGACACTTGGCCACTCGGGTTCAAGATTCGCACATAAGCCTCCGCGTCCAGCGCCTCCTCCGTTACGGTAATTTTGGCCGAACGAAAGTCACTTGCCAGTACTAACTCATAAGCTGGCCGGGAAGATTTACCTAGCACTTGAAAAGTCAGAGAATTATTATAAACCGGTTTTGACCCCACGCCAATTTCTTGCGCTTGGCTTACCACGGGTTGATGCTCCATCATCACCTTGGCGCCAATTACTCCACCCAGCGCTAACAACACCGCAAGCAACCCCAACAGAGGTTTACGCCGCATCAGATAGTCCCAAATCTCACTAATCATTCTGCTTATAATTATATCACAAAATGCGCATAAATACAATAGCAAACTGGGGTAGAATGTTTTTGGTATTTTATATACAATTTCTGCTATAATAATCATTATGGTAAAGCGCAAAAAAGAAGATATCATCGACAAAATCGTGGCTTGGGGGTGTAAACTGGTTCATCTTGATAAACACACCGCGACGTTTCAGCAACTGGCTAAATTTTTCATCGTCGGTGTAACTAACACCGCCATCAACTGGACAATTTTTGCTATAGCTCTGCATTTTTTGCCGATTGCAGACGAAGTTGCCAAATCGGTTGTGGCTAGTGCCATCGCCTTTGCGCTTGCAACTGTCTTCAACTTCTGGGCTAGTACTACTTGGGTGTTCGAAACCACCAACAAAAAATCCCGCAAACGCTTATTCATCGAGTTTGCGGTTATGACGGGTATCGCCTTCCTTGTCTTCGATGAAGCTATGCTTGCCTGGTTAGTGTCGTTAGGCTGGCAACCAATGCTCGCCAAGATTGCTACTACCGCCTGTGGCATGGTATTCAATTTCATCACGCGCAAAATTTTTCTCGAAGACCACAGCGAGAAAAAGCACTAGTAGTATTGACAAAATTAAAAAGTATGCTACAATGGAAATATAAACCCCGCGAAGGGTAAGTTTGTCATGCGTGAACACTATTCCGCAAACATTTTTTGAACGACATCACGATAAATCGCTTTTACTTTCTCGTAGTCATCTGGGAATTGCTCTAGATAGTGCATGATAGTTACGCCGCTATTTATTTCGATAATCATTAAATCGCCAGCAACTTCGACAATGTCTACGCTACAAAATCTCAAGCCCATTGCCACAACTGCTCTTTTTGCCAACTCTATAAGTCGATTTAATAATTCTGTATTTGTAACCTGGCTTGCAGTTGCCCCTTGGCTGAGGTTAAAGCGCCAATCGTTACCTCGATTTTTTTGATAAGCCAGCCTTGCCTCACCATCTAACATTACTACACGATATTCGTGTTCAATTTTATAAAATGGGCACATGCTAGCCGAAAAGCTTTGTTTGAAAACTTCTTCCAGCACCGTTGGGATTTGTGTTAAAGACGTAATCTGAGAAATTCCTCTGCCGCATTGCCCAGCATTTGGCTTGATTACAATATGATTATTATTTTTTGTAAAATACTCAGCAATATATTCTGGCGTATTACGTCCCTCGACATAGGTGTTACAGTTACCTGCTTCGTATAGCATGACATGCTCAATTACTGGCACTTCTTCATTGCGTAAGACCTCATAGGTTGCATATTTATCATCAGCTACTAGAGTCGAAGCAGCTGGATTAAGGTCAGCTTTGTAACCCAAAATCCGCCGACGCACGCCAGCTTTATCCAATTGTGCTAGCCAGTCCGACGACAGCCATGTCAGATTAATTCCGTCTTCTTGACAGATTTCTTCGAGAATTCGGTAATAAACTGAAGTTTTGTCTTGCATAAATCCCATTATATCACTGTTTAACATGTTATAACTATTGACAAAACTAAATATGAGTGGTACAATGACGGCAGAGGATTTATCCTGGTGCCAGAGCATAGCTCTGAGCTTGACAGAAAGGTGGTACTTGTATCATGAAAAAGGTTTTAAAAGAGATGTTGCTTTCGTTGCTGACGGTGTTTATGGGGGTTTTACTTTGTAATCTGCCGGTAATGGCCGCCGAAAACGATGAACCGCCAGACTGGCGTGCCAACCTTGAGTTTGGGCAGGTGGTCAGTTCGTGGCAGGGGGCACCGTATTACGAATCTGCTGATCAGAACGGGTCAGGGAAACACGGCTTCTACGGTTGCAACATCTACACTAACGGCATGGCTTACATTGCCGGCTACGCGCGGCTGGATCAGGATGGAAATATCTTGGAATCGGAATGCTATTGGCGCGAGTCGGTGCCAGAAGGCAAAAAGTGTGGTTTTGACCCGAATGAAGACATCTGGGTTGCGTTGTATGTTGACGGTTTTACGACGGGAAGCATCGGTTGGATGCATATTGATGATATCCTCCCTAATCCGTCAGAGATTCGCGTTGGAATTTCCAACAACAATGAGACCATACTTCCTACGGACGACCCCATTAACCCTGAAGATGTAGCCAACGCGATTGAAGAATCTCATGATTCTGGCAAAAAAGTTGCGCTGCTCTTGGATGCTTCCGGCTCGGTTGACGCGTATTCAGCGGAGATCGCTACATACGCTAATCAGGTTAACAAAGCCGATACAGTTTTGGTTTTCGCTACAGACTATGCGGAAATAGTGGCCGAAGATTATTTGGAAGCGTCGGAAGATGTCGGTGGATTAACTGAAATCTATGCAGCCATGAACGCTTTATCTGGCGCATATGATACGGCCATAATCGTGACCGACACTTATCAGAACGGAGTTATTGACCTGCACGAACGCAGCGATATAGGGGAGGTAATCATCGTCTCAACTTGCTCCGAATGGGCGATTGATGATGAGACAGTTAGAACGATCACTGTCATGTGGAATCTTGAACCTCAGATAGTCCACCTCACCATCGCTCCCTCTGATTGAGCGATAAGTCCTGCACAATTTATCAACACGTGCAGGACTTATTTGTTGCCATACTTGCATTATTTTCATAAACCGCTTATACTTTTATTAAATTATCAACTATCCAAAAAGGAAAAAACTTATGGCAAATACTACTAAAACTCCAAGAATCCCAGCGGAGTACACCCCGATTTCGATGTGGGGCTACTTTGGCTACTCAATCTTGTTCTCAGTTCCGATTATCGGCTGGATTTTTGTGATTATTTTTGCGCTCTCTGCTAGCAACCGGAACTTGCGCAACTTTGCTCGCTCACAATTCTGCCTACTCATCATCTGGATTATCCTACTCCTCGTCAGTTGCTTTACTGGGCTCTTGGCTAGCGTTTTTAGCGGTATAAAAATGTAGCCAAATCTAAGATTTGCTATATAATATATAGTATAACTAGGAGATTTTATGCAAATTGCACTAATTATCATCGCCGCTGTTATCTTGCTTTTGATTGTTGTGGTCTGGGCAACATACAACGGTTTAGTCAAAACTAACGAACGTGTCAACGAAGCTTGGTCAGACATTACAGTTCAACTCAAGTATCGTGCTGATCTCATTCCTAACTTGGTCGAGACCGTCAAGGGCTACGCCAAGCACGAAAAAGGCGTGTTTGAGGAAGTTACCAAGGCGCGTACCGCTAGTATGGGGGCTAAGAGCGTAAATGGCGCGGCCGAGGCCGAGCGCTCTATGCAGAGTGCCCTGGGGCATCTCTTCGCCGTAGCTGAGGCTTATCCTGAGCTCAAGTCTAATACTAACTTCCAGCAACTACAACTGCAGTTGCAAGACGTGGAAGACAAAATCCAGGCTGCTCGTCGCTTCTATAATGCCGGCGCCAAGGCTATAAATACTAAACTTAAGCTTTTTCCAACTAACTTGATTAACGAACTGGTTGGTCACTTCACCGAACGCGAGTATTTCGAAGTTCCCGAAGCTGAAAAAGCTACGATTGAGAAGGCTCCAGAAGTCAAGTTTGACAATTAATCACGCCAATGTATAAGCAAATTGCCGCTAACAAACGCAACACAATCTTTATCATGATTGGTTTTGTACTGTTTATTACTGCGATTGGGGCGGCTTTTGCTTACTTTTTTGACGACTGGTGGATTACAGTCTGGGTGTTAGTGATTGCTTTGGTCTATGCGGTCATTCAGTATTATGCCTCCAGCTCTTTAGCTATCGCGATGACTGGCGCTAAAGAAATCCAAAAGCGTGATAACCCGCGATTATATAACACCGTGGAAAACTTGGCGATTTCGGCCGGCATGCCCATGCCCAAGGTTTATATTATTGAAGATTCTGCGCCAAATGCTTTTGCTACTGGGCGTGATCCCGATCATGCTGTGGTAGCTGCCACTACTGGCTTGCTCGATATCATGGACAATAAAGAACTCACTGCAGTCATGGCACATGAGCTGTCGCACGTAAAAAATTACGACATTCGTGTATCAATGATTACCTTTGGTTTGGTTTGTGTGGTTGGGTTTATTTCCGACCTTGGAGTGCGCATGGTGTGGCTCACCAACGCCCATGACGATGAAGATAATAGCCCGATTGGCCTAATTGTGATTTTGCTTACTTCGATTTTAGCTCCAATTGTGGCCTCTGTGGCGCAGATGGCAGTTTCGCGTGAGCGAGAATATCTGGCTGATGCTTCATCTGCGCACATGACACATTATCCCGAAGGTATGATTTCTGCACTCAAGAAATTAGATACTCATGCACAGCCAATGAAACATCAAAATCCTGCCACCGAGGCATTGTTTATCAATAATCCGCTCAAGCGTGGTTTTATCAATAATCTCTTTAGTACGCATCCTTCCATCGAAAAACGTATCGAAAGGCTAGAGCATGGCAAGAACCAGTTCTAAATCAGCTAAGCCCCAGAAAAAACTGACCAAAAGTCATTTTTCTGCTAAAAAAACTGACCAAAAGTCAACTTTTCATAAGAAAATTACCATTTGGAGACAAAAAATCCGGGCTGAACGGGCTAAACATGCGCATTTGCATAAATCTTTTCGTCGGTCTTATCGCGAAGATTATTTGCGCCAGACCTCTACGCCCGGTTTGCTTAGCCATGCCATGATTACCTTCAAAACAATTTTTCGTAATTGGCGTACATTTTTGCCGTTTGTAGCTCTAATGGTGGCGCTGTATATCTTGGCGGTCGGCTTAATGAGCGAAGATTTTTATAAACAATTCCAGGATTCGATTGATGCTACCAGTGCCGAGCTCTCTACTGGCAAGATTGGCAACTTTGCCCGCGCCGGAATTCTGCTGATCTCCACGGTGACCAGTGGTGGCTTGGACGCTGGTATGGGTGAATCGCAAACAGTCTTTATGTTGTTACTGTTCTTGATTATGTGGCTTGTGACAATTTTCCTTTTGCGTCATTTCTTGGCTGGGGAACATCCACGCCTCCGCGATGGCTTATATAATGCCTTGTCGCCACTTTTGTCTACACTGGTAGTTTTTGTAGTGATTTTCATCCAAGCGATTCCGTTGATGCTAGTGATTATTACTTACTCGGCGGCCGTGATGACTAACTTTCTCGCTACACCCTTCTATGCTTTGCTCTACTTTATCTTCGCGGCATTGATGTTGCTGTTAAGTGGATATTTGTTGTCAAGCTCACTGATGGCTCTAGTGGCAGTAACCGCACCCGGGGTTTATCCTATGACGGCACTGTTCGCGGCTTCAGATTTGATGGCAAGTCGCCGGCTCAAAATGATTTTGCGGTTGATTTATCTGATTTTTGTGATTGCACTGATTTATATTATTACGATGATGCCGATTATCTTGCTAGATTTGTGGTTTAAGAGTATGTGGAGCTGGATTAGCGGTTGGCCAATTGTGCCGTTCTTCTTGCTAGCGATAACTTGCTTTGTCTTCATGTATGCTACAACTTACCTTCATCTTTATTATCGCTGGCTACTCGATTACAAGGAAAAATAAGTTTGCTATAATAGTAGTAACTGTGGAGGTAAAATGAACAAGGCAGAAGCGGAAGCGCGCATTCTGAAGTTACGCGAATTAATCAACGATTATCGCTATCATTATCATGTTTTGGATGAATCTATCATGTCGGAGGCAGCGGCAGATTCGCTCAAACACGAGCTTGTTTTACTAGAAAAAGAATTTCCTGAGCTGGTTACGCCAGACTCGCCTACGCAGCGGGTGGCAGGGAAGCCATTGGATAAGTTTACCAAAGTGACACACCGCGACCGTATGATTTCGCTGGCAGATGTTTTCTCGGCGGATGAAGTGCGTGGTTGGGTGCAGGCCAATGAGAAAATGGTTGGGCCAATTCAATCATACTTCACAGATATCAAGATGGACGGCTTGGCTTGCGCTTTGCACTATGAAGATGGACTTTTTATACAGGCAGTAACGCGCGGTGACGGCCTAGTAGGCGAAGATGTCACCATGAATGTGCGCACAATTGAAAATGTGCCGCTAAGGATTGATGAACCAGGACACGTGGAAGTGCGTGGCGAAATCGTGATTTTCAAGAAAGATTTTGAAGAACTGAACGCTAAGCAGGTAAAGGCAGGCGAGAAACCGTTTGCTAATCCGCGTAATTTGGCAGCAGGCAGTATTCGCCAGCTGGACCCGCGGATTGCGGCCAAGCGCCAATTGAAATTTATCGCATATGATTTGGTGGAACCAAACCTGCCCACACACGGCGAAGCGTATGCTAAGTTACGCGAAACGGGTTTTCGTACTAGTGGAGAAGATAAAGTTTTTCGGAGTATTGACGAAGTTTTGCAAGAAATTAAACGCCTAGAGGATTATCGGCAAACTTTGCCCTTCAATACCGATGGTATGGTGGTCAAAATTAATGACCGCGTGGTGTATCAAAAACTTGGTATTGTGGGCAAAACGCCACGTGGCGCCGTGGCCTTCAAGTTTCCAGCTGAAGAAAGCACCACGCGAGTCAAGGATATTGTGATTTCGATTGGGCGCACCGGTGCTGCCACTCCGGTAGCCATTCTCGAGCCGGTGGTGGTTGCCGGCAGCACGGTGCGCCACGCCAGCCTACACAATGCAGATGAGATCGCTCGTCTTGATGTGCGCATTGGCGATACGGTGATCATTTATAAGGCTGGCGATATCATTCCACAAGTTAAAGAAGTCCTTACACCGCTCCGCCCAATTGGTGCTGAGCCTTTTGACTACGCCGCTGCGCTAAAGAAGCAATATCCTGAGCTGGAGTTTGAACGCCCTGAAGGCGAGGTGGTTTACCGCGTCAAAGGTGAGAGCTCGGATTTTATCCTTAAGCGCGCCTTGGAATATTATGCTTCCAAACCTGCACTCAATATTGACGGACTAGGCGAAAAAAATGTCGAAGCACTTGTGAACGCAAACATGGTCAAGAGTATCGCTGACTTGTACCGTTTGGAAGTAAAAGACGTAGCAAAATTAGGACGTTTTGCGCGGCTTTCAGCCAAAAACCTCATCAATTCAATCCAAGCCTCCAAAACTCCGCCGCTCAATAAGTTTATTACGGCGCTTGGCATTCGCCATGTAGGCGCGCAGACGGCTAATACCTTGGCTAAAGGTTTTGGCTCGATAGAGAAGCTCGCTCAGGCCACCGAGGAAGAATTACATCAGTTGCCAGATGTCGGTCAAATTGTGGCGGAATCTATTTTAGCATGGTTCGCCGATGAAGATAACCTCGAGCTACTGGCCGAGCTGAAAGAATTGGGCGTGGAACCAGTTTATCAAGATCAGAGCCATTTGCCATTGTCGGGCAAGAGTTATATTGTCACTGGCACGCTAGAAAGTATGGGCCGGGAAGAAGCTGAAGATAAGTTGCGCGCGCTTGGTGCTACGGTCACAAGCAGTGTCACCAAAAACACCACAGCGCTCATTACTGGTGCCAAGCCGGGCAAAAGCAAGACTGATAAGGCGGCCAGTCTAGGGATTCCTGCGCTTAGCGAAGCTGAATTTTTGCAATTGATTGGTATATAATATATATTATGCCTAAGTTTGAGTTAGTTTCAAAATATCAGCCTACAGGCGACCAACCGTTTGCGATTAAGCAATTGACGGATGGCCTCAAGGCTGGCGTGCGTGAGCAAACCCTACTAGGGGTTACAGGTTCGGGTAAGACTTTTACGATGGCGAACCTAATCCAGAACGTACAAAAGCCAACTTTGATTTTGGCACATAACAAGACTTTAGCCGCACAGCTCTATTCTGAATTTCGGGAGTTTTTCCCCAAGAATGAGGTGCATTATTTTGTCTCATACTTTGATTATTATCAACCAGAAGCCTATATTGCTAGTACCGATACTTATATTGAAAAAGATTCGGCTATTAATGATGAAATTGACCGTCTGCGCCACGCCGCTACGGTAGCTTTACTGACCCGTCCGGATACGATTGTTGTGGCCTCGGTCTCTTGTATTTATGGTATTGGGTCGCCCGATCACTATACAGAGATGTCACTAGCCTTAGTCAAAATTGATGGACAGTGGCGCGTTTCGGGCGCTAGCAACTGGTGGACAAGCGATGAGGGTTCGCTTGCTCTTGCAGAAGCTGAAGCAAGCCTAGAGCACCAAGACGAGATTTTACTCCGTGAGAAACAGGCGCTGCCTTCGTTGGTGGATTTCACCACTCAAGATGCATCTACGCTTTCGCAGCAAAACTTCATCAAATATCTCGTTGCTATGCAGTATCATCGTAATGATTTAGCCTTTGAGCGTGGAAATTTTCGCGTAATGGGTGATACTATAGACCTTTTTCCAGCAAGTGGAGAGTGGGCATTTCGATTTGAGTTTGGCTTTGATACGCTTGAAACCGTACGCATTATCGATCCGCTCACCGCAGAAACTCGTGAAAAGCCCGACCGTATTCATATCTTCCCAAATACCCACTATGCCACACCAAAGGATCAGCTCGATCGCGCTCTAGATGGCATTCAAGCAGAATTTGACCAGCGTCTTAAGTATTTCGAGAAGCACGAAAAATTCTTGGAGGCTCAGCGCCTCAGCCAGCGCACCAAGTACGACATCGAGATGCTCAAAGAAACCGGCTTTGTGAAGGGAATCGAAAATTATTCGCGACATCTGGATGGACGTAGACCTGGGCAGCCACCCGCTACCCTGATTGATTTCTTCCCCAAAGATTTTCTCCTCCTGGTAGACGAAAGCCACATGACCATTCCGCAAGTGCGGGGGATGTATAATGGTGACCACGCGCGCAAGATGACTTTGGTAGAATATGGTTTTCGTTTGCCGAGCGCTTTGGATAACCGCCCGCTAACTTTTCCGGAGTTTCAAAAACATATCAGTCAAGCGGTATATGTTTCAGCTACACCGGGGCCATACGAACTTGAGAATTCACCCAAGCCTGCTGAACAGGTGATTCGCCCCACTGGCCTACTTGACCCAGAAATCGAAGTGCGCCCATCGGAGGGGCAGATTGATAATTTGATGGAAGAAATCGACCGGCGCATTGCTAAGAATCAGCGCACCCTTGTCACGACTTTGACTAAGCGCATGGCAGAGGATTTGACGGATTATCTCAAAGAACGTGATGTTAAGGTGGCCTATATTCACTCTGACATTGACACTTTGGAGCGCGGTGACATTTTACGCGATTTACGCGCTGGGGTCTATGATGTACTGGTGGGCATCAACCTTTTGCGCGAGGGATTGGATCTGCCGGAAGTTTCACTGGTGGCGATTTTGGACGCTGACAAAGAGGGCTTTTTGCGCTCGGAGAGTGCTTTGATCCAGACGATTGGCCGCGCCGCTCGTCACGTGGATGGGCATGTAATCATGTATGCTGATAATATCACCGAAAGCATGGAAAAGGCGATTTCCGAAACTAATCGTCGTCGTGAAATTCAGCAGCAATACAATATTGAGCATGATATTACGCCGCATTCGGTGAAGAAAGATATCTCTGTGGGTCTCCGCGCAATTATTCCGGAAAAAGAGCAAGCTTCTAAACTTGATATTAAGCGCATCCCATCAGAGGAATTGCCAAGCCTGATTAAGGAGTTGCGTTCGCAAATGCAGCTCGCCGCGGCGAATCTTGATTTTGAGAAAGCTGCTTTGATTCGTGATCAAATTCAAGAAATCGAAGAAACCAGTGGTAGGAAAGGGAAGAAAAAATAAATGAGTCGAGAAATTCATAAAAAGATAAGCCCAGAGTATTTTGAAAAAGTTTTATCCAGAGAGAAGACTTTTGAATACCGAGTGAATGATTTTGAATGTGAGCCGGGTGACATTTTGGTCTTGGATGAGTACGCATATGACCTAGGCCAGGCGACTACAGAAGGTCGCCACCCCACCGTTCTATCCGCAAAAAGGTTGGTTATGTAGCGCATACTACGGATTTTGATTGGCTGAACCGTCCCGACGTCAAGGCTGATTTTGAGAAGTATGGCGCCCAGATTATTTCACTTTTGAATGAATAAGTTCATCTCCCCCTCTACATGTCTAATACAGTACTAAGGCAGCGGAGGGGGAAACCGGCGTAG
>ERZ777305.335-NODE-335-length-78911-cov-6.030866_pt1 | contig 78911 bp, 78 predicted proteins | sample MGYA00374965_ERZ777305 | MGnify/ENA primary metagenome ERZ777305 (study PRJEB29328, sample SAMD00013331) | mouse gut metagenome | study: EMG produced TPA metagenomics assembly of the Metagenome analysis of fecal microbiota from mouse which was promoted...
GGCTTGCGCCGCTTGAAAAAATCCACCCACGAAAGGAGGTTCACAGCCATGAAAAAATACAACACGCCCCACCGCCGCCGGGTAATCAAGACACGCTTGACCGAGGAAGAATACGCCGAGTTTGCCGAGCGTGTCACCCTCTGCAAAATGAGCCAAGCCGAATTTATCCGGCAAGCCCTCATTAAGTCAAGCATACGCCCGGTTATCACCGTTTCCCCGGTCAATGATGAATTGCTCTCTGCCGTTGGGAAGCTATATCTATACATTTGTATAAATTAGACTAATTGCATACTTGCGTTTTGGTTTATCTGATTGGATGTTAAAATACTTTTCAATTTAGGAGGAAAAAGTTTGAAAAAGAAAGTATTGACGACTTTGATGACGGTAACTATGATTGCCATAACATTGGCAGGCTGTGGCGGCAGTAACGCGGAAACGACAACTCCTGTGGCTGATGGTGGCGATGCAGCGGCTGAAGATGAGGTAGCTGAGTTCACACCTGCTGCCTATATGGCATCTTTAAAGACGTTTGAACACAGATTTGACGCAAACATACAATTCATTTCCCCGGAATATGCCGGCTATTACATAGTTTCGACTTTCCAGTATTACGCAATGGAGATATTAAAATAGCCAGTTAAAGCATGATTTGTGATGTTTTTTGATGGTTTTTCCATGATTTATACACATTATTCATAGATTTTATGGTACTTTTTCTGATAACTGGATAAGTGCAGTATTGGAAAATGCTGATTTTATCAGGGTTTCGGGATTTATATAGTTGAAAAAAGTGTAAATACGCCGTTGATTTAGGCAAAACACGCACATATAGGAAATAGTAACAGAGAACGCATATATAGATAGGGGGATGATAATATGGGCGGCTATGGTTCCGGCGGACACAATAAGACGCACAGGCAGCTTGAAAACTTCCGCAGGATTGACAGCTTTTCCTTTTATGATTATCTCAAAGGGGATAAATACCTTTTCTGCAAAGAAACTGTAAAATATCCGCTTATCAGTGGAGATATTCTCTATTATGTTGGGGAGGGAATGGCAGAGATCAGGGAAGGTGATTCTTACACCAATCTGATTTTATCCAGAGTGCCGGGGGTTGACGGAAAATCCACAAGGCTATATTTTCATTGTCCATATTGCGGAAAACGTGTCAGATATCTTTACAGACGGCAGGAACGCTATCTGTGCCGGAGCTGTGCAAAGCTAAATTATGCAAGCCAGCAGAAAAGCGGGATGGATGAAATGCGGCTGAAAATGGAGCGTATTGTTGAAAAGAAGCTAGGGTATACATGGTGGTGGAAAGATTATCCTGATACGCCTATTCAAGACTTGTGGCATATCCCAAAGCCGCCTTATATGCGGTGGGAAAAGTACGAAAGGATTATGAAGGAGTTCCAGCAGCTTCAAAAGGATTATGAGCGTGAATTTTGGGTGGGGCTTTCCAAGATTTGCTATGCTAGGGATATTGCAGAAATGGCGATACGGCAGCTTGACCGTTTGCGGAAATAGGCGCAAGGCGGCACTGCTGCCAAAACAGCATATTATAATTGCCTGACAAAGAAATGTGTGCTATACTTCGGATATGGGAAACCATAGAGCCGGGCGGCTACCCTCCATTTCGGAGGGGCTAACCCTCCAGACGAAAGAAAGGAGGGCGTTGCCAATGATGATTACATATTCTGATTTGGTTCAGACTGGAATATTCATTGTTGCCCTGATTGGACTGTGTTACACAGTTTTTAAGGGAAAACGAAAATAGCCGCCACTATTCGCAGTAGTGACGGCTGATGCTGTAAAGCATTGGTTTAGTTATTGTTGAGGGTAGCCGTTTCTATGGCTTTCCCTTTTTCTGTCTATAATATAGCATATCTGATAATGGGATTCAAGCATTTTTTATACTTCCTCTCCGGTATCTTTCATTACAAAAGTTCCTTTGAAATCACAGTTTAGAATATCGGCAATTTGATTCAATTCCTTTTCGCTGAAATTGTCACGCTTCAATTTGTTAGATAAATTGCTTTGAGAAGTGCCAAGGCTGGAAGCTAGTTCAGTAATAGATATTTTCCGTTTTACTAATGTGATTCGTATTTTTTCAGACATTGACATAATAACACCCTCTTTCTTGGTATGGTATGTCTATTATATCACTGTAAAGAAATAAAAAAAATATTAAAATGATATATATTCTAAATAAGTGTTGATAATCAAGAAAATATAAGATAAAATATCACTAATAAGTGATGAAAAACACTTGTAAAGAATATCTATTACTGTTCTTGTGATAATGCAGTTTCATGTATGGCTAACTGACAGCAGAAAAATTTAGGGAGGTGAGATATGTTATCACTGGAAGATATGGCGGCATTGACAGCCGCAGAGGAAAAGCGTCTTGGAGTGAACAGCCCGGAATTTATCAGGCGGCACAACGAGATTATGAAAATGGCTGATGATATACAGAGCCGATACAAGAATAATGCTCCTGCCAGTGCAGCGAACACTGATAGGAGCGAGTAACCCAGAAACTAAGCAAAGTTAAGGGTATGAGGGGATTATATCATTCCCTCTACTCGGAGTAAAGAAAGGATTTGAAAGAAAATGGATTTAATAAAATGCACCTTTGACGAACTGCCATCTGCTATGCAAATGCACGTTCTGTATTGTGAAAAGATTACAGTAGCAGAGTACCAGCTTGCAATATGGAGCAACAAAGATACGCTTTATTATAACAATCTACCAGAAAAAGAGGTTGAGCGGTTCATATCGTTAATTGAAAGTGAAAAGAAATTCATCAATAACAGGACTATGGACAGCATTTACAAAAAGTATGGATGGGCGGTTTATAACGAGATTCATGAGGTACACAGCGCATACTTGAAAAAGGGGCGTGAAAAAGTCGCTGAACGGATAGCGCAGGAGTATTTCCCGGTTATCGAAAAAACCATGAAAAAACCGTCAATCCCTTATTGTGATGAACTGCTGAAAGCTATGTCACATTTAGCAGATAAAGGGCATTACAAGTTTAAAGAATGGAGTACAGATCAGGCATATATCTACTTTATGGGTTATCTGTTGGGAAGTGGAAAGCTGGAATGGGAGGGGCAGTTATCATGAAATTAAGAGCAAAGAAAAAAGAGAGAAAGAGCCTTGCAACGGAGATTATCAGCATGGAAAAAGAAAGTTATGGTGGTGCAGGATTGCACTGATTATCTCACTGGCCGGGAACATCACTCAGGCAGCAGTATTGATTTTCATGTAAGGAAATAAGGGAGTGGGCGGCGGCTTATATGCCTGCTGCCCTACCCTGCATTATAGAAAGGCGGTGTATGCTGTGTCAGGAAAAAAGCGAACGGATAATAAAGGCAGAATTCTAAGAAACGGAGAAATGCAGAGAACGGAGGATGGACGATATTTATATCGTTATACCGATTTAACAGGTAAGAAGCGAACAGTATACGCGGTTACGTTGGCAGAACTTAGGGAAAAGGAAAAGCAGATTGAACGTGACTTGCAGGATGGCATAGACAGCAGTAAAGGTGATATGACATTGAACCAACTTTTTCAGATTTACATGGAAACAAAGTCCGATGTAAGAAAGAGCACCCGACATAATTATTTTGTAGTATGGAAAAATGCAATAGAAAATAGCGATTTGGGAAATATGAAAATTGCACAGATAAAACAGATTCATATTCGCAAATTCTATTCAGAGCTTGTGAAAAGCGGAATGGCGGCGAACACAATAAAGCTGTATCACAATCTGATTAATCCGGCCTTAGAATTGGCGGTAGATTCTGACATTATCCGTAAGAATCCGGCAAAAGATTGCAAAAAGGGCATTGGCGGAACGAAAAAGGAAAGAATAGCCATGACAATAAATGAGCAGGAAAAACTGCTGAATTTCATAAAGTTTTTTCATAAAAGGTACAGAAAAGGTACAAAATCCCGCTTTTACAAAATGAAGATATTCACAAATACCCATTATATCAGCACTTTATAAAATTTTCACACAATTTTAGCACTCACCTCTTGACAGTGCTAACAAAAAGCGTTATTGTTATATCGCAAGTAGAACAAAGCGTTCTAAAGTAATTAGAGCATTGCAAGTAAAACAGTGAGGAGGCAGGAGATTATGAATTTAACCAAATTTACGCAGAAATCAATGCAGGCGGTAGAACAATGCGAAAAACTGGCTTACGAATACGGCAATCAGGAAATTGAGCAGGAGCATCTTCTGTACAGCCTTCTGACGATAGACGACAGTCTGATTCTGAAGCTGATAGAGAAAATGGAGATAAATCGGGAATATTTCCTGAACCGTGTGGAGCAGAGTCTGCAAAAGCGCGTTAAGGTACAGGGCGGACAGATTTATGTCGGACAGGACCTGAACAGGGTGCTCGTGACGGCTGAGGATGAAGCGAAGCATCTGGGAGATGAATACGTTTCCGTGGAGCATCTTTTTCTTGCCATGTTAAAGCATCCTAATCGGGAGATAAAAGAGATTTTCCGGGAGTTTGGCATCACGAGAGAGCGTTTTTTGAAAGCGCTCTCCACCGTCCGGGGCAATCAGCGTGTGACTTCCGACAATCCGGAGGCGACCTACGATACGCTGGAAAAGTACGGACAGGATTTGGTGGAAAGGGCGCGGAATCAGAAACTTGACCCCGTTATCGGACGGGATAACGAAATTCGTAACGTGATTCGGATTCTTTCCCGGAAAACAAAGAACAATCCGGTGCTTATCGGGGAACCGGGCGTCGGCAAGACCGCGGTTGCAGAAGGGCTTGCGCAGCGGATAGTCCGGGGAGATGTGCCGGAAGGATTAAAGGATAAAAAGATTTTTGCATTGGATATGGGCGCGCTTGTGGCGGGCGCCAAATACCGGGGCGAGTTCGAAGAGCGTCTGAAAGCGGTGCTGGACGATGTCAAAAACAGCGACGGGCAGATTATTCTGTTCATCGACGAACTGCATACGATTGTCGGCGCCGGAAAGACGGACGGCGCGCTGGATGCGGGCAATATGTTGAAGCCCATGCTGGCGAGAGGCGAGCTGCACTGTATCGGGGCAACCACGCTTGACGAGTATCGGCAGTATATCGAGAAAGACGCGGCGTTGGAGCGGCGTTTCCAGCCGGTTCTTGTGGAAGAACCGACCGTGGAAGACACCATATCCATTTTGCGGGGACTGAAAGAGCGATACGAGGTTTATCACGGCGTTAAAATTATGGATACCGCACTGGTCAGCGCGGCGGTTCTTTCCAACCGGTATCTTTCCGACCGTTTTCTGCCGGATAAGGCAATCGACCTGGTGGATGAGGCCTGCGCGCTGATAAAGACGGAACTGGATTCCATGCCGACGGAATTAGATGAACTGCGGCGTAAGGTGATGCAGCTTGAAATTGAGGAGACTGCATTGAAAAAAGAAGATGACCGATTAAGTCAAGAACGTTTGGAGAATTTACAGCGTGAACTGGCGGAGTTAAAAGCGGAACTGGACAACCGGATGGCGCAATGGGAAAATGAAAAGACTTCCGTTGAGAAGCTGTCCAAAATCCGGGAAGAAATCGATGATGTGAACAACCAGATTCAGATTGCGCAGCGCGAAGGGGATTATGAGAAAGCGGCGGAACTCAGCTACGGCAAAATGCCGTCCTTGAAGCAGCAGTTGGAAATCGAGGAAGAGAAAGTCAGGAAGCAGGAGCTTTCGCTCGTTCATGAGAGCGTATCGGAAGAGGAAATTGCCAAAATTATTTCCCGCTGGACCGGGATTCCAGTTTCGAAGCTGACGGAAAGCGAGCGGAATAAAACGCTGCACCTGGATGAAGAGCTGCACAGGCGCGTTATCGGGCAGGAAGAAGGCGTTACGACGGTAACGGAGGCGATTATCCGTTCCAAAGCGGGTATTAAGGACCCGACAAAGCCCATCGGTTCATTCCTGTTTATGGGACCAACCGGTGTCGGTAAGACAGAGCTTGCCAAAGCGCTCGCGGCGTCGCTTTTTGATGATGAGAACAACATGGTGCGCATTGATATGAGCGAATATATGGAGAAGTATTCCGTGTCCAGACTGATTGGAGCGCCTCCGGGATATGTCGGATATGAGGAAGGCGGACAGTTGACTGAGGCGGTCAGGAGAAAACCATATTCGGTCGTCCTGTTCGATGAAATAGAAAAGGCGCATCCGGACGTGTTCAACGTGCTTTTACAGGTGCTTGACGATGGGCGGATTACGGATTCTCAGGGCAGAACGGTAGACTTCAAGAATACGATTCTGATAATGACATCCAATATCGGTGCTGATTATCTGTTGGATGGCATTGACGGGGAAGGAAATATCAAACCGGAGACGGAAGCGCTCGTTATGGGCGATTTACGGAATCATTTCCGGCCGGAGTTTTTAAACCGTCTGGACGAAATCGTGCTTTTCAAACCATTGACCAAAGAAGTCACTCATGATATTATTCGTTTGATTATCGGGGAATTAAACAAGTGTCTGGCAGACAGGGAACTGACGGTAGAGCTGACGCCGGAGGCGGAAGCGTTTATCATCGAAAATGCTTATGACCCGGTTTACGGTGCGAGACCGCTGAAGCGGTATGTTCAGAAGTATGTGGAAACATTGTCGGCGAAACTGATTCTGGCAGACCGGATAGCAGCGCGGGATACGATTCTGATAGTTGTGGAGGATGGAAAACTGGCCGCGAGGAAGAAATAAACGGATAATTGTGTTCAGGCGGATTCAGAAATTCTCCTTACGCTTTCCAGGAACCAGGTATCGTATGACGGATATTCTTCGGATGCGTTCATATGCTGCGAAAGTCAAAACGAACTCGAGGATAAGAACGATAATATAATTCCAAACCGCCGGGAAATGACAGTAAAAGTGCAGAAAACAGCAAACGCTGAGCAAAACGGAATAATGCAGGATTAAAGACCGAAGCAGGCTTTTGTAAAACAGCGGGTGACGGTTGTCTCGCGATTGCAGTATTTCCCGGCGCATCCGAGAATGGCAAGTATAATAAACCGGAGTTGTTATATAGAAAACAAACATGGTAAATCATGGCGAGGAAGACGGTTGCCCATCTGATAAGTCGAGATAAAATTTTCGCATGGCATGTCTCCTGCCTGGAGGTCTTCTTCGTTTTCCGCTTCTGTTTCAAAGACGGCGGAAGCAAATCTGGCAAATAAGCTTTTGAGAGGCATTGTGAGTCCCTTGCTTTCGTCGCCCGGAATAATCAAGGAATCGCCCGGATGAATATCGAAAACTTCACGGGCCTGTTTAGGGATGACAATCTGTCCCTTTTCTCCGACCGTCACGGTCCAGGCGTACTTTCCCTTTGTTTTTTTATAAAGAATAAAGTCAAGGATTTCCAGCCAGTGAGTTATGGGACATACAGGTAAAAAATTAAACATGGAAATTCTCTGCCGGAAACGATATAATGAGAAAAAAGTAAAGCTGCCGTATGCGGCGGCACGGTTGAAAGGAACAGGTGAAATTTATGAGATATCCTGCATTTTTGCCCCCAAACGGAACACTTGGCTTTGTTGCGCCTTCTTTCGGATGTGCGACGGAACCGTATAAAAGTGCTTTTTTAAATGCGCAGAAGATATGGGAAAAAGAAGGATACCGGATTTTGACGGGGCCGAACTGTTATGTGGAAAGCGGAATCGGCATCAGCAATACGCCCTCCGCGTGCGGGAAGGAGCTTCAGGACTTTTACTGCATGCAGGAGAACGATTGCCTGATTTCCTGCGGCGGCGGGGAATTGATGTGCGAAATCTTGGACTATGTGGATTTTGAGAAGATAAAAGAGGCTGAGCCCAAGTGGTATATGGGGTATTCGGACAATACCAATATGACCTTTCTTTTGGCGACGCTCTGCGACGTTGCGTCCGTTTACGGCCCCTGTGCGTCTGCATTTGGGATGGAACCCTGGCATCCGGCCCTGTATGATGCAATGAATCTTCTGACCGGGAAAAATCTGGAATTGCAGGGATATGACAAGTGGGAGAAGGAATCATTGAAAAATGAGGATAATCCGCTTGCGCCTTATCATGCGACAGAGACTTCTGTCATTCGGAAATTTCCTGACAGGCATCTTGATTTTTCCGGAAGACTGCTCGGCGGCTGTATGGATTGTCTGGTCAATCTTCTCGGCACAAAATATGATAAAGTGCGCGAGTTTACGGAACGCTATCAAGAAGAGGGCGTTGTGTGGTTTCTGGAGGCATGTGATTTGAATGTGATGGATATTCGGCGTGCCATGTGGCAGATGGAACATGCGGGCTGGTTTTCGCATTGCAGGGGCTTTCTGATTGGAAGGCCGCTCTGCCACGGGCAGGAAATGATGGGGCTTAATCAGTATCAGGCAGTCTGTGAGGTTATCCGAAAATATGACGTTCCCGTGCTCATGGACCTGGACATCGGCCATATACCGCCGATGATGCCGCTTATCTGCGGCAGCATTGCCCATGTACATGCGGAAGAAAACCACTATTCCGTGAAGATGGAATTGAAATGACTTAGTGTTTCGCAATTACCTGATATGGATGAGATGAAAAGGAAAGGAATGGTTATTCATATGTTACCGTCAGACCCGGTTATGCTTCTTAGTTATATAAATTTAAAACTGCGGGATTTTTACGGAAGTCTGTCCGCGCTTTGTGAGGATTTGGATGTTTGCGAGGAGGACATTGTCCAGAAACTGGCTTCCATAGATTATCATTATCATGAGGAGAGAAATCAGTTTGTCTGAAACAATTCAATTAACGCTTATCAGGGAAAATAAAGAAGGGGAACAGCAAAAAATCAATGTGACACATGATTCAGGCATGACATTGATGACGATTCTGTTACAAAAAGAACTGATTACCGGTAATTTCTGCGGCGGAAGAGGGACATGCGGAAGATGCCGGGTGCAGTTTTTACAGTCGGCGCCGCTGCCGACAAGCCGGGACAGGCAGGCGTTTACGCCGGATGAGCTGCGGCTTGGCTATCGACTGGCCTGTATGGCAAAGCCGGGGAACGACTGTGTCGTTCGGATGGATTTTATAAAACCCCGGGAACTGGAAATCGTAACGGAAATTTGTGATGTGATGAATGTGTCAGAAAAAAATGACTGTTTGAGTCAGGAAAAAGAAGAAGGAACACATTATCTGGCCGCCGTCGATTTGGGGACGACGACCATCGCCATGCAGCTTATGGAGATGGAATCAGGGCGGGTGGTAGATACTTACTGTGCCATGAACCCACAGAGAAGTTACGGCGCGGACGTGCTTTCGCGAATCCAGGCGGCTAACGAGAGGCCTGTTGATGAACGCGCAGTTCAGGAGCGAGCGGCCAATACTGAAACGGTCAATGAAAGAACGGCCGGAGCGGCGGACATTATGCGGAACAGCGTATGGAAGGTAATAGAGGACGGTCTGAACAGATTTTGGGCGGTCTGTCATGAAAAGAATCCGGAAGCCGCTTTATGCTGTATGTGTATCGCCGGAAATACGACGATGGAGCATTTGCTGATGGGGCTTTCCACGAAAGAGCTTGGGAAAAGTCCTTTTCTTCCTGTGGAGCTTGGTCTGCAGAGATGTGTCGTTCCCATCGGAGACGCCGCGCAGCTTCCGGTCTATGTTGCGCCGGGGATAAGCGCTTTTGTGGGCGGAGACATTGTTACGGGGCTTTATCGTCTGAAGATGCTGCCCTTATGCGGAACGGATAACGAAAAACCTCGATGCGATACCGGTTCTGACTCTGATGGTCAACAAGATGGTTTCCAAAGCGGCGGCGTATCCCTGCTCATCGACCTGGGAACCAACGGGGAAATGGCGATTACGGACGGCAGGCGCATGGTGGTAACCGCGACTGCGGCGGGCCCGGCATTCGAAGGCGGACCCGGCAAAACGGCGGCCGGAAGCGATATGGTCGCGATGACGGCCCTTTTATTAAAGGAAGGTATCATTGATGAGACCGGATTGATGGCGGACCCTTATTTTGAAGAAGGCATTACGGTTTCCGGCCATTCAGGAGCATCCATCCATTTAACCCAGAAAGATATCCGGGCCCTGCAGATGGCGAAAGCGGCAGTCCGTGCCGGTGTGGAAATCCTGCATCAGAAAATGGGCTGTCCTTTTGTTGAGAGAGTCTGGCTTGCCGGCGGTTTCGGGTATTATCTGGATGTGGATGCCGCGATTGCCATAGGGCTTTTGCCCCGAGAATGGAAGTCTTGCACGAAAGCGGCCGGAAACACTTCGTTGGCCGGCGCATTTGAAATGGGCGCGGATTTGTGGAACGGGAAGCTTACAGAAGAGGCTCTTTCGGAAATGATGCAGGGAATCGAAAGCATCAATCTGGCCGAACAGCCGGAATTTGAAGCGTTGTATATCCGGTATATGACATTAAAAAGTTTTTGATTAAGGTTATTTTAAGATTTCTCCGGTTTTTGTTTAAGGTGGAGATGTTATCCTTTAGGTAACAACAAAACAGGATGTCGGAAACTGAAACAGACAGGAGAGATGAAAGTATGAATTGGACGAGAAAAGAAGTAAAGGAAAGGGCGAAAGCCGCACTGAAGAGGAATTACTGGAAAGCAGTATTTGTATCATTTATTTTTATTCTGCTGAGCAATGGAGCGAGTTCCCCTTCCGCATCCTCTATCGTAAATAACGGAAAGGAAAAGACAGAGGAAATTTTCATCATCCAAATGGATGAGGCAGAGGAGATTGTGGACTCTGTGAAGGAAACCGCGGAAAGCGCGTCGCATTGGTTTGATACGACAGACATTGTTACCTTCGCTGTAATGATGACAATTATCATGGTCGTTTTTGTTGTGCTTTTTATCGTTTTTATGGTAATCGATGTTTTTCTGGTCAATCCGTTATGGATAGGCGCACAGCGGTTTATGCTGAAAAGTGTGGATGACCGGGGCTCCATTTCGGAACTTGGATATACGTTTGACCACAATTATTTAAACGGCGTAAAAACGGCTTTCATGCGTGAACTGTATATATTCCTGTGGGCGCTGCTTTTTATCATTCCGGGAATTTACAAAAAATACCAGTATTATATGGTAGAATTTATTCTTGCGGAAAATCCGGATATGCCCTGGCGGGAAGCCTTACAGCGCAGCAAAGATATGATGGAAGGCCAGAAATGGAACACCTTTGTGCTGGATTTGTCTTTTTTCTTCTGGCACATGCTCAGCTTTTTTACCTGCGGCATCTCAGAGATTGCCTATGTAATACCTTATGTAAACCTGACGCGTGCGGCGCTTTATCGTGAACTTTCCGGTAAGCCTGACGGTATGCCGTACAGTGAAACAAGGCCGGCAATAGAGTCGGGCAGATAGGCCGAAAAGAGGCGGAGGATTTGGAAATGGGTTATAAAATTTTGATTGCGGATGACGAAGCGGAAATCAGAGATTTACTCCATTTATATCTGGAAAAAGACGGTTATGAAGTAATCGAGGCAGCAGACGGCGCGCAGGCGCTGTCTGCTTTGCAGGATGCTGCTTTACGGAATGAAAGCATTGACCTTGTTATTCTGGATATCATGATGCCGGGCATCGACGGTTACCGGGTTTTAAGAAATATCCGGGAGAACAGCAATATCCCGGTCATCATGTTATCTGCGAAAAGCGGGGATGAGGATAAAATTCTGGGGCTAGACCTGGGGGCGGACGACTATATTACCAAGCCTTTTCAGCCGTTGGAAGCCGTGGCGAGAGTCAATTCCAATATCCGGCGATTTTATGCCCTCGGCGCCGGCAGACAGAAACAGGTGGAAGAACTTTCGGTGCAGGATTTGAAACTGGATTTACAATCCTGCCTTTTGCGGCAGGGGGAGCGGTCCATCGAGCTTACTTCAATCGAGTTCCGGCTGATGAAACTTTTTATGGAAAATCCGGGCAAAGTATTTACCAAGCAGCAGCTGTTCGAGCAGGGATGGGGCGATGATTATCTGGTTTCCGATAATAATATCATGGTGTGTATCAGTAAGCTGCGCGCAAAACTGAGCGAAGACGGGAATGCTTATATCAAAACAATACGCGGCCTGGGATATCGCATGGCAAAGGACAAAGAGAACGCCTGAGCATGTTTATGCCGCCGGCGGGGCTGGAGGTTCCTATATGAAAACGAAAAATGCTATGACAGGAACAAAATCTTTAAAATGGTTTCTGATTCAGCGTTTTTTGCTGATTATGGCATTTGTTTATATCAGCGAAGAACTGTTGAGTATGGGTTACCGGTTCGTGGTTGTGCCTTTTCTGGTAGAAACGATGAACGTCCGGTTTTCCGTAACGGCAAGCGACGGGAGCGTCCTCCTGCTTATGCTGAAAATGGTTGTGTATTCGGCGACGGCGTTTCTGCCGGACAGTTTTGCGGCCTGGGTACAGCGGACCATCGGGGAAAACATGGATAACGGCCTGTATGTTGATATCACATCCCCGATACTCGAGGGGGTGACAAACGCCCGGCTGATTGGAATGTATCAGTTTGCGGTTATCTGCATTTTTCTGGCGCTTTTGGCGGTTACGCTGCTCCCTTATCTGCTTGCGGCCTGGTGGTATTACCGGGCGGTTTCCGGAAAGATGAAGGAGCTGCTTGCGGAGGAAAAAGAGCGGAAAGCGGCCTATGACCGGCAGCGGAATCTGATGCTTTCCGATATTGCCCATGATATCAAAACACCGCTCACCACGGTCTGCGGATATGCGAGAGCGCTTGTCGATGGCATGGTGGAGGAGGAAGACAAAAAGAAAGAATATCTGCAGGCGGTTTATGCCAAATCGCTGCGGATGGACGAGTTGATTACGCTGCTGTTTGAGTATGTCAAGATAGACAGTGACGGATTTGCGCTGCACAGAGAAAAAGTGGATTTGGGAGAAGTTCTTCGGGAAAATATCGCCCTGCTTTATGCGGATTTTGAAGAAAACGATATGGAGCTGACGGTCAATATACCGGAGAGAGAGCTTCCGTATGAAATGGACAAAGTGCAGTTTGGCCGGGCGGTTACGAATATATTGACCAATGCGGTCAGATATAATAAAAAAGGAACGAGGATTCATGTCTGCCTGGATGAATCCTGTCGGATTCGTATTGCGGATAACGGGATGCCGATTGCGGACGAGCTGGCCGAGCATATTTTCGAGCCTTTTTCCAGAGGCGACAAGACGAGAAGCACAAAGGGCGGCAGCGGTCTGGGACTCAGTATTTCCGCAAAGATTATCCAGATGCACGGGGGAGAGCTAAACCTGGAACGGGGATGCCGGGACGGGATGTCTAAGGCTTTCGTAATATCTTTGCCGCGGTGATGCTAAAAACGGCGGCCATTGCATATATATAATTGAATACAGTCAGGGAGCAGATTCATGATACTTGGGAAAAAGAGGATTTTTTTCTTTTCGGTCATTATTATAGTGAGTCTGCTTTTTTATTTTCTGGGAAGAAGGCAGGCTGAAGAACGGGGAATGCGGTATGATGCGCATATCTCTCAGACGGAAGACAGCATTATGGTGGAAAAAGTACTGACGGGGCAGGACGAAACGGAGACGCGCAAAATTGCACTCACCTTCGATGACGGCCCTCATCCTTATTATACGGAACAGCTTTTGGACGGATTAAAGGAGCGAAACGTATGCGCCACTTTTTTTGTGACGGGGGAGCATGCGGAACTTTATCCGGATATTATCGAACGAATGAAAGAAGAAGGACATTTAATCGGCAACCATACATACAGCCATATGCAGTTAAAATCCGGCTGCCTGGAGGCATTTAAAGAAGAACTGGTGAAAACCAATGAGATTATCAGCGGGATTACGGGGGAAGAAGTGCTTTTCGTGCGGCCGCCGTACGGTACATGGGAAAAATCGCTGGAAGCCGAACTGAATATGTTCCCTGTGCTCTGGACCATCGACCCGATGGACTGGTGTTCCAGCAATTCCGACGGCATCACGAGAAAAGTCCTGTCGAAGGCAAAAGAAAACAGCATCATTCTCATGCACGACAGCTATTCCTCAACCGTGACGGCAGCGCTCCGCGTGATAGACGAACTGCAGAAACAGGGGTACGAGTTTGTGACGGTGGATGAGCTGTTGTTTGACTGAATCTAAAAAATGAATAAATGAATAAATTCGTGAAAAAAACTGTTCAGTACCCGGATAAAGTGTGGTATTCTGGAAAGGTCATCTATATTTTATCGAAGGGAGAACAGAGATATGATTACTTATCATGAGCAGGAAAGGATTTTTAAATTAGATACGCCGAATACCAGTTATCTGATTGGTATAGTAGATGAAGAGAATTTTATCGGACATATTTATTATGGAAAGCGGTTGAAAGACGCCGATGTTTCCTATTTGATGCGGACGGAGGAAGCGCCTTTTGTGCCGGGTCGGAACAACAGGGAACGATGTGCTTTTTACGACTGCTTTCCTTTTGAATATCCGGCGGGCGGGACGGGAGACTGCAGAGAAAGCTGTCTCAGCGTCCGGAGCGCGGGCGGACATGCGGGAGCGATGCTTTCTTATGTGTCTTATGAAATTCTGGAAGGAAAACCGGAGCTTGCAGGGCTGCCCGCCACATTCGGAACTGCCGGAGAATGCATTACGTTAAAGCTCCTCTGCGAGGACAGGCATGTGGGAATGCAGGTCGAACTTCTGTATACGGTTTTTCAGGATGTGGATGTTGTGACGAGAAGCGTAAAGATAACGAATACCGGAAAGGAACACTTTTATCTGACCAAAGTCTGCTCGGCATGTCTTGATATGGACAACCGTGATTATGACATGATTTCCCTGCACGGCAGTTGGGGAAGAGAACGCCATATTCAGCGGAAGACGCTCGGGTACGGCATTCAGAATGTGAGTTCTTTAAGAGGAGAGTCCAGTCATCAGGACCATCCTTTTCTTGCGCTCGTGGAGAAAAGCGCGACGCAGGAAAACGGAGAGGTTTATGCGATGAATTTCGTTTATTCGGGCAATTTCCGCGCGCAGGCGGAGGTGACTCAGTTCGATTATGTGCGGATGTCCATGGGCATTCATCCGGAGAATTTCTGCTGGAAGCTGGAGGCCGGAGAGAGTTTTCAGGCGCCGGAAGTTGTGATGCTTTATACGGACAAAGGGCTGGACGCCATGACGAACGCGTTCCATAAGCTGTACAGAAAACACTTGATTCGCGGAGAATACCGGAACAAAAAGCGTCCGATTCTGATTAACAACTGGGAAGCGACTTATTTTGCGTTCGATACGGAGAAGCTGTTATCCATTGCGAAAGAAGCCTCCGGGCTCGGCATCGAAATGCTTGTGATGGACGACGGATGGTTCGGCAAAAGAAATACCGACGAGTGTGCGCTCGGCGACTGGCAGGTGAACGAAGAAAAGCTGAAAGGCGGCCTGAAATACCTGGTCGATGAAGTCAATAAGCTTGGCATGAAATTCGGTATCTGGTTTGAGCCGGAAATGGTATCGCCGGATTCCGATTTATACAGGGCACATCCTGACTGGGCGCTGGCGATTCCCGGCAGACCGGCGGCGCAGGCAAGACAGCAGTATGTACTCGATTTATCCAGAAAAGAAGTTGCCGATTATATTTATGAAATGGTGGCTTCCGTGCTGCGCAGCGCAAATATCGAGTATGTGAAATGGGATATGAACCGTCCGCTGACGGATATCGGAAGCTATGGTCTGCCCGCGGACAGGCAGGGGGAAATCTGCCACAGATTCATGCTGGCGGTCTATGAGATGCAGAACAGGCTGATAAAGGAATTTCCGTATCTGCTCCTGGAAAACTGCAGCAGCGGCGGCGCCCGTTTTGACCCGGGTATGCTCTATTACAGTCCGCAGATTTGGTGTTCGGATGATACGGACGCTATTGAGCGGCTGGAAATTCAGGAAGGAACGGCGATGTTATATCCCCTTTCCACGATGGGGGCGCACGTATCCGACTGCCCGAATCATGCGATTGGCCGGGTAACGCCTTTTGAAACGAGAGGGCTCGTTGCGCTGGCGGGAACTTTCGGATATGAGCTTGACGTGACGCGGATTCCGGAGGAAGACCGAAAGATGATACCGGAGCAGGTAGCGTTATATCATCAGTACAATGACCTGATTCGGGAAGGCGATTATTACCGCATCGCTTCTTATTCGCAGAACCATAAATTCGATTGCTGGCAGGTGGTTGATGAGGATAAAAAAGAGTCTCTCGTGACATTTGTGCAGGTAATGTGCCGCGCAAATTTCAAGTCCAGACGCATTTTGTTAAAAGGGCTTTCGGAAGAGACACGTTATGAGGTCTGCTTTGTGAATGAAACAAAAATTCAGCCGAAAGTTTACAGCGGAGATACGCTGATGAAAGCCGGCCTCCTGATTCCGGAGCAGCAGGGGGACTTCCGCGCGCGGCTGATACATCTGACGGCGAAATGATGTGTTTCTTTTTGTAAAATGACACACTGATTTTTCCGGAAACAATTTCGGGGCGCATTTTCGCGCATTTACCGGGAAAAACCGATTCTGGACATCTATAACTTATTTGTGGTAAAATACCGCTGTGAGAAATTCTTCCTGGCGGACTGCATCATGGAAGAACGCATACGATAAAATTTGCGATTCCCTAAACAGAATCGGAAAAGAACGCCGGAAGGCACAGGAGGATTTAGATGAGCATATTAAAATTGAAGCCGGGGTTTAAAGATTATCTGTGGGGCGGACACCGGCTGGTGGAGGAGTTCGGAAAGGACTACGATGGAGAGATTCTGGCGGAATCATGGGAACTTTCCTGTTATCCCGACACCCCCTCCACGATTGTGAACGGCGTCCATGCCGGAAAAACCCTGCGGCAGTATATAAAAGAAGCGGGAAAAGATGTGCTCGGTACAAATTGCGCCCGGTTTGAAGATTTTCCGATTCTCGTTAAACTGATAGATGCCAAAGAAGATTTGGCCGTGCAGGTACACCCGGATAATGAATATGCGCTGAAAAATGAGGGAGAGTATGGCAAAACAGAGGTGTGGTATGTCGTGGATGCCGTCGAAAACGCTTCTTTATATTTCGGTTTTCAGAGGGAAATCAGCAGGGAAGAATTTGCAAAGCGAATCGAGGAGAATACGCTTTCGGAAGTTTTGCAGTCAGTGCCTGTGAAAAAGGGCGATGTCTTTTTCATTGAGGCGGGAACGATTCATGCAATCGGGAAAGGTATGTTGATTGCGGAGGTACAGCAAAATTCAAATCTGACTTACCGCGTCTATGATTACGGACGCGTCGGCGCCGACGGAAAGAAAAGAGAGCTTCATATCGAGAAAGCCCTTGACGTGGCAAAGCGTGGACCTGTTGCCAGAAACAATTTTTATCCGCATGTGGCGGATTGTGATTATTTTACGGTGGATAAGCTGAATCTGGACGGAAGTGTTATGGGAGAAATGCGTGGATGTGTTTCCGACGCTTCTTTTATGAATATCCTGATTCTGGACGGACACGGAACGATTTGCAATTATGAGGAAAAGCTGGAATTTCAAAAAGGAGACAGTTTCTTTTTGCCGGCCGGGAGCGGAAACTACCGGATAGAAGGCGTCTGCGACGGATTGATTACGACGATTCGGAAAGAGAAAGTTTAAAAAAAGATGGTGTTTATTCACCATCTTTTTTCTTCTTTTTGCGGATAGCCATTACAATTGCGACAACAGCTACTGCAACAAAAGCCACGTCGATAATAAGTTCGAGCATTTCGTACATAAAATAACCCCCTCCAGTCTTCATAATATACATTTAGTATACAAAAAACTCGGTTATCTGACAAGCAGTCAGATAATTTTTTAACAGAGTTTTTAACAGAGTGTATTTTTGCAGTATATTTTTGGCATTCGCGTCAGGCGGGACTTGAAAAAATTTTCGGGTATGTGTAAAATATTTAGAAGCGCACAGCGACAGAAAATATAAAGATAAGGGGGCGGAAGTTCGGTCCGTGGAAGGACTGAAAAGGTTGAAAATGAAGAAAATACAAACGAAGATAATGCTTATGGTCATGGTGGCGACACTGGGTGTTTCCATCATTAACAGTCTGCAGAGTGTGAAGACTACCCGCAGTTCTACGATATCGGCGATAGAAAAGACCTTAACGGAAACGACGGAGCTTGCAGCGTCTACGGCACAGAACATGATTTCGACTTATACGCTGACAATCGCGGAGATGGCATCGAATCCGACGTTGTATGACCCGAAAACCTCACTGGTACAGAAACAGGAATTTATTCAGTCGAAGGTAGAACAGTATTATATGCGTTTCGGCGGTATGGCAGACGCTGAAGGCTATGATAAAGTTCATGAAGTGGATATTTCCGGGGAACCCTTTTTTCAGGAGGCGATGAAAGGCGAAAATTATATGTCTTCTCCCTATGTGGTCGGAGATGATATGTTTCTGGTCGTTTCCGCGCCGATTAAAGAAGGGGATATCATACATGGAGTGCTTTATTTTCAGTGTGACACCTATATTTTACAGTCCATCGTGGAAGAAATCCAGATTGGTGAGGAAGGCGAATCCTATATTCTGGATAAAAACGGTGTAACCATTGCCTGTGGAGATGTGCAGGCGGTAACGGAACAGGAAAATATTATTCAGGAAGCGAAGGATAACCCTGATAATCAGGATTTGCAGACGCTTGCCGCGGTCGAAAAAAAGATGATTGCCGGGGAAAGCGGTATCGCGTTCTATTCTTATGAGGAAGATAATTCCAACAATATTCAGGGCTATACACCAATTCCAGGAACGGACGGGTGGAGCGTTGCGGTGACAATGGATGAAGATGAATTCATGCACGACGCTAATGTTGCAAACAACAGACAGATTGCCGTTGCCGTTGCGCTTTGTATTGTGGTCATTCTGATTTCAGTCGTGCTCAGCCTCTCCATCGCACGGCCGATTGTACGGTGTGCGGACCGTCTGCGCGCGCTTTCGGAAGGCGATTTGAAAAGTCCCGTTCCTGAAGTCAGAAGTAAGGACGAGGTACATATTCTGGCTGATTCCATCGCCAGTCTGATACAAAATTTCCGGGCGATTGTGGACGAAGTAGGAACAGTGCTCGGTGCGATTGCGAACGGAGATTTGACGAAGGAAGCGGTAAAGGCGGCTTATCCCGGAGACTTCAGCGATTTGCAGAATTACCTTCAGATTATCAACGATAAACTTAACAGTACGCTTGGCGGTATCGTGGAAGCGACGTCGCGTGTGTCTGCGAATGCGGGTCAGATGGCTTCGAGCAGTTCCATGCTGTCGCAGGGCGCGGTAGAGCAGTCCAGCGCCGTAGAACAGCTCTCCGTGACGATGTCGGATATGGAACGGGATGCGGAAAAGACCGACGGACTTGTAATGGAAGCGAAAGAATCCGTCGATTATACCGGCGTGGAGTTACAGGAAAGCGGCAGATATATTGAAAGCCTGAATCAGGCAATGGACCAGATTATGGCGTCCACCAGTGAAATCAGCCACATTATAGATACGATTGAGGACATCGCGTTACAGACGAATATTTTGGCATTGAACGCTTCCGTCGAAGCGACCCGCGCGGGAACGGCGGGCAAAGGATTTTCGGTCGTAGCCGGAGAAATACGAGAACTTGCGGCCAAATCCGATGAAGCGACGAAGGCGACGATGGAATTAATTAAAAGGGCAAACGAGGCGGTAAACAGCGGCAGCGAAGTGGTAAAAAAAGTGACGGAATCGGTGACGACCGTCGTGTCCAAATCCGCTCAGATTGGCGGACAGATGGACATTGCATCGGAAGCGATAGAACGCCAGACAGGAGCCATCGGCCAGGTGTCCGAGGCGCTCAGCCAGATTTCCAACGTCGTGCAGTCCAACACCGCAGCGGCGGAAGAAAGCGCAGTTTCCAGCAGGGAGCTTTCGGAACAGGCGGCCCGGCTGCAGCAGCTTGTCAGCAGTTTTTCGCTGCGAAGATAGACAAAAGCCTATTTTGTCTCTTGACAAACGAACGGCGATTTCATATAGTGTATGATAATGAATGCAGTCAAAGAAGTCAAAGGTGAAGAAAAAGAGGAGTATGCAATGCCCGCCGCCAGAGAGAATGGCCGTTTGCTGTGAGGCCGTTTCGGAAAGGAATTGCAGAAGGTAGCTTTGGAACCGGAATGCCGAAAAGAGAAGCAGTAAGCATTCCCGCTTTATCCCCGTTAGCGGATAAACTTCTGAAATTCTGCCGGACAGAAACCGTGCAGAAAGGAGGAAGAAGAGTGATAAATGAAGGTGGTACCGCGTAATGAACGCCCTTTGCCGGAAACGGCAGAGGGCGTTTTTGTATGGGAATGCGGCGATAAGAAGCAAAAATATAATAACAGGAGGAAAACGCTTATGAGCAAAGAACTGGCAAAGACCTATGACCCGAAGAGCATAGAGGACAGGTTATATGAAAAGTGGATGGAGAAGAAATATTTCCATGCGGAGGTGGATAAGACGAAGAAACCGTTCACCATTGTGATTCCGCCGCCGAATGTTACGGGGCAGCTTCATATGGGACATGCGCTCGATAATACGATGCAGGACATTCTGATTCGTTTCAAAAGGATGCAGGGTTATAACGCTCTCTGGCAGCCGGGAACGGACCATGCTTCCATTGCGACGGAAGTGAAAATTATCGAAACATTGAAAGAAGAGGGCGTTTCGAAAGAAGACCTGGGCAGGGACGGATTCCTGAAACGGGCATGGGCATGGAAAGAAGAATACGGCGGACGCATCATCGGTCAGTTAAAGAAGCTCGGCTCTTCCTGTGACTGGGACAGAGAACGCTTTACAATGGACGATGGCTGCAATAAGGCGGTTACGGAAGTATTCTGTAAGATGCACGAAAAAGGATGGATATATAAAGGAAGCCGTATTATCAACTGGTGTCCGGTCTGCAATACTTCAATTTCTGACGCGGAAGTGGAATATGAGGAGCAGGCAGGTCATTTCTGGCATATCAAATACCCGCTTGTGGATGAGAACGGACAGCCGAGCAAGACGGAATTTCTGGAATTTGCGACGACGAGGCCGGAGACAATGCTCGGCGATACGGCCGTGGCGGTTCATCCGGAAGATAAACGATATGCTTATCTGAAAGGCAGAATGGTATGGCTTCCCATTGTGAATAAGGCGATTCCGGTCGTTGAAGACGAGTATGTGGATATGGAATTTGGTACGGGCGTCGTAAAAATTACGCCGGCTCATGACCCGAACGACTTCGAAGTCGGCAGGCGGCACAACCTGCCGGAAGTCAACATCATGAACGATGATGCGACCATCAATCAGAACGGCGGCAAATATGCGGGACTGGACCGTTATGAGGCGAGAAAGAGAATCGTAGAAGAACTGGAAAAGGAAGGGCTTCTTGTAAAAATCGAAGACTACTCTCATAATGTCGGCACGCATGACCGCTGCGGAACAACCATTGAACCGTTAATTAAAAAACAGTGGTTCGTTAAGATGGACGAGCTCATCAAACCGGCGGCAGAGGCGGTGAAAAACGGTGAAATCAGACTGATTCCGGAGAGAATGGAGAAAACTTACTTTAACTGGACCGATAATATCAGGGATTGGTGTATCAGCCGCCAGCTTTGGTGGGGACATCGGATTCCGGCCTATTACTGTGATTCCTGCGGAGAAATTATTGTGGGGAAAACGATGCCCGAAGTATGCCCCAAGTGCGGCGGCACGCACATTACACAGGACGAAGACACGCTGGATACATGGTTTTCTTCCGCGCTCTGGCCTTTTTCCACATTAGGCTGGCCGGAAAAGACAGCGGAACTGGATTATTTTTATCCGACGGACGTACTCGTAACGGGATATGATATTATCTTTTTCTGGGTTATCCGCATGATTTTCTCCGGTTATGAACAGATGAAGGAAAAACCGTTCCATACGGTGTTGTTCCACGGCCTCGTGCGGGACTCCCAGGGGCGCAAGATGAGCAAGTCCCTCGGTAACGGTATCGACCCGCTGGAAATCATCGAGCTTTACGGTGCGGATGCGCTGCGTCTCACATTGATTACGGGCAATGCGCCGGGAAACGATATGCGTTTCTATAACGAAAGAGTGGAAGCGAGCCGGAATTTTGCCAATAAAGTCTGGAATGCCTCCCGTTTTATCATGATGAACATGGAGCAGGCGGAGGAAAAAACAGGCGCAAGGGATTGGGAAGTTTCATATAATGAAGTAAAGGAAAAGCTGGAACCGGCGGATAAGTGGATTTTATCCAGACTGAATACGCTTGTACGGGATGTGACCGACAATATGGAGCAGTATGAGCTCGGCATTGCGGTGCAGAAAGTCTATGATTTCATATGGGATGAATTCTGCGATTGGTATATTGAGATGGTAAAGCCGCGCCTTTACAGTAAGGAAGACGCGGACAATCAGGGGAAAACAGCGGCGTTATGGACATTGAAGAACGTGTTGACGAATGCGCTGAAACTGCTGCATCCGTATATGCCTTTTGTGACGGAGGAAATATTCTGTACGATACAGTCGGAAGAAGAGTCCATTATGGTTTCCGACTGGCCGGTATATCAGGAAGCGTGGAATTTTGCCGGAGAAGAGTCTGCAATCGAACTGATGAAGGAAGCGGTACGCGGCATCCGAAACGTGCGGACACAGATGAATGTTGCGCCTTCCAGAAAAGCAGCCGTTTATGTTGTCAGTGAAAAGGAAGAAGTGCGGAATGTTTTCGAAGAGGGAAGGCTGTTTTTTACATCCCTTGCGGGCGCGTCCGAAGTGATGATAAAGGAGGACCGGAGCGGCATTGCGGACGATGCGGTATCCGTTGTCATTCCGAATGCGACGCTGTATATTCCGTTTGCGGAGCTGGTCGATATCGCACAGGAAATCGAACGTCTGACGAAAGAAAAGAACCGGCTTGCGGGCGAGCTTGCGCGTGTAAACGGCATGCTTGGCAATGAGCGGTTCCTGTCCAAAGCGCCGGAAGCCAAAATTGCCGAAGAACGCGCAAAGCTGGAAAAATATGAACAGATGGCGGCACAGGTGGAGAGCCGTCTCGCGCAGTTGATGGGATAATATCAGAAAGTTGCGACAATTTTTAGAAATCGTCTGTAAAATTTTATAATGATAAAAATATGCCGCAAGGACTGGAAATAAAAGTTTTTTTAGTATAAAATGTATTGTAGAGGCATTAGGAGGTGAGGCGCGTGAGCACACAATTTTCATCTGAGCAATTGGATAGATTAAAACTTGCGATGGCGAAGCTGAAAGAAACGGTTGAGCCGGAAGTTTCTGCGCCTCAAAGCGTTGCCGTCGAGGAAGAAGAGCAGCTTCTTGCCAAAGGAACTTATCTGAAAGTGGATGAAGACGAGATGGCGGCATGGCTTTATCTGATGCCCCCGGAACCGGACATGGTATATTCCAAACAGGCGTTGATTGATTACCTCGCATCACAGGGCGTTATAGAAGGACTGCATCAGTCCAATCTTTCCGCGATAATCAAGAAACAGGTCTACGAACGGGAAATTCTGGTGGCACAGGGAAGAGCAATACAGGATGGAGAAAACGGATATTTTGAATATCTGTTCAAACCGGAAGAGTACGGCGCGCCGAAAATCCGGGAAGACGGCACTGTCGATTATACCAATATCAATGCGCTGCCCAATGTGAAGGCAGGGCAGAAGGTAGCGGTCTACCATCAGGCAATTCAGTCGGTAGACGGCTGTACAGTGCTCGGAAATGTGCTGCCGGGCAAAATGTATCATGACCTGCCGCCGATGCGCGGAAAGGGAATCCGTCGGGAAGATGAATTTTATTATGCGCAGATGGACGGGAAAATCGAAGTCAAAGACGGCAAGATAGATATCCAGAATGTGCATGAAATTACCGGCGATGTGGATATGATTATCGGTAAAGTGGAATTTTTCGGGGATATAATCATACATGGAAACGTGGAAGAAGGCGTTACCATCCGTGCCGGAAGAAATATTGAGATTCACGGTTCCACAAGCCTTGCGAACCTGTATGCCGGAGGCGATATCATACTTTCCCGCGGCATTCAGGGCGGCAATCGTTCGAAGGTAACGGCGAGAGGAAACGTGTTTGCGGAATTTATCGAGCATACGACGGTGGAGGCCGGCGGAACGGTGCAGGCGAATGTTTTCATGAATTCCAACATTTATTCGAAGGAAAAAGTAATCGCGACCGGCAAGAAAGGCTCTATCATCGGCGGTTATGTCGATGCCGTCAAGGGCGTGGAAGCGGTCTGCGCCGGAAATGCCGTGGAAATAAAGACGATAATCCATTGTGGATATGAAGCGCAGACGCATGAGAAAATGTTGGAGATTCGGAAAAAAGAGACGGAAATTAAGACGAAGATTGCGGACCTTGTCGAAACGATGAAGGAAGCCCTTCGGGAAAAGCGGATGCGCGGCACGCAGACGTTACCGTCAACGGAAAAGAATCTTGTGGACTGGGATAAACTGAAAGACCAGTATTTTGTGGAGCTGGATAAGGTTGAAGGAGAACGGACGCAGCTTGAAGAAATGGTGGAAAGCAGTAAGGGCGCGGAAATCAGGATAGACGGAAATCTGTACAGAGGCGTCGTTATCTGCATCAATGCAGAACAGATTATGATTGAGAGAAATACTTGTTATATGAAATACAATGTGGAAAAAGGAGTGATAGAAGGAAGTGTTATCATACACGACTGATGCCGGAATGACCTGTGAGGCGGCGGAACGGTATCTTCTGGAAATTCCGAAATTTACGAAAAAAAACAGCATGGAGAATACCAGATGCTTTTTACGGCATCTTGGCTGTTCTGAAAATCAGAAAGTGATTCATGTAGCCGGCACAAACGGAAAAGGTTCCGTTTGTGCTTATTTACATTCCATATTACAGGAAGCGGGCCATACGACGGGGCTGTTCGTTTCGCCGCATCTTGTCAGTATGCGGGAGCGGTTTATTATCAACGGAAAAATGGTTGCGGAAGAAGATTTTCTGTGGGCATATCGGAGCGTTGCCGGGAAACTGAACAATCTTCCGGAAATGCTGCGGGAAGTGTCTTATCACCCTACCTTTTTCGAATACCTTTTCTTTATGGCAATGCTGCTTTTTGACAGGGAAAAAGTCGAATATATCATTCTGGAGACGGGACTCGGCGGAAGGCTGGACGCGACGAATGCCATAGATGAAAAAAAAGTATGCGTGATTACGTCTATCGGTTATGACCATATGGAATATCTGGGGGAAACGCTGCCGGAAATCGCACGGGAAAAAGCGGGAATTTTTCGGAAAAAAGTCCCCGTCGTATATTTTGACAAGAATCCGTCTGTGACAGAAACACTGGAAAAATGCGCGGTTTTGGCAGAAACTACCACATTTCCCGTGTCTTTTCAGGCGATAAAAGAAATAAATAGTCATGATAAAACTATTGATTTTTCTCTTCATTCAAATTATTATGGTTATATTAGGTTAAGTATGCCTACGATTGCCTTATATCAGATTGAAAACGCCGCGCTTGCCGTCTCTGTGATAGAACGGCTTGATGACAGGGCGGATATCAGCGCCGCTCAGATTGCGGAAGGCATAAAAAAGATGCGTTGGGAAGGCAGAATGGAAGAAATCATGCCGTCGGTTTACCTTGACGGCGCGCATAATACGGATGGCATACAGGCTTTTTTACAGACGGTCGGACAGGACGGCTGTGTGGGAAAAAGATTTCTTCTTTTTTCCATGGTTCGGGAAAAGCAGTACCGGGCGGTTATGGACATGCTTGCCGCATCGGAGCTGTTCGACGAAATTGGCGTGGCGGCAATACAGGACAAAAGAGCTCTGCCGCTGCGGGAACTGGCAGATTTTTTCAGGCAATATACAGGGCTGCGGATACGGGAATTTGACAGACTGGAAGACGCGGTGCGGGACTTTACCGCGCGGCGCGGCGCGGCGGACCGTGTGTATATTGTCGGTTCATTATATTTGGCGGGCGAAGTGAAAGCCCTTTTAAGGAGGCCCTCGCATGATTAATTTTGAAGAAGAGTTGAGAAAATTTCATCCAAGCCTTGAAGTGGAAGACGCCGAAGAAGCGATTTATAATCAGGATTTGACGGATATGGCCGATTTGGTCGTGAAAGTGGTAAAAGAATCGAAGGCGCCCAAAAATATGGAGTAAAAAAAACTGATTGTCGGAAAGGCAAGGTTAACAGGTTGAAAAATCAGAGATTTTTCAACCGCGGATTTGGCACAGGCCAAATCTCGCAGGCTGAGAGAAAGGCAAGGTTAACTTAAATGAACTGTTACAACTGTGGATATGAATTGTCCGGGCATGAATTTTGTACCGGATGCGGCACCGATGTATCCCTTTATAAGAAAATCATATACATTTCTAACCGATTTTATAATGATGGACTGGAAAAGGCGGGCGTCAGGGACCTGACCGGCGCGATTGCAAGTCTGCGTCAGAGTTTGAAATTCAATAAAAATAATGTGGAAGCGAGAAATTTACTGGGACTTGTCTATTATGAGACGGGTGAAGTGGTGGCGGCTTTGAGCGAATGGGTTATCAGCAAAAACCTGCGGCCGAAGAAAAATATAGCGGATGATTATATCAGCATGATTCAGACGAATCCCACCCGGCTGGATACGATAAACCAGACGATTAAAAAATATAATCAGGCATTGACCTATTGTCATCAGGACAGCCTGGATTTGGCAGTAATACAGCTGAAAAAGGTGTTGTCCCTTAATCCGAAATTTATCCGTGCGCATCAGCTGCTTGCGCTTTTATATATCAACGGCGAAGAGTGGGAGAAAGCAAAGAGAGAACTGACAAGATGCGTGCAGATTGATTCAAATAATACGATGACGCTCCGCTATTTAAAGGAAGTGGACGAAATGCTTCTGCCCGAAGAGGGCATGAAGTCGGGCAGTAAGAAAAAGAACCGTTCCAATGAAATTATGAAATATCAGAGCGGGAACGAAACGATTATTCAGCCCGTGAACATCCGGGAGGGAAAAGGCGTAGGTTCGCTGTTAAATCTGGGCATCGGTCTTATTATCGGTATTGCGATTGCAATGACCCTGATTCTGCCGGCGCGGATTCAGACTGCAAAGGCCGGGATAAATGATGAGTTGCGCATTGTCAGCGAACAGTCGGATGCCAAATCCGCGACGATAGATGAACTGGAGCAGCAGCTATCTTCTCTCCGTGAAGAAAACGAGACGCTTGGGCAGGATTTGCAGGCGTATATGGGAAAAGACGGCAGTCTGGAATATTACGACCTCCTGATAAAGGCGGCGGATGCCTATCTGACGGATTCTTCGGATGTGATGACGGTTGGGGAATATCTGGAGGAAATCGATGCGACAAGACAGGAAGAAGAAATTGAGATTTCCGAGTCGTATGAGAAATTATATAATACGCTGTTTGCGCTGGTAGGCCCGACACTGGGAGATTCCTATTACGATATGGCGTATGAGGAATACACGCATGTGAACCATCAGGATGCGATTCCGAATTTTGAAAAGGCGTTTAAGTATGACGCATCCAACGGAGATGCCCTGTATTACCTGGCGGATGCTTACCGCAGCGTCGGCCGGAACGAGGATGCCAAAGAGGCGTACAGACAGGTCATCGAGCTGTTTCCCGGAACTTTAAAGGCGACCAAGTCCATGACGTTTCTGGAAGAACTGGAAAACGCATCGGAATAAGATGCGGCGCTTGTAAGATAATTGATAAAATACGAAAGAGAACAAGAGAAAAGTCTTGTTCTCTTTTTTATTTATATGACAGGAAATTGCTGTAAACGCAGCGGGGCGGACGCAGGCCGGCAGGATTGCGTTACCTGTATGCTCAGAAAGCGGAAAGGGGAAAAAGAACAATGGAAGAAGATTTTAAAGTAATCGACAACTACCTGATGATAAGAATGCCGGATGAAATAGACCATCATCAATCGGTTTACATAAGTAAAAACGCGGATAAGTACATTATGGATGAAAAAGTGGGAAACGTGGTATTTGATTTTGAGCGGACGACCTTTATGGATAGCTCCGGAATCGGTATTATTGTGGGAAGATATAAGAAGATTGCATGTTTCGGCGGAAAGGTGTATGCGATTAATACGGATAACCGCATTCGCCGTGTCCTGATGTTGTCAGGGTTACATAACGTTGTAGAAATTATGTAAAAACGTCCGTTCTGTATTTTGAAAGCGCCGCCAGCGTTTGGCGGCAGATATTGCAGACTGAGAGAAATAAGAGAAAGGCAAGGTTAATAGTGTGAAAAATAAATTTTTCACACGCAAATTTGTTCCTGCGGCCCAAATTCGCAGGCTATGGAAAGGCAAGGTTAATAGAATGATTGAAATTGTAAACTGGAAACGGGGTATGGAAGTGAAGAATGAAATGCAGCTGGAATTTCGGGCGATTTCGGATAACGAAGCTTTCGCGCGGACGGCGGTTGCGGCTTTTGTGGCGCAGCTGAATCCGACACTGGAAGAAATCTCGGATATTAAGACGGCTGTTTCGGAGGCGGTGACCAATTCCATCATCCACGGATATGAAGGGGAGGACTGCGAAGAAAACAGGGTGTGGATTCATTGCTTTATCAAAGAAGATGTGCTGGAAGTGGACATAAAGGACAGCGGTGTGGGCATCGGTGACATAGATAAGGCGATGGAGCCGCTTTTCACGACGAAGCCGGAACTGGAGCGTTCCGGCATGGGATTTTCTTTCATGGAAGCCTTTATGGATGACCTGGAAGTTTATTCCGAACCAGGGCAGGGAACGACGGTACATATGGTGAAAAAGCTCGGCATTACACCCTGGATAGCGGATGCCGAATAAACCAAAATTTTTATTATCAGAGAGGAGCAGAACCCGGATATGGAAGAAACTGCCGCATTGATAGAACGTTCACAGGCAGGGGATAAAGAAGCGAGAGAAAGACTGATAGAAGAAAATTTGGGATTGGTAAGGCACATCGTTAAACGTTTTCTGGAAAGGGGATATGACCCGGAAGATTTGTTTCAAATCGGCTGTATCGGGCTGATGAAGGCAATTGATAAATTTGATTTAAGCTTTGAGGTGAAATTTTCTACTTACGCGGTTCCGATGATACAGGGAGAAATTAAACGTTTCCTGCGGGATGACGGAATGGTGAAGGTAAGCAGAACTTTAAAAGAGAATGGCTGGAAAATCCGTCAGGCTTCGGAAAGGCTGTCTCATGCACTGGGCAGAGAAGCGACTCTGCAGGAGCTGTCGGAAGAAACGGGACTGAGCGTCGAAGATATTGTACTGGCTCTGGATGCCAATATCGAGGTGGAATCCATCTACAAATCGGTGTACCAGTCCGACGGCAACGAAATCTATCTGGTGGACCAGGTCGTCGGAGACGCCGGGGGCGTCGGCTATTCGATATTGGAAAACCATGCAGGAGGCGTAAGCGTCTGCGAGGACACGGAAAAAGAAAAACTGTTGAATCATATGCTGCTCGAACAGCTTTTGGAAGGGTTGAACGAGACGGAGCGGCAATTAATAAAACTGCGCTATTTTCAGGATAAAACACAGATGGAAGTGGCCAAAAAAATGGGCATCAGCCAGGTGCAGGTAAGCAGAATGGAAAAACGGATTTTGCTGCATCTGCGGGAAGAGGTCTGTACCTGTTAGAGGGTTTGCGAAGGGCGTCCCGCTGCCTGCCCGATGGCTTATCGTTCTCTGGCGGAGGTCCTTCGCTCCGAAATGTTTTTCCGAATACCTGTTTCCATTTTCTCCGATACAGTGTACAATGAAGTAAGGCGGCGAAAGCCGGTTTGTTCGTGTGTTGCGGGCGTTTGGACGGAGGCGGCGGACCGGGGAAAGGGCAGGAAATACAAATGACATATCAGGAGAAACTGGAACGGGTTCAGGATGAAGTGAATTATGTGATAAAAGGCAAAGAAGACGTAGTCTGCCGGGTATTGGAGGCAATGATTGCCGGCGGTCATATTTTGATGGAAGACATTCCGGGCGTAGGAAAGACGACGCTGGCCACGGCGTTTGCCAGAGTGTTGTCGTTACAGTATCACCGCGTGCAGTTCACGCCGGATGTGCTGCCGAGCGACATACTCGGATTTTCCATGTACCACCGCCGGACGGAAGAATTTCAGTTCCATGAAGGGTCCGTATTCTGCAATCTGTTTCTGGCGGATGAGCTGAACCGGACTTCTCCCAAGACGCAGTCCGCGCTGTTGGAGGTAATGGAGGAACATCAGGCAAGCGTGGAGGGGGAGACGAGAAAACTGCCCGAACCCTTCATCGTCATTGCGACACAGAACCCGGTGGGGTCTTCCGGAACACAGATGCTTCCGGATTCTCAGCTGGACCGTTTTCTCATCTGTCTGTCGATGGGCTATCCGGCGCATGGGGATGCGGTGGCTTTACTGCGCGGCGAGGTCTGGAAGCAGGCGGAAAAGATTCAGCCCGTAATAACGCTCGACGAGTTGTGTGAGATGCGCCGGGCGGCCGAAACGGTTTTTGTGCATGATGATATTTATGAATATATTGTATCGCTTGTGGAAGCTACGCGGAACAATCCGTTGTTTGCAATGGGGGCGAGTCCAAGAGCCTGTATTGCGCTGCTTCGTATGGCAAGAGCGATGGCGCTGCTCGGCGGCAGGGATTTTGTAACCGCGCAGGATGTACAGTCCGTGCTGTTCGACGTTCTGCGTCACCGCGTAAGGCCGGGGGCGAGAGCGCGGGCGGAAGGAAAGAGCATGCGCGCCTGCATGCAGGAGTTGTTTCACGCGGTGAAAAGTCCCCGGTGCTAATCCGCATTCATACCAAAGAGGTGTTTACATGGAACGGAAAATAAGATATAAGCTTCATCCGGTCCGCTTGATTTTTTATCTGCTTTTCTGGGCTGGCCTGATTTTTGTTTATGATGTGCTGCGCAGTTATTTTCTGTGGCTGCTTCTGATTATGATAACGATGTTTCCCGTATTGTCCGTTGCGGGAGCGGTATACTTATGCGGGAGGCTTACGCCGGAATTGCAGCTTGAGCGCACGACTGTCGTAAAATCAGGAGAAGCGTTGATGGAGCTTCATCTTGAAAATACCGCATGGTGGGTGGCGTTTCACAGTCAGATGCAGTTTATCGTTTCCAATACATTTCTGGAACAGTCTTCGGAACTTACCGTTCAGATGCCGGTAACGATTCATGGAAGGGCTGTGCTGAAACTTCCTTTTCTGGCGGCGGATACCGGCCGGTATACGGTTTCCTGCGAGATGCTTGGCGTACAGGATGCGATGGGATTCCTGGAGTGTCAAAAGAGGATAGCCCTGTCAAAAGAGCTGTTTGTGCTCCCACGGCCGGAAGCGGATGCGGAGATGGATATTACGGGATTTTTGGCGGGCGCGGCGGAAAAAGAAGAGAGCAGGCAGAAAGGAAATGATTTTGCGCAGGTAAACGATGTCCGGGAATATGTGCCGGGCGACCGGTTTCGCGACATTCACTGGAAACTGTCGGCCAGACAGGAGAACCTCATGGTAAAAGAGCGGGCGGCGACGGCGGGCAGCGAGATGGTAATGCTTTTGAAACTGACGGGCAATTCCGTACAGGCGGAGCGGATTTTGGAGCTTGCCTGGGGGCTTGCGCAGCGGTTTATGGAGCAGCGGTTTCCGGTCTGCCTTTTGTGCTGGAGTCAGCCGGAATATACCTGGGAAGAATACCGGTGCGGCACGGGTCAGGAGCTTGCCGGGGCATTTTGCGGAATTTTCGGTTTGAGATTGTCCGAACGGGTCAATACAAAGGCGGAAGAACAGATGCGGAACTGTTATCCGTTCTTAAAATCATATCTGACGGTCGGCGTACAGGGCGGTGTGGTCAAAGCGTGGAGGACGGAAAACGACTGAAAAGGGCAAAGTTTGGGAAAAGCCGGGAAAAGAAAAGCGGTATGATGGGAAAGCAGTCCGGGAAAAGAAAAGCAGTATGACAGAAATGTGATTCGGGAAAGAAAATCGTTACAATATGACAAAGCAGTTGAGGAACGACAAGATGGTGATAGCAGGAAAACGCCGAAAAGGCGGCGCGCAGGAGGTTTTTTCTCTGGCAGGCATTGTTTTGCGGCCGGAAGCGGCGAAGCAGGAAGAAAATCGAATCTATACTCTTTTACTCAAAGGCGTTCTGGTCTATTTGTTCGTAATGGGCGGCATTGGCAGCTTTCTCTCCGCGTTCGACATAGAATATTCTCGGTTTATCGTTAATTTTGTTGTTTTTTTGATTGCGGTATTCTGTTCCGTGCTGTATTATAATAAATATACGATGAACATCGGGTATTTATCGGGCCTGATGCTTATGATATTCGGGGGCGGTGTGTTCAGCCGTTTTATCAACAGCGGATTTTATGCTGTTCTGAATGAAGTCACGAAGGCGGCCTCCGATTTTTTTGACACGAATGCTATGAGAAATTACGGTGAGCAGATAGGGAACAGACAGCTCGCGGTGACAATCTCCACATGTTTTATCGGCTGTGTGTGCAGCGTTTTGTTTTCCATCATGATTTCGAGGAAGATGAGGCATTTGCTTGCAGTCTTGCTCAGCGCGCTGCTTTTACTGATTCCGATTTATCTGGAACGGGAGCCGGACGGCATTTATACGGCGATGTTCTTTTCCGGCCTGTTATCGGTGAATCTTTTGTGCAGAAATCAGGTTCTGCTGACGCAGAATAATGCCGTGTATCTGTACTTACCGCAGAAAAAAAGAGTTTCCTGTGTGCTCTGCGCACGGGCGATGGCGGTTATCATGGCGTCCGTTTTTGTGCTCTGTCTTTTGGTGACACAGCTGATGCCGGTTTTTTATGCAAAAGAACGGTTCCAAAGGCGGCATACCATGAGTGCGCTGAAAGCAGAAACGATGGACACGGTGGAGAATCTTTCTGTGCTCGGTTTGATGGGGCTGTTCAATTTTTACCCGAATACCGGCGGTATGACGGGCGGTACGCTCGGAGGCGTCAGCTCTGTACGGCTGGATTTTGAAACGGACCTTCGGCTGGAATTTGCGCCGTATTGTAATGAAAGACTGTATTTTAAGACATTTACGGGTGGAACGTATTTACCCTATCAGAATCAGTGGAGCCGTCTTTTGGATGAAAACGGCCTTCCGGTGTTGGAACAAAACGATACGTTTTCCGGGCTTTCGAAACGATATGAAGAAAAAGAGGCGGAATTCGCAAGAGGCGTCATCAAGATTACCAATGTAGCGGCTCCGGCAGGTGCATATCTGCCTTATTATGCGGAAGATACGAACAGGCTGCTCTATCCGGGGCAGACGATAGAATATGTTTATTATCCCCTGCTGTCCGGGGACGTATTGGAAGATTCCGGGGAACCCATGCGGGACGGATGGCTGTATGTGCCGGAGCAGAACCTGGAGACGGTTGCGGCCTTTTGCCAGGAGGCAGGGCTTTTGTCGGAAAATATGGATGCGTTCGAGATTGCGGACAGACTGGCCGCATATTATCAGGAAACGATTCCATATACGCTTCGGCCGGGCATGACGCCTTACAGAAAAGATTTTGTCAACTATTTTCTTTCGGAGAACCGGAGAGGGTATTGTGCGCATTTTGCGAGCGCGGCAACGCTGATATTCCGATATCTGGGGATTCCGGCAAGATATGTCGAAGGGTATGCTGTCGATGCCGTTGATATTTCCGAAAACGGCACACTTCTGGAAGAAGCGCGGTATGAAGAATATTACGACGGCCGTTCGCTGCTCGGAACGGAGGCGGTCGTGTCCGTTGAAGTAACGGATGCCAATGCGCATGCCTGGGTGGAAATCTATGATGCCGGTATCGGATGGGTGGCGGTTGAAGTGACGCCGGCGGCGGATGGGGAAGAGGGCGGAGAAAGCCTGTGGCAGCGTCTTCTTCATTTCCTGACAGGGAATCAGGGCGAGGACGAAGAAACGGTATCGGATGAAGAGGAACAGGAAGCGGAAGGTCTTGCAGGGCAGCCGGGGCAGAAGATGGGAACCGCGCTGCGGATTGCGGCGGTTTTGATTCTCCTTGGAGCGGCCGGAGGATGGTCTTTCGGGAAATGGTCGAAAAGATGTCGTTATCTGCGGGCAGACAGAAATGAAAAACTGGTGATACGCTATCAGACGTATATCAGGCGAATTGCGCGAAAACAGCAGGGGTTGACTTATAGAGTCAATTATGAAGAACAATTATGCTGGCTTGCGGAGAATGGTTTTTGGGAGGCGGACGAGGAGGAACTCCGGTCTTGCATCGAAATTTTGGAGAAAGCGGGATTTTCGCGGACGGAAATATCCGAGCGGGAATTTCTGCGTGTCGCGGGACACATAACGAACCGCAGATGATGCGGAAAAGAGAAAGGCATGGTCAGTATGAATTATCGTATCGATAAATATGGAAATAAATTATCGATTCTTGGATATGGATGTATGCGTTTTACACAAAGCGGCGGGAAAATCGATTTGGATAAGGCCGAAAAGGAAATTATGGAGGCTTATAACGCCGGCGTCAATTATTTCGACACTGCTTATATATACGGCGGAAGCGAGGACGCGCTCGGCAGAATCCTGGAAAAAAACGGTATCCGGGATAAGGTCAATGTCGCGACGAAACTGCCCCATTATCTGATTAAAAAATCGGACAGCATGGAAAAATATTTTACGGAAGAGCTACGCAGACTGCGTACCGACCATGTGGATTATTACCTGATGCACATGCTGACGGATGTAAAGACATGGGACAGATTAAAGGCGCTCGGCATCATCGAATGGCTGGAAGAAAAGAAAAAAAGCGGCGCAATTCGTCAGGTCGGTTTTTCCTATCACGGAAATTCGGATATGTTTTGCGAACTGGTGGACGTATATGACTGGGATTTCTGCCAGATACAGTATAACTATATGGATGAGCATTCTCAGGCGGGGCGGAAGGGACTTCATTATGCCGCATCCCAAAATCTGCCCGTTATCATCATGGAGCCGCTGCGGGGCGGAAAACTGGTCGGCCTGCTTCCCGACGAAGCAAAACTGCTGATGGAAAACTATGAGGTGAAGCGCAGTCCGGCGGAATGGGCTTTCCGCTGGCTTTGGAATCAGCCCGAAGTCACCTGTGTCCTTTCCGGCATGAACTCTCTGGAAATGGTGAAAGAAAACGTCAGAACCGCCTCCAATGTGCAGGCAGGCGAACTGACCCAGGCGGACGAAGAACTTTTGCGGAATGTCGTAAACGCCATCAATGCCAAAATCAAAGTCGGCTGCACGGGCTGCCGGTATTGTATGCCCTGTCCCCAAAATGTGGATATACCCGGAACTTTTGCGGCTTATAACAGAAAATATACGGAAGGATTCAAGGCGGCGCTCATGGAATATATCATGTGCACGGCGATTCGCAAAGATTCCTCCGCCGCATCCAACTGCATCGAATGCGGAAAATGCGAACAGCACTGTCCACAGCATCTGGAAATTCGGAAAGAACTGAAAAACGCCCGCAAAGAACTGGAAGGGCCGATTTATAAAATCGGACGGAAGTTTGTACAGTGGTTTAAGTTGTATGGTTAAGCGGAGAGTGAACTGTTATCGGGTAAGTGGCGCGGATAAATGGCGTTGCGGAAAATCTGCTTGCGTCCCGCAGGCAAATGTGCTAAGATACATTGGAGTCAAAAAAAAATAAAGAGCCGGCTGTACTGAAAGAACGGTGCTTCCGGTTTAAGAGTGGAGGCAAAGATGCGGAAATAATCTGCTTTTGGAACATGGAGATGATGAAAAAGACAATGTGGCAGGGCGCTGTCTTGTATGTTGAATACAAGGAGGCGTTTTTGTGGCGTTTCGTTTTCGTACATGTTATCAAAAGTGGGTCGTTTTCTGTGTAACCCTCCTTTTTTGATGCGCAGACCTGCATGGGAAAGTTTGCTGTTGATTAGCGTGCAGGCCTCGTGGGGACAGGGCGAATCGTCCTGCCCGATTACCTGAAAATGAAGAATCCCGCTTTTGTATTGGAATGTGTGCCGAAACGGAACGCGTGAAGCGTGCGCCCGGCCCCAAACGGAAAGGCGGGATTTTTATGTCTAAAATAAGTGTGTCGAATCTGACCTTCTGCTATGAGGGCAGTTTTGAAAATATTTTTGAACAGGTATCGTTTTGCATAGATACCGATTGGAAACTGGGATTTATTGGAAGGAACGGCAAGGGAAAGACGACTTTTCTGAATCTGCTGCTTGGAAAATATGAATATCAGGGGAGTATTCAGGCTTCCGTGGCGTTTGATTATTTTCCCTTTCAGATTGAAAAAGAGCGGCTTACGGAATGTATGTCGGATTTCCTGTATGAATTTGCGCCGGACTGCGAGGAATGGCGGGTCATCATGGAGCTTGATAAAATGAAGATGGATGCGGAGCTGCTTTACCGCCCCTTTGGAACGCTCAGCCATGGGGAGCGCACGAGAGTCATGCTTGCGATTCTTTTTTCCAGAGAAAATTATTTCCTGCTCATCGACGAGCCGACAAACCATCTGGACCAGACTTCCAGAGAAATTGTCAAGGAATACCTGCGTCAGAAAAAAGGATTTCTGCTGGTTTCCCACGACAGGGACCTGTTGGATGCCTGCGTGGACCATATTCTGGTGTTGAACCGCGTCACCCTCGAGGTACAGAAGGGTAATTTTTCTTCCTGGTGGGAAAATAAAGAGCGTAAGGACGCCTTTCAGATAGCGGAGAATGAGAAACACCGGAAGGAAATCGGTAAATTGAAAAAAGCAGCCGAACGGGCAAGGGACTGGGCCGACCAGAACGAAAGCACCAAAATCGGCTACGACCCGATAAAAAATCATGACAGAGGGATGGGAACAAGACCTTATATCGGCGCAAAGACAAAGAAAATGCAGAGCCGGGCAAAGCAGATGGAAGAGCGAATCGAGAGAGAAATCGAAGAAAAAGAAGGGCTGCTTCAGGACATCGAGAATCCGGCGGATTTGAAAGTTATGCCGCTGAAACACCATAAGGATATTCTGGTCAGAGCCGAAAAATACGGCTTCGGATACGGGGAACGCGCCCTTTTGCGCGATTTTGATTTTACGATACAGCATGGCGAGCGGGTGCTCTTACGAGGCGCGAACGGCTGTGGCAAATCCAGCCTGATAAAAGCGATTCTGCGGGCCAATGGGCCGGCGGAAAAAATGCCGCGGACGGATTTAAAGGAAAACGGGGCATCCCTGCGCGGGCGGGAAACGGCGACGCTCTGGGAAAGCGGCGTTCTGCGGACGGCCAGCGGTCTGCGCATTTCCTATATTGACCAGGACACCTCTTTTTTGCAGGGAAGTCTGAGCGGCTACTGCAAGGAAGAAGGACTGGACGAAAGCCTTTTTAAAGCGATTCTGCGGCAGCTCGACCTGGAGCGGACGAGACTTGACGGCCGCATGGAGGAATTTTCGGAAGGACAGAAGAAGAAAGTGCTGATTGCTTCCAGTTTGCTGCGGCAGGCACACCTGTATATATGGGATGAGCCGCTCAACTATATCGACGTCTTTTCCAGAATCCAGATAGAAGCGTTATTACTCCGTTATCAGCCGACGATGCTGTTCGTGGAGCACGATATCCGTTTCCAGGAAAAAATCGCGACGCGGGTTGTGGAGTTGGGCTGAGAAATGAAGAGGGTTGAAATATAGACTCGTTTCATGTAAAATAGTTTTAATTGGTTGATAAGGAGGAATTTTTGCGATGGCATCTACAGCTTTTTTACTTTTGGCAGGCGGTCTTGTGGTGATTCTGATTCCGGTCGTGATATCTGTTGTCTCGGCGGTGGTGTCCGGGGTGGCGGCAGCCGTGGATGATGAAGGGGAAGACTGATATACGGTATCCTTCACATTTCGCTGAAAATGAATGATACAAGACACTAAGCCATAAGAAGGATGTGGTTAATTTTATGAATACATTTCAGTATCAGGTAGTAAGCATTGACGGTGATTATGCGAATCTGAAGCGGACGGATATCGAAAGCGACGAGCTGAAACTGGTGGCGAGGGCGTTGCTGCCGCCGGAAATCACCGAGGGAACGCGCCTTTTGTATGAATATATGCAGTATCAGATAATGGATGAAAACATCGGAAGCTGAACAAGAATGGAGTATTTAAATGAAAGTGAAAGCGTTCAAGACGGAATCCAAAATTGCGGCGGGTCTTGTTTTCCTGTTCGTGGTGAGCCTGATTCCTGTTTTTCTGGTGGGAAGCTATGGTTATCCTTCGGCGGATGATTATGGTTTCAGCGCGTACAGCCATATCGCATGGATGAATACGCATTCTGTCTGGCAGACAGTAAAAGGAGCCTGCGCTACGGTAGTAGAGCGTTGGTATGGCTGGCAGGGAACCTTTTCCAGTATTTTTCTGATGGCCCTTCAACCGGGGATATGGGGAATGTACGGACTGGTTCCTTTCATTATGATTGGAGCGGTGAGTCTGTCCACGCTCTATTTTCTTCATACAATTCTAATCAGAGTCATTCATGCGCGTCCTGCGGTATTTATCGGTATGTCCATGCTTTATCTTCTTTTTGCGGTACAATGTATGGTAGATAAGACACAGGGCTTTTTCTGGTATAACGGAGCGGCGCATTATATACTTCCGCATAGTGCGGCGTTATTTTTGTGCGCTCTTTGCATCCGGCTGCTGACGGAGGAGCGGAAAAAGGCGTACCGCCTTTTCATGGCCTGTCTGCTCGCTGTTTTTGTGGGCGGAAGCAATTATGTTACGGCTTTGATTGCGGCGGTTCTGTTCGTGACGGCGGCAGGACTTTTGTTTTTGGTAAAAAAAGGAAATAAGAGCCGGCTTCTTGCGCTGCCCTTTTTGTTCTTTCTGGCTGCGTTTCTTCTGAATGCGTTTGCGCCGGGAAATGCGGTAAGACAGGAAGAAATGGTGGTGCGGCCCGGCGTCATGAAGTCGATTTTGCTGTCTTTTTATTATTGTGTGGAGTATGTAGTCGATATCTGGTTTAACTGGGCATATCTTTTGTTTGTGCTGGCGCTCATCCCGTTTTTGTGGGAGGCGGTCCGGGCGCTTGGCAGCCGCTTTTCTTATCGTGCGCCGCTCGTTGTTCTCGGCTATTCCTATTGTGTGCTGTCGGCCATGTTTACGCCGAGTCTGTTTGCGACCGGCGATGTGGGCGGCGGAAGAATTTTCAACATTATTTTTCTGGACTCCATGCTGTTTGTGATGCTCAATCTTTTCTATTGTATGGGCTGGCTTTACCGGAAGTTCGAAGCATTCCGCTGCATGACCGGGGCCGCGAAAGAAACGGAAAGCTGTTTTGAGCGGAAAGATGTGCGGTGGTATCTGGCGGGCGTGCTGTGTTTCGGCATTTTTATCGGAGCGATGTATATGAAGGTAAATCCCGATTATTTCACGACGGTTTCGGCCGTTCATTCCCTTGTGACGGGAGAAGCGGCGGCTTTCGGAGCGGAAACGGACGAGCGGGAAACGCTTTTACAGGAAGCGGTGAAAAGCGGAGAAGCGGAAATTGAAATACCGCGGCTGACCGTGCATCCTTATCTTTTGTTCTGGAGCGATATAGAGGAAGGCGCTGAGGACTGGACGAACAAATCTATGGCAAGATATTATCAGAAGGAAGCTGTTTTCGGGGTGAAAAGATGAGTAAAAAGATGAGTAAAAAGAGGGCATCCGCGGTTTCCGTCATTGGGGGAGCCGACGGACCGACTTCCGTTTTTATTTTGGGAAAAAAAGAAAAGAATCTTTTTCGGCGTATGCAGCATGCGGTATATAACAGAAAATATCGAAGAAAAAGAAAAATCGCGGAACGTTCGGTTGTGCCGGGGACGCATACCATGCAGGAAACGATTCGGTACGCACGGGAACGGTATGGAATAACAGAGGCCGATGCTTCTTACCGGTATTATGCGGAACGGAAGCGAAATATGAAGGGCGCACTGATTTCCCGGAAAAAGCCGGAACTGCTGCGGGAAGAAAAACAGATTCTGCCGCCGCAGGACTGCAGCGATAAGGCGGCCTGGCAGGCGTGGGAAAAACAGCTGCGGGAGTGGACCGAGATGCGTGACAAAGAAGTTGACGCGATTTCTCCGGAAGCTTTTCCGATGGATTACCATCTTTTTGTCGCGGACATGGAAGGACAGGGCAGACTGGAGATGGAAGTCGAACTGCTGCACGGTGTGCTTGCCATTTCCGCTGTCGGCGTCGAATTGAAAAAGATGAATGTAATTGCAAAAGATATTTATCGCTATTATGGTGTATCGAAAGAGGATATCGAGCAGCGTACCGAGCGGTATCAGGAACTTCTGATGATGCTCAGTATGTAATGGCGCACATCATAATACACATTCCAGCTGGCAGTCATAGGGCTCCGCTTCCACATGCTTCTGCTGATAGCATTTTGCCTCAATACAGCCCCTTTTTCTGTAAAAGGCCTGACTTTCCACGGCCGAATGCGCGGAAATATAGAGTTTGCCCGCGCCCTTTTCTTTTGCCCAGTCTTTGGCAGCCTGAAAAAGCGTTTTGCCGATTCCCGTGCCGCGCATATCTTCCGAAACGTGAATGCTTGACAAATCCATATAGCGGTGTTCACCGCCGAAAATACCGGGTTCGACGGAAACGAATCCTTTCAGTCTGTTATCCAAAAAAGCGGCATATACGAAGCCGCCTGTCTGAACGGTATTTTTCAGACAGGAAACCAATAGCCGGTAATCTTTTTCATCCCAGTTATCAATAAAAGGGTCATCTTTGATAAGCCATGCGCCGTTTTCTCGCCGCCAGCATTTTGTTACGACCTGATGGCGGATAAAATGCTGAAACAGTGTGGGGCAGAGTTCCTCTGCGGAGAGCGTTCTGTATTGTATCATCTGAAAAACCTCATTTTGAAAAATTCGTCTTTTTGCTGGTCATGCCGGACTCGGCGCATAAAATCATATCATAAGTTTCATAATATAGTCAATCAAAAGCAGAAGTGAGGAATGTTATGTCAACAAGTAACGTTACTTTGTATTTAAAAGCGGAGCAGAATGTGGAATTGCAGTCGGAAGATGTTTATCTGAAAGACATCGGAAAAATGACTTGCAGCGATAAGCAGACGCTGGCCAGAATAAAGACCATTAAACTACATCATTTTAAGGCGGGAGAGCAGAAAAGACAGGTCATCAGTATTCTGAAGGCAATCGAAGAGATTGAAAAGGCTTTTCCCAACGTAACAGTAGAAAATCTGGGCGAAATCGACGTATTGGTGGAGCAGATAGATGTGGACAGACACAAGAGTCCCGTGCAGACGGTCAAAATCATTTTCGTCTCGTTGATTGCTTTTTTCGGGACGGCGTTTACGATTATGGCATTTCACAATGATATTGGCATCAACGATGTCTTTACGAAAGTCTATGAGATGGTTATGGGGCAGCCAGGCGAAGGTTACAGTATTCTGGAATTATCGTATTCCATTGGTCTTGCGTTTGGAATTATACTGTTTTTCAATCATATTGGGGGCAGGCGCATTACCAAAGACCCTACGCCCATCGAAGTGGAGATGCGCGTCTATGAATCGGACGTCAATAAAGCGTTGATAGAAACGGCGGACAGAGAAGGGAAAATGTTGGATGTTCATTAGGCAGATATTTATGGCGGTTCTTGGAGCAAGCTTTGGGTTCATCGTATCGGGCGGTGTTTTCACGGTTCTGATTTCAGTCGGTCTGATACCGAGGTTTGCGGGGAAGATGCACATTGCAAAGCATATATTTATACTGGAAGAGATGGTTGTGTTCGGAACGCTGGCGGGAGACTTTCTCAGCGTTTTCAGCGATTACGGAAAGCTTGGTGAATGGGTGCTTTCCAACCGGATATTCGGCGGTCAGGCGACGGAAGGCGTCTGGCATGCGGCCGGAAATGTACTGCTGATTCTGTTCGGCGCCTTTTCCGGTATCTTCGTAGGGTGCCTGGCGCTTGCGATTGCGGAGATGCTGAATACGATTCCGATTTTTGCAAGAAGAATCGGCTTCCGGCATGGACTGGGATGTGCGATTCTCGCCGTGGCGCTCGGAAAACTGGTGGGAAGCCTGATTTATTTTACGCAGGCGGTCTGTCAGTACGGTGGTTAAACGTGTGGGAAAATGACCGGTGACGCTGTAAAGACGGCGGAGGAAGATGAGAAAAAGAAGGGAGAAGAACAGAATATGGAACAGGGAAATAACAATATGGAACAGGAAATAAAGCAGGCAGAAAAACAGCAATATCAGGAGCAGGTGAAAAAAATAACGCCTACCCATAATATGTTTCTGCAAATGGCAAAGGCGTTTCTGGTAGGAGGCGTTATCTGCTGTATCGGGCAGTTTATCCTGAATTATGCGGCGAACAGGGCCGGACTGGATAAGGAGACGGCGGGCGCATGGTGTTCCATGCTGCTTGTGCTGTTGAGCGTCGTGCTGACAGGTTTTAATATTTATCCGAAGCTGGTGGAATGGGGCGGCGCGGGCGCGCTCGTGCCGATTACCGGGTTTGCCAATTCCGTTTCCGCGCCGGCCATCGAATATCAGAAGGAAGGACAGGTATTTGGCATCGGCTGTAAGATTTTTACGATTGCCGGACCGGTAATTCTTTATGGTATTTTTACGAGTTGGGTCCTCGGTGTAATTTACTGGCTGTTCCGATGAGCGAAATCTGTTCAGGTAATCTGTTCAGGAAAGCGAAATCTTTCTTGCCTGCCGCCTCGTGTCCATGCTATACTTTTTATAAGATATTGACGGAATAACATGTGTTGTTTAACGCATGTATTGCAGCATGGAACAGTGTGGGGGAAGCAATATGAGAACAGAAAAAGAGGAACCGGAAGAGCGTAGGAAAATCAATGAAATATCAGTGCGGAAAATGCCTTTTTTTCCGCTGCATATGTTATTGTGCGCAGGGGCCTGCATCCTTTGTGCAGGATGCGGAAAAGAGGAAAACAAAGGCGCAGCGGCAGCCGAAGCAATAGCGAGGGCGAGGGAAGCGGAAACGTTCGACACAGAGGAGCATGTGGAGAGCGCGGATTTGGAGCTCGTAACGTATGAGGCGGAGAAAAAGAACACCGACATACACAGCGGGGAACCGGAAAAGGAAGCTATGGAAAGCGGTTCGGGAGAGGTGAAGACGGAAGCGGACGAACCGGAAAGCGGCGCAGACATGGAGCGCAATACGGGCGGGGAACCGGAAACTATCGAACCGGAGAAGACGGAACCCGAAACACCGCTCCTTGAGCAGCTTTTTACCTGTGAAGAGGAACTGTATCCGAGCAAACAGTGGAGCATTACCGGGATTGCGGAAGAATATGAAGAGCATTTATGGGAGTATATGGAGGAAATCTGTGAAGACTATGACGGTAAATGGTATTTGGTGATTCCGGCCGATATCAACGGCATTCCGGTGGGGAAAATTGCGGAAGGCGCTTTTGCGGACAGGCAGATGTACGGGGTGTTGCTTCCCGACTCGGTGGAAGAAATCGGTAAAGATGCTTTTCGGAATACCGGGTTAAAAGATGTATTGTTTTCGGCGAACCTGGAGTATATCGGGGAAAGAGCTTTTGAAAATTGTAATCTGGAGCGGATTGCTTTTCCCGACAAGGCGCTTGTCATCGAGGAAAGAGCTTTTGCCGGCAGCAAAAATCTTCTGAGCGTGCTGATTCCGGATGTGGAAACGGAGATGGGAGAAAATGTTTTTCTTGACTGTGCGCCGGATTTTTGTATCTATTATGGAACGGGACAGGACGAAAAGAGCGTCCGGCTGCTGCGGTATGCGGCGGAACACGGTTATGATACGGTGGAGGTCATTGCTACTGACGAGCCGTTTGTTACATATCATGACGAGCCGCTCATTTTAAAACCGGAAATACGGAATTTTTTCTATGGAGATGATGAGGAAGATGAAGACTTGTGGTGCTCCTGGGAGGAGGACGAAAACGCTCCGAATTTCGGCTACCCTGACTGGCAATGGTGGTTGGGGTGTTCAAGCTGGTGCGGCTGTATCGACTTTGAGAATATCGCGAAGGCATCTTCGGAGCTTTCTTCCTCAGACGGAAGATATAAGGCGGAAAATGTATTGTGGCAGAGCCGGGAAGCAGCTTGGGCAGAAGGTGTGGAAGGGCCGGGCATCGGAGAGAGTATTACATATCTTCAGCGATGCCTTTATCCGGGGAACAGGCAATGGGAATTGTTCACGCCGGATAATCCGGAGCCGGTTTTGAACAACCTGTACCATTATTCGGAAATCTGTATTGTGAACGGTTATGCGAAAAATCAGAAAACATGGGAAGAAAACGGACGCATTAAGCGGTTTGCAATGTATGTGGAAGGGCGGCTGTATGCATATCTGGAATTGGAAGATACGATTTTTCCGCAGTATTTCACCCTGCCGATGCCGGATATTATCGTGCCCAATGGGGGAATGCTGGAAGTGCGGTTTGAAATCGAAGAGGTATATCCGGGGAGTCTCTATGAAGATACCTGTTTGACCGGATTGGTCATGGAATTTGAGGGGCGTTCTTCTCATTAATAGAACAGAAACGTGAAAAACAGGAGGGTATGAATGTGAACAAGAACGGTTTTGCGGTCACGCCGCCGATGGGATGGAACAGTTATGATTATTATGACACGACTGTCAATGAAGAGCAGGTAAAAGCCAATGCGGATTATATGGCGGCGCATCTGAAAGAATTCGGATGGGAATATGTGGTGGTGGATATCGAATGGTATTCCAATGACGCGGGCGCGAAGCGGGAAAGATTTCAGTATATTCCGTTTGGAGATATTGAGATGGACGCTTACGGCAGACTGCAGCCGAGTCCCGGGCGTTTTCCGTCTTCGGCCGGCGGAAAAGGGTTTGCGCCTTTGGCGGAGTATGTACATAATCTTGGATTGAAATTCGGCATTCACATTATGAGGGGAATCCCACGGAAAGCGGCCCACGAGAACTGCCCGGTGTTCGGAACGAAAGAGACGGCGGCGGAAATTGCGGACCCTTCTTCTATTTGTCTCTGGAATCCGGATATGTATGGCGTTATTGGTTCAGAGGCCGGACAGGCTTATTATGATTCGCTGCTTTCCATGTATGCGGCATGGGGCGTGGATTTCATCAAATGTGACGATATATGCGACAGCAGACTGTATCGGACGGAGTCTTTTTCGGGATGGGAAGAGACAAGAATGCTTCACCGCGCCATTGCCAGATGCGGCAGACCCATCGTGCTCAGCCTGTCGCCCGGGCCGGCGCATATTGACCGGGCATGGGAATACTGCACATATGCGAATATGTGGCGTATTACCGATGATTTCTGGGATGATTGGAGTCTGTTAAAGGCGATGTTTGTCCGCTGTGAGATGTGGCAGGACCATGTGCGCGCGGGATGTTTTCCGGATTGCGATATGCTTCCCGTAGGCAGATTGGGTAAGGGATTCGGTCAGGAACGGATGACGAAATTCAGCATAGAAGAACAGAAAACGATGATGACGCTCTGGTGCATGTTCCGTTCGCCGCTTATGATTGGCGCGGAACTGACGTTGTTGGACGAGAGGACCCTGTCGCTTCTTACGAATCGGGAACTGCTTGCCTGTCTTGGGGAAAACTGCAAAGGGACGCAGGTACGGCGGACGGAGGAACAGGCTGTCTGGATAAACGAAGATAGGACGTCCGGCAGATTGTGCGTTGCGCTGTTTAATCTGAGCGACGAAGAAGCGGTTCTTTCGGTGACGCTTGAAGAACTGCAGAGAACAGTTGCACCGGGAAGCGAGAAGGAGACAGTTCTGTTTGAGCTTTGGACGGGGGAAGAAAGCCATACGGTATCCCACAGAATGGAAGCCGTCGTTCCGGCGCATGGCGTCAGGGTTTATCGGGTGGGCTGATGAGAGTATCATATGAAATTCCCCAATCCGTTGTATTTTCCACACTGCTGTCTTTTGTCGGCGTGTTTTTACCTGGAAAGAGTGTCAGCGCCTGGTTTCGCTGTGAGTACGCATCTGCGCTCTCGGAGCTGAACCGGGAAGAATGTCGGGAAGGAAATTATGTGTCGGGGGAGATTGACGCATATGAATATCATTTTTATACCATTCCGATAGCGGATGGCAGGTATATGCAGATAATGATATGGAAAAAAGAGTCTTTAAGAGCGATGGAAGAACTGATAAAAGGGGGGCGGGAGACGCTCTCCTTTGCAGGAGACATCGCCGCGCAGCAACAGAACAGGTTTCTCAATTGATGGTATTGTAAAAAGGCGTCCAGCATTTTTCGGAAATCATCATCCCAGTTCATGCAGCCATTATCCAAAAACTCATGCTGCGCTCTGCCGGCAATCCTGATAAGTTCACCCTGCGCTGTCTGTGCCTTTCCATTTGGTGGAACAAGATATTCCCAAAGTGATTGGAATGCTTCGTCTCCGGCCTGTTCCGGCACATGGATGGGAGAGACGCCATCATGGACAGGTTTTTTTGGGGATTTTGTATTTTTTTGGCCATAGTCTTTTCCTCCGCTTTCTGATTTTTTGCTGGTCTCATGATAGCATTCCTGATTAGTTCTGTCCATGAGCCAATTGTGTTGGGTTAAAAAAGTCTGTGATTTGTCACGCTGCAAGCCAGATGTGGCAAATGATATTTTCTTATTAAAATGTTTTAAAAAACGCTTGACAAAAGTCTAAACAACATATATTCTAAAACCATCGGAGAAATTCTAACAGATGCGCATTTCGCGTGTTCATGACAGTTTCTGTCAGATTTTTCTAAAAATAACAGAGAATATGGCAGGAATTGAAAGAATTTCCCCAAAGCGGCCTTTTGGGAAACAGCTTTTGTCCTGTCAGGATATCAGAAGAATAAGTGTGAAGAAAATGCGAGAAGCACGCATTCTTCATTGAATGTTTGTGCCGCCGTAAGGCACAGACTTGCAGGATAAGAGAAAGGAACAGGTATAAAGATGAAACAGAAAAAAGGCGGGAAAAAGGGAGAATGCGGCAGCGGTGCGAACATGCAGAGAAATGTCAAAGACAGGCTTTTTCGGTTTTTATTTGAATATGACAGGGAGGCGCTTTTGCAGTTGTATAATGCCTTGAACGGAATATCGGGACGTAACCAAGCTGCAGGTGGTAACGATAGAAAGTGCAGTCTACGTTGTCATGAAAAATGACCTGGCATTTGTTGTGGCAGGCACTTTAAATATGTATGAACATCAAAGCACAGACTGCCCCAATCTGCCCGTGCGGTTTCTGATATATCTCGCGCAGGAATACCAGACCGTGATTGAACAGGCTGAAAAGAGCCTGTATGGAAGCGGCAGAATCAAACTGCCGACACCGAAATGCGTCGTATTTTATAACGGGGAAAAGGAAGCGCCCGAAGAACAGATATTAAGGCTTTCCGATGCTTTTGCGAATAACGGCCGTGAGGCAGATGTAGAACTGACAGTGCGGGTACTGAATATCAATTATGGCCATAATTGGGAATTAATGGAAAAATGCAGAGCGTTGAAAGAATATGCTGCCTTTGTACAAATATCCAGAGAATATATTTCTATCGGTAAAAACAGCAGGGAGACATTGGCAGCTGCGGTAGACGATTGTATTGAAAAAGGGATTTTGAAAGCATTTTTGAAGAAAAACCGGGCGGAGGTGTTAGGAATGCTATTGGAAGAATTTGATGTCGAAAAATATGAGAGAACTTTGAGAAGTGAAGGTATGGAACAGGGAATAGAACAGGGGACAGAATATGGAATCCGGGCGGCGTTGGAACTGTTACTGGAACTTGGCTGCACAAAAGAGGCTGCAAAGAACAGGATTTTGGAAAAATTTTCCCTGTCAGAGGAAACGGCGGAAGAAAAACTGAGGCTGTACTGGAAAATGGGAGAGAATATACAATCATCGAAAAATATGATAAATGAGGAATTATAATATGACTTCTCAATCGGAACAGCTGGAACAGTTATTTGTGCAATGGGAACGAACGCAGGAGAACGAAACAGATTTCTCATGAAGTAAAAAATGCTTCTCATATTGAAGAATATTGCAAGCGTTATCAAGATTTTATCAAAAGAGAAATTGAGATTATTAACCCGGATGTAGTCGTATGGCTTGGTATAAAAACTTATGACATGAAATTATATATTAAATATCTTGGGGCCAGATGCGAAAAAGATAAGAGATACTTTATCATAGAACGGAAGAAAGTCCCTATCCTCAGAATGTGGCATACATCTTATATTTATGGTTATATAAAACCGTTGCCGGGGTATTCCAACAAGATTATTGGAAAATTATGTGCAAAATGCCTTAAAGAATTAGAAAGATATAACATTTCCTTATTTCGATAAAATAATTGGCATTTGATGGGAGGAGAGCAAAATGCAGATTGTACCTACTTTAAATTTTGGGGGAAATTGCCGGGAAGCAATCCAAATGTATGAAAAGGCATTTAATGGAAAGATTCGTTGCATGATTACATATGGAGAGGCGAATGACCCTGCATATATTCCGCTGCTTAAGGAAAATCAAAAAGATTATATATATCATTCGGAGCTTATATTGGATAATCAGAGAATTATCATGAGTGACCATGTGGATATTGAATTTCAAACGTGCTATTCCAATTTTCTCACTATGATGTATGATACAAAAGAAGAAGTGCAAAGAGCATATGAAATCATGAAAGAAGGAAGTAAGACAATATATCAGCTGGAAGCAACGCCTTACAGTTCCTGCCGGGTTGTTTTTGTAGACAGATTTGGGATTCGTTGGGGAATTATGACCGAAAAGATTTAGGGGTGTGCCTCTTTCCTGTCATCGCTTATTCGTATAGGAATAGCCTTGTTAATATCAGGCGTATAAACGATATCAGGCAATTTGTTATATAATTCTAAAATTGTTCTTGTTTGCCGGCTTCCTTGCCTCCTGCACAGACGCAGCGGATATGTATTATGGAACGCTGGCGGACTGGGTGAGATTTTTCAAAGAGAGCAAGGAGGGAATCGAAACTATGTGCCGGGCTATGGAAGATATGAGGAATCAGACATTGAAAGAGGGAATGAAAGAAGTTGCGTTCCGTATGTTGGCGGCTGGCAAATATGCTTTAGAGGAAACCGTTAATATTTCAGGTCTTTCTCTTGAGGAAGTCAAACAGCTGAAAGCTGATAGAAGCGCATAGGCATATAGAGCCAGGAATCTAAAAAACAGGTTCCTGGCTCTATTTTTTTGCTCTGAGATGTAAATTTTTTGGGAATATGAGAACTGTTATAAAAGATTTAAAAAGTCTGTCGTCTTTCATTGCCATAAACTTCCATTAACGGTATAATAGAACTATCAGAAAAAGACGGAAAATGGTTCGGAAATTGAATCATTGCGTCGTGAAAAGGAGGTACGCGTATGCAGGAAATGATTAGAATTAGTTCCAAAGCTCACCCCAATATTGAATTAAAGGCAATTCCCGGTCATTTTGTAACGCCGAGTTCTCATATCAATTACTTTTTGGATATGACGACATTAAAAACGCGTCTGAGCGAAGCGTCTCTGACGGCCAAAGAACTGAGCAGACAGATTGAGGCATCCATGATAGTCGATACGATTGTCTGTATCGACGGCTGCGATATTATCGGTGCGTTTTTGGCAGAGGAACTGACGAGAGCCGGCATTTATTCCAGGAATGCACATAAGACAATTTATATTATTACGCCGGAGTATTCTTCCGCCGGACAGATGTTGTTCCGGGATAATTATCTGCAGATGATAAAAGGGAAGAATATATTGCTTCTGTTAGCCAGTGCAACAACGGGAAGAACCGTCACGAAGGCGGTGCAGACGCTTACCTATTACGGCGCGTCCATCAGCGGTATCAGCGCGGTATTCAGCGCGGCAAACAGTGTGATGGGGATTCCGGTTCATGCGCTGTTTACAACCGCAGATGTTCCGGATTACAAGACTTACAGTCCCGAAAGTTGTGCGATGTGTAAAGAGAATAAGCCGATAGACGCATTTGCCAATGCCTTTGGCTATTCAATGATTTAGATTTCGTTTTGACCATGACAGTTTGGCGGGAATCCTTAAGGGTTTCCCGCCAAACTGTCATTTAGGCATTTATCCGTACTTTTCATTTGCAAAGTCAATCAGTTGTTCACATCATTTTTTACAAATCCAAAGTGTCGTGCAACTTTTCTTGCAGTTTCATCGACTGTGCTGTCCGGGGTTCTTTCAATCCAATAATAGTCACTATCCCTGATAGCTGTCCATGTTTTCTCGTTGAGACTTTGTAAGGTTGCGTTACATAACGCTTTTGCTTTCTCAACATTGGATGCACTGTTTATAAAATCACGAAAGCCCTGATGGTCGGGGCGGCTGCAGTACTCCTCAACTAAATTTGAAGGTTCTTTTATTAAAAAGACTATCCGGGATGCCTCTGTGAACTTTCCGGCCTCTTCCATTGTCAAATGGCAGTCGCACAATACGGTTTGATTGTGTGAAAGGCGAATCAAATCCAACAGTACAAAATCCAATTGTTCTCTTGTATTGCCAGTCAGCCATTTTTGGTATTCCTCGACAGTACGCCCGAAGAACGCATCCGCATCTTTAAAAACCTTATTCATTGACGGTTGGAAAGCAGGGTTTGAAATGGTTTGATGCGCTGCAAACCGCTCATCGACATCATAAACCAATAAATTGTGCCGTTTAGCCAACTCCCTTGAAATCGTCGTCTTTCCGCCACAGGGTGTTCCGGTCACAAAATAAACGTTTTTTAAGTATTCTTTGATTACATTGTCCTGAAATATCATTACATAATCTCCTTTATTAAATAGTTTATCGTGCATTTTGCCTGTACATAAAACTATCTAACACAGTTCCATGTACTCAGATATTTCTTAATCGCAAGAATGCCACCATATTTTTTACCTCCCAAATTACAAAGCTTTTTTCTACTTTATCATATCGCGCCCGGTTATTCCATCATTATTATAACACCCATCATCATGATAAATTTGTAGTTGCGGCGGTTTCGTAGTACAATAATATAACAGGCATTCCCGTGCATGGAAAACTGCTTTTTCCATTCAGCGGCATGGCGGGAATACAAACAAGAAAGGAATTGGATAAATGAAACTGAAACTGGAGAAAAACAAAGGAAGTAAAATCAATGAAGAGATGATAGGGCTGTTCTTTGAGGATATCAACTATGCGGCCGACGGCGGGCTGTATGCGGAGGTGTTGGAGAATCGTTCCTTTGCGTTTTATGAATGCTATGGCGATAAAGGAGATTATTATGCGAAGCCGGACCCCGGCTACGGGTGGCGCCCTGCGCAGGAAAATGGCGGGGAAATGCAGTATGTGACGGGCAGCCCGTTGTATCGGGAAAATCCCTGTTATCTGCGTTTTACGGCGGCGGAGCCGGGGCAGGGATTCCAAAATCAGGCGTATAGCGGTATTTTTCTGGAAAAAGGGAAAGAATACCGGGTATCTTTTTATGCAAGACAGAATGCCTATGAAGGAAACTTTCTTGTATCTGTCAAAAAGGATGGAAAATCGTATGCGGAAGCGGCTGTGGCCTGTCAGAGTGTGCCGAAAAATACCTGGCGGAAATGGATTCGCTATGAATTGACGCTGAGAGCCGAAGAGACGGTAAAGGGAGGAACTTTTGTTCTTGCGCTGGAGGAAGCGGGAACCGTCGAGTTCGATTTTATTTCCATGATGCCCGCGGACGCGGTGGCGGGCGTTTTCCGAAAAGATTTGTTTGAACGGCTGAAAGAGCTGCACCCCGGCTTTTTACGATTCCCGGGAGGCTGTATCGTGGAAGGGAATACGATGGAGAACCGTTATCGCTGGAAAGAAAGCGTCGGCATGCCGGAACGGCGGAAGGCCAATTTCAGCAGATGGTCGCTGCATGGCACGAATGCGGAAAACGGGTGGCATACCGAGTATGCCCACTATAATCAGACGCTTGGCATCGGGTTTTACGAGTATTTCCTGCTCTGTGAGCTGATAGGGGCAAAGCCGCTGCCCGTGCTGAATGTGGGGCTTGCCTGTCAGTATCAGTCCTATGAACTGGTAGAAACAGATGCGCCGGAATTTCAGGAATTTATACAGGATGCGTTGGATTTAATCGAGTTTGCGAACGGCGCGCCGGAAACGGCATGGGGCGCTCTGCGTGCGCAGATGGGCCATCCGGACCCGTTTGGACTGGAAATGGTCGGTATCGGAAACGAACAGTGGGAAACGGAACGGGTCGATTTTTTTGCGCGTTATCGTCTTTTTGAAGGGGCAATACATGAAAAATACCCGGAAATCCGGCTGATTGGTTCCGCCGGACCGGATATCACATCGGAGCGTTACCGGAATGCCTGGGAATTTTATCATGAAGCGGCAGCGGGAAATCCGAATTTCTGTTATGCGGTGGACGAACATTATTATGTGAAGCCGGAATGGTTTTATGAACATGTGGATTTTTATGACGATTATTCCCGGGATGTTAAAGTCTTCGCCGGAGAATATGCAGCGCATCCGGACTGCGGCATGAATAATCCGGGCGCAAATACGCTTGCGGGCGCGCTTGCGGAGGCGGCTTTCCTGACAGGAATCGAAAAAAATGCGGATGTGGTGGTGTTGGCTTCTTATGCGCCTCTTTTTGCAAGAATCGGTTATGCCCAGTGGTCGCCCGACATGATTTGGTTCGACGAGACGGACACATATCCGACGGCCAGCTATTATGTGCAGAAAATGTACGGCGAGAACATGGGAACCGTGTTGATTCCCATGCACGGACAGGAAAAGGAGCTGCGCAGGGAGAATATTTATGTAAACCTTTCTTTGGATGAAAGGACGGAGGAATACATACTGAAAGCGGTCAATGCGTCGAAAGAGACAAAGACGCTGGAACTGTTGGATTGGAACGATGAGCCGCTCCGGGGCAAAGCCATTCTGAAAGAACTGCAGAGGGAGCCGGAGAATGACAGCGTCGATGGAACGGAAAGGAGAAGGAGCAGACCGGAGGCCGTTCTTTACGGAGAACGAAGCGAAGAACTGAACGGGGTATTGACGCTTGCTCCGGAAAGCTTTGTGGCGCTGCGGATAAAAGTGTGATTGTTTGTGTCGTCCGATTTCATTTATTAATTTGACATACCCGGAAAGCGGGCATATAATTTGACTGGTAATTGCATAAAAGAGCAGAGCATCGGGAAAGTATGGAAAGGAATATATTTATGTTTCAGTGGATGAACCGAAAAGAAAACGCTAAATATATCATTTGTTTCCGCCCGCTGTACGGTGCGGCAGTCGGTATCGTGATATGTATTTTTCAGATACTCTGCCAACGATTCGATTTCGGGCAGACTTGTTTTGCGCTCATTGGAGCGGCGATACCGGTTTTGATGAGCGGAGGCGTCTATCTGTCGGGGTTTATGAATACATCGCAAAAACTGGCGGACAGATTGACTGCCAAAGCCGGTGAAAAAGCTTCGGGACATATCGGTACGCATGCGTTCCTTGCGGCGATGACTTTTTATCTGATGTATGCGGGAGGGCTTTCGCTCATCCGAAAAGATATTCAGCTTGCGCTTCTCGGCCTCGGCTATGTGATTTCAGGCGCGTTGTACAGTATGGCGATTGTATGGTTTCCTGCGGCGGAAAGTGAGACGGAGAAGGAAAAGGACGGAGGCCGTCCGGTTTTTTCTCCGGCGCTGAAACGGGCGCTGCGGATGATTCTTAGCGTAATTTTAGCGTTGTGCTTCTGTACTTGTGTGATAATCGAGCCTATAATGGGCATGTTGGAGGCGTTGCTTTGTATGTGGATATGGACATACTATTATTATATGTCCAAAAAGGCATTCGGCGGCATCACGAAAGAATCGGCGGGATATTTCCTCATATTGTGTGAACTCGCGACAGCGTTGTTTGTCGGAATGTTTGGAAAGGCGTTTTTATGATTGGAAATAAACTTGTCTTAGGGATTCTGGCGCATGTTGACGCCGGAAAAACGACTCTGGCGGAAAACATATTATATCAAAGCGGCAGCATCAGAAAAGCGGGAAGAGTGGACCACAGAGATACATTTCTGGACACGGATGTGCAGGAACGGATGCGGGGAATTACCATTTTCAGCAAGCAGGCGGAATTTTCATGGAAAGGCATGGACGTAACGCTGCTTGATACGCCCGGTCATGTGGATTTTTCGGCGGAGATGGAGCGGACCTTGCAGGTAATTGATTATGCGCTGCTTATCATAAGCGGCGCGGACGGGGTGCAGGGACATGTCATGACGCTCTGGAATCTGCTTATGCGTTACCGGATTCCGGTCTTTCTTTTTGTCAATAAAATGGACCAGCCGTGGACGGATAAAGAACGGCTGATGCGGGAATTACAGGAGCGGCTCGGCAGCCAGTGCGTTGATTTTACGGCGCAGGCGGTCTGTGAAGAACAGTCAGGAAAAGGGCATGTGGATTATGAGAGGTTTCTGGAAAATATTGCCGTATGTGATGAACTGCTTCTGGAAAAATATCTGGAGCAGGGGAGCATTGCCGACGAGGAAATTACGGCATTGATTGCGGACAGAAAGGTCTTTCCCTGTTATTTTGGCTCCGCATTGAAAGGCGATGGCGTCGGGAAACTTCTGGATGGTGTGGAGAAGTTTGCCCGCAGGCGGGAATACCCGGACAGTTTCGGCGCACGGGTTTATAAAATCGGAAGAGACAGCGCGGGAAATCGTCTGACTTACTTAAAAATAACAGGCGGCAGTTTACAGGTAAAGCAGTCCCTGAAAAGTAAAGCGGGAGACTGGGAAGAAAAGGCTGACCAGATTCGTATCTATTCCGGTACGAAGCATACGCTCGTAAAGGAAGCGCCGGCAGGAACGGTTTGTGCAGTAACCGGACTTAGCCGGACTTTTTCGGGAGAAGGGCTTGGAGCGGAGCAGGGAAGCGTCGTTCCGCTGCTCGTGCCTGTTATGACATACCGGGTCGTTCTGCCGCCTGAAAGCGATGTTCACATGATATACCAAAAGTTATGTCAACTTGAAGAAGAGGAGCCGCAGCTTCACGTCGTCTGGAAAGAACAGCTTGGTGAGATGCACATACAGCTGATGGGCGAAGTGCAGATAGAGATATTGAAAAAGCTCATGGAGGAGCGTTTCGGCATTCTTGTCGAATTTGATGAAGGCAGCATCCTTTATAAAGAAACGATTCAAACGACTGTCGAGGGCGTTGGACATTATGAACCGCTGCGGCATTATGCGGAAGTGCATCTGTTGATGGAGCCGGGCGAAGCAGGCAGCGGACTCGTTTTCGATACAGACTGCAGCGAGGATATTCTGGCTAAGAACTGGCAGCGTCTGATTCTGACACATCTGGAAGAAAAAGAGCATCCGGGGATTCTGACGGGCGCTCCGATTACGGATATGAAGATTACGCTTGCCGCGGGCCGGGCACATTTAAAGCATACCGAAGGCGGCGATTTCCGGCAGGCCACTTACCGGGCGGTTCGACATGGGCTTCATCGGGCGGAATGTGTTTTGCTGGAACCGGTTTATGAATTTCGGCTGGAGCTGCCGTCCGCGATGATAGGGCGGGCCATGACGGATGTGCAGGCGATGAGCGGGCGTTTTGACGCGCCCTTGACGGAGGGGGATGTTTCCGTGCTTACGGGAACGGCTCCGGTTGCCGGCATGCAGGGCTATCAGGCGGAACTTACCGCATATTCCGGTGGGAGCGGCAGGCTTTTCTGCAGTCTGAAAGGATACGAGCCGTGTCATAATGCGGAGGAAGTCATCGCGCAAATCGGGTACGAGGCCGGGCGGGATTTGGATAATCCGGCATCTTCCGTATTTTGTGCGCATGGAGCGGGATTTCTCGTGGAATGGCAGGATGTGGAGCGTTATATGCACCTGGAAAGCTGTCTGGAGGAAAGATGCAGTTCGGGACGGGGCGGCTTGTCTGGCGAGAGAAATACTTCGGGGCATTTGCTCAGCGGGCAGCAGGCCGGTACGGAAAGCAGGGCGGGCGGTCAGTCGGTCAGTGAGCGCGGTGCGGGCGGATATGCCGCTCATCTTGCCGGAGAAAAAGAACTGGCGGAGATTTTTCAGCGGACTTACGGAAGCGGAAAAACGGCGGAAGAACGCGCCGGCCGCGGAAGAGACAAACAGGACGGCAGTCTGGACGCCCGCCGGAAGTGGAACGGCGCGAAGACCATCATTGCGGGGAAATCCGGTGATTCCGGCGAATCGCAGAAATCCGGCAGGACGCCGTCGCATGGAGGCGTGCACAGGACCGCCGCCGGACGGGACGGAGAAGAATATCTGCTCGTGGACGGATATAATATTCTTTTTGCCTGGGAAGAGCTGAAGGAGCTGGCGAAGGTCAGTCTGGACGGCGCAAGAGGAAAGCTGATGGACATTCTGAGCAATTATCAGGGATATCGGAAAATGACGCTGATATTGGTTTTCGATGCGTATAAGGTAAAAGGCAGTCCGGGGAGCATCTTTTCTTACCATAATATTCATGTGGTCTATACGAAGGAAGCGGAAACAGCCGACCAGTATATTGAAAAAGTGACGCATGAAATCGCGCGAAAGCATCGGGTGAGCGTGGCTACTTCAGACGGCCTGGAACAGCTCATTATTATGGGGCAGGGCGCAAGGCGGCTTTCGGCAAGGGATTTGAAAGAAGATATTATGTCAACCAACGAAGAGCTGAGAGAGCTGTTCATGAAGAATCCGATAGCGGAAAAACAGTATTTATTCGATTCGCTTTCGTCGGAACTGGCGGAGCACATGGAGAATGTCAGACTGGGGAAAAAGGAGTTTTGACCATGTTTTTATTATATTTTTTACTCTGGGTCATTTTTAACGGAAATTTCACATTGGAAATTGCGTTGTTCGGCGTGGTTATCGCAACGGCTGTTTTCGCGTTTACATGCAGATTCGCAGATTACAGCATCGAAAAAGAAAAACTGCTTTTCAAAAATCTGTTTCGCATCATTCGGTATGTCGTGGTGTTGGTCATTGAAATCGTAAAGGCAAATTTTGCGGTGGTGCGTCTGATTTTGTCACAGGAGGAAGAAATCGAACCGGCGCTCGTGACCTTTCGTTCAGATTTAAAGACGGCGGCGGGGCGTTCGGCGCTGGCCAATGCCATAACGCTGACGCCGGGAACCATCACGGTGCAGCTGGAAGACGATGTCTATACGGTACATTGTCTGGATGAATCACTTGCCGAGGGCATAAAGGAATCTGTTTTTGTAAAGCGTATGGAAGAAATCGAGAGAGGGGGACGCTGAGCCATGGGAAAAGGTGTACCGGGACTGGACCAGGCGTATCATATACTGTTTACCGTCGTCCTGACAGTCCTGGCGGTTATGATTATCCTGTGCCTGATTCGGGCCATTATCGGGCCGCGCATCGCGGACAGAATCGTTGCGACAAATATGATGGGAACGATTGTGATGGTCATCATTGCCATACTTGCCATTATGCTGAAAGAAGGATATCTGGTGGATATCTGCATCATATACGCGATGATAAGTTTTCTTGCGGTCATCGTGCTGACAAAGGTCTATATGGGCGTATATCAGGAAAAGAAGGAGGAAGAAGACGATGGCGGTCATTGAATGGATTCGTTTTTTGTTCGGTGCGTTGTTTCTGCTCTGCGGTCTTCTCATTTTTCTGATTGAGATGGTCGGCGTGTTCCGTTTCCGCTATGTGATGAACAGAATGCACGCCGCCGCGATGGGAGATACGCTCGGCATTGCGAGCTCGTTGATTGGACTGATACTTTTCAGCGGACTGAATTTTACATCTTTAAAATTGTTCTGCATCATTGTTTTTCTGTGGTTTTCCTCTCCGACCTCGTCCCATCTGATAGCGCGGCTGGAGGTTGTGACGGATGAAAAAAAGGAGAAGCATTATACCGTTATCAATCTGGACAAGCCGGAGGAGCGGCAAAAAGAAGACGCCAAATCAGGAAACACCGAAGCAGGAAGCGCCGGCGGGGAATAGGAGAGGAGGTCATCCGTATGCAGGTTTTTACGAATATTTTACTGATTTTTCTGATTATCTGTGCCGTTGCGGCCAGTCTGTCCAAAAATCTGTTGAATACGATTCTGATTTTCATGTCGTACAGTCTGGTGATGTCCATCATCTGGATTTTGCTGGAGTCTCCTGACCTGGCGATTACGGAAGCGGCGGTCGGGGCCGGCGTGACAAGTGTATTGTTCTTCGTCACGCTGAAAAAAATTCATGCTATTATGAAGGCCGACAAGAAGGAGGAAAAAGGGCATGAGCAGAAAAATACCGAGACATGAGTATGAAAAGACGCTTTCTTTCCGACTGAAACAGTGGTTTGAAGGAACAAAAGACCCTTTTTTAAATACGGTGGAAATGAAACCGCAGACAGAAAGACAGAAAGATGAGGATATTGACTGGAAGCGGAAGCGGGAGAAAAGACAGCGGATTGAAGCAATTTATGACCTTGCGCATAACTGGGAAATCAGGAGCTTTCAGAAATTTTATAAAGTGTTCAGCGGCCTGTTCTGCCTTTTTCTGGTGGCAATGCTGCTGATTGCGGTCTCTTATCTGCCATCCTACGGTCATCCGGAAAACCCGGCGAACAACGAAGTCGCCAGGCGCTATATCGAAAGCGGTCTGGAAGAAACGGGAGCGGTGAATATCGTGACGGGCATGATTCTGGACTACCGGGCATTTGACACGTTGGGAGAGTCACATGTATTGTTTATTGCCACCTGCACGGTGTTGATTCTGCTGCGCAAAGATAAAAAGAAAGATGACAACGGCAAAGATGTGGAAGAAAGCGACCGTATTTATGAGCCGAAAAATGACGTTATTTTGCAGACTGCCGCAAGGGTGCTTGTGCCGCCCATTATTATTTTCGGCATTTATGTGATTTTGGGCGGACATCTCGGCCCGGGCGGCGGTTTTTCCGGCGGTGCGATTATCGGCGCAGGGCTGATTCTGTATCTGAACGCGTTCGGATTCAGGAAGACGGAGCGGTTTTTTACCGGAAAAACGTACAAGATACTCAGCGTCAGCGCGCTCGGCTGTTACTGTCTTGCAAAGAGCTATTCTTTTTATACGGGTGCGAACCATATCGAAAGTGTGATTCCGCTCGGAACGCCGGGAGCGATTTTGAGCAGCGGGCTGATACTCGTGCTGAATATCTGTGTCGGCATCGTAGTTGCGGGAACGATGTATACGTTTTATGTCATGTTCCGAAAAGGAGGCTATTGAAATGGATTTTGCCAATTTTCTGACGAATTACGAGGAAGCCGTGTCAATGATACTTTTCGGCATCGGGTTTTCCAATCTTCTGATGCAGAAAAATCTGATAAAGAAAATCGTCGGCATGAATATCATGGACACTTCGGTGTATCTGTTCCTTGCTTTAAAAGGCTATATTGCGGGGCATAAAGCGCCGATTGTAACGGATGGCATCCGCAGCGCGGAAGCTTATATCAATCCGATTCCGAGCGGCCTTGTGCTGACTGGGATTGTTGTTTCCGTTTCCGTGACCGCCTTGATGCTGGCGTTGACGATTCGTTTGTATAACCGATATCATACGCTGGATTTGGATGAGATATCCACACAGTTGAAGAAGGAGGGATTATAATGGCTTTCGTGCAGAATTTTCCCTTTATTTCGATTCTGCTTTCCTTATTTGCCGGTCCCATATCTTCTGTTTTGAACGGAAAATCGGCGAAACGTCTGAATCTGCTCGTCATTACGGTTATCGGCGGAATGTCGGCCGCAGTTCTTGCCTTTGTGCTCAGGACGGGACAGGAATACGTCTATACGATGGGACATTTTCCGGCGCCCTGGGGAAATGAAATCCGCGTCGGGATTCTGGAAGCGGCGATGGCGCTGTTTTTCTGTATCATTATGTTTTTGTGCGTCATCGGCGGCGCGCTGGAGCGGGAACTGGAAATCGAAGAGACGAAACAGAACCTGTACTATATTATGGTGAATCTGCTGTTGTGTTCTCTGCTTGCGCTGATTTATACGAACGATTTGTTCACGGCTTATGTTTTCGTGGAAATCAATACTATTTCCGCCTGCGGTCTGATTATGATACGGCAGACGGGAAGAACCTTCGAGGCTGCCGTCCGCTATATGATTATGAGTCTGTTGGGCTCCGGTCTGCTGCTGCTCGGCATCTGTTTTTTATACAGCCTGACGGGGCATCTTTTGATGAGCAATATCAAAGAGCAGGCGGCGTTTTTGCAGGCATCGGGAGAATATCATATTCCGCTGCTCGTCGCCATCTGTCTGATGTCGGTGGGAATCGCCATTAAGAGCGCGCTTTATCCTTTCCATACATGGCTGCCGGACGCCTATGGATATTCTACATTGTCCTCCGCGGCGATTCTGTCTTCGCTGGTCTCGAAGGGATATATCTTTCTGCTGGTCAAAATCTTTTACCGGGTCATCGGCTTTGACATTATCCGGGAAAGCAAGGTTATCAACGTGCTGTTTGTGTTCGGCGTCGCGGGAATGATTATGGGCTCCGTTAATGCCATCAGGGAAAATGATATCAACCGGATGATTGCTTATTCTTCGGTGGCGCAGATTGGTTATATCTACATGGGATTCGGTCTGGGAACGACTTCAGGCATGATTGCGAGCATTTATCATATCGTTTCCCATGCGGCGACCAAATCGCTGCTTTTTGTGGCGGCTTCGGGCATTACGGATGCTTCGGCCAAAAGCAAGAATTTCTTTGACCTGACCGGGGCGGGGTATCGGAATAAACTGGCCGGCGTCGCCTTTACGGCAGGTTCGCTTTCAATGGTCGGTTTTCCGATGTTTTCCGGGTTCATTTCCAAACTGCTTTTTGCTCAGGCGGCGATGGAGAACCGGCATAAAATCATGATTACGATGATTGCGCTCGCCATCAGCGTTATTTTGAATGCGGTGTACTTTATGAAGACGGTCATCCGGATTTATACGCCGGAAAAGAAACGTGTTGTGATAGACAAAGGATTTGAGGAAATCAGTTTTTGGGAACAGCCCGCCAAAAGCTTTGCGCTCGTGTGTTTCATTGCGCTGAATGTATTCCTCGGGCTGTTTTCCGAGCCTGTTATCGGGCTGATAGAACGCGGGCTGATGATGTTTGCTTAGTGTGAGGAGAAGTTCTAATGCTCACAGCAAAGGCTGTTTCGCCAAGAACCTCGAAGTCTGCAAAGCTGCGACATGGAGGTTAGTGTGAAAAATAAATTTTTCACACGCGAATTTGTGCCTGCGGCGCAAATATCGCAGGTTGAGAGAAAGGCATGGTTATTAGAATGAAAGATTGAGAGAACGGCATGGTTATTTATATGTTATAAGTGGAGGTGTATATAGATGAAGTGGTTGGGCGAAGGCATTGGCCTGCTGCTGCCGATATTATTGTCCGGAGGAGCCGGAATCTCGCTGGTCTGCGTTTCTTTTCGGGAGCATATTCACATGCGGGAGGAGAAAGCAGCGGATGATATGTCCGGCGCAGAATATGCGTCCGGCGGCGGGGATGGGAAAAAACAACTTTGTAAAGTGCAGGATGACAGACGAAAACTGCATATGTTTGTGGGGACGATTCTCTGCACATCGGTATTTCTGGCATTAGCGGCGATATGGCCGGCAGCGGATGAATATGAGCTGATATTGTTTCATCTGATGGATAATATACCGGTCTGTTTTCATGTGGATGCGGTCGGCCGCTTGTTTGCAGCCGTAACAAGCATCATCTGGCTGGCGGCAGGATGTTATGCGTTCCTGTACATGAAGCACGAAGGGGAAGAAAAAAGGTTTTTCGGTTTCTACCTTCTCGTCTACGGGGTGCTGCTTTCGCTCGATTTTGCCGGAAACCTGATTACGATGTATTTTTTTTATGAACTGATGACGCTTTGCGCAATGCCGCTCATACTGCATAACGGTTCGAGAGAGTCGATTATGGCGGCGCTGAAATATCTCTTCTATTCTATGGGCGGTGCGTACTGCGCGCTGCTTGGCATTTATATTCTGTATCAGGCCTGCGATACCCTGACTTTTACGGCAGGCGGTACGCTGAATCAGACATTTATGGCCGAAAACAGCGGGATTTTACGGATTGCGGTCTTTTTGATGATAATCGGATTTGGTGCAAAAGCGGGTATGTTTCCGCTGCATTCCTGGCTGACGGCGGCGCATCCCGCGGCGCCTGCGCCGGCTTCTGCCGCGCTTTCCGCGGTTATTGTAAAAGGCGGTGTGCTGGCGCTCATTCGTACCGTATATTATATCGTCGGTCCGAACTTCATCCGGGGAACCTGGGTGCAGACGGCCTGGATGACGTTGACGCTGCTCACAATCTTTATGGGTTCCATGCTGGCCTATCGGGAAAAAGTGTTGAAAAAGCGGCTTGCTTATTCTACCATCTCGCAGGTCTCATATATTTTGTTCGGTTTATCTTTGCTGACCCCTTTGGGCATGACGGGCGCGTTGCTGCATGTGGTATTCCATGCAGGGGTTAAATGCGCGCTGTTCCTGACTGCCGGTATTTTCATTTTCCGGACGGGAAAGACAAGGGTGGAAGAATATACGGGCATCGGCAAAAACATGCAGGTGACGTTGTGGTGTTATACCTTTGCGTCGCTTGCGCTGATTGGGATTCCGCCTTTTAACGGATTTATCAGCAAATGGTATCTGGCACAGGGGGCTTTGCAGTCCGATACCGGTATTTTTCGCATGGCAGGCCCCGTTGTGCTGCTGCTCAGCGCATTGCTGACCGCCGGATATCTGCTTCCGATAACGATAAAGGGATTTCTGCCCGGAGAGAATTTCGCGCTTATGGAGCGGAAAGAGGCGGAAGACTGTCGGCGGGAAAAGTTGGATATCATGTCTGCGGCGCTGTTTGCGCTGACCGTTGTGACGATACTTATCGGACTCTTTCCGGGCCCGTTGATTCAATATGCGTCGGAAATAGCGTCGTCAGTGATGTAGGAGAAAACGGACGGAGAGGAAATCCGAAGCAGTCCTGGAAAATAGCAGGAGAAGAGTTCGGCTAAAAGAGTCTGGAGAAATGAGTCCGGCCCCAGAGGGCCTGAAGAAATGAGTCCGGCCAAAAGTGCCTGGAAAAAGGAGTTTGATGAGATAACATGAACGCGTATATGATGGTAATTGCGGTGTTGCTGCCAATGTTCGGCAGTATCCTCATTCCGCTGCTGCCTTTTCGGAAGAGAAATGTAATGGCTTTTTATATAGAGTTGCTTGTGCTCGTAACGTCAGCGCTCACGTTCGGGCTGATTATGAATCCGCCGTCGGATGCCTTTGTGCTGTTTCGGTTTACGGGGCGGCTGAGCATCAGCCTGAAACTGGATGCGGCGGGCAGCATTTTTGCCGTAATACTGGCTTTTCTGTGGCCGTTTGCGACATTATACTCTTTTGAGTATATGAAACACGAGGCGCATGAAAAAGTGTTTTTTATGTTTTATACATTGACTTATGGAGTCACTCTTGGCATTGCGATGGCGGAAGATATCGTGACAATGTACTTTTTTTATGAAATGCTGACGATGGTAACGCTGCCGCTCGTACTGCATACGCTGTCGAGGGAAGCGGTGCTGGCCAGCCGGACCTATCTGTATTATTCGCTCGGCGGTGCGGCTTTCGCTTTTATCGGCATGATTTTTATCCTGATTTACGGCAGCACTTCCAATTTTACGCCGGGCGGTGTGCTTGATGTAGCGGCGCTCGGAGAAAAGAGCAATCTGCTGTTGTTTGTTTATGTATTGTGTTTCTGTGGTTTCAGCGTGAAGGCCGCCATGTGTCCTTTCTGCGCGTGGCTGCCCAAAGCGGGTGTTGCGCCGACGCCGGTCACGGCGCTGCTTCATGCGGTGGCGGTTGTAAAAGCGGGGGCTTTTGCGACCATGCGGATTACCTATTTCAGCTTCGGAACGGAATTGCTGCGGGGAACCTGGGCACAGAATCTGGTCATGGCGCTCACGATTGTTACAATTATATTCGGCTGCAGCCGGGCGTTGAAAGAAACGCATTTCAAACGTAGACTGGCATGGTCAACAGTTAGTAATCTCTCTTATATTCTGTTCGGCATCGTTTTGATGACGCCTCTTGGACTTGCGGGTGCATTCAGTCATATGATATGCCATGCGGTCATGAAAATAGGTTCCTTTTTCTGTGCCGGCGCGGTTATTTATAAGACGGGACGGATTTACATTCACCAGCTCGACGGACTGGGCAGAAAAATGCCGAAAGTCTTTCTCGTTTTTACGATAGCATCGATGGCGCTGATGGGCGTGCCGGGTCTGTGCGGTTTTGTCAGCAAGTGGAATCTGGCAAAAGGCGCGGTGGCAGGCGGAACCCCGTTGGCTTATGCCGGGCTTGGCGCGATTCTGATTTCCGCGCTGCTTACGGCGATTTATATGTTGACTATTGTGGTCAGAGCCTTTTTCCCGGGAAAAGATTTTGACTATGGAACGATAGCGGATATCAAAGACCCGAACTGGATGATGCTGCTGCCGTTATGTGTTTTTGTAATTGTCATGTTTATCATCGGGATCCACCCGCAGTTCCTGACGGAGGCGGTTGAACAGGTTGCTGCCGCCGTGTTTGCCGGATGAAAGGAGTGTTATGCGATATGAATGAAAATTTGATTCTTGCCGTGCCGGTCTTTTATCCTTTTGCAGGAGCGCTTCTGGCCGGCATTGTCGGACGAAAAAAAGAGGCAGCCAGAACTTATCTTGCGAATTTTATCGTGGTGAGCGAATTTTTGCTGGTATTTGCGCTTTGGACGGAAAATGGCGGAGAGAGCGGGGCGGCTGCTTTTTATCGGTGCTATCTGCCGGGTGTCTGCGGTATGGGGCTTCATTTTACGATGGAAGGATTTCGGGTTCTTTATGGGCTGATTGCGGCCTTCATGTGGATGATGGCGACGATTCTTTCAGGCGAGTATATGCGGCATCATAAACATCAGAACCGCTATTATCTGTTTCTGCTCGCTACGCTTGGGGCGACGATGGGTGTTTTTCTTTCTGAAGATTTGTTTACGATGTTTCTCTTTTTTGAAATCATGTCTTTTACATCCTATGTGTGGGTAGCGCAGGAAGAAACGGAGACCGCCTTAAAAGCCGCGGCGACGTATCTTGCGGTTGCCATTATCGGCGGTTTGGTAATGCTGATGGGTATTTTCCTGCTGTACGACGTGCTCGGCACACTGGATATTACGGAGCTTTTCTTTGCGGCACAGGTTTATTCCGGGAATCGGACGGTTCTGTATGGGGCCGGCGTCTGCCTGCTCGTGGGTTTTGGCGCGAAAGCGGGCGCTTTTCCGCTGCATATCTGGCTTCCGAAAGCGCATCCGGCCGCGCCTGCGCCGGCATCGGCTTTGCTGTCGGGAATCCTGACAAAAACCGGCATTTTCGGAATACTGGCGGTCAGCTGCCATCTTTTCCTGTTCGATAAGACATGGGGAAATCTGATACTGGGCATCGGCGTTCTGACGATGTTTGGCGGCGCATTGCTGGCAGCCTTTTCCATAGACTTGAAGCGCACGCTTGCCTGTTCTTCCATGTCGCAGATTGGGTTCATCCTTGTGGGCGTTGGGATGCAGGGGCTTCTCGGAGAGGAAAATCTGACGGCCGTGCATGGCACGCTGCTGCATATGGTGAACCATTCTCTGATAAAACTTGTTCTGTTCATGGCGGCAGGCGTCGTTTTTATGAATGCCCATGCGCTTGATTTGAATGAAATACGCGGATTTGGCAGAAAAAAAACGGTACTGAAAGTTATTTTTCTGATTGGGGCGTTGGCGATTGCCGGCGTACCTTTCTTCGGCGGCTATATCAGTAAGACACTTTTGCATGAAAGTATTCTGGAATACGGCGGCGATGGCACGATGAAACTGGTGGAGATGATTTTTCTGATAAGCGGCGGCCTGACGGCAGCCTATATGGCGAAACTTTTTACTGCCGTTTTTGTGGAAAAGAATAAAGATGCGGAGAAACAGGCGGAATATGATAAAAAAACGTCCTATATGAATCCGGGAAGCACGTTCGTGCTGAGCATGAGCGCACTTGTTCTTTTCATCTGGGGATTCTTTCCCCATGCGCTGATGGACAAGGCGGCGAGGTTCGGCGGTTATTTTATGAATCCGCTGACTGCGGAAACGGGAGGAGACGCAGTCGCTTATTTCAGCCCTGCCAATCTGAAAGGGGCATTGATTTCTATCGCAATCGGAGCGTTTGTATACTTGTTCATCATTCGAAAACCGCTTATGCGCGACGGGGCATATGTGGATAAATGGCCCAAATGGCTGGATATGGAATATTTGCTGTACAGACCTTTGTTCCTCAATTTTCTGCCCTTGCTTTGCGGCATCGTGTGCAGAATCTTTGACAGTGTCGTGGATATTGCGGTAGTCGTGCTGCGTAAGACACTGTATCGGGATGCTTCGCTGCCGTATGAGCGGCAGGAAGGCAATGCCATGACAGAGTCTTTTGGCAGAATGCTGAATGGCCTGCAGGCAGTCCGCAATCGTTTGTGGGGGAGAAAGAAGCAGACACACAAAGAATTTGTGCATCTGACCGCTGCCAAAGCAGAGGATTTCCGGGAGAGCTTTATGATTATCCAGAGAAGCCTTTCGTTCGGACTTTTGATGTTCGGTATCGGGCTGGCGCTGACGTTGATTTATATTTTATGGTGGTAAGTGTGAGGTTCTGCGGAGTCATTTTTTGTGGTTATTGATTGACAGTGGATGAAATTTCTTTGACGGTGTCGGATGGAAGGGAAAGCTCTTGGGTGATTTCTTCCGCCGATTTCCCAAGAAGACGCAGACGGAAAATTTCCGCTTTGTTTGTTTCCTGAGCCTTTGCCTCGATTATCGCGTTGATTCTTTCATCCGCCATTGTCTTAAACTCTGTTTTGGCGGCTTTAAGTTTGGCTTCAGCCTTAACTCTGGCTTCGACCTCAGCTTCGACTTTGGCTTCACATTCTTTTCGTATTTCTTCAACCATCATCCGTTCCAGATTATGGTCCATAATGCGCAATGCTTCAGAGAACATATTCATCAACTCCTTTGGATTTTGTGCGAAGTCAGCAATTTCCTGATAGATGGGCAGGAACATGGGAAAGGCCTTCACAAGCGATGTAATGCTGTGAATATCGGTGGCGCTCAGGAAAGTAAGCCATGCTTCTAGCGGTGTACTTCTTTTAGTTATAGTATGTACGATTAAACGGGAAATGTCAAGGCAAATAAAAATATCTTCATGAAGTCCGGCGGGACTTTCTTCCATCAGAATGATGCAGTATACTTTATGAAGATTTGCAAAGGAAAAAGACTGTCTGAGTTCGTTTTTTGTATATCGGAGGCATAACAGTCGGCTCTGGCAAGCGGAAAGTAGTAGCCGATTTTCTGCATTTCCACATTGGCATAGGAGCCGTCGGAGAGCCGGACAAGAATATCCATGATGACGAAACTGCCCGTATCTGTGAGTTTTGTGCCTTCGCGGGGAAGAATTTTCAGAATATTGATTTTTTGACAAGAAGGGAATAAACGGGGAAGAGCAGTTTTTTCGGATGTGTTTTGAGACATGATAAGTCCTCCTTAGAATGATGTGATAAATTCAATAATATAGAGCAGACAGCTCCATCGATTTGACTGGTAAAAAAGCATATCAGGAACACGTCAGAATGTCAACAAAATTTGGTGAAACATTTTCAGGGGGAGAAATGGACAATGGGGCAGGGACTTTTACACAGGTTTCAAAAAGCAGGGAAAAATAAGCAGCTGAATGCAGTCATACAGAAAATCGAGATGAATGCTTCCAATAACTATAAGGATGCCGCGCAGTCCGGTCTGCGGGAGTTTCAGGAAATGCTGCGGGAACAGGAAAGGATAGTTTTTTTCATGAAAATGACAATGCTCGGCACAGGGAATGCGATGGTAACGGATTGTTACAATACTTGTTTTATGATAAATGACGAAAACGGGAATTTTTTAATTGACGGCGGCGGTGGAAATACGATATTGCGTCAGTTAAAGAATGCCGGATATGATTGTACGGATATTGACGAAATCTTTGTTACGCATAAGCATATCGACCATATACTTGGTATTATCTGGGTTATCCGTAAAATATGCCAGAGCGGGATGCAGCGGAAAAAGGAAAATGCTGTGTCCGTCAGGGCGGGTGAAAAGAACAAATCCGAAAAAGAAGTGAACGTTTACGGACATGAAGAAGTCATAGAGCTGCTGAAGGCGATGTTGAAAGAGCTGCTTTGGGAAAATCAGTGGAATTATGTAAGCAAGCATACACATTTTATCGTCGTAAAAGACGGAGAAACGCGGCAGATACTTGGACGAAAGGTCACTTTTTTTGACATTCATTCTACGAAAGATAAGCAGTTTGGTTTTTGCATGGAGCTGGACAACGGGAAAAAATTCGTCTGCTGCGGAGATGAACCTTACAATCCGTGTGTGCGGGCATATGTGGAGAACAGCGAATGGCTTTTGCACGAAGCGTTTTGTCTGCATGCTCAGGCGGATATTTTTGGGCCTTATGAAAAGCATCATTCGACGGTCAAAGATGCCTGTGAGACTGCCGAAGCGCTCGGTGTTCGAAATCTGCTTCTGTATCATACCGAGGACAGGAATCTGCCGGACAGAAAAAGACTGTATACGGAAGAAGGAAGCCGGTATTTTCAGGGAAAACTGTATGTGCCGGAAGATTTGGAAGTTCTGTTTATATAGGGGCTGCCGCTTCACAAAATCTTTATTCATTAAAGCGGCAGCCCTCCGCGTTTTTTATTTTTCCATACGCCAATATCCATCGTACGCATACCCGGTCTTGCCAATCAGGAGATGTTCGGATTTCCGGAAGCCCGCTTTTTGCATTGCCAAAGTTCTTTCTACCGCATAAATCGGGACTTTTGTAATGACCTGCAGACAGTCGAACAGGTCAAAAACCGGTGGGATAATGAGAGAGCAGATTTCCGACAGGACCCTTTCTTTTTCGTAATCGCTTCTGACGTCGATGCGCAGTATTGCGGCGTCGTTGAAAGCGTCTTCTGAGGCGCGGCGGCATAATTCAATCGTGCCGATTACTTTTTCAGAGGATTTATCCATAATGCTCCATCTTGCGAACCATTGCTTTTCATAGGCGCTCTGCCAGAAATCAATTGCGTCCGTCATCCGTTCTTTTGTTGCATAATAAAAATTGTCTCCGTCACAGTTGTCGCTGTTAAAAAAAGGCAGCGCGTTCTTATCGCTGTATACTTTCAGCAAGTCGTCACAGTCTTCCCTGATAACGGGGCGCAGGAGAAAAGCGTCGTTTTCAAAGGATGGGAATTGTTCGTAAATTTTCATAAGAGTTCCTCCGTCGATGATGTGAAATGCCCGCGGAAGTGCCGGCGGGGTTTTATTCATTATAGTATATCTTTCCGGAGAAATGAAGGGCTGGAATATATTATATTTGCGCTTTTCGCCCTGAAATGGTAAGATAGAAAGAACGAAAGAACACAAAACCGGAAAGTATGCGGCGGATAAGATGGATTTATTTGAATATATGCGAAATACGAATATGGAAAAGGAAGCCCCTCTGGCGGCGAGACTGAGACCGCTGACGCTGGATGAGGTGGTAGGGCAGCAGCATATTATCGGAAAAGATAAATTGCTTTACCGCGCTATTCAGGCGGATAAGCTCAGCTCTATCATTTTTTACGGGCCGCCGGGAACCGGGAAGACGACGCTTGCCAAAGTCATTGCCAATACGACAAGCGCGGAATTTACGCAAATCAATGCGACGGTGGCGGGGAAGAAGGATATGGAAGCCGTCGTGGAGCAGGCGAAGAACGTCGGCGGCATGTACGGAAAGAAAACAATTCTTTTTATCGACGAGATTCATCGTTTCAATAAGGGACAACAGGATTACCTCCTTCCGTTTGTGGAGGACGGAACGCTCATTCTCATCGGTGCGACGACCGAGAATCCCTATTTTGAAGTGAACGGCGCGTTAATATCCCGTTCTGTCGTGTTTGAATTGAAGCCTTTGTCGAGGGAGGATATCAGGGCATTGCTTCTGCGCGCCGTATATGATAAAGAAAAGGGCATGGGAGCTTATGACGCTGTTATCGAAGAGGAAGCGCTTGCATTTCTCGCGGAGCTTTCCGGCGGAGATGCCAGACATGCCTTAAACGCGGTAGAGCTTGGCGTTATGACGACGGAAAGGAGCGACGACGGAAAGATACATCTGACGCTTCCGGTAGCGCAGGAATGTATTCAGAAGCGGGTCATCCGGTATGATAAAACGGGCGATAACCATTATGATACGGTGTCGGCTTTTATCAAAAGCATGCGTGGCTCCGACCCGGATGCGGCAGTCTACTATCTTGGAAGGATGCTTTATGCCGGGGAAAGTGTGACTTTTATTGCAAGAAGAATGATGATATGCGCGGCGGAAGATGTTGGAAATGCGGACCCGAATGCTTTGACTGTGGCGGTCAGCGCTTCTCTTGCGGTAGAACGTGTGGGGATGCCGGAAGCACAGATTATTCTGGCGCAGGCAGCGGCTTATATCGCCTGCGCGCCAAAGAGCAATGCCAGCAGCCAGGCAATTTTTACGGCGATGGAGGCGGTACAGCAGACAGGGAACCTGGCGATTCCGACGCATTTACAGGATGCGCATTATAAGGGGGCGGCCAAACTGGGGCATGGAACCGGTTATAAATATGCACATAATTATCCGAACCATTATGTAAAGCAGCAATACCTGCCTTATGAATTAAACGGAAGAGAGTTTTACAGTCCTTCCGGGAACGGATATGAAGTGAAAATAAAGGAACATATGAAACGGATAAAGGAAGAAGCGGCAGATGAATCAGAATAGTCAGTTGGAAGACCGGAAGAAAGAGGATAAGAAGACGAAAAAGGAAAAACGGATTCTTATCAAAAAAAAGCTCGAAGAAGAAAAGAAGAAGCTGGAATTAAAGAAAAATCAGGATAAGGTTCTGGAAGAAGCGCTTCAGATTGAGGAAATCATGCTGGAGGAAACGGAATCGGGGACCACGATAACGGAGTCAGTCACGGAAACAGTGACTGAGACCGTATTGGTCAATGGAACGGACGATAAGAAACAAAAGTATAACAAGAGCCGGAAGAACAGGAAAAAACCGATACTTGTGTCGGCGGCGGTTTTTGTAGTCGCTGCCGCTTTTGCGGCTGTGGTGTTTCTCAGAATCCGGAACCAGGCGGCGGTTATCGATGCCGAGAACGCGGCAATCGAAGCGATGGTACATATGGAAGCGGTAGAGCTTGCCGAATACAGCCAGACACAGCATAAGCGGAATCTGATGAAAGACCAGTTAAAGAAAGAGGCCGGTAAAGACGCCGCCAGGGCGTTGACTGACGCGGCGGGATATATGATACACGGTATGCGCAACAGGCCGCCGGAAATCAAACTGACGGAAGAAAATACGGCGGATTTTGCGACGATAGAGAGCTGTGTCATCAACAGTGAGACCGGAAAGATTGATATAACGATGTCCGCGCCCGGTCTGGCAGTCAGTGACGACGGATATTATTATCTGTTTGAGGAAAAAACATATGAAACCGAACTGAGCAGCGAAGAATATATCGTGGAAGACCAGAAAGACGTGAATTTGACTTTTTCAGTCAATCTGAATTACAATACGGTCGGCTCCAGACTTTTTTCAAAGTTTGTCGTGGCGGTTCGGAAAGACGGAGAATTTGTTGCAATCAGCAAACCAAAGTATATCACGAATCCGGAAGCGATTGCCAGGTACAGTCCGGCTTTTATCTCGACCCAATCGAAAAAGGGACTGCTTGTTGACCCGGAGAAGCTCGCCGGCAACGAACTGGACGACCTGGGCGTAAAACATGCCGCCTATAATATTCCGCTCAGCAGGATTCTCGGATTTACGAGCAACGAGATTTATCCGACGGTGGTCTATTCTTATAACGGAAAAGATTATTATTTTAACGGGCAGATAGTTGCGGAATATGATTACATTTTCTCGACGCTGACGAATAAGGGCATTACGACGACGGCGATTATTCTGAATGATATTTCCAATTATACTGGAGTTCTGATTCATCCGCTCGCGCGTTCCGGCGGAAAAGCGCCGTATTTTGCGTTCAATGCGGCTGATGAAGGAGGAACGGAATATCTTGCCGCGGTGGCTTCGTTTCTGGCGAGCCGTTACTCCGGGAACGGACACGGCGTGGTCATGAACTGGATTATCGGAAACGAAATCAATGCACGAAGCGAATGGAACTATATCGAATATATGGATACGGCAAGTTATGTGGAAGAATATGCAAAGGCGTTCCGTATTTTCTACAATGCGATTCTGAGCATTAACGCGAATGCCCGCGTTTATATTTCGATTGACCAGCAATGGGGCAAAAGCCTCTATTCCAATAACGGGTACAGTTCCAAAGAAATTGTGGACGAATTTAACCGGAATATTAAGAGCGGCGGAAACATCGACTGGGGCGTGGCGCAGCATCCGTACAATTACCCGCTGACAAGCGCCAAAGCATGGAGTACGGCGGGGAGAGCCGGAACCTATATCCTGGATTCCGAAACGACGCCGGTCATTTCCATCCGAAACATTCATGTGCTGACAGATTATCTGCAGAAGGAAGAGTTTCTGACGGATTCCGGAGAAGTGCGGCATGTCATTTTGAGCGAGATAGGATATACTTCTTCCCAGGGACAGGATTTGCAGGCGGCTTCGTTTGTGTATGCCTATAAAGTCATAGAAGCGAACCAGTATATTGACAGCATGCTTTTCTCCAGAGAGACAGACGCTTCGCTGGAAATTGCGCAGGGACTTGCGCTCGGCATCAACACGCTGGAAGGACATCGCAAATCCATTTATGACGCGTATAAATATGTAGATACCGACCAGTCGGCGGCCTATACGGATTTCGCACTGCGGATTATCGGGGTTTCGAGCTGGAGCGAGATTATCAGAAATCATTAAAACACAGACAGATGGCCTGAAGAAAGAGCAGCTTTTCATTTAGAAAAGCTGCTCTATTAAATGTTGGTAGATGGCCTGATTTTTTTTCTGCCAGTTGTCGCAGATGGCTGAAGCCGTCTCCGCATCGGGAACCGACAAAGTAATATCGACCAGACGGATATTCCGTTCCGAAGCGGTCAGGTGGGCTTCATATTCGCCGGAGGTGGATTTATAATAATCGGCGAGAATAGACACTTCATTTCGCATTTCCATCGCGTTTTCCCGGAAAAAAGCATCGATTTTTTCTCTGGTGGAACTGCTGATGCGGTTCTGGAAAAGATACAGTGTTTCCCGGCCTTCCTCCGTAATGGCGAGATGCGTGCGGTTACGGATGGATTTGGTGGAAATCATTTCCGAAGCGCTCAGCTCTGCAAAAACCTGCTGCAATGTGAAAAAGTCCATATACTCTTTTTCCAGAATAAAATCTGCAACCTGCGCTTTCGTAATCGGAAAGGCAGCCCGGTTTAACATATACAGAACGATTAATTTATAGAAAATCAGAACGTCTTTATTTAAAGTATCAATATTTGCGGGATTTGTTTGAAGCGGCTCCTGTTTCATGCCTGAGCGCCTCCTTCCTTCAGCCGGCCCTGAAATGTCTGCCGGATTTTCATTTCATGATGCAGAGAATTTAATACATCTCTTTTGTTCAGACTCCACAGGGGAGCCAGCAACAGGTTTCTGGCCCCGTCTCCGGTCAGTCTGTGAATGACCGTTTCAGGGGATAATCTTTCGAGACTGTGAATCAAAATTTCAAGATAGGCTTCTTTGGAAAGCACGGACAGGGTTTCGTCCCGATAGAGCGCTTCCAGTCCGGTTCCTTTCAAAATATGAAGAAGCTGTAGTTTGACGCCCCATATGCCGGAATGATTCAGATAGTCAATGGTCTGGTAAACATCCTCTTCCGATTCTCCCGGAAGCCCGATGATGACATGGACAATCATAGGAACGGAAAGGCTGTGCAGCATTCTGACAGCTCTGTCAAAACAGGCGATGTCATAGCCGCGCCTGATAAATCGGGCAGTTCTTTCATGGATTGTCTGTAAGCCAAGTTCAATCCAGACAAACTTGTCAGGGAATTTTTTCTTCATATCGACCAATATAGTCAATATATCTTCACCAAGACAGTCCGGTCTGGTGGCGATGGAGATACCGCGGACGGCCTCTTCCGAAAGCGCGTCTTCATAGATTTTGCGGAGATAGGAAGCAGGGCCGTAAGTATTTGTGTAAGCCTGAAAGTAAGCGATATAGTGATTTCCTGTTTTTTTGTCCCGGAAAAGTTTTTTCCCTTCGGCAAGCTGTGCCGCAACCGAGGGAACGGCTTTCATGTCAATCGCAAAATCGCCGCTGCCGCCTGCATGGCAGAAGATACAGCCTCTTGTGTCAAGCGTGCCGTCTCTGTTGGGGCAGGTCAGCCCGGCGTTCAGTGCGATTTTGTATAGTTTTTCTCCATAAGTGTTCTTACAGTAAGCGTCCAGAGAATAGTAAGGCTTTCCGAGCCATCGTTCATGGGTCAGCATTATCAAAGTTCCGATGACTATGCACGGATGCAGGCTTTTACCGCTTCCGCAACGGTTTCCGCTACTTTGGGATTAAATGCCTCGGGCATGACGTTGTCTTCGTTCAGTTCTTCTTCCGGAACGAGAGAAGCGATGGCGAGGGCCGCAGCCATTTTCATTTCTTCCGTAATCTGTTTTGCCCGGCCTTCCAGCGCGCCTTTGAAAATACCCGGAAAAGCGACTACATTATTAATCTGGTTCGGGAAATCGGAACGGCCTGTGCCGACGATGCGCGCACCTGCGGCTTTGGCGATGTCGGGCATGATTTCGGGAACCGGATTCGCCATGGCAAAAAGGATGGAATCTTTATTCATGGAAGCTACCATTTCCGCGGTTACGACGCCGGGAGCGGAAACGCCGATGAAGATATCCGCGCCTTTTAAAGCATCCGCAAGCGTGCCTGTTTCGCCGGACAGATTGGTGATTTCCGCAATCTGTTTCTTGACCGGATTCATGTTTTCGTTCGATTTGCTGATAATGCCCTTGCTGTCACACAGAATGATATTGACAAAGCCGTAGTTCAGGAGCAGTTTGGCGATGGCAATGCCCGCGCTTCCGGCGCCGTTTATGACGACCTTGCATGCTTCTTTCTTTTTGTCAACGACTTTCAGCGCGTTGATGATGCCGGACAGTACAACAATCGCCGTACCGTGCTGGTCATCGTGGAATACGGGAATGTCCAGTGTCGCTTTCAGTCTTTCTTCTATTTCAAAGCAGCGGGGTGCGCTGATATCTTCCAGATTGATGCCGCCAAAGCCCGGGGCGAGATATGTCACGGCTTTGATGATTTCTTCTGTATCCTGCGTGTCCAGACAGACAGGAACCGCATTGACGCCGCCAAATTCTTTGAACAGGACAGCTTTTCCTTCCATGACAGGCATTGCCGCGTGGGGACCGATATTGCCGAGACCAAGAACTGCGCTGCCGTCGGAAACAACCGCAATCGTGTTGGCTTTCCAGGTATAAGTGTAAGCGGCATCTTTATCTTTGGCGATTACTTTACAGGGTTCCGCAACGCCCGGCGTATAGGCAAGCGCCAGGTCGTCTCTCGTTTTGACCGGCGTTTTTGAGACCGTTTCCAGTTTCCCGTTCCATTCTTCGTGCAGCTGTAATGCTTTTTCGTTTGTTGTCATATGAATAACCTTTTCCTTTCTGTCAGCATAACTTTCTTTTCACATTATCATATAGTATTTATGATTTTTGTGCAATAAGGACTTTGGGAATAATGTATGGTATCTGTCAACAGCCCTTCCCCCCTGCCGGAGCGGCGCGCAGTTCTCTTTGGAGGCACACTCCCGTTCCGCGACAGATAATTTACGAAGTAAATTTTCTGTTAGGTTGCAGCGGTACTAAGTTCAAAATCGGCACAAGGCCGCTTTTTCACTAACTACCGGCGCCTTTCCAGGGCCTCCGCCAGAGAACTGCGCGCCGCTCCGGCAGGGGGGAAGGGCTGTTGACAGATAACCGGAACGGACAAGCGGAAGCGCATTGCATTTTCCGTTCATTTACCGTATAATCATAAAAGAGAACCATTTTTAATTCGGAAAGGAACGTAAAAGGGAAATAAAAATGTTGCAGGCTGAGAGGAAGGCATGGTTGTTAAGATGAACAATAATGAATGGCAGCAAATTGGAGAAGATATCAGGCGGCAGGTTCAGGATGCAATCGACGCGAATGATTTCTCCAAACTCAGCAGGGACATCGGAGAAACGGTCAGCCAGGCCGTCGGAGGCGCGGGCAAAAATCTGAACAACGTGGTCGGCAGTATGGGAAAGAGCCTGAACGATGCGGTCGGCGAAGTGGGGAAAAGCATCAATGAGGCCGTGGACGAAGTGGGAAGGAGCTTAAACGGCGCGGCGAATGAGGTACGGGCAGGTTTTACATCATCCAGTCAGAACAGTGTGCGAAATGCGCCCCGTCACATGAAGCCAAATTTACGGCCGGACAGGCGGTTTTTCGGGAAGCCGAAAGGGAAAGCGCTCGGGATTGTAATGATAGCGCTTGGATTCAGCCTTTTTGGAGTCGCGGGATTTTTTGCTTTTATCTTACTGGTGATGTCCATGTTTGCGGGATTTGGAGGAGAATATCTGGCGACAGCCTTTGTTTTTATATTTTTGGCGGCGGCGGGAGCAGGATTCGGATGCCGTGGAATTACCTTAAAAGAGCGGGTGAACCGTTTCAGACGGTATGTGAGCGCGGCACAGCATAAGCTGTACTGTTCCGTCGAGGAATTGACGCATAAGACGGGAAAAAGCAGAAAATATGTTCTGAAAGATATCAAACGAATGATTCAGAAAGGCTGGTTTCCACAGGCACATCTGGATAAACAGGAAAGCTGCCTGATTGTCAGCGAAGAACTGTATGAGCAGTATCGACTGACACAGTCAAATTATGAGGAACAGCAAAGAATGCAGAGGCGGCAGGAGGAACTGGAGAAAAAACAGTTGCGGGAACAGCAGAAGGCCGGGAAAGGAACCGGGCAGGATGCGGGCGATGGAAAGAACCGGACAGAATATGAGAAAATGCTGGAAGAAGGGCAGAATTATATCCGGATGATTCGGCTTTGCAATGACGAGATTCCCGGCGAAGAGATGTCAGAAAAACTGGACAAGCTGGAACTTCTTGTAACGCGGATTTTTGACCGGGTGGAGAAGGAACCGGAACTGGCAGCGGATTTGCATAAAATGCTCAATTATTACCTCCCGACGACGCAGAAGCTTCTTGAGGCATATCGGGATTTGGACAGACAGAATCTGGAACTTTGTAATATTTCCGGCACGAAAAAAGAGATTGAAGATACGGTTGATACAATCAATCAGGCTTTTGAAAAATTCCTGGACGAGCTTTTCCGGGAAAAGGCATGGGACATTCAGACGGATATTTCCGTGCTGCATACGATGCTGAAACAGGATGGATATCTGAGCGGGGATTTCGAGAGCACTGAGAAATAAAACAGGGAAAATCAAGAACGCAGGCACAGAAAGGAGCGGCACAGCGATGAGCGATATAAAGGAAGCAACAGTACCAACGCTTGTATTTGGTGAAGTGTTTGAGGAAAAGCAGGTTCCGGTGGAAACGGAAGCCCAAAAGGAAGCAGGGGAGAAGCTGGATGAGTCGATGCTGACCGATGAAGAACGGAAAATGGTGGATGAGTTCAGCAGTCAGATTGATTTACATAACTCTAATGCCATTTTGCAGTACGGCGTCGGTACACAGAAGAAAATGGCGGATTTTTCAGGCGATGCGCTGGAGAATGTCAGAACAAAGGATTTGGGAGAAATCGGAGAGATGCTTTCCGGCGTCGTTGCAGAATTGAAAGATTTTGACGAAGAGGAAGCGAAGGGGATTTTCGGTATTTTTAAGAAAACATCCAATAAGCTGGACGCCATGAAAGTGAAGTATTCCAAAGCGGAGACGAATATCACAAAAATCTGTCAGGCGCTTGAACAGCATCAGGTACAGCTTTTGAAAGATGTTGCGGTGCTGGATAAGATGTATGATTTGAATCTTACCTATTTTAAAGAACTGTCCATGTATATTCTTGCGGGAAAAAAGAAACTGCAAAAGACGCGGGACGAAGAACTTTCCGCGCTGGTTCAGAAAGCGCAGTTGAGCGGACTGCCGGAAGATGCACAGAAGGCAAAAGATTTGGAGAGCCTTTGTGACCGTTTTGAAAAGAAAATCCATGACCTGGAGCTGACAAGAATGATTTCCATTCAGACGGCGCCGCAGATTCGCCTCGTACAGAGCAGCGATACGATGATGGTGGAAAAAATTCAGTCAACAGTCGTGAATACGATTCCGCTCTGGAAAAGCCAGATGGTGCTGGCCCTCGGCGTCAATCATGCGGAGCAGGCGGCAAAAGCACAGCGGGAAGTGACGGATATGACGAACGAGCTTCTGCGTAAAAACGCGGCCGTGTTAAAGACAGCGGCGGTGGAGAGCGCAAAAGAATCGGAGCGCGGCATTGTGGATATGGAGACATTGAAAAATACGAACGCATCGTTGATTTCCACGCTCGATGAAGTGATGAAGATTCAGGCAGAAGGAAGAGAACGGAGACGGAACGCGGAAGTGGAAATGCAGCATATGGAAGAGGAATTGAAACAAAAACTATTGGAAATGAGCGGCCGGAAGGCTTAAAGCGGGTACAGCCAGGGCAGAAACAAAATTGTTTTTTACAAAATTATTTTTGCGCTGGCTGTGTTGCCGTTTTTGAAGATATTATGTTTATTGCGCACCATTTTCCTCTTCCTGCAACAGCCAATCAACTATATTGTAAATCTCAATACCTTCATAATCATATTTCGGGTGTCTGGTCCTGGCAATGACCTTTTTGGGATAAGCATCTCGGATTTGCAGTAATGGCA